>Ga0315308_1002039_pt1 | contig 11487 bp, 10 predicted proteins | sample TDP3_MG_FD_203078 | JGI IMG/M metagenome (GOLD analysis project Ga0315308, IMG submission 203078) | Freshwater sediment microbial communities from Lake Towuti, South Sulawesi, Indonesia - TDP3 | ecosystem: Environmental > Aquatic > Freshwater > Lake > Sediment | place: Indonesia: South Sulawesi... | reverse complement strand
CTCGGTAGCATTTGTAGAAAGGAAGAAGTTTCGTCAACTCTTGGTCTCCAGAATATTTAACGTATCTTTCGACGAAGAAGTTAGATAGATCGGTTCGTTCTTTGAAGTCTAAGTCCATGGCCAAGAAGGCAATGTCAGAGGCAACGTCAGAATACCTAAACCTTTCGTTGAACTCTATCGCGTCGAAAATGTAGATTCTGTCTGTAACAAAGATGTTACCCGAATGGATGTCTCCGTGACAATCTCTAACTCTGCCCTCCGCCATCCTCTTCTCAAAAAAGGACAAGTTTCTCTTCATGAAATCTTCGATTCTTTCACGGATCAGTTTGAAATTCTTAGGGGATATGGTTTTGCCAACAAACTCCCGGGTTTGCTCGAAATTCTCCTGCCAATTGGTTTCTATTATCGCCAAGGAGCCGAACTCGCTTATTCTCCTATTCGTTTCCGCCTTCAAATGGAATTCCGCAACTATCTTCGCTATTCTGTCAACTAGTTTGCTGTCCACCCTGCCCTCTTCGAGGAGCTTGTTCATCATCCTTTCTTGAGGCATCCTCTTCATCTTCACAGCATATTCAACGGTTTCTCCCTCACCCTTTATCTTGATAACATTGGCTCTGTTGATGGGAACCACCTCTAGATACATGTCTCCGCATAGCCGTCTGTTGAGCTCCAACTCTTTTTCGCAGAAGAAACGCCTCTTTTCGAGGGTTGTGAAGTCCAAGAATCCGAGGTCTACAGCCTTCTTCACCTTGTAGACAAAGTTTCTGGTCAGAAAGACGAAGGATATGTGGGTCTGGATTAGCTCAATTTGACCTGGTTCTTCATCGTAGGCTTCAGGCTTCATCAGAGCCTCCACAACATGCTTCTGCACCAGAGACATTACTGAATCCACTTCCTTCAAAGCGCTCAGCAATCTTTCTGCTGTGAATAACCTCCATGAACCATATAGGAATATCCCTACGAGAAGCTCTCCGTTAAACCTAAATTCTATGTTCAGCCACAACTAATTAAGGCAAGAGGTTCCAGCGTTGAAAGCAGTGATCCTAGCAGCGGGCTTGGGAACAAGACTCCTACCAGCAACCAAAGAAACGCCAAAAGTATTGCTTCCCATATTCGCATCAGGGAAAAACGGAGAGCCATGCTTGAAGCCAGTTCTTCAACTCGTCTTCGAACAGCTCTACGACGTAGACTTCAGACAGTTCTGCCTCGTAGTGGGAAGCAGAGTAAAAAGAGCCGTGAGAAACCACTTCACACCCGACCAAGAATTTATAAGATACCTCAAAGAAGTCAACAAGCCCATGCAAGCAGAAGAGTTACAGCAGTTCTATAACAAGGGAAAAAACTCCACAATAGTGTTTATAGATCAGCCTGAACCACGAGGAACCGGAGACGCTGTCCGCAGAGTGGAAGGTTTCACAGGCGAAGAGCCCTTCCTCCTTCACATGGGAGATGACCTAGTTCTGTCCAAAGAGGAAAACAGCCACTTAAAGAGGCTAATGACAGCCTTTGAGGAGCGAAAAGCCGACGCAGCTTTCCTCGCTACGAGGGTGAAAGACCCAACCATGTATGGGGTCATCGCGGGCAAACAAATAGTCAAGGGACTGCACCAAGTGGAAACGATTGTTTACAGACCGAAGGTCCCGCCCTCAAACCTATCCGACGTCACGGCGTACATCCTCAAACCCAACATTTACCCAGAAATCAGAAAAGTAGAGCCAAACAAGGCGAGCGGCGAGGTATCACTGATCCCCGCCATACAATCCCTAATAAATGGTGGAGGCAAAGTCTACGCTGTGGAACTGCGCAATGGAGAAAGGAGGATAGACATAGGAAACGCAAGGCTCTACTGGGAAGCGTTAAACACCACCTACAAACTGTATGGAGGTGAAAGGTCATCGTCGACAACTGCATAATCATGGTGGGCACCAGACCCGAAATCATTAAAATGGCTCCAGTGATTCGGGCGCTAGAAGAAGCATCCGTGCCCTACACCTTTGTCCACTGCGGACAACACTACGACTACGAAATGTCCCAGCAATTCATCGAGGAACTGGAACTGCCGAAGCCAGAGTATGGCTTCAAGGTTAGAGCGTACTCACCCGGTTTACAAACAGGAAGAATTATGACGCTTATAGAGAGGGTCATAAAGAGGACTAAGCCGAAAGTTGTTTTAGTGGAGGGAGACACCAACGGGGTCTTAGCCTCTGCCCTAGCCGCCGTCAAACTCAACGTACCAGTCGGCCACGTGGAAGCCGGTCTCAGAAGCTTTGACCTACGCATGCCCGAGGAGCACAATAGGCGCCTTGTAGACCACGTTTCAACCTACATGTTTGCACCCACGGAAAACGCCAAGAAAAACCTCGAGAGGGAAAGCGTCTGGGGCAAGATATACGTGACCGGAAACACAGTTATCGACGCCGTAATACAGCACCTTCCCATAGCGGAGAAAAAATCCACCATCCTAGAGAAGATAAAGTTCGAAAAGTTTGCCCTTGTAACCGCCCACCGAGCTGAGAACGTTGACGACCCAACCGTGCTCAAGAGTTTCGTTGAAGCCTTTGTTGAAGCCCCCTTACCCATCATCTATCCAGTCCACCCGAGAACCCGGAAAAGACTGCGCCAACAGAAGATGTGGAGTAAGCTTTCCTCCTCAAGAAACGTTCAGATTCTTCCACCCCTAGGCTACTTCGACTTTCTGGTGCTCATGAAAAACTGTGAGATGATGTTAACAGACTCCGGAGGGCTACAGGAAGAGGCAACGGCACCCCCAATAAGAAGACTCGTTCTGGTAATCCGACTCTCTACAGAGAGGCCGGAGGCTGTTGAAGCGGGCTTTGCCAAGGTGGTGGGCGTAGAAAAAGGGGGAATCATAGCAGCGATGGAACAAGCTTTAAGCGAAAGAGTCGAGCTTCCACGGTCCTCACCCTACGGAGACGGAACAGCCGCAAAGAAAACAGTCAAAGTCGTGATAGAAGAAGCATTTTAAGATCGGCGAGTTTCCATCTTTCAAATTTCTACCTGGACATCTGAGACCCAAGATAAAAAAAGGCGCGCGAAGGTGAAGCGCCGGTTAACACAACCGCACGAGAGGTCGGTGAGAGGTTGGGGGAGAGTTTGTCGCGCGCCCCGCTATGTCCAGCAACATATTTAATATGCATTGAAACATATAAGCACTGTCTCCTCTTCAGATTCCGAAGCAAAGATTCGCGCGGCGTTAGTATTTGTTACAAAAAATGAAGAGAGAAAACTACACTAGCCCAACGAAAACCCAAGCACAAACTAAAATAAATTCCACCCACCTCTTAATCACCATGCGACTCCTCTTCACCTGCACCGAACTAGGGCTGGGACACGTACAAAGAACCATACAACTAGGAAAAAAATTGAGAAAAAGAGGGCACGAAATACACTTCTTCTCAGGAGGAGTCGCACACCACCTACTAAAAAAGGAGTTTGAAAATGTCAACCACTGTACACCCGTGGGCTGGTACGAAAACGCCTACGGAGTGATCCCCTCAGCCTCTCTTCTAAACATTTTAACTCCACTACCATGGTATGACTACGAACACAAAGAGCTAAGACTAAAGACATCCAGTTCCGTGGAAACGGTTCATCGATACTATGATCTGAGAAAGCACATCCTGAAAATCAAACCCGATACAATCATTTCTGACGGCGACATGGTTTCCCTGAGACTCGCCAAGAAATGGCAGATTCCCTCCATCTACGTCACAAACATGATAAGACCAAGCTACCGTTTCTCTCCCATGCTCACCCCGGGAGAAAGATTCACAGAGAGATACATCAGAGGATGCGTCAAGATAATAGTTCCCGACAACCCCAAGCTCACAATATGCGAATACAACCTAGGAAACCTAGATCAGATGGGAATTAGAGAAAAAGTCGAACTCGTCGGCAGTTTTCTCGACATGAAACACGAGAAAGGATCAGAGAAACACCTATTCGCACCCATAAGCGGACCGTTAGGCACGAGAGCTAAACTGGCAAAAATGGTGATTCCGGTACTCTCTTCGTTGGAATCAGAAAGCGTGGTAAGCTTGGGAGAACCCGGCAACAAATTCGTGAAAAGATTCGGAAACTGCGAAGTTCACGGCTGGCTAAATGAGGGGCAGAGGAAAGAATGCGTGAAAAACGCAAAGGCGATCATTTTTAGTGGCGGTCACGGAACCTGTTTTGAGGTGATAAAACAGAGAAAACCAAGCATATGCATACCAACCCAACCGGAACAAATGGCAAACGCCAGAAAACTGGACGAACTTAAATGCTCTATTTACGTTGAAAGCAAAAAGCAACTGGAATTCGCCATCGAAGAGATCGAGGCAAAAAAGGAGTTCTATAAAAGCAACGTCGAGAAGATACGCGATTATTCAAGTAGATTCAAAGGGCTGGACCGTGCGGTCACCGTTATCGAGAACGCCTTATAAACTCTAGCTAAGCTTCATATTGCGTCGTCGTTTTCGTCAACTCAACTCGCCTTTTCCCTCTGGCCAGCGTTGAAACGTAGATCTTTCCTTTAACCTCCATTTCCATTAAAGTCTTGTTTAAATCTCCAAACCCTATATCTTCGTACTGCTCCTTCAACAGGTCGAAGAGCTCCGTGTCCGTTAACGGGCCTTTCTTCTCTAGTGCCTCCACTATTGTAAGGTAAAGCGGACGGGGTTTCCATGTTTTGACAGACATGTCTTACACCAAAGCATTATGCCACAGGAGTAGCAGGCTTCCGTAACTGTCTAACCTGCTTCAGGAAACTCTTATACCAGGTCTCCATGTCAGGCGTTATGGTTGGTCCAATTTTTTCCATGGCCTTCTGGAAGTCGGCTAGAGTAACCTCTTTAGATTTGATGTCCTTGCGTAAAGCGTTTAGGGCAGCCTCCCGACAGAGTGCCTCGATGTCCGCTCCAGAGTAGTTCCTAGTTATGTCAGTTAAGTGGGGTATGTCCACATCCTTTGCCAAAGGCATGTCTTTAGTATAGATCTTGAATATTTCCAGCCTAGCCTTCTGATCTGGTTCAGGAACATAAATCAGTCGGTCGAACCTTCCAGGTCGAAGAACCGCTGTGTCCACGATGTCTGGCCTGTTCGAGGCGGCGATAACCACCACGTTCTCTAGGGTGACTATTCCATCCATTTCCGTGAGAAGCTGGCTGATGACCCGCTCTGTTACTCCGCTGTCGCCATAGCTCATTCCTCTCTTAGGCACGAGAGAGTCAAACTCGTCGAAGAAAATCACTGATGGAGCGGCCATTCTTCCCTTTCTAAACACTTCTCGAATTGCCTTCTCTGACTCTCCAACCCACTTAGAAAAAACTTCTGGGCCCTTTATGGTGATGAAGTTGGCTTCGCTCTCGGTGGCAACCGCCCTTGCTAGCAGGGTTTTTCCGCATCCCGCTGGTCCGAAGAGAAGGATTCCTTTTGGGGGGCGTATTCCCATTCTCTTGAACACCTCTGGAGTCTTCAGTGGCCATTCAACAGCTTCTCTGAGTTCCTCTTTCACTTCTTCTAGACCGCCTATCTCGTTCCAATGAATTGCGGGCACCTCTATGTACACTTCTCTCATGGCTGTTGGTGTGATTTCCCTATAAGCATTTATGAAGTCTTCCATTAGAATCTGCATCTTCTCCAAAATGCTGGGTGGAATTCGCTCTTCCTCTAGGTTTATGTGCGGGAGGTACCGACGCAGAGCCTTCATGGCTGTTTCACGGGCTAAAGCAGCTAGGTCTGCTCCGGTGTAACCGTGCGTTATTTCGGTGAGTTTTTTCAAGTCAACGTCCTCGGCCAGCGGCATCCCTCTGGTGTGGATCTGCAGTATTTCGTGTCGCGCCTGTTTATCCGGAACCCCGATTTCTACCTCCCGGTCGAACCTTCCGGGTCTTCGAAGAGCTGGGTCGAGGGCGCCTGGCCTGTTGGTGGCGCCGATAACTATGAGATTTCCTCTTCCCGATAGCCCGTCCATGAGGGCGAGAAGCTGGGCGACTACCCTTCTCTCAACTTCGCCTGTAACCTCCTCTCGCTTTGGTGCGATGGCATCGAGTTCATCGATGAAGATGATGCTGGGCGAGTTTTTCTCGGCTTGCTGAAACATCTCGCGGAGGCGTGCCTCTGATTCGCCGTAAAACTTGCTCATGATCTCAGGCCCGTTTATGGAGAAGAAGTTGGCTTCTGACTCGTTTGCCACGGCTCTCGCCAATAAGGTTTTTCCGCATCCCGGTGGTCCGTGCAGAAGCACTCCCTTAGGCGGATCTATTCCGAGTCTATGGAAGAGTTCAGGATGTCGGAGTGGGAGCTCCACCATTTCTCGTATCCGTTGTATCTCTTCGTGGAGTCCTCCTATGTCTTCGTAGGTTGTTCGTGGCATGGCTTTTGCTTCGGGTAGAGGTTCGGTTAGGATTTGCAGGTTCGTTTCGTACGTTATTCTCACGATTCCGTGGGGGCGGGTTTTAGTTACGGTGAAGGATATGGCGTGGCCAAGCATCATGACGAGGGTGATGTCGCCCTCCACAAGAGTTCTTTCCATAAGCCTGTTCTTGACGAAGTTGGTGAAGTCTTCGTCCACGTTTAGTCTCACGTCTATGGGAGCCAAAATAACACTTACAGCGTTCTTCACTTTTCCAAGTCGAGTCAAGACGTATTCGTTTATGGCTACCCCTGCATTTTTGCGGGTGAAACCGTCAATTCGTATGATTTGTCGGCCTTGGTCTTCGGAGTAGGCTGGCCATGCAATCGCTGCGGTGGTTCTTTTTCCAACGATTTCGATGACATCGCCTGCGGAGATGCCTAGTTTTTCCATGGTTTTTTGGTCGATTCGGGCGATTCCTCTGCCTACGTCGCGTTGTCTGGCGTCTCCAACTCTTAGCTGAACGTCGCCCACTCAAGACCCTGCCTTTTTCAGTTTCTGAATGTTCTACATCTCGAAAGAATAGTATTCCTATATAAACTTTAAAGAGCTAGACTCTTCGAACCATCCTAGGTGGAGATGTCCCCGCAATCTTTTTTGGTGCAGTGCCGTTTCTAGGAAAAATACTGTTTTCAACATTCTACCTTTATTAGGCTCCAAATAGGACTGTGCGTATATGCCTGTTCAAAGAACGATTTAGCTGATTCTTCGAACCATCATGGTTTGTATTTGACTGATTTCATCAACTTCTTGTATTTGCTTTTCCACTTCGTCTAGGCCGCCCTCTTTTTCTTCAGGAAGGATTATGTGAGCGATTAGTGCCGTGAGACCGAAGGCTATGGGTTCCTCGTCGAATCTGTAAACTGAGGCGTATTTGGGCAGTTCTTTCTCTATCTTCTTTTTCAACTGATTAAGGTCTGTGGTGATGTCGGATGGAAAGATCTTAATTGAGGCTAGTACCTTTGCCATATCGGCTTCCTTCTTTTTATGGTCCTATGGAGCCGCATTTAATAAACATAGCTGAAGAATGTCGGCATGCCTTTTCATTTTCTTCCTGTTTGATGAAACCGTTGTAAATCACCAGTTAGCGTCAGTTGTACATGTTACACACAGCTTTTTTTAATTTGCTGAGCGGGTAAGAGCATGGGAGAGACCAAACTTTATGTCGGCTGCTGGCGAGGAAGAGGAGTCTTACGAAGAAGAAGAGGGAGGGGAGGAGGAAGAGACCAGACTCCTGAACGCTGAGGAAGTCACCCTAATAGCAGCCAATTTCTTGAAGAGACTGGGAAACAAGCGTGGTCTCAAGCCAATTAAGGCTTCTCTGGGAGAGGAAAGATACGTTGTGGATGTCGGGTTGAGAAAGAAGATTGCGACGGTGCAAATCGATCCGACAACTGAAGAGATCAAAGAATACGAGATCAAGGAAAAAGTGAAAGAGACTACGCCCTTTTTCCCACTCACACGAAAAAACATACTTCTAATATGCGGAATTGTAGCCATATCAATCCTTGTTTCCGGTCTTTTGGGAGTTCAGTCATTTTTACCCAGCCTATTCTAACATGAAATGTTGTTCAAAAAGCGAAAGTGAAAAAGTCTCCTAAATGTCTCTAGGGGCCTTGAAAACCGCATTTAGATATCATAGTGGAGATATCGCCACTACGGTCGATAATAAAGTTTGCTCAGTCCAGCGAAATTGATAAATAACTTCTTAGGCAGCCTAAAGTCTTAGAAAGTGAAGACATGAAACACGATGAAAGATGCCCAAAATGTAAGGAGACCATTAGAAAACTCTTAGAAAGTATATATGGGGAAGTCGAACAAAACTACAAATTTGAAGTTGGAGCACATCTGGAAGATTTCTCAGACTCTTCGTGCTATGATAAACTGAAAGAGATTTACGAAGTCCTTCAGAATCATAGAGGCTTTAGAGAGTTTGTCAAAGCCAAAACACTTCCAAATTGTGACTTCTTTATTCCGAATCGAAGTTTCATTGTTGAGTTTGATGAATCACAACATTATACGCTGCCCAGAAAAATGACATTAGAGAGATATCCGAATGAGATTGAATTAGGGTTTAACAGGGAAAAATGGATAGCATTGTGTAAGAAGATTAACGCCAGTGACAACGACCCTCCCTATAGAGATGAACAACGTGCATGGTACGACACTTTAAGAGATTTTCTTCCAGCAATCAAAGACTTAAAGCCCACTGTTAGATTGTTCGCCCAGGATTGTGTGTGGTGCAGTCTTGAACCCAACGACCCGTCAGATGTTGAACGATTCAAGAGATTTCTGAGGTAAGAAGAAAGTTGAGAAAAGAAGTGGCTTGGAAGTGAGGTTCTCCAAATCTGTCTAGGGGCCCGTAAAACCGCATTTTGGGCAGCGGTAGGGTCTTCCGAACTTACGACATTTGGGGCATCGCCAAATGGTTATTTCTCCACAGTTGGGACATGGGAATTTTGTTACTTCCGCCCTTGGAGCTATGATTCGGTGGCACGAGGTACAAGTAGGAACGCTTATAGCCTCTGTTCTTTCCGTCACGTTGATTCCTCGGAGAAGGTTTGGTATAGGGTGTACTCCTTTATATGTGCTGTGTTTGATGTTGTGTCGGAGCGAATCGCTTAAAGGAGTTTCTAGAAGATTAGGTGTTGGCTTCAGTTGAAACATTGTGTAGAGAGGAAAAGTGTGAACGAAAAGTTTGACGTCGTGGTGGTTGGAGGCGGGGTATGCGGCTCCTTCTCAGCCTTAACAGCCGCGAGACTTGGCGCAAAGGTGGTGGTTTGCGAGGAGCACAGGGAAATAGGTGTGCCCCAACACTGTCCTGGTCACGTTAGCATCCATGGTCTAAAACGTGCAGGACTGAGTTTGCCGAAGAAAATCGTGGAGAACGAATTCAAGAAGGCTGTTCTCCACTCGCCATCTGGCAAAGAGTTTGTAATTGAATATTCTTCCCCAGTGACCTGCGTTCTAAACCGGAAACTCCTAGATAAGCACCTTGCAGATACTGCCAAGAGGACTGGGGTGCAATACCTTCTAGAGACGAGGGCAGAATCTCTTCTTGTAGATTTCAATTCTGTTAAGGGCGTTGCTGTTAGGAGGAGAGGGATTAAAGAAATCTTGGCCTCCAACCTCGTAATTGATGCTGAGGGATGCTCGTCAACTCTCTTAAAGAAGGCTGGACTGCAAACGCTGGACAAGTCCATGGTTGTCCACGCCATCCAAGCGGAAGTGGACAAGGTGAAGGAGGTGGACATGGACACAGTTGAGGGGTATCTTGGCAGAAGATACGCTCCAGGCTTTTTCGCTTGGATCATCCCCAAGAGAGACGGCTCAGCTAAAGTGGGTCTAGCCACAAATATGGGTGACCTAAGAGAATATCTAAGTCGATTCATGCGAGATCATCCTGTGGCTTCCAAAAAACTGGGAGGTGGCAGGCTCACCGCCATCTCTCTTCATCCCATTCCCCTTGGAGGGGCGATTCCCAAGACGTACTGGAACGGGCTTCTCGTCGTGGGAGACGCCGCTTCACAGGTTAAGCCTACAACTGGGGGCGGCATCGTCTTTGGGTTGTTGTGCTCCAAGATTGCAGGCGAGGTTGCCTGCGGCGCCATTAAGAGCAACAACTTTTCTGCAGGCTTCTTGTCGCGGTATCAGTCTCGATGGAGGAAGCTGATAGGCTTTGACTTGGCGGCGATGCGCCAAGTGAGGAGAATGCTCAACCGTTTGCCTGATGAAAAGATTGACAAGATCATTGGATTATGCTCAAAACTTGGGGTGAACGAAACCCTTGAAAAAGTTGGGGATTTGGACTTTCAGGGGAAATCGCTGATTCGTGTTATTCAGCGCCCAACAGCGCTCATAATAGCGCTCTACTCAGTTCTTTCCTCGCTCACCTCACCCTGACAGCATGAGAAAAGCCTCTCCAATAACCAGTTAACATTTAAATCGCTTCAGACAATTGAGTTGCAGACTTAGGATGTCCGAGTTTAAATATAAACAGGTCATTGTTCTGCGGATTGACTTGAAGATGAGTAGGGGTAAGATAGCGGCTCAGGCTGGACACGCAGCGGTTTCCGCTGCTGAAGAGGCTAGGAAGCGATGTCCTGGCTGGTGGAAAGCTTGGATGGAGGAAGGGCAATGCAAAATAGCTGTGAAAGCGGAGTCTGAAGAGGAGCTGTTGGAGCTGGAGAGAAAAGTTAAGGAGTTGGGACTACCCTCTGCTCTGGTTACTGATAGAGGCTTAACTGAGCTTCCGCCTGGAACCATAACCTGCCTGGGAATTGGACCAGCACCCTCTGATCGGGTGGACAAGATAACAGGTGAGCTGAATCTCTTCTGAGTGGCGATCGGTTTGAGGGTTCCTAAGCTGGAGAAGGAACTCGGCATAGAAGCCTACGCTTCTGATTCTCTTGGAGTCGGTGGAAGAATTCGCCAGTTCCCTGAGGACTTTGTGGTTGAGGAAGTCTTGATAGATGGGGCAAAAGCCGAGGTTCAACCAGTTGAAACTGCCCAGCCGGTTGGAGAAGGTCGCTACCTCGTTTGTGTGCTGGTTAAGCGAGACTGGGACACACTCCGCGCGGTTGGGAAGGTTGCGAGGCGGATGGGCATAAGTCACAAGCGCGTGCAAATAGCGGGTATGAAAGACGCCAAGGCTCTAACCGCCCAACACATCAGTATCCTAGGAGCCACTCCAGAACGAGTTTCAAGAGTTAGAATCAAGGACATAACTCTTCGTCCGTTAAGATTTTCCGATGAGAAGGTTTACTCTCACCTCCTTCTTGGAAACAAATTTCATATTCTAGTCCGAGCGGTCTCCCATCCTTCTTCCGTGATTGAAAAGAGAGTTAAGAACGTGCAGAACGAGCTATCTTGCTTAGGCGGGTTTCCCAACTTTTTTGGGCATCAGCGTTTCGGCACCGTTCGTCCTGTGTCTCATGTGGTGGGTGGTTGTTTGGTGCGAGGCAATTTTGAAGAGGCAGCACTTACTTTCCTTGCTCTGCCAAGTCCCTACGAACACCCTGAATCTAGGGAGGCTCGACAAAGGCTGCGGGACACGCAAGACTTCATGGAGG
>Ga0315308_1002038_pt1 | contig 11488 bp, 9 predicted proteins | sample TDP3_MG_FD_203078 | JGI IMG/M metagenome (GOLD analysis project Ga0315308, IMG submission 203078) | Freshwater sediment microbial communities from Lake Towuti, South Sulawesi, Indonesia - TDP3 | ecosystem: Environmental > Aquatic > Freshwater > Lake > Sediment | place: Indonesia: South Sulawesi... | reverse complement strand
TGCCCAACCTGGAACCTATGACTTGGCAATCGTAGCTAACACTGGATTTTCCCAGAAGACTATCAACGTAACGCTTCTAATCAGAGCTGGGAGCGTGGAGATATGGCCGGTCGTGTTGGTTGTGGTAATCTTGATTGCGGTAATCAGCGCGATCGTATTCATAGGTATGCCTAGAGGCAGGCAGATTCGCATCATGTCTGATACTAGACGCTTGCCTGCGTAGCGCGCCAGCCTCGTCCCGGCGATTTTTCCACATATCGAATGCTCGGAAATGTCTCTTGAGCCTGCTCGGTTGTCCTACCGCAAGCCGGGCAGAACCTATCTCTAGGTTCGAGAGGAGTACGACAATAGGGGCAGGGTCTTGTAGTAACCTGTGCCTGCTGCGTCTGCCTCCTTCCAAAAAAGCCCCGAACTCTTGATGGTTTTTGGCTCTCTCTCAGAAGCTGCTCGTAGGCGTTCAGGAGCTGGTCATACACAGTGAGAATTCGGTTATGTGCGTCCAGAAGCTCTTCATCTGCACGAATCAGCTTTCTTACCTCATCAGTGAAAGCTTCCCACTCCACTTTTGGCAAAAGGATGTTTTGTCGGCTTGTCTCTGTCTTCTCAGCCAATGTCTTACGTCTCCTTTTGCTTGGTCACGCGGCCTATCTGCAAACGAAGCTCCTTGATGTCTGAGAGCGCTTTCGAGTCTATCTCAATCTGTTCTTTCGGTGGTTGTGGCGCATGAAGAACCGCACTCGCTATTGACGACAACTTTAGCTGGAGTTCCCGTTGCTGTGCTTCGCTGACTCTGAGTTTCTCTTCTAGAGCAGCCTTTGCTGCTTCAAGTTCCTTGATCTTGCTGACGAGCTTCTCATGTTCCTCCCTTAACCGTACGCCATCTTTCAGGAACTCTTCCCAATTCTGCCTCTCCGTAGCTGTACTACTCATGAGACGCGCGTCCTTTGACTATTATAAAGACAAGCCTGATATATATATAAAAACCACGGGGAGACGCTGCGATTCTGCGGTGCCCCTACGTGAGATGTGCTCACACTCCCATCCACGCTGGGCAAGACTAACGGAGACGCGTGAGTATCTGCAAGGCTACCGTAACAGAAATCTCCGATCTTGACAAGCAAGGACCCATTACCTTCGCAGGATCTCCTCTCTTCTGAACTCGCGCAGGATTCTTCTCTGGCGTTCAGTAAGGTTCGTGGGGGTCCTCACTACAGTCTTCACCAAGAGGTCTCCTCTGTCCCCTCCCCGATACTCCGGTAAGCCCTTTCCTCTCAAACGGAAGATCGTTCCTGTTTGGGTTCCCTCAGGGATGCGAAGGTTAGCTCGGCTCTCCAACGTAGGTACCTTTATTTCTGCACCTAGAGCCGCGTCAGCAAACCCTACTGGGACCTCACAGTAGATGTCGCTTGCATCTCTCTCAAAGATGTTGTGAGCTTTCACATCGATGTATACGAATAGGTCGCCCGGTGGTATTCCTAGACCTGAGTCTCCCTCTTCGGCCAGTCTCAGCTGCATGCCGCTCTCGATGCCGGGCGGGATCGTCAAAGTGACCTTTCGCTTACGCTCAACAATTCCGGTTCCTCGACAGTCCTGACACGGAGATTCAATCACGACTCCTTTCCCGCCGCACTGGTCGCATGTCTGAACGCTGACTGTTCGGGTGAATCCTTCTTCTTGGACTTGTCGGACTTGTCCTTCTCCTTGACAAAGTGAGCACGTTCTTGATGCACCGTCCCTCGCGCCGGTTCCACCGCAGACATCACAAGCTTCCCTTCTGGGAAATGTAATATCTTTTGTTGCTCCTTTTGCCACTTCTTCAAGTGAGATTTCCAGATCGTATCTAAGATCCGATCCTCTTCGTTCTCTCTCTTCTCGCCAAGCTCTTCCACGACCGAAGAACATGTCAAAGATGCTATCGAGGCCTCCTAAGCCGAATCCCAGATCTCTGAAGATCGGCTCAAAGTCTGGTCTTCTGAATATGTCTTCAGATGTATATCTCTGATCGATTCCGTCGTGGCCGAACTCGTCGTATTGGCTCCGTTTCTCGTCGTCAGAGATGACGGCGTATGCCTCAGAGATCTCCTTGAACCTTTCCTCAGCGTCAGGAGACTTGTTTCTGTCTGGGTGATACTTGAGTGCCAGTTTCTTGTAGGCGTCTTTCACTTGTTCCTTGGTTGCGTCTTTAGAAAGACCAAGAGCCTCGTAGTAATCTCTTTTCATCTATGACCTGACCGTTCAGATTACCATTAGAGCTACTGCTTCTTATCCTCATCAATAACCTTGTAGTCTGCATCCACTACCTTGCCGGCCGGTTTCTCTCTTTCCGGCGGAGGAGGAGCTTGCTGTTGCTTTGCCTGTTGACCAGCTTGCTGGTATGCTGCGGCGCCGACTTGCTGCAGTGTCTTCGCCAACTCCTCGGTCTTCTCCCTAATCTTAGGCACATCTTTTCCTCCCAAGGCTTCCTTCAGCTCCGTGATTGTCTTGTCAATCTGCTGAACCTTATCCTTGCTCACCTTGTCTTTCAGATCGGTCTTGGTTCTCTCCGCTGTGTAGATCATAGAGTCTGCGTTGTTGCGTATTTCTGCTTCTTCACGTTTCTTTCTGTCCTGCTCGGCGAATTGTTCTGCTTCTTTTATCATTCGATCTTTTTCTGATTCTGAAAGCTTGGTCGAAGCTGTTATGGTGATCTTCTGTTGGTTTCCAGTCGCCAAATCCTTCGCAGTGACATTGAGTATTCCATTTACATCTATGTCAAATGTTACTTCTACTTGCGGTACCCCCCTGGGGGCTGGAGGAATGCCTGTGAGGTTAAACATGCCAAGTGAGACATTGTCTGCAGTCATCGGCCTCTCACCTTGAAGCACGTGAACCGTAACCATTGTCTGAAAGTCTGCCGCAGTCGAGAAGATCTGGCTCCTTCTCGTCGGAATAGTAGTGTTCCTCTCCATGAGCTTGGTGAAGATTCCTCCAAGAGTTTCAACGCCAAGCGAGAGAGGAGTAACGTCCAACAGAAGAAGGTTTTTCACCTCACCTGTCATTACCGCTGCTTGGATTGCAGCGCCCACAGCCACGGCTTCCATTGGGTCCACTCCCCGTTCTGCGGGCTTACCCATGATAGTCTCCACGAAGTTGCGCACCAGTGGCATCCTCGTTTGCCCTCCTATGAGGATAATCTTGTCAATGTCACTCGGCTGTAAGGAACTGCCCTTAGCATCAGCCAGCACCTGCATCATGGGACCTCTAATTCGTTCAACGATCGGTCGTGCTAGTTCCTCTAGCCTTGCTCGAGTCAGAGTCATGTGAAAATGCTTGGGCCCAGAAACACCCTGACCGATGAACGGCAAATCCATGTCGGTTGTCACCATCGAGGAGAGTTCTATCTTTGCCCTTTCAGCCGCCTCTCTGAGGCGTGTCATGGCCATTCTGTCTCCTCTCAGGTCAATCCCGCTCTCCCCACGGAACTCCCCAACTAGATACTCCACTATCGCATTGTCGATGTCTGCGCCGCCAGTTTTTGTGTCTCCGCTCGTCGAAAGGACTTCAAATGTGGCTGCGTCACTTGAGCTTGGCTTACCCATCTCCATCAAGGTGACATCGTGAGTTCCGCCGCCGAAACTGAACACCATTATCTTCATCGTCTTGCCAAGTTTCTCCAATCCGTAAGCTAGACATGCTGCAGTAGGTTCGTTAATCAGTCGAGCGACTTTGAATCCTGCGATCTCCGCAGCATCCTTCGTGGCTTGCCTCTGATTGTCATTGAAGTGGGCTGGAACAGTGATCACTGCGGTATCGACCTTATCTCCCAGGAAAGTTTCAGCGTCCCGCTTTATCTTCTGCAGAATCAACGCTGATACTTGTTGAGGAGTGTATTCTTTCTCAAACACCTTGATCTTGTAGTCTGTTCCCATCTTCCTCTTGATTTCGATGATTGTGCCTTCCGGGTTGGAGCTTGCTTGACGTTTGGCTGGTTCTCCCACCAAGAGCTGGCCTTCCTTGGTGAAAGCGACCACGGAAGGAAACATCTTACCTGCCATGGTCGGCCCCTCAGCGCTCGGGATCGTGACTGGCCGGCCGGCCTCCATTACGGCCGCGGCAGAATTAGTCGTTCCGAGATCTATTCCCATGATCTTAGCCAAGGTGTATGCCTCAATCTTGATTGTTCAAGACCGATCTTGTTACTCAAGGTAACGTATGGCTCTTATAAACGTTAGCGCGCTTGCAGGCCAGACGTTCTTATCAATGTCTCAGGTTTTCCAAGGGCAAAGGCCGAAGGTTGAGGCACTGTATCTGTTTGGGCCGCTCAACTCATTGCTTCTTGGTGTTCCAGTCGCGTATTAGGTTCACGAGCGTTCTGCTCACCAGTTCTATGTCTTTAAGATGGACAAACTCGTCAACGCCGTGGAAGCGACAGTCATCTCGAATCGGGCCAAAGCAGACAACTGGAATTCCAACTCTTGCCAGATAGCGACCGTCATTTCCACCTAGCTCTCCTGCCACTGGGATTTCTTGTCCGAACGCATCTTCAGCCGCCCGAGAAAACTGTCTGACCAGGGGATGCTTCGGATCCGTGAAGTAGTTCGACGGATCCTGTCGAGTGTACTCAAGCGTAGCGTCCACCTTACATGCCGAACGGACCCTTTCGAAGTACTTGGTGAAGTTCTTCTTGGCAGTTTCATAGCTCTCGTCCGGGCATACGCGGAGATCAAATCTAGCCTCACATTCTCCCGGGATTATGTTCTCTTTCGTGCCAGCGTTGAGCATAGTCAGAGAGAATCTTCCCCAGATCTGTTTATGGGGTGATCCAGGAGGAGACCTGATCTTTGATCGGATTCTCTCTCGTATCTTGGCGTACCTAGAGATCTCTTCGAGAAATGGGATTGCCTTCTCTATAGCGTTCTCAGAAAGGAAAGGATACGCCGCGTGGCCTTGCTTTCCTTTCACTGTTAACTTGCCCCATAGAAGCCCGGAGGCGCCAATAGAGACTGCCGAGGGGGACGCGTCTATCACGATTCCGGCATCACCGCTGATCTTCACATGATTCACCAAGTATCCGAGACCGAGTTCTCCTCCGACTTCCTCATCGGGAGAGGCGAGAAATACAACGTTCGCTCTTGGCTTTGTTTTCATCAGTTCCCGTAGAGCGCTGATTACAGAAACGATTGCGCCTTTGTCGTCGGCTGCACCACGTCCAAAGGCCTTGTCTCCTTCTATCGTGAGTTTGAAGGGTTGATAACGCCACCCTGGACCAGCAGGCACAATGTCGTAGTGAGTTACAAGTATGACGGTCTCTTTAGCGCCTGCATCCAGTCTGGCAACGACATTCGGCCTAGGCTTCCTGTCTGGGGCGAGTTCCGCTGAGTCGTAAACCTCGGTCTTAAGTCCAATGGCTTCGGCTTCTCTCTTGATTAGGTTTGCACATTCAGCGTAGCCTGTCTTAAGAGTGGAGTCCGAGTTTATCTCAACTAGCCGCGAAAGAAGATCTATCTCGCTGGAAAGTCCCAAATGTGACAACCGCCATTCGTCAGACAATCTCTCAACGGTTGCTCCTAAAAGACTTGCTCCAAACCAAAAGTGCGCGCATCCAAGTATGATCTCGTCAACTGAAGGTCTCGCGCAACTAGAGGAACCATCATCAAACAAATATACCCGGATCAGATGCAAGTGAGACACGATCAAAAGCGGTGTCTCTGTTGAGAAGAAGAGGAGTCTTTCTTGCTGCAATCATGGTTCTTGCAATCGTAAGGGTTGGCGCCATATCTGCAGACCAGTCACCCGATGGTTACTTTGAGATCTCCTTGGATTTGCCTCCTCTGCAACGGGGATGCGCATATGGGAAACAGGTCAGACCACTTGTGGCCCATAACATACAGATGCTGTACGTGTCTGCGGGTGCGCATGGGTATACTTGCGAAGAGCTGACCCGGTTAGCGGATCAGTGGGTTCAAAGACTCGACGTCAACTATCCTAGCTTTGTTGAAGAAATGAGAGGGGTCGCCATTGGATCAGGCTGTCGTCAAGAAGATATCTTCGTTCTAAATTACTGGGCGAACATCGTACTTCATGAAGAGTGCACAACTTTCGTTGCCTCTTCATCCGCGACGGCAACGGGAAGAACCTTCGTGTTCAAGAATCGAGATACAGAGCGAGATGTCAAGAACGTCCTTTTCTTGGCCACTTCAAGCGGAAGCACTTCGCACTTCAGATTCATGGCGGTTGGGCCTGCAGGGTCATCATCAGTGTCGCATGGCATCAACGAGAAGGGGCTAGCCATAGCGAACAACGCACTGTATCTGGCAAAGGAGTACGAGAGGCAGGCTATAGTCGGCAACCTGATAGTCATGCGTCTCGTTCTTGAAAACTGCGCCAGAGTTGATGAAGCGGTATCATACATCAGACGTACGAAAGGAAAAGGGGCAAGCTGCTATCTGATAGGAGACCCGGAAAAGTCGGCTGTGATGGAAGTTGCAGGAGATTGGGAGAGCGCTGACATTACGGCTACATCATTCATGGCCCACACGAATCACTACTTATTTGATCAGACAAGGAAATACGACGCAGGCTACAGCGCCACTTCTTCAACTGCACTAAGACTGAACTCAGCCAATCGACTCCTCAGCAGCATCATCGACGCCGGAAGAAAGATCACGTTGGCCGATGTTTTCCGGCTAGCAAGGAACCACGAGAACAGTCCAAAATCCATCTGCACTTCCTGTACAAGCGATTCCTTCGGCACTGTTTCCGCAGCGCTATTTGAAATTGACCCCGAGTTTCCGAGCAAAGTTTCCACGTTCTGGAACTGCATGGGCCAGCCGTGCGTCATGCCGTTCGTGCCTCTGGTAATAGGAGAGTGCAAGTATAGCAGTGAAACTATGGCCGATTGGGTATCCGGCAAGCTATGGGATTCAGGCAACTTGCTGCGAAGAGAGACCTATGGGACCTTGAAGCAGAGTTTTCCGAATCTTGTAAGAATCTGGCAAGATTCACTCTCAGCAATCGAAGGGACTGAGATAGATATGATGGACACATTTCTAACGGATGCAAAGGCCGCTCTGCGAGGCCGAAGCCCAAGCGGAGATGGCGTCGTAGCAAAGGCATTGATGTCTCTCGGGACCATGAAGAATGCAAAAACACAACTGACGAGCAGCTCGACCACCGTCAGCTCTTCAGTGCCGACCTCTTCGATTAGCGCGATGACAACGATACTGGACGCCGCTCAACATGGACTCGCCTTCACTGCGTCAAACCTATTCCTCGTAACTGAACTCGCAGCCTTCAAGAGCGCAGAGCAAGTACTCCTTGGATCTCAAGTGATAAGTACGACTACATCCAGCATGGCCACAACAAGCCCGCCAACAAGGACTGCATTCGAAACCACAACTGTGACTTCTGTGCCTCCGAGTATGGCTCCCAATGTGGTCACCATGTGTGCTGTCGCAGGAACGGTCATCCTTGCCGTTGCGATGTTGTTACTGTTGAAACGATCGAAGAGAACTCGGAAATAGCCAGATGAGCCATGTCGCAAGAGATTCTTGACTATGTGATGAGGAAAGGCGTCCCCCGTTCGCTTAGGAACTCAGGCCATGTTCCAATGTGCATTGTTCTTAGAGATATGCAGTATTGCATTAGCCGCCACAGGGGGTTGATTGCGTAAGAAAAGGAAAAAGATAGGTTTGGGGTTGTGGCGGGCTATCTTTGAGCTTTCAGTATCTTCGTCTTCTTCCGCGGAATCCGCTGCGTCCTCTTCCTCGATATCCTCCTTCATCTCGGTAGGCGGGTCGGAAGGTTGTGTAGCGGCGTTCCTCTTCAAACTTCTTGTCGGAGAGGTTGTTCTTCTCGTTGACTTCTGTGACTGTTCCCTGAGACGCCTCGAAACTGCCGAACCTTCCGATGTTAAGCCGCATGGAACCCTTGAAGAGGGAAACGTAGCCGTTCTTGATGTCTATGATGTCGCCTTCCTTGACCTTATCGATGTTATCGTCCCACAAGGTCATGTAGATGGAGCCTGTTTCGTCTCCAACAAGTGCATCCGCGACTCTGTGGCTTGAGCCATCACTTCGAGAGATCGTTTCTCTAATCTCACTCTTCGAAACAACTTTCACCGTAAGGTTCAACTGTCTCGATCGCGGATCCAAACTTTCTACTTTCACGCTCGCCTGTGTTGCTGGTTGTTCGGAATCGGTCATTTCTGGTCTAACTCACTTTAGCGATGCCTCGAAAGAGGTGGCTGACTTCTTAAGGATTATGTTTGATGTTTTTCATGTTTCGAATGCTTGCAGTCGGTCGCCATACTTGCGTCTGCTTCTGCACGTGATAATTCACTAGGAAATGTTGGGATGTATCTGACACCGTCCAATTCAAGCTGAACATAGACTGCCAGTGTTCAGCCAGAATCCGGCGCGTCTGATTGACTATGGAGCTTCTCTCTTTGTGCCTATGATTGATGTAGTGGGCCATGTCTTCGCTGAGTGTTGATGTAGCGGTTGTTGAATTTGCGGTGCACCAATGTTCCATTATCGGAACATTGATATATCGAGAGCCGACCTATCTGGTGCCTTAGGCGGATGGCGTTGAGCGAACCCCTCATCATTGCCGGAACTCGCCCAGAACTGATCAAGATGGCACCCATCGCATCGTCATTGAGAAGGCTAAGAGTCTCATTCAAGTTCCTATACACAGGCCAACACTACGACCACGAGCTTTCACGAACATTCATAAGCGAACTGGGACTGCCCGAGCCAGACTTCGATCTAGGCATCAAAGCAGGCCGCTCCGCAACACTGACTGGAGAAGTCGTTATCCGAACCGCCGAGGCGATAAGAGAGCTTGACCCGGCCCTAGCCTTGGTTCAAGGCGACACCAACACCGCTCTTGCAGCGACGATAGCGGCCCTCAAAGAGAAAGTATCAATAGGTCATGTCGAATCGGGACTCAGAAGCTACGACTGGCGAATGCCCGAAGAACATAACCGAAGAATGATCGATCACGTATCCGGCTACCTTTTCGCACCCACAGACAGAGCATTGCTGAATCTTTTCGAGGAAAAGGCCCCGGGATCAAAACATGTCACAGGAAACACTGTAATAGACGCAACTATCCACAACATGCCAAGAGCCGAATTCATCTCAAAAATCCCGCAAAAGCTTCGCTTCAAGGAATATGTCCTAGCTACTGCACACAGAGCAGAGAACGTAGATGATCCAGACGTTCTTCGCAGCTTTGTCGAAGTCTTTCAGGATTTGCCTCTGCCCGTTGTCTTCCCGGCTCATCCCAGAACTGTCAACCGTCTTAGAGGCATAGGCCTTCTGCAAAATCTAGCTTCGCATAGGAACATTCAGCTCCTGCCACCTGTCGGATACTTCGACTTCTTGATCCTGATGAAGCGATCCTCCTTGATATTGACTGACTCTGGAGGAGTACAAGAGGAGGCGACGTCTCCGCCGATAAGGAAACGGGTCGTCGTGATGAGAAACTCCACAGAGAGACCCGAGGCTGTTGAATGGGGCTTCGCAAAGCTCGCAGGCACAAGAAAGCAGGAAATAGTAAAATGCGCAGTTGAGATGCTGGAAGCTGACGCAAAGCTGCCGTCAACGTCTCCGTTCGGAGACGGGTCTTCTGGAGAAGTGATTGGAAGAATCGTCGCCGAAATAGTGGAGTCCACGCGCAAATCTTCGTTGACATTGCTACCTCCGCAATTCCCCATCATTTCCGCATCTGAAGACTAGGTGATCGCCTTGGCGGCCTTCGTTGCAGTCGGACTCGGACTCACCCTTCTATTGTTTCTTGCAACGCTTCTAGGGCCGATCTTCGTAACTCACTCCGCTGCGATGCTTAACGTTACCGTGGATAGTACCTTACTCACGCTATTCTTCTTCTTGTTCTGCACCCTTTACAACTTCACAATGATATCTGTTGTCTTTGTTCATGATCGAAGAAGAGTCAAACAGGAGAAAGAAGCGACAGATCACTTCTTCAGCGTAATGGTTCCCGCGAGAAACGAAGAGCTAGTCATCGAGAAGACGCTGAATAGAATACTCTCCTTGGACTATCCAAGAGCGCTCTTCGAGGTGATACTGATCGACGACGGCAGTAGCGACAGAACAGCGCAAATCGGAACAGAGCTTCTCAGGAAATTCGGCAACCTTGACATACTTCGAATTCCCACCTCAGAGTCAGGTCAAGGAAAAAGCAACGCTCTCAACACAGGGTTCAGGTATTTGCTTCAGAAACATCGGCGCTTACGTGCTGACTGGATAATCGGTGTCTTTGACGCAGATGGCTTACCTGAAGGCGACATGCTGAAGAAGGCATCGTACCAGTTCAGGAATCCAAGAGTAGGTGCCCTCCAATCGCTAGTCCGAATGAGCAACAGACACGACTTCTTCCTGGGCCTTCTTCAGGACATAGAGTTCTCCACCTTCGCCCGAGTCTCGCAGTTTGTTCGAAGCATCTTCAAGGGTGCGGTCGCTCTAGGTGGAAACGGCCAGTTCATCAGATCTGCAGCTCTCGAATCAATCGCTCTTGAAAACGGAGAATGGTGGCGAAGAGAAGCTCTGACAGAAGATCTAGACATAGGAACAAGGATGCTTCTGAAGGGCTGGGAGAACGAGTTCCTCGTCACGACCGCCGTCAGTCAACAAGCAGTGAACACTTTCGGGGCGCTCTACAAGCAGCGGACCAGATGGGCATGGGGGACCCTGCAGGCTTTCTCTACCTACGTGCTCTCAGGCCGCCTCTTCAAAGCAAAGGTCGGACTTGTGAAGAAGATAGACATGGCTTACTATCTGTTCTTCATATTGATTCCGCCAGTAATGCTCGTTTGCTGGATAATCTCTTTCCTCAGCCTTGCCGCGGTAATATCGACTTACAACCCCTTCCCGTCATACTTCATGATCACTAACGGTGTGAGTTTCTTTCCGTTGATCGCATATGGCCTTCTGAACACGCGTAGAGAGGAGATTCGCAACGGTTGGCCAAGACTGTGCCGCGATTGCCGAAGAGAGGTGGCCAATAGCAGGAGGTTCTGTGACTATTGCGGAAAGTCGATCAAAGTTCCTCGTCTCAGAATGTATTCGATGCCACTTCTAATCCCACTGATGATCATAACGACTGCGTATACGTATCATTGGATACCGTGCACCGTCAGAGCCATGGTTCACGTTCTGATGAGGGATAGACCGAGGTGGACAAAGACGCAACGTGTCGACACAAGAGCCAACCACCCTGACCTGTCCACAATCGTTTCAGGCATACGGACGAGTTGAGTTTTCGTTGAGGCATAGGGCACTCTTGTGTCTGGCATGTGCACTATTCCTCTCGACCCTAGTCTCAACCATGACATTGCGGGCCTTTGGCCCGGAAGAAACGAAGATGAGTTCATTCAGGATCGGAGTGGTCGCAGACGAGGAACCAAGAGAAGGACTAACTCACCTGAGTGACATGTTGGCACACTTAGGGTATCCCTATGACTTCATACAGGAAGAAAGCCAAG
>Ga0315308_1002037_pt1 | contig 11488 bp, 11 predicted proteins | sample TDP3_MG_FD_203078 | JGI IMG/M metagenome (GOLD analysis project Ga0315308, IMG submission 203078) | Freshwater sediment microbial communities from Lake Towuti, South Sulawesi, Indonesia - TDP3 | ecosystem: Environmental > Aquatic > Freshwater > Lake > Sediment | place: Indonesia: South Sulawesi... | reverse complement strand
CGGTTTGGCTACCCAACTATTAACATCCAGATGGAAGGGGTCACGAGCAAATGGGGCGATCTCCTCTACGCCTTGGCGAATAAGCAGCAGTTTTCTCTGCGTACTCAACGTGGGTTTCAAGTCGGTGTCGTTGTTGCAGTGCCACCGTATCCGTTCACGGATCCGGCAGCTTTCAAACGCTACTCAGAGGATGCAGTGATCATTTTCAAGAAGCCTATGTCGAACGGTATCCATCATGGCGATGTGAAGCTTGTGAGCCAAGATTGGCGATTGGCGGGCAATTCAGGTTACGCGCTGATCGTTACAGGTTCAGGGTCCACCGTGGAGGATGCTCGCAAAGAAACCTATAATCGGGTCAAGAACGTGATAATTCCGAACATGTTCTATCGGACAGATATCGGAGAGCGTTGGTATCGCGACAGCGATTTGCTGCAGACTTGGGGATATTCATGGTAGAAGCGCGGTGTTAGAGGCCGCTATGGAAAGGGATGAGACAGGTTCCCCTCCAATCCGCGCACAAAGAAATGTCAACCTCTATCCTCGACAAGTCCAGCAACTCTACTCCCAGAAGAACCGTGCCAAGGTATCGCCCAAACTGACAGAGAGCCTGTCCAGAATGTCATATTCTCATTGGGAAGAGAGTAAGTGCTCTGAAAACCAATCCCCCAATCAAGACTGCGAAGCCTATTTCGAAGAAGGTTATCGCCAAGGCTTTCTTGCATCCAAATTCTCTGATTAGAACCGCAATCGTTGCAAGGCAAGGTATGTAGAGTAGTATGACTGTCGCGAAGACTATCATCTGAGTTCCAGTGAGAACGGTCGCCAAGTTCGTCGTCCCAACCAAGGCGGCCAACATCACCAATGTCAACTCCTTCCTGAATATGCCAAAGATCAGCGGCGTCAACGCGACCGCGGGTAACCCAAGCCAAGAGACGGTAAGGAAGCTGAAGGTCTGTTCAAGAATCGGCAGAACCTTCAGGTACTGCAATGTCTTGAGAGCCAGGTTCCCGACAATCATGAGCGGAAAAGCGACACATACGAATTCTTGCAGCCTGAACCAAGTCTGCTTTGCTGTCGCCTCTAATGAGGGGATTTTGTAGGAGGGCATCTCCATTATCAGGCCCATCGGTTCACCGGGCAGAACCATGAAGGCGAGACGCCCAAGAACGAATATTATGACAAGATCAAGAACATAGAGTAACAAAGCCCATCTGATTCCGACATACGCCCCGACCAAACCGAGAATCACGACCGTTCTTGCGGCACAAGGCACGAGAGTTGTGAGAAATGAGGCTAGGAAACGTTCCCTCTGCGTCTCCATGATTCTGCACGCCATACAACCTGGAACACAGCATCCGTAGCCCAACATGAGAGGGATGAATGCTTTGCCGTGAAGGCCGATCCTGTGCATGGCCGAGTCCATTAGATATGCGACTCTGGGAAGGTAGCCAGAGCTTTCTAGGATAGACATAGCGATGTAGAAGGGGGTGATATATGGCAGTGCTATGGTGACGCCTGCTACTACTCCCTCAATCAATCCCCCCCAGATGAATTCGGTAACAGGGCCGGGTCCGAGGGTCCCGTAGAACAACACCCTCAGATTCTCGAACACGGTCAAGAGGAAACCCGAGGTCAAGTCGCCGAATCTGAAGATGCCGTAGAAGACAGACCCCATTATAGAAGCCATGACTAGGTAACCCCAGACTCTGTGGATCGTAAGAGAAGCTAACCTTTCATCCAAACTAGGCTTCGTCGGCGTGACGATTGTCATGCTCTCTCTGGAGATCTGGCTGGCCAGGTTGTAGCGTTCTGACGCCACAATGGCTGAGGAGGATTCAGAATGGATCTGCTCAATCTCACGGGTTAGGGACTCTGTCTTCGCTCTTATTGCTCGTTCTTGGCCATAGACAAGTTTCTCGACTTCGGCGTCACCTTCAAGAAGCTTGATGGCGATCCAACGTGGCGGGTAACCGGTCTTGATCTGCTCAACATCCGCTGCGAGCTTTTCGATCCTCTCCTCTATCTCCAAGCCGAACCTAGGGTATTGAAAGAGATGGGAGTGGCCTTTCTCATGGACTTCTATGACTTTCCTAATGAGATCATTTAGCCCGATGCCTTTGGTTGCAACGCATGGGATGACAGGGACGCCGAGGGATTTACCGAGTTGTTCATGATCAATCTTCATCCCCTTCTCTGTCGCGACATCAATCTGATTAAGCGCAACAACCAAAGGAGTCTCCAATTCGAGTAGTTGAATCGTAAAGAACAGGTTCCTTTCAAGCACCGAAGCATCAACGACATTCACTATAACATCCGGCTTTTCCAATGCAATGTATTCTCTGGAGATCAGTTCCTCAAGGGAGTAGGTAGAGAGGGAATAGATTCCTGGCAGATCGATTACATCTATCGTGTAGCCTTCGAAGCTCAAGCTTCCTTCGGCCCGTTCCACAGTCTTTCCTGGCCAGTTGCCGATATGTTGGTGGAGTCCCGTAAGTTGGTTGAATATTACGCTCTTGCCAACATTGGCGTTGCCGGCGAGAGCGATAGTGATTCTCTTTTCCACCATTCGGCTAGCATGCCTCAACGAAGATCTTCGAAGCCAAACCGTGCCCAATGGCCAGAGTAGAACCGCGAACAGTTATCTCGACCGGGCCTCCAAGAGGCGCGCAATTCTTCAGCTGGATCTGTGTTCCCGTAGTTACCCCCAGGTCGCAGAGCCTTTTCACAGCCATCCTTCCGCCTCTAACAAAGCGAACAATGGCTCTCTGCCCTGGTCGGATGGAGCATAATGGCAGAAGCTGCTGCCTACGCGGCTTTGAACTCTCCGCCATAGGCTCGCAAGTGACACAATCTTTTTCGTCTCTGTCGCAGACTGGTATTGGCTTCCCGTCTGGACACTTGTCCGGGTAACGAAGCATTTTGCATAGGCCGTTCTCCGCCTCATCTGACAGCACATGTTCCATCTCGCAGGCCTGTGTATGCGCTCTATCTTTTCGGATTTTGAGAACGTCGTGGAGGAAACGTTCAAGAATCCTATGCTTTCTGGCGATCCTCCCGGCGAATCGTCGACCTTCATCCGTAAGAGTGACGCCTTTGTAGGGTTCATATGTGACGTAGCCATCCTTGGCTAGGCGTGTCAGCCTTTCTGTCACGCTCGGCGGAGCAAAGCCCAAACGTTTCGCTATCTCTGTCGTCGTCGCAGGTTTCTGTTCCTCTTCTAGACCGTAGATTGCCTGCAAATACTCCTCAATACTACTGGACAATTCGCGGAAAGTTAGGCTTCCCTAAATTTAACTATATCGATGGAGAGACATCGCAAGTTCTCTAGACACGGCATAGGCTCCGTGAGCATCCTATTCGAGGATCGGAGTTGTTCTTCTAAACCTGTTCGGGCATCCGCAAACGGTCCAATAAAAGAAGGCAGCAGGTATGAAGAAAGCAGCACAGACGACAGAACAAGCAGCAAACTCGTCATATTGGCGATTTGCAATTGATCTACCCAGCCGCATAGATCAGGGGACAGATGCCGCTGGCGCCTTGATAAGCTGAACTGCTAGTTCTGCATTCTTTTCGGATTGGTATTCGGAAGATTGTGACTGGTTTACTTATGCGCCTCGTCGTTCAGTCTTCAGGGTGCGCCTTACAGTCATCGCATTTCCTTGCGTGCACTATCTATCGACAAGGAACAGTTCTTCCTCAGCCATAGAGGCTACTTTGTGTGCAAGTCTCTCTACGTCTTCAGTTGACAAGTCTTTCGCCAACTTTCGCTTTAGCTCATCGACAGCTCTCGACAGTAACGCGACAGTCACCTTTCCGTTTCCTGAGTCCTCAAGCACGATAGAGAAGTCTGAGGATTCCTCGAGTCTCAGCCGCTTGTTTCCGACTGTGCATCCGGTTGAGAACTGAACTCCGTCCAAGATGCAGGAGTAAGGAACCGAGTAGATAAGCGATGCAACGGCTCGCAAGCCCTTATTCTCCTTGTCCGTCTGAAGCTCACGGAGAGCTATCATGCCTGCTCTAACTCCCATCACGAGGAATGGCCCAAAATGCCCATGAAAATCTCTTGCCTCGCGCAGAATCGAGGCCAGATCCTGATTAAGAGAATGGTTGCTGGCCGCACAGCCATCCTGCAGCCTAAGAAGACGATTATTCATGGCTGAATCCTCCTAGCCGCAAGCGCTCTAACAATCGTCACTCCAATTGCTCCTCCGATTACCCCACCAATCGCATGAAGCCCTGCAAATGTCAGAATCGCGGGCAGCGTCCTCAGATCCATGAAGAAACTTCCGATTATGACGCCTGCCATTCCAGCTGAAATCATGGAGAACAGAACAATACATACCACGCTCGCAGTCGTCTTGTCTAGGCAGTTACGGTATCCGACTGCTCTTGTCGCTGCGTCGAAAAAGGGGCTTGCTGCTGCGAAGGCGAGTATGTCGAATGCGCCCGGTCTCAAGATAAGCGTCAGAGCCGCGACCACCAGTCCTGTCACCATGGCTGCGCCAAACTTCCTTGTCCACCAGACAACCAATGTCAACGACATGAAAGCGAGCAAGTCGCAGAGGAAGGGCATTCGAGTCAGTTGCCAGAAGATCGGAGAAATCAATACATTCAGAATTCCCCACAGTGCGGCGCAGACGGCGACCGCGGCCAAATCCCGGGTCGTGAAATACGGCATTGTGGTAACACTTTTTTACACAGAAGTAACACCAAGTATTAAAGCATTGCCACATTAGAAAACACCTGGGAGAAAGTTGGAGCGAATCACACGGATTGGAGTGACTTTTCCTCCCGAGTTGTTGGAAGAACTTGATCAGGTCGTGGCGAAGACTGGCTACTCGAGTAGATCTAAGGCTATCCAAGACTCCGTTAAGGCCTTCGTTAAAGAGCACAAGCGGCTCCAAGACGAGAAGGGAGAAAGAGTAGGAGTCATCATCATACTATATGACCATGAATCGAGAGGGTTAGAAGATTACCTCACCGACACAGAGCACGAGTATGCGTCTGTGATACGTTCATCGACACACGTTCACCTCACAGAAAGGGAGTGTCTGGAATCTATTGTCGTGCGAGGAGAGGCTGCGAGAATCGGTGAATTGGCTGAGAAGCTTCGAGCAAGAAGAGGAGTCAAGCAATCTAAGCTTACGATCGTTTCGCCGTAGGCTATGTCATGAAACGGGGCACGTTGATGTAGGTCGCCTTGTCTAGACTTGAGGGTGCGCAACGCAGTCAGTACCCCTCAATCCCAAGCACCTGAAAGGGACCTAGATGTTGTGGAAAACCTGAAATATGAAAGAGAAGGTGTATCTTCACCGGGTTCTCATGGCAAGCGTATGCTCGTTCCAGGGGAACCCGCAGAAATGCGTAGGGGTTGAATTTGGAAAGCATTCGTGAAACTATAGAGAAGACGAACCTGAAGTTCGGTGAGATGGTTAGGAGGGGCGCAGACGTGAAGGAGCTGGGATTACTCTATACAGAGGATGCTTGTGTCCTGCCTCCCAACAGTGATATTGTGAAGGGAAGGAAAGCTGTCGAGCAATTCTGGGGTGGCGCCATTTCTGTGCTAGGTTTGAAGGACATAGAGCTGAAGACCCTTGAGGTGGTAGGGGAGGGCGACACCGTCACCGAGATGGGAGAATATAAGCTGAGGATCGAACCAAAGGGACGGAAACCAATAGAGGATAGGGGCAAATATCTAGTCCTGTGGAAGAAGACGCTGGAGGGCTGGCAACTCCGCTGGGACATCTGGAACACAAGCCTACCAGCGCAGTGATCCCGTTATCACGGTTTTCACATCGCCAGGAGGTGAAAGGAATGAAGAACGTTGACATTGAAGCTGAGAAGAAACTGCTGAAACGCATACATAAAGCAATGCTAGTGGATCACACATCGAACGTAGATGAAGTGATGAAATACATTGCGGATGAAGCTGTACTGATCCCGCCTAAGGGCCATCCGATCACAGGTGCCAACGCCATACGAGATGGAGTCAAAGCGATGATAAAAACGAAGGTGCTCTCCATGAGCGGTGGCGTCACAAGATTAGAGGTTGCTGAGTCAGGCGATCTTGCATATGACTTTGGCCATTTCAAAATCGTGAATCAGGGACCACAAGGTCCGATCACAGAGGAAGGATACTTCGTCACATTGTATAAGAAGATCGGCGGCGACTGGAAATTCATGGGCCAAATCTGGAACAACATCCCCTGAAGACGTGTTCTCTCGAAGAGCCACCATACGAAAACAACCCATCTTGTTCTATCTCTCGGGTGTAGTCGATCGTAGAGCTAGAGGTCACATTGAACACAAGAAGAAGTGTCAGAGCATCGATCTCCTTAAGTCAACCTACCCACGTTCTGAATAGGTAGATGTAGCTTATGATCGATATTCAAACTATCTCGATCCTGATAGCTGCTGCTTCTGTTGTCATAGGTGTTTCAGACTTCATTCTATCAAGTAGATATGCACGGGAGGAAAGAAGGAGAGAACTCGAAACTAGGCAGGCACAACTCTTTATGCAGATTTTCGACAGCTTTCATCACCCAGAATTCTTCGACAAGTACACCAGTTTTCTTACTTGGCATTGGGACGACTATAAAGATTTCATGAACCGATATGGACCGAAAAACCCTAAAGCATGGTACGGTATGGGCTCGATTGCAGCGTTCTTTGAAGGAATCGGCGTCCTAGTCCATGAAAAGCTCATTGATGTGGATCTGGTTGCCGAACTGATGGCGAGACACGTCTTGTTATTCTGGGAGAGAATCCGACCGATATCTGAAGGGATGAGAAAACAGTTCAAAATGCCTGACATAGATATGTGGTTGGAATATCTCTACAACGAGATAAAGCCGATCGTTGAAAAGCAACGACAGGAACTGAATGCAAGGTCGAGGATGACTTAGTACCAAGGTACCATGATGAGCCCTTTGGAGTACTGGTTTGTCAACGCAAACTGTGACTCAGGGTACGACAAGGGAGAAGAAAAGGCGTTAGCCGGCAGATGTTGGAACCTAATAAGCTGCGAATGCCGGGTCCCTTGTCTGATAACAACGTGAACCCGCACTCACTGTACTGATTGGTCGGCCAGTCAACCAGGTCGAACGATCTCACGCACGCAAGTAAGCATGATAGCACCGTGCTCTGTCCAGAGCGCTCTCTAGAGCCTCGGCATCTACATGTGAGCAAGGTGCGTTGGCTGAATATGCAAGGCTGGCGGCAATCACATGGCTGTCTTTCTGAGCACGCAGTCGTAGACCGATCAAGAGAATAGCACAAGAGATAGCGAGTTATTCTAACGATTCTGTTCGAAGACGAAACGTGCTCTGCTCATGATCTCGCTTATCGGTAGTTGCTGTGGGCAGAGGCTTTCGCATGTTTTGCATCTTGCGCACTTCTTGGCCTGGCTTTCAGGAGTTATGTGCTCCCAGTATTTCTTCTTGATCTCGTCGTCCTGACCCTTGATGTAAAACTCGTTGAAGAGACTGATTATCTCCGGTATGTTCACTCCTTGGGGGCAGGGCATGCAGTATCTGCAGCCTGTGCACCCGATGTACCCTAGTTCCTTGTATTTCCGTGCGAGTTGACTGATGAGGTTCACCTCTTTCTCTGTCAGATTGCCTGGCTCGGAATTTTCGGCTGTCTTGACGTTCTCTATGACTTGCTCCATACTGCTCATCCCGCTTAGAGCAAGGGACACTTGCGGTTGATTCCAAACCCATCGAAGCGCCAGCCCTGCTCGCGTACTCTTGATTCCTGATCGCTCCCAAAGATCTTGAATTGCTGCTGGAGGGTTGACTGCTAGTTTTCCACCAGCTATCGGTTCCATCACTACGACTGCGAGGCCTTCGGACGCCGCGTACTCCAATCCCTTCGTTCCTGCCTGGTACTCAGTGTCAGTATAATTGTACTGGATCTGGCAGAGAGTCCACTTGTCATAGCTGTCTATGATATCCTTGAACACGGAGTATTCGTCATGGAAGCTGAAGCCGAGATACTTGATCTTTCCTTCGTCTATCTTCTTTTCAGCCCACTCGGTGACCCTTAACTCCTTCAATCTAGGCCATCGCTCCTTGTTAAGACCGTGAAGCAAGTAGAAGTCCACGTAATCCAGTTGAAGTCTGCCTAGCTGCTCATTCAGATACTTGTCCATGTCTTCCTGAGAGTTGACGAGCCACGTTGGCATCTTGGTTGCAAGCCTAATCCTCTCCCTGTATCCATCCTTCAAGACCTTGCCGACAAATCCTTCACTTGTTCCTCTGTGATAGCCATAAGCGGTGTCCACATAGTTCACGCCATTGTCTATGGCGTATCGTATCATCTTAGTTGCCAGAGGTTCATCGATCTTTGATGCGTCTGCCCCGATGATCGGGAGCCTCATAGCGCCGAATCCTAGAGCTGACACTTTCCAGTCAAGCTTTCCGAATCTCCGGTACTTCGTGTCTATCCCTCTCGCGCGCCATCGGTTGGTAAGGTCACCTTATAATCTTTAAAGTTGCAGCAGTCTCTCAAAAGAATCAAGCAAGCCAACTGGAAAGAGTGTCGTAGCATGAACCTTTATGAGTTGGGGTCATTCCTCTTCGGCATATTGCTCTCCAGTATCGCGCCTTTCCTGCTCTTTGGCTTTGTAGGGGTTCGGATGCGGTGGTGGTCGTGGTCTCAGTGGGGCAAGGTGATGGTCGGCACATTCATCCTCATATTCCTTATTATCCCGTCGATATTGGTAATGTCTGATTGGTTCCAAGCCCAAAGTGTTTCTCCAGAACTTGCGACTCTCGTAATAGTATTGTTCATCCTCATTGTGGTTATGGTGGCGGCTCTTCGCCTTCCGTTCTTCCGTCACAGTGGCCGACAGGACAGATGAGTCCCTGCTCTCTGGAAGTCGATGGGCTGTTGTAATGCGCGAAAAAACCTCTTTCAATTCTTGATGGCGATTTTCGCTAGCATGTCAGGTGGAGGGCTGCAACAACTCTTTGCCCTGATTCTAAGATTCTGTTGAAGGTTTGGCAGGCTTCCTTCGTCGGTTGGGTTATGAGCCTGATTCCTCTGTCTTTCAACGCTTCTTCCACCTCACCCGAGAGCTTCACCAGCCCTGAGTATCCGGTGCCTACAACAAGCACTTCGGGCCTAGGGTCAGCGTTCAATACCTTGCTCAAATCCTCAACACATAAGCGATGGCCCTCTTTCCTCCACCAACCATCTAGAACCCTGTCAGGGAAAATCACGACGTCAGTTGTGTATCTCTTGCCACCTATTTCGATCGCGCCGAACCTATATGAGTTAATCAGTTTCCTCACCGATTCCTGCTGATCAGGGTGCTACTTGATGGTACGTGCAACTTATCTCTATTCTGTGGAAACCATAGAAGGTGCAGGGAGGGGCGGGTTCGCGCATGCTAGGTTTTGACTACTATCCTCTCTGCAACTATGTCGCTTAGACGCTGCTTGTTCTCTGTAGCCAAGAGCAGCATAGAAAAGCGGGGGGGCGTTGTGAAAGGCGAACACGCTGCGCAGGTTGGGAACGCTAATCAACAAGCTACTGTTGATAGCATGTTAAGGATGCTGATATCATGGAAGTGACACAATACTTCGAGTATGCCAGAAGATACAGAGGGCCAATCAGACTAGTCATTCTTGATTGGGCAGGCCTAACAGTAGACTATGGATGCTACGCACCGGCAGTAGTGTTCATCGAAGTTTTCAAGCGAAAAGGAATACAAATCTCCATGGATCAAGCCCGAGCGCCTATGGGACGGTTCAAGAGAGATCACATAAGATGCATCTTCGAGTGGAACCCCGATGTGGCTCGCAAATGGAAGGAAGCGCACGGTCGAGATTGGCGCGATGAAGATGTCGATGAAATGTATGAGAACTTATTCAAACCGATGCAGTTAGATGTCATTAGGAGCTACTCAAAACTGATCCCTGGCACACTTCAGACTGTCAAGTGGCTGCGAGAGCGAGGCATCAGGATCGGATCAACAACTGGCTACTTCAAAGAAGCTGCTCAGGCAAATCTTGAGGAAGCAATGAAACAAGGATACGAACCTGACGCCACTTTCTGTCCAGATGATGTGCCAGCAGGCAGACCATATCCCTGGATGGTTATGAGGAACATGTTAGAGACCAGTGTGTTTCCTCCAGCAGCAGTGGTGAAGGTAGATGACACAGTCGTCGGCGTGGAAGAAGGGCTGAACGCGGGGACTTGGGCCATTGGAGTCTCAAAAACAGGAACGCTCGTAGGATTAAATGAGCAAGAAATCAGAACCGTGGCTCCGGCTGTGCTAAGATCCAAGGTTGATTCTGCAAATGACATGCTTCGAAGATCAGGTGCGCACTACGCAATAGAGGATATTGGCCAATTGCCCCAAGCGATTCTCGATATCGAGGAAAGGCTGAAGAAAGGAGACAGACCCTGAGCGACGAGTCCGATAAGGAACAGTACAGGAGGATGATGCATGCCGGCAGGCCAAAGTGACGACAAGAGAATGATCTTGCTCAACGTAGGTCCTGTGATAGTTCCTGAAAGAGTTCGAAACGCCTTGCTGAAGCCAGATCTCTGCCACAGGGAGCCGGAATTCTCTGAACTGCTGTCAAATGTACGGAGAAAACTGGCGCAGGCGTTCAGGTGCAACGGCAAACACACCACGCTTTTGCTTGGTGGATCCGGCACAGCTTCCCTTGAAGCCACCATAGCCTCAGTAGTTAGAGATGGGAAATTCCTAGTCGTTGCTAATGGTTACTACGCAGAGAAGATGGCGAAGATCGCCCGTGTTCACGGCATCAATACGGAAGTTATGGAATTCGGTTGGGAGAGAAGAATAGTGGCTCGCGATGTGGAAAGAAAGCTAAAGTCCGACCCTGCAATCAGGTTCGTCGGCATCGTTCAGACTGAAACCAGCACTGCTATGCTAAACGATGTAAGGGAAATCGGTGAATTAGCCAGAAAGTACGACAAGACCCTGATCAATGATGCTATTGCAAGCATTGGGGTTGAGGACCTTGATGTGGATAGAGACGGGGTGGATTTCTGTATTGGAAGCGCAAACAAGTGTGTAGAAGGAATCCCAGGCTGCTCGTTCGTATGCGCAAATAAAGAAAGATTGGAAGACCTCAAGGCTCTACCTCCAAGAACGAGCTATCTGGACCTTTGCCAGCACTACATTTACGAAGAAGGGCGGGGCGAGAGATCAGGTACCCCGTTCACACCACCGGTACAGGTCATTTATGCCCTAGACGAGGCGCTAAATCTTCTGCTGGAGGAGTCCGTCGAAAAAAGGCGCGAAAGATATGCCAATCTAGCCCGAACTATTAGAGATGGTATAGAGGAGCTTGGATTTCGGCTATTCCTCCCAAGAGAAGTCATGTGCAATTCAATCACGTCCGTCCTTACACCAAGAAAGATCTCCTATCTGACTCTGCATGACAAACTGAAGGAAGAAGGCTTCATCATTTACGCCGGCATGGGATCTTTGGAAAGCAAGTTCTTC
>Ga0315308_1002036_pt1 | contig 11495 bp, 12 predicted proteins | sample TDP3_MG_FD_203078 | JGI IMG/M metagenome (GOLD analysis project Ga0315308, IMG submission 203078) | Freshwater sediment microbial communities from Lake Towuti, South Sulawesi, Indonesia - TDP3 | ecosystem: Environmental > Aquatic > Freshwater > Lake > Sediment | place: Indonesia: South Sulawesi... | reverse complement strand
AATTTCGGCAATCCCGAATGACTTCAGTAGCCAGGTTTCTAAATGATGTCCTGACAAACGTGCCCTCGATAGTATTAGGGATCTTTAGTTGGGCACTGGTAGTTGTTGTAATAGGCTGGTCTGTCATTGCAGGTGCGGTAGCTTTGGCGATTATGATGATTCCAATAGTCACAAGGACCACAGAAGAGGCAATAAGGCTCGTACCTATGACTATTAGAGAGGCAGCAATCGCGCTTGGAGTGCCACGATGGAAAACAACTCTGACAGTAGTTCTAAGTAGCGCCAAAAAAGGCATTGCTACAGGGATCCTTCTCGCAGTCGCAAGAATATCTGGCGAGACCGCTCCTTTACTCCTAACAATACTTGGCAGCAGATTCTGGTTCAGCGGGTTTACCCAGCCCACCGCTGCACTACCCTTGGCAATATTCAATTTTTCCCAGTCATCCTTCAGAACTGTCGATTTACCTCGAGCATGGGGTGCGTCTTTGATCCTCATTTTCATAGTACTCGCTATCAACATTATTGTAAGATATGCCACCAGAGAAAAATACGGATAGGCTGACACATGAGCTACAAAATCGAAATTCAAAGTCTAAGAGCGTGGTTCGGAAGCAAACAGGTCTTGCAAGATATCACGATGAAAATAAAGGAAAACGTAGTAACAGCCATAATAGGCCCATCTGGATGTGGAAAAACCACGCTCATAAGATGCCTTAACAGAATGCATGAGCTGACACCAAGGGCGAAGGTCACTGGAAGAGTTTTGCTAGATGGAGAAGACGTCTATGGCGAAAACGTTGACCCGGTGACTGTTAGAAGAAGAATAGGCATGGTTTTCCAGAAGCCAAATCCTTTTCCAATGATGTCAATCTATGACAACGCTGCAGCTGGGTTGAAGCTGAATGGTATTGCTGACAAGCATAGGTTAGATGAGATAGTTGAAAAAAGTCTAAGAGCAGCTCACCTGTGGGATGAAGTTAAATTGGAACTGGGGAAATCAGGTGCAAGCCTTTCTGGAGGACAACAGCAAAGGCTATGCATTGCCAGAGCATTAGCAATTGAGCCAGAAGTGATTTTAATGGATGAGCCAACATCAGCTCTGGATCCAACGGCTGCAGCGAAAATAGAACAACTCATAAGAGTTTTAGCAGAAGACTATACAGTAATCATCGTTACCCATAACATGCAGCAAGCCGCCAGAGTTTCAGATTTTACTGCTTTTCTCTATCTGGGGAGGCTTGTAGAATATGGATCAACCAAGGATATTTTTGAAAATCCAAAGAGTGAATTGACAGAGAAATATATTACAGGAGAATTTGGCTAGGTGAAGAATAAATGAGCAGAATAATAGACGTTGGTTTGGAAGAACTGTCAGTGATGCTTTGCAGAATGGGAGAACTCACGTACGAAACGGTTTCCTTATCGATAAAAGGATGCCTCAAAGGCACGAAGGTATACTCTCACGTTCGTGAAATGTCGGATGCGCTTGTTTCCATGTCTGATCAGGCTGAGGACAAAACTTTTGAATTGATCGCGAGGTTTCAACCAGTAGCATCTGATCTCAGAGCCATAAAATCCTATATGAAAATAGCCTACGATTTTGCTCGATACAGTAGATATGCCCTTGACATATCCTATATCAATGAACAGCTTGGCGGACTAAAAGAATGCGAAGAATGGATATCCGAATACATCAAAAGGATGAGCGAAAAAGTCCTGAACATGGTTCGAACAAGCATTGACTCGCTCAGAAGCCACGACACACAACTTGCTAAAACTATCTCCAAAACAGAACAAGAAGTAGATAAAATGTATTTTGGATATCTTGACAGATTGATCGAAAAGGCACCTGCAACAAGCAAGTGCACAATTTCCAGCGTACTTATAATAAGGTATCTTGAACGAATAGCTGACCATGCAACATACATCTGCGAATCAGTAATCTACCTCGCAACAGGCGAGAAAGTCACGCTAAGATGATCTAGACGCGCGCCTTGTTGTCCGCAAAATCGTAATGTTCAAATTGAAACCCTTTTCCCAAAATAACCTATAATTTAGCTCCAATTGGTAAAAAAGCGCCGGGGAAGGGATTTCAGCACCAAGTTACTAGTAAAAGTGCACTATAAACATTATTTCTCAATTAGCTACTTAGCACATATTTCGTCTTCTTTTAGAAGAACATCCTTTTATGAACGACGACCAAAACTGCTTCCAATAGCATTTTCGTTATTAGCGAAACTATTTAAAGCAGAGCGAAAGTTACTAAAAGCGCTTTTGGCTTTTTCTAGTACCCCACTCTTTCTCAAGGGTCTTAAGCATGACTTCAGCAGCTTCTTCTCCTCGGGCTGGATAGTTAAAGAGATCCACGTATAGCTGCACTGCGCTTACAACGCTTACACCGCTAATTCTTATTGCCCCATAAAAAACTCCTTCATCATACGGTAAAACCATTGACACGTTTCCACCCTTTTCTGTTGGTCTCAAGTTCAGCCGTCTGACTAGATCCTCAGCTTTGTCTTTGTGTTTGATGTAGAAGTGAATAGTTGTAGGCCTTACATAAGGAGCCACAAGTTGAGCACCCGCCAGAACGGTGAGAGCATATTCTAAGTCGCTTATTTCTTTTAGTTTTGAGAAGAAAACTTCAATATCCCTCTCAAAAGTGTGATAATTCAAAAATGTGTTCATGGACATATAGTTGTGATAGGCAGCCCACCGTTGAATAAGCTTCACTGGATCTGTTACTTTCAACTTATATAGGTCGTCCCTGTAAACGTGCCCTTGATCTATTAGGGACATTACGACTGCATGAGTAAAACCTAAGGACACTTTTCCCTCTTTTGATATATCCTCAACTGTCCAGCCTTTGTACGGGTTTATTAAAAGAACACGTAATATACGGGACGCCTTGGGCGAAAAAATGTTCTGTGCTTTTCTCATATAATCAATGTTGTTTCGCTCTTATTTATAAAGTTTCGCTATTAGCGAAACTAACCTTAAACGTTAAAATAGCATTCAGAAAGTAATAGGTTCAAATCTCCTATGAGCCGTAGGTGATTATTGTTGTATGACAGAAATCAGACTGAAGTTTCTAGAGGCGCTCTTGCTGAGTTGGTTCTGGCGTTGGAACTTTACAAGGATGATTTTGTTTTGGCTGGCGGATGGGCTCCTTATTTCTTAACTCAAGGATGTATAGAGCATTGTGGCTCCATCGACATAGACTTGGTACTCCGTCCTTCTATCATGGCCCGATATGAGTCCATTCGTGACATAGTTACAGATCTTGGCTATAAACCCACGAAGAATCCTTTCCGTTTCGAACGCGAATTTGAAACCCTCAACGGAACACCATTTCCGTTACACTTGGACTTCCTCACAGAGCCAGAGGCTAAAAATCAAGTAGAAACGCTACTACATGTCCAAAATGGGCTACAAGCCGTCTTTATTCCAGGTTGTAGTGTAGTATTTACCTATAACTATATGGAAACTGTGAAAGGTATTTTGCCTTTAGGTGGAGAAGGAAGTGCAACCAGTAGGATTTCTGATATTGTTGGAACATTAACGATGAAAGGTCTTGCACTAGGCCGTCCACGAAAGTTGGAGAAAGATAGCTACGACATATATACAGTGGCTGGTTTCCATGGAGGAGACCCTTATCAAGCTGCATCTCGTTTTAAACAACTCGTTGAAAAACTAGGTGACAATGTCAAACCTGAAGTTACTGTTAGGGCCCTTAAGAAAATCAGCGATGGTTTTGCATCATCAAACAGCTACGCGGCTCGAGCAGTTTCCCGCTTCGTTGGAGAAGACATATCAACAGATGCAGCAGAAAGAGTCTCAGCCTTTCTTGACCAAGTCTAGAATTATTGGTTATGATCCGGAGCGCAATCTACGATTCATCGCTTCTCAAAAAAGGCAAAGACTTTTAGTCAATGACGTTCAAGCATTCTAGGGTTATATCATGGAGCGGAAACCAAGCATATATTTTCACCCAACACCTGGCGTTCCTGTAATCGACGGTTCCAAGCTTTTCTACGCATCATGGCATCTCCTTAATGAGGCTTTTACTTGCTACATCAACGCTGAGCATTATGCTTGTATTGCTTGCTTGAGCTCGAGCGTTGAGCTATGGCTACGAAGAGAGATGAACGTATTACATCGAATGAATTTCGAGGAATTAATAAAGAAAGCAAGGAAAATCGGGAAAATAACTGATGAAGAATCAAAAGAGTTTGAAATGTTGAGAAAGACAAGAAACAGCTTTATACACTTCGATCTTGATAAGCTCCCAAAAGTGAAGCATATGAGAGGGCCAATAAAGATACCTCGTGAAGAAATTCCTAAGCTTGACCAAATCGATCAGCAGATGTACCAGACAGAAGTCGATCCATACCCCACAGCAGCTCACAAAGACTTGGTTCCATTAGGCACCTTGGCACCAACTGCTTATATTCTTCTGAACAGTACATTGTCCTTCTTTATGAAAAGGTATCCCAAAGAAGATCAACTAGTTGACATATACTATAGGACCTTTCTTCTGAAGTTTGAAGGTCTCGACGAACATAAAATTGTATTTCGATTATTGCCGCCAAAAAGCAGAGCTAAAACAAAACCAAGGTTAGATATTCTTAATTATTTTCGGAAAATGTTTACTCGCTAGCTCAAGTACCTACGCTTGCGTTATGCGCGCAGTTTGCAGAGAAAACATGAATTATACAATATTAACCTGCGCTTAGTAGAACCCTATTTTCGTCAGGATTTTAAATGAAAGACCCAGAAACCAGGGAGAAGCCAACCCAATTAGAGCACATGCCGCAAGGAACAGGCATAGGATCAATGCCGAAGAAAAAGAGAAAGTGGTTCTGGTCACATGAATAAGATACCCAATTGGGCACACAAAAAACGCCTTTGGTCCGACAATTCTAGTTTTGCCGCAATGATAACCTCGCTTATATGCTGGTACTAGCGCGCACATGTTTAAACGTGCCTGCAACATTAGCGCCTGCTCATTTCAGTAGGTCGTCGATGAACGTAATGAAGTCGGGCAGGTCGTCTAGGAATGTTATGGCTCCTCCGATTAAAAGAGCGCTGTAGAGATTTGTGCGTTTCTTGTCATCATCGAAGAGCAGGCCTAGAGCGCCTATGATGGCTGACGTTAATCCTATGGGCCAATGGTGGATGCGAACCGTTCCGAAGTATACTTGAGGCCCGTTTGGTGTATTGTAGACACGTATTGCGTTTTCGATTGGTTAGCACCTCCTACTGCAATTAGATACCAAAAATATAGTATCACAATTTAGATATATAACATTTGTGGTATCAGAACCAACGAAGGGGGGTCCGGCATCGCGGGCATGGATTCGTTCCCTTTGCAACGATAGTCCCACAATTCGGACATTGGTACCTAGTCGATTTCGTTGCATCATCTATTATCTTTATTACGACGGCGGCGCCTAACAGCAGGATTATGAATGCAAGAAAATCATCAAAATCACCCATCTTTCTTCTTCTCCGCTTCTTTCTGTAGGTCTGATAGAAATCTTCCAATAATCTCGACTAACAATTCATTTCTGGATTTTGCAGCACCCTTTTTAACAAGGCCGTCAAGTGCCAAAGTGTATTTCTCGGGCAAACGGAGAACGAAGGAAGAAGCCTTTTCTTGAGGTTCATAACGGGTAGTTTTTGTTTTTGGCATCTATATCCATTTGATATCATTTTATTAATACTATATAAACATTAGTGAACAGAATCCTAGAAATAGCACGCACACTGAGTGCAAGTGTGTCCGTTTGTTAGTTTGTTCGTTCGGGGAAGTAGGTAGAGTAGGTGCTTGCAAGATTGCTTGAGTGAGAATGTTGGTGGGGGCAAAGTTTTATCCTTTTTTTTTGTGATATTGAATATCAGAGCTGTCGCGCATTGGCGTGCGCGCTTAAATGTAAAGCGAACGCATATCTACATAGGCAGTTCAGGTTGTATTACCTTTGAAGACGGTGCCGTTTCCATCAGGAAACTACCTAAAAAAGGAAGCTCGAAAGAACTTAATCCTGACCATTTTGTGTGATGTTACATTACTGGTCATAATATTGATTTCGACTCCGAGACTCCCTACCAGAATAGACGTGGGAGATTTTGACACGTCACTCGCTTTAACGGCAATTTTCCCAACCCTGGGGGTTTACTACTATCTAAAGAAATACCAAAACTGCAGGCAAGGGATGAAAGGGGAAAAAAGAGTCAGACAATTTCTCGAATCTAAGCTCAACGACAGCTACTATCTCATAAACGACATAGAATATGTTAATGACAGAGGCAACAAAGATAACATAGACCATATCGTTTTGGGTCCTAACGGAATATTCGCTATAGAAACCAAAGACTATCGCGGCAAAATAACATGTAAAGGTAGCTATTGGGCTGTCCCTTTTCCCTTTGGACGCAGCCCCAGCAGCCAAGCAAAGGGTAGCGCCTACTGGGTTAAGCAAGCAATTGACGCTTCTGGAGCCTTTCAGAATTTGAGTATCTGGGTTGACCCGATCGTTGTTTTCTCCAACCCTGACGTGGAATTGGAAACAATCGAGCCAGAAGTTGAAGTAGTAAAGCTTGAAAGCTTGGCTGATTCTATAACATCATTCAACCGCTACAGCTTTTCTCCAGATCAACTGAAGGCTATAGTGGACGGAATCCTGAAAAAAGCGCGGACGCAAATGAATAAATGAAAAATAGTCCTTAGCGCCATCCTTTTTCATTTTAGTAGTCTTTCGTATTTTGATTAAAGCTGCCACACGCGCTGTTTTGGGTTCAGCTATAACTTTTCCGCAAGTGTACGCATGTGTGTGCGCGCGTGCAAATCAAGATTCTTTGTCCAAAATAGCCTAGAATTGAGTCCCAACTGGTAAAATAGCGCCGGGGCTACCATTGCTTAAGCGCGAATTCATACTTCTTTGAGGTTGATTTTTGCGGATTTCTTTCAGCATCTGCCATCTTAAGACGGTTGGTAGCCGCGATAGTTGGCTTTCTAACGCACGTAGAGAGGAACTGCTACGATCCAAGCTTTATCTAAGAGGGGAGTCATCAGATTATAGAAAACAAAAAATAATGCGGTTTGTAACTAATTAGGGGATACTTTGATGAGCAAGAGTGAGAGACTAGAGATCACAATCAAATACAATGAGTTCAAGCAGACCATTTCAGGTTCACCAGAAATCGTGACAAGAGAATATTTTAATTTTCTGAGTAAAGTAATTCCAGCATTTGACATTGCTTCAGATTTAGTCGCTAGACCGAGCATCACAGACATGGCGGCAAAGCTGAGAGGTTCAGTTCATCTATACAAGGATCGAGTGATTATGCTGAAAAAAACTCCTAAATCCGAGGACGCGATACTGCTTGTTTTGGTTGCAAAGTATATTGGTTTTGGGTTAAAAACCACAACGACTGACAGTGCGACTCTGCAAGAAATAATTGAAGCCACTGGGAAACAAAAAAAGGTAGTTGTTAATGTTCTTAACAAGCTCAAGTCGACAAATGCCATCGAGCAGGCCGGAGATAGTTTTAGGATATCAGATTGGAAAGCGTACGAGTATGTCCTGAGAAGACTCCCGGAAACAAAGTCTGTCAAACTCACTGACTTTACTAAAGAAAACAATCTATTAATGAACCATAAACGCGTTGCGTTTACAATAGGTTATGAGGGACGCGCTTTAGATCAATTTCTTAAGTCACTAAGCAATGAAGGAATCGAAGTCCTCGTTGATGTCAGAAAGGACGCCTATTCAAAACAGGATAGCAACTTCAGCGAAGGCACCCTATCCCGAATTGCCGCAAATGCTAAGATAAAATACATTCACCTACCCGAGCTTGGTGTTGATTATACCCAACGGCAGGAATTAAAATCTACGCACGATTATGAAAGCTACTTCAAACGTTACTCTGAATATCTTGATAAAAATCCCGATTTGATCTCATTTCTCACTGATCTTTCCAAGAACAGTGTAATATGTCTGATGTGCTATGAAAAAGATTTCAAACGTTGCCACAGGTCGATTTTAGCAGGTAAGCTTGAGGAAGTAGGTGTAGCGTTTCATCATATATAGCTATAGGTGTTGATGAATGACGACTATAGAGAATATCGTTGTGCTCGCAAAAGCAATACCCGCAAATAGTTTGATGCATGGCGAGATAACATGTGTAGCAGGCATTGCTGAAGATGATAAATGGCGAAGGCTTCATCCCGTGCCCACGAAGCTTCTCGGCAAGAGCTACTTCATGAAATTCGGCATAATTGAAGTTGAAGTAGATGATTGGCGTGGAGCGCATCCGCGCCCTGAAGACAGATGGTTAGTAGATTACAAGAGCTGTATTAGGCAGATCAGAGATTGGGAGCAGCGCAGAGCCTATCTGCAGAAACATCTTGACAAATCAATAAGCTCCATACTATCATCTGGCCGTAGTTTGGGTCTGATAAAACCTAAAATCGAAGATTTTTATCTTGATTCAAACGGTAAACTTCGATACAAGTTTAGAGACTCTGAAAGGCAATACGATCTTGTTTGCCGTGAATGGGAAGCGTTAGCATTGGCAAACAAATATCCGAACCAGTTTGACAAAGTACGAGAAAAGTTCTGCGATTGGATGGAAAAAAGGGATACTTACTTTGTCATTGGAACAACAGCTGATAACATCACTAAAATGGTTGTTGCAGTTCATTATCCCCCAAAAATATGAAACAATCCTTGCAGAGCTTTGGTAATTGGCTCCACGGCTGCCATACTCTATTATGGAAGTTGACGGCATACGTGTGCTCTGCCCCAGCATCGTTTCTACTGCGACGTTTGTTCAGAATTGGAGTTGTTCCCGCGCCTTCTTTTTGCATCGCCACAATCAATTGCTCCTAAACCGATCCATATGGCTGGATCAAGGGCGACAATTTTTTGCTCTCCGAGTTTCGGCTCCGGGGAAGGAATTTCAACACCAATTTATCAGTAAAAAAGCGCGCGTTCTCTGCTGATTATTCTACGTGAACTCTGAACAAGTCTACGTCTTCTCGCATCTCTGGTGTGGCTTCTAGAAAGTCTCTGACTGAACGCTCAATGTCTTTCGATTGCGTCACATACCTTCCAACAATAATTATGTCGGCACCTTTTTCCAAGGCCTCTTTGGCAGTTTCTGGTACTATCCCACCAGCCACCGCTACTAAAAATCGCTTATCTTTGAAGGCTTGCCTAATTTCTTGAATTAGCTCCAATCCAATGGCTTTCCCAGCTTCTTCATCTATCCCCCTGTGTAATATGACTACATCTGGAAATTCCTTGAGCGATTTTAGTTTTTCAGTTGGATCCTCCACGTTAAGCATATCCACTATAGCATACACCCCTAGTCTCTTTGCCTCATGAATGAACGAATCAAGTGTCTCAGCTGGTGCCAATCCAGCCGCGACCACAGCGTCAGCTGTTTCATCGTAGGCTATGTCCACTTCAACTTTTCCCACATCTATGGTTTTCAAATCTGCAACAAAGAATACGTCTTTTGCAGCTTCTCTCAAGTCACTTATCACCTTTGTTCCATATCTCTTAATGAGGGGTGTTCCTGCCTCCAGTATTATTCTGTCACTTCTAGGAATCTGCGCTATTATCTTCTTTGTGCGTTCCAAGTCCGGTATATCAAGCGAAATCTGCAAATACGGCGGTCTCCACAAACGTGGAACCCTGAATCCCATAATTGGATGTTTAGCCCTATCTTTATCATACAGGATTTTCTCTAATGTCGGATATTTCGAGAGGGCCCTCTTCAAAGCCAACTTGGTTGCGCTATAGTTATAATGATATATTCTGCGGAAATCCTTCGCCTGCGGATGAACAAAAACACTGCAGACAATAACCCAATCATCTACCTTATCCTTAGGAATCAACCCTTCCTCAACAGTATCTGCAACCGCCTTAGCAACAGCAGCCTGCGCAGGACCAAAAATCTTACCCACATCATCAAGATTCTTCACAGTTACTTTTGGCACAAGCAACGTATGGGGTTTAGGAGGAAGATTAGGCCTTATGACTGCCAAGAGAGGAGTGTGTCCCATAGAGAGATTGGATATTCCATTGGCAAAAGCCTCCCCTACTGGACCATTCTTATCGCCGACAAGTAAGTCTATATGAGCCACTTCGTCTCCCTCTCCCACGAACGCTTCACCAATTAGATAGGTGCATTTAGTGAATGAGCCGGCAAAAGGTGCTAATTGAGTTGTCGATATAGAATCGGCTATATCCTTAAAATCGACATTAAACTCCTTGAGCCATGCATAAAGAGTGTCTCTATGTATGTTTAAAGCTCTTGCTGTTCCCAGTTTTGAAGGTTTTGTTGGCTTCCCCCTAATAATGCTGCGTTCTTCGGCATCTTTCTTTGCGGCATCTGTAAGAATTTTGATTAACTCTTCCCTTGACTCTGGTTTTTTGATGTCTTTTTCCAACATCTAACCTACGCTCTTATTACAATAATATGGAACTTGCTTATAAAAACGTCGGATGCAGGGATGGTCATGAAAGGTATTTTGATCCATCTACAGAAAAAAATGTCGGATATTATACTCATCTTGAGATTGTTTTGCATTATAGTGGGCATTTGTGCCGAATTTCAACGTTCACTAACTTCTCAAAATCGATAATTAGCGTGCGCTTGTCGCGACTAATAGAAAAGCTTTTATTTTTATTCGGCAGAAATTAGAAACCCATGGGAAGTGAATTTTTGAGACACGAATCCATATTCAGAAACAAAAAACTTTATCTCCGACACGGACATTTTCTCCCTCTGCACCTAGAAGGTTAGAAGATGCAAGCCACTCAAAAAATTTCAAATGACGAGTGTGTCGCTGGTCTTCATCAGTTCATCGCTGTTGCCGCCAACATAGTTTATTCACTAAAAGGCGACCTAGGCAGTTTTCTTGTCCAAGCTGAAACTATGCGTCTTTCCAATATTGCAGCCAGATATTCTACCCATACTAAGAATAACATGCCCAAGGCGTTGGACGACCTCAGCAAGATTCCAGTAAAAGTCAAAGATTTGATTATAAACAGTGACTATCCGGAAGCAATAAGAATTAAGTGGTTGAAATACGTTGTGTTCTATGAAGATTTTTTTAGAGGCATACTAAGACACAAGGTATCGAGCGAACAACGGGATTACATCGATAACGCGAAGAGGATTTTAGACATAGTAAAGAAACTCCAAAAACTAACCGACAGTTTCTCGGAAAATGTTGAATTAGTAACTGTGAAACAAGATATGAATTCTGGATTGAGTCACTTGCTTGAACTTGATAAGATTTTCTCAGAAACTTTTAGGCTAGCGCAAGATTCTGATCTGATAAGCAGTTCAGAAAGTGGAAGATAGAGAGCAGCAATGAAATTATCCCGATAAAAAATCCAAGTAGCCTGATGAACATGGCTGTCTGGCAAAAAGCATTTGAGGAGCTTCTTAGCCATCTGAAAGATTCGTCAAAATATTTG
>Ga0315308_1002034_pt1 | contig 11499 bp, 12 predicted proteins | sample TDP3_MG_FD_203078 | JGI IMG/M metagenome (GOLD analysis project Ga0315308, IMG submission 203078) | Freshwater sediment microbial communities from Lake Towuti, South Sulawesi, Indonesia - TDP3 | ecosystem: Environmental > Aquatic > Freshwater > Lake > Sediment | place: Indonesia: South Sulawesi... | reverse complement strand
GTGTCTCCCTGCGTAGATCCTATCCATCTTCGTGTTCCTGGGTGGGGTGTGAGAAACCAGTACAAACCACCTATTTACGGGAGGCTCGTTGCCCACTTGGCCTAAGAGATTCTTTATCTCCTCTTCAGTCAACTCGAAAGGGCTGTTGAACGGGCTGACGGGTCCACCGCCAATGCCCAGAAAGGTTAGGTCACCGTGGGACCTGTATTTTCCGTGTATACAGTTAGCTCCCTCGACATCTACTCCAGTCAGCGATGGGGGATCACAATTACCCGGGACGAAGAGTATGGGAAGTCTAAGCCCAACTAACAGCGACAGCAAGCCTCTTGCTTCCTCGATGGAACCGAAGTGGGTTATGTCGCCACATATAACGAGAACATCAGCCTTTACCTCTTCTGCCTTCGAAGCGAATCTTCGGAACGATTCCTCATCACCGTGGAAATCTGTTCCTACCAAGATGAACAAGCGGCTTCACCCAGCCTGCAGAGGCTCAAGCTGGAAAGTTAAGATATTCTCCTAATTTTGTCGGCGTATTCCATCCTTTCCCAGGCCTGTTTTGCGACTGCAACAGCTTTTTGCGGATACTCTTCAACCTCGATCTCTGCTATAACCGGGAAGGGTGTTGGAACCGCGATCCCCCAAAGCATAGCTTCATGGTCAGCCATCCCTGGAAGGTAGTCTCGTAATCTTTCAGATCCATATTCCGTGTACATCAGAATGGCGTCCTGGTCGTTTCCGCTCTTCAGTCTGAAGCATGCTACGGAGTTACATTGAGAGATGCAGCTCTTCAAGACGTAGGCTGGTCTCTGCGTCATAATTATCAAGCCAACGTTGTATCCTCCTGCTTGGCTTATTGTCTCTATCATTGAGGCTTTGACCTCTGATTGGGCGTTAGACTCCGTGACCTCCACACCTTTTTCGGGAGCGAAGTACTGTGCTTCTTCAATGGCGACTATAGAGGCAAAATCTCCCTGGTCCTTCCTCCTCATCGCGTGTTGCCGGACCTCATTTAAAATGTGGCATGCGGTTCTCTGTTGAGCTTCGATGTCCACGTCGACAGAGAAATCAATTATCAGTGCGAAGTTGTCATTTATCTGCTCTATAATGTCGAGAGGCTTCACTGGTTGGTCTAGAAATTCGCCTTTGCTCTCTAAAGTCCATTCAATGCCGGCTAGAGATTTTCTCTGAGTTTCCGCCGTCTTATATATTACCCCCCTCTCCATGAGATCCTTAGTCTTAGCGAGTACATTATCACGCGTTATCTCAGAGCCTTCTACAATCAGAAGCCTCAAGGCTTCTTGCACGGCTTCCCTCTCCTTTCCCTTCAATTCCAGTTTTGAGACGATTGTCCTAGGATCAGTAATCTCGGGGGTAAACTTGCTATAGGGGTATCTCATTCCGCCGTACTTTAGTAGGCCGCTGTATTCACCGCGTCTGTCAAAGACCACGAAGTGCGGTTTAGGCTTTAATCTTGAAGCCTTAGCTACAAGGTTTATGATGAAACTTGACTTTCCGGATCTTGTCATCCCGGCTACGAACATATGTCCCTTTGCAACGGAGTTCAAATCGATGTACACAGGTATATTCGTACCCCTGACCTTACCTATCTCCAGCATTAACGATTCGGTAGCGACTTTCTCTGGGATGAAGAATCTCTTTAGGGCGTCTTCACTCGGTTCGTACACGTAGTCCCAAGGTGAAGGAGCAACCTCCATCATCCTCCACCTTCTTCTCTCATCATAGTAGCCAAGGATCTCCGCGAAGGCAACCGTGTACTCAAGCCTCTTTCCGTAATCTGCTCTCCTGCCCTTCTTCCCGGCAAGCGGCCCTGTTCTCCCCGTTATCATTTCGGGGTTATACGGCTGAATCCTGAAGGTTCTTGTCAAGACCGAGATATCGGGGCTTGTCGGATGGTTGATGAAGTAAAAATGGTTGGCCTTTACCCGTTCGTCTTCCATGACGACGAAGGTCAGAAAGTCGTGGGTGCAGCCTGAAAGGGCATACCCAATCGGCCTAATAGAAGGTTTGAACATTTCTATCACTCTCCCTGTGTTAGAACGCTAGACATGTGTCCCTCATCTCGCAGAACCCAGTGTTCGCCGTGTTGAAGAGCCAAGAGGTTCAGGTCCTCAGGGTTCATCTCGCCTTTCTTGACTAGGTCTAAGGCTTTGGAGTAAAGCATCAGTGTCCGTATGTTCGAGATGCTCGTAGTTACTCTCGTAAGCCTGTCCGCCTCGTTTATAGAGAATGGAATTCCAGACTCTTCCTCCGACGTTGTAAATATTACTGTTCCGATATCTTCTAGGCGGTCTACGCAGTATTCAGGTACCTCAAGCCTGAAGGGGGTTGTCAATCCAGTCCTGATGTAAGAGGAGTAGAAATTGGTGATCTTCCCGATCTTGCTGTCTGGTATGCCTAATTCTCTCGCCTTATCTTTATAATGGTCAACGACCTCGCCTTTCATCGGTTCAGAATCGGGGACAGTGCATTCCCCAAGACGAAGGATTAGATCAAAAAGCGCAGTGTCTCTCAGTTTGGGCATCCCAAACTTCCTGCAAACATGGTTCAACCTTGTTCTCTTGACAAAACCCACGATTGGTATGTCCCTTTCGTAGCATGTGTGTAAGAGTCCAATCGACTTTATCAGCGTCTCATTGAGGTTTTGACTGTACTCTCTCGTTGATGAGCTTGAGGGCAACAACCAAAAGTGTATGACAAGCGTTCCATCATAGATGACGAGTTTCGGATTCCATCTTTCCACAGCTTCCTCCGTAATCTCAAGCTGTATATTCGATGCGAGCAGAGCCTCCCTATCTTGAGCCTTAAATTCGTCTGACCATATCTCGGCTTCTCCAGCCCTAAATATGGGTTCATCGATTATCGTCCATCCCTCTGCCGCCAGACCTGTAGAAGCATATAGAGGCGCGAAAGCAGACCTCAAGTCCACTCCGTTGTTTCCCGCGTCTGAAGCCACAACTCTCATGCTTGCAGCTTCGTCGTCACGCTTCAACTTACGAATCTCGACCTTTTCCTTGACCCTCGGTATGATACTTTTTCTAATTTCGTTATACTCTTTGAGATACTCGATGATCGTATCTGTTCCTTCATCTATCAGCCGCTGGTAAAGATCTGGATGAAGCGTCTCAGGCTCAGGACCAGTGAAGATTGAAAAGTACTGCTCCCTGAACGTAGGAGGAAGCCTCTCAAGAACGCGGTTCCTTTTCTGCTGATGCAAAGATTACGTCACCATCTGCCATATAGCAGAGAACAATTACCTTTTTAAATATACCACTTCGCGCGCTACGAAAAGGTTGGGTTCAAAGTAGACGCCGGGTTTATTAGGGTCAGAAAGTAATCATCTGAAAGGTAAGAAATGAGGAATCCTCCAATGGTGAACGGTAATTCAGAGAAGTTGACCAGTAGGTTGGGAACTCTGAGAGAGGCAAGTCGGCGCGCCTGTGAACATGTCCTCAAGAAAAGGTCAGATGTTGTTGCTGTTTACGTGATAGGTTCGGTGGCAAGAGGAAACGTGCATGAGAGATCCGATATAGACATGATGGTCGTTATTGAGGATGGAGATGATTTTGATGCGGAAAGCCTACAAGAGTCAGGTTGCAGTGTTGATATCGTCTACGCTCCTTTGAAACTCTGGGAAGAGCAGCTGTATCACAGCTGGGGAAGCGATTGGGAATTCGATGTGTCAAGCGTCGTAGACTCTCTTGTCATTTATGACCCAAAGGGAACCATCCAAAAGGCTAGGGAGGAACTCGCAATGTATCCCGAGGAGAGGAGATTGAAACGCATCCGTCAGACTCATAACAACATGATCGTCTTTAGCGGCGCGGTAGAGTATCACTATATGAACAAGAACTACGACATTGAATCCGTTTTCAGTAAACTTTATGCAATGGAAGCTCTCAGGATATTGTTTCCGGTAAACCGGGTCTACCTTAGAGATCACAAGCGCATATTCGAACAGGTGGAGGAGCTCCCAGAAAACCCCCCAGATTATGTGCGGAAAATCTTAAGCCTATTGTGGTTTAAGAGCCAAAATGTCACCTATGATGAAGCGACTTGGGTCATCAATACTGTCTCAGAGACGAAGAAAGCTATAGAAAATAAGATGCGTTCACTGGGACCGGATTATGTCAAATGGCTTGCGTTTACTGGACAATAGAAATCAGAAAAAAAGCGTATGTTGAATGTCAAAGGGGTTCGTTGGCTTCGATTCCGATCCCTTCTTAAGATCCCAAGAGAGGAAGCGGAGAAGATGGACCATGGCTGTAAAAAGAATCTTCATTATTTATCTTTTTACATCTGATATCTCCAACGTTATGTTACAACTCACTCTCTAGCGCTTCTTCTGGTACGAGCACCATTCCGCAGCAATCTGAAATCCACGCTTCTTATACATAGCGTAAGCTAAAGGGCTCTCTAACTGGTTTGTCTTAAGTTCAACTTCGTCGTACCCTTCCTGTAAAAGACGATGCAAAGTCGCGTCTAACAAAATGCTGCCGATGCCTTTTCCGCGGCACGGTTCATGAACCCAGAAATCGAGTATGGCAGCACGTCTCGGTCCAAGTTCAGACATGGAGTAAGTGACAATCTTCCCTGCCACGACTCCTTCTTCGAGATATACAAATGACTTACAAGGTGCAGGTAGAGGCCAGAAATCGTTTGTTTCGTCCTCCAAACGGTGACCTGCCATAACCCACCGATCGGGAACAGGGACCACCTCAGCATTGTCTGTGACATGCCCACGGATATTGCTCAAATCCACAACCATGCTCACCATGCTATCCAGCTGACGATATCCTCGTTTCTCAAGAAAATTCCTTGTCTCGTAGTCGCTGGCTTCTATTCCGATCCCTTCAGAAGACCCCCAGAGCGGAAGTAAAGAAGACCTGCTGTAACCGTAGAAGACCTCTTCACCCATGGGACCTATCGTGATCGTGCTCGGTTCGGAGAGGAACGATTCACAAGAGTTCAGAAGTTGCCAGCCGATACCTTTCCGCCTCATGTCTGGTCTGACTACGAGCACATGTATAAGCCCCTTATCTCGGTCACGACCCTTTCCAGCGAAGCCCGCATGTCCCATTCCCACCACCTCATGATCCTCAATGGCGAGAAAAAGTCCCTCGGGATCAAAATCCTCTCTGTTGATGCAATAGGATCGCAGAGTCTGAGGAATAACCATCCTAAAGTTCCTCTTTCCGGTAAATGAGCTATTCCAAAGCCTGACCAAACCTTCGAGCAAATCGTCGTCATAGTTGGTAATCAAAACCAATCTGAATCACACATGGACATAGCTAACTTCAATATAAGCAAGCGCCCTGCGAACATCTTGATGGCTCAACAAAATCTTTCCGACATCTAACATCTCTGATATCATGCCGCAGCACTCCTATCATATCTTCAACGGATTTCACTCATAAATCATGTCGTAGAACATGCACGCATCTAAAGCTGCGAGTTATCACATAGACTTTGTGTTGTTCCCAATATATCCATCGTTTGTAGTCTTCCTAACACATGGTTTAGGCTAGTATACGTGCTCAGCGCTGGGTTTATTCATCATCTTCAGCCGGACTCATTCTCATCATCGGCACACGTAAAAATAGCTGATTGGACGCTCCCTACCTGGAGGGAAACAAATCTAAGATTCGCTAATCAGTTCTCTTCGAAGCTGCAACAATAGGTCTCCCTGCAAAATATGTCTCATCAAAGAACATATAACTATTTCCATTACCAAGTTCAAAGAGACAGTGAGAGTGGACAAAGAGATTCCGGGCTCACGCAGTCGGAGGAATAAGAATTGAAAGGTTTCGAGATCAGACCTGCAAACGAGGATGACGTACTCGTTCTGGCGGCTCTCGCCGAGGAATTCATGCCCGGCGAAGCGGGTGCCGAAGAACGCATAGATGTATTAAAGGAAAGTCTAGAAAATAGGGATTATGAATTACTGGTGGTCGAATTAGAAGGAAGAACCGTCGGATTCGTGGATCAGTGGATCGTACGCGATTTCGTTCATGGAGCAAAGCTTAGCCACATACAAAGCCTTTACGTCACTCCACAGTATAGGGGGAAGGGCATTGGAAGCAAGCTTCTCCAAGCAATCATAGAAAACGCAAAGACGAAAGGCGTCTCGGAAGTTCACGTTACAACGGAATTTAACAATAGGCGGGCGATCGAGTTATACAAAAGGCAAGGCTTGGTAAAGGAATCCTTGCAGCTAGAAATGGGGTTCACATTACACTCAGATATCGTATCCAATGGGGCAAAGAAAAATGCGATGCTGATGAGTGAAGTTCTCTCAAAGGTTCTCCAACATGACACATTCAAACATACTAGTTGACTTGTGATTCGGCAATCTTCGTCCGTTGATGGAAATTTCAAAGAAGCTCGATTGGATAGCCTTTAGGGCGCAGTTTTCCCCACTGTGTCTGTTCATCTGCCGTTATGCAAACCGTCTTCTGACGCTTAGCCAAAGCAATTGGTATGGCATCATACAAGGAGACATCTCCATCACAAGCTATTTCGCCCGTTCTGCTCAGCAGATCCTCATCTGACGGCGCCACATTCAAGTGAAGCCCGAAAGAGCTGGCTTATAGAGGTCTTAGCTTCTCAGAATCATAGTCAGGCTTATACCTGAGGCATTTGAAACCTCGCAAAACGACAAATCTAAGATCGAAAGCTCCAGGGAGCCTTTCACGTGAGAGTCCATGAGCTTGAGGGCTTCATCAGACTTTGCTTCCCTGCTGAACCACTTGACAACAACAGAGGAGTCTAGCACTACTATTTCGCCGCGTCTCGCCATTTCCGTATCTCCTCAGCACCGTTCCACTCTGCTTGGCTTTCCGTCCGCAGATTCTTGATGGCTTCAGCGGCCTTCAACATCTCTTCTCGACGAGTCGCCTCTTCGAAAGCTCTCCTCGCAACTTCGCTCCAGTTGATATGTTTGAGACTTTCCATTTGACGTTTCAGCTCTTCTGGCACGCTTATTGTGACATTTACCATTTGCACACCGTCTTTACACGCATACGGCTGCACATGTTGCCATCAGATAAGGAATATGAACATTTACCAAACCCAATGCTCACCATCAGTACTTCTCTAAGGAATAGGACACCTATGGCTTCGGCGAAAGCCCCTAAATGTTCAATGGTCAGATAATTTCACCTCAAGTAGATAACCTTGACTGCCATCGAGCTCCCAGAATATTCCTCATAATGAACCAAGTGTTAAACCATAAGGCGTGCATCGAGGAATATGAAGCCCTTGATTGACCTTAAACTATATTAAAGCCTCTGTCTCCAGTCTAGATGGGAGTTAGAGTGAAGAATGACTATTCTTTACGAGAAAGTCGTCACCCATCTAAAGGAAAGATTGGAGAAGGAGATTCAGGATGGGGTGGAATCCATAGTTCTTTACGGCTCTTTAGCTAGGAATGAGGCTCATGCAGATAGTGACATAGATATCCTCATAGTAGCGCAGGACAATGATCGAAGGCTTTACGATAGAATCTCCAGAATCAGAACGCGGATAGATTTAGACAATAAGACACTTACGACATTAATCCAGATGAGCAGAGATGAATTTAAGCGATATATCAAGCTCGGCTCCCCATTCATCGAAAGCGTAATGAAAGAGAGTGTTATACTCTATGACAGAGGGTTCTTCAGAAAGCTTCGTGGAAGCTTCGCTTCTAAGGGCTGAAAGGGCCTTAAAGTCGGCTAAACTGCTTTTAGAGCACGGAGAGCCAGAAGACTCGGTTTCCAGAGCTTATTACGCTATGTTCCACGCAGTAAAAGCAATCCTTTTCAGCAAAGGCGTGAAAGCCAAGACCCATAAAGGAACCATATCCTTGTTCGGAGAGCATATAGTGAGGAGAGGTATTCTCGGCGAGGAATACGCAGATATGCTAAGAAAGGCCTTCGATTTGAGACAGAAAAGCGACTACGAACTCTACTCTGAACTTGACGAGGAACTAGTGGAAGAGACTGTGAATAATGCGGAGATATTTACCGAGAAAATAAAGGAAATCGTCAGAGTTTCCTCTAAAACAAGATGAAGTGTTACTCAAGAGACACATCTCATTCAGAAATTATAATACTTGTTGAACCAAGAACACTCAATATGAATGATCAAAAATGTCGTCCATCTCAAAGCTTCCCAAGGTTAAGATTTTTTCTGACGGTGCTTCAAGAGGGAATCCTGGGCCTTCAGCTGCAGCTTTTATTATCTTGAGTGCGGATGACAAGGTTTTAAAGCGATGTTCTAGGTTCATAGGGGTAGGGACAAATAATCAGGCTGAGTATAGAGCCTTGATCTCTGCACTCGAAGCAGCCTCTGATTTCACCGATCAAGAGGTTGATTGTAGTTTGGACAGTGAACTTGTTGTTAAGCAGTTGAATGGCGATTATGAGGTTCATAATCTCGTTTTGAAGGGTCTATGGCTCGAGGTGAACCGCATGAAAAAGGGATTTCGAAATGTTTCCTTCATGTATGTTCGAAGAACCAACTTATACATCCAGCAAGTTGACGAGATGGCGAACGAGATATTGGACGATGTCGAGAACCGTTTTAAGCCTGGTGCCTAGACGTTATTGCTTGTGATCTAAAGATGTTTCGGCTTGTCGACACTCACGCTCACCTTGAGGATCTTGAGGATCTTGAAGGCGCCATTAGAAGAGCAGTAGATGCGGGTGTCGTCGCGATAGTCACAGTTGGATCAGACTATGATTCAAGCCGCTTCGCATTGGAGATTTCTGGAAAGGAAGATCACGGGCTTAGGATCTATCCAGCCTTAGGCATTCATCCCTGGAGTCTAAACCAGAGCAAGACCGAGTCCACTCTGAGTTTCATTGAGTCTAGGGTTGATGGGGCTGTTGGAATAGGTGAGGTGGGACTGGACTACTGGTATAGAGACGTTAGAAAAGACTCTGAAAAGAAGAAACTTCAACAGTCCATCTTCAATGCCCTCCTAAAAATCGCGAAGCAACATGACAAACCCGCTATAATTCACTCAAGGGGTGCTTGGAAGGACTGCCTAGATATGACGATCGAAGTCGGAGTTGAGAAAGCCATATTCCATTGGTTCACCGGACCGATAGAGGTCTTAGAGAAGCTGCTTGAACAAGGATATTTCATCTCAGCAACGCCAGCCGCAGAGTACAGCAAAGAGCATCGAAGTGTGATTGAGAACGTGCCGTTGGAGAACATGCTCTTAGAAACGGATTCGCCTGTAAATTACCGAGGATTAGAGGCTGAACCGGTTCACGTGACTAAGAGCCTCTCGGCAGTTGCAGAATTGAAGAAGATAGCAGAAAATGTAGTAGCCGACAAAACCACAGAGAACGCCTCAAGAATCTTTGGAATAAGAATATAGATGCAAGTTGAAAAGGATGAAACCTTAAATCGAAATGGGAAATCCTATCTCAATTAAAGCGGAACTGATATTTTCGTTCCCCGCAAGGAAATGGATATGTTAAAATAGTAAATGCCGACATCTACATTTGGTGAATCCATGTCCAGAAGCAGCACTCTCTTAACCAATGAGGATCGAGCCCTACTTTTGAAAGTAAGCAGCCTACTTGAGGAAGTCATCGAAACTCTTGACGTTCTGGAGGACGAGGATGCGATGAAATCCATCAAAGAAGCCGAAGAAGACGTAAGAGCTGGAAGGGTCAGAGACTACACCGAATTCATCAAGGAGATGGAACAATCTGGGGAAATATAACCTCAAAGTCACTAGAACCTTTGAAAGAGACTTTCGCAAGCTCGATACTCAATTGAAGAGAAGACTGGATTCTGCAATTAGAGACCTCCGAAACACGCCTCACCTGGGAAAGCCTCTGCGAGGGTAACTGTTAGGCAAATGGAGTCTAAGAGTCGGAGATTACAGAATCATCTACACGATAGATAAACAGGAGATAACACTCACCCTGTACAACGTAAGGCACAGAAAAGCAGCGTATAGGTAACATCGAAGACTTCAGTTTGGAGCCACCAAGCTGTCAACTCCGCAGACTAAAACTTACAACCATATGAGAACGGAATAGAAGTATCACCTTGAAATTGGTTGCGGATCCATAATTTTGAGCACTATACTTGGACTAAATCCTCGGTGTATTCAAGCATTCTGGTTTTCCAGAATCGACTCAAGCGTGTTTCAACTTTGAGAATCTATAGACAAACAGGGCGCTGAGGATAAAACCTTAAATTGAAATTAGGTCGCTGTAAGAAATGAGAGGAGTGGTGCTTACGACTATAGGGTTTAGGTATTCTGTTTTCACTGTTATGACTCCTGAACTCAGCGTGAACGAGGTAGCTACGACTTTAAGGTCTATCGGATACGAAGGAGTTGAGTTGCGAGTAGCAAACCTGCTGGAAAAGATCGAAACCATAGATTTTTGGCGTGGGAACAGAGCCACTGTGGACGCCTCAAGATTGATTGAGGAAGCACCCAAGATAAAGAAGCTCTCCGACGAGAATGGTTTGTCGATTCCAGCCCTTGGAACATACCTCTCAGCAGACGATATGGCTGGTATAGAAAGAGCCATGAAAGCAGCGAAGGTCATGGGATGCACCCAGATAAGAGTGAGCGTACCAAGATACGACGGAACCAGGAACTGCAACGAACTCTTTAAAGAGACTATTGGAAGATTCGCCGATATCGAGGACCTAGCGAGGAGGTACAAAGTCAGGGCGAACATTGAGATTCATCATGGAACAATGTGCCCAAGTGCGAGTTCAATCTATAGACTTGTAGCGAATTTCGATCCTCAATGTATAGGCGTCATATACGATCCGGGCAACATGATCCATGAAGGCTATGAGAATTGGCAGATGGGCCTTGAGCTTCTAGGATCATACCTTGCCCATGTGCACGTGAAGAATGCAAGATGGGAGTTCTCATCCCTAAAGGGTGAGGTGGAAAAGTGGCGACCTGTGATGTGCGGTTTGGGTGAAGGCTTTGTCGACTGGAGGGAAGTCTTATTAGCACTCAGAAAGGTTAACTACGAAGGATGGCTATCTTTCGAGGATTTCTCCAAAGGAAATACGATAACCAAACTGAGGTCAAATCTGGAATACATGAAAGATCTGGAAAGAAGTCTCGTATGACTCGATGTGGCAGAAAGTCGTCATAGGAACAAGAGCAAAGGCTTAGACGACTATACAATATATATCTACTTTTCACGTTTCTTATAGATGTGTACTGCTTAGGGATTGAAAGCACATCTGACGATTTCAGCGTAGGCATCGTATCCTTTGATGGAGAAATCTTAGCCAATGTTGTCAGCACACACCTGCCAGAAAAAGGCGGCATCCATCCACGAGAAGCCGCCCGTCATCACGCGCAAGTTGCTGGAGAGATCCTAACAGAGGCTTTTGGAAAGGCGCGTCTCAGACCGAGCGACATCACTGTTGTCGCGTTTTCGCAAGGACCAGGAATGGGACCGTGCCTCCGTACTGGCGCGACAGTTGCCAGAGCTCTTG
>Ga0315308_1002033_pt1 | contig 11501 bp, 11 predicted proteins | sample TDP3_MG_FD_203078 | JGI IMG/M metagenome (GOLD analysis project Ga0315308, IMG submission 203078) | Freshwater sediment microbial communities from Lake Towuti, South Sulawesi, Indonesia - TDP3 | ecosystem: Environmental > Aquatic > Freshwater > Lake > Sediment | place: Indonesia: South Sulawesi... | reverse complement strand
TCCATGCTAGTGTGGTAGAACATGTCTGGCCATTGGAGAAGCATGACACATGGCACGCCTATTGTTGAATCTACAAATTCGTGATGGTCACTTGCGCCTGCGTGTATGTTAGAAGCGTATCGGAAGGTCGAAGCCAAACCTAACTCTGTTTCGATGCCGAATTCTTTCACTGACTGTTCAATTAGGGCGAGGAGCAAGTCGTTGAGGTATGACGGTAAAGAGTCGGGTGTTCTATCCAGCCTCAGCGTCGACTTGCAGAGTTCTTGATTCTCACCCACCATGTCAAGGTTGATTCCTGCCACCAGTTGATTAGGCCAGTCTTCATGGTTGCAGAGGAAGGCGACTGTTCCGTAGGTTTCGGGAACCCACATGAACCTAATGGTTCTTGCTGGTCGCTTAACTTTGCCTGAATTTATTAGGTTCTGTATGGTTCGTGCTATTTCTAGGAGCAAGCCGCTGCCCGAGGCGTTGTCGTTTGCGCTCGGTTGTGGGTGACACAGATGGGCGATTAGAAATACTTCTTCGTCTGGTTTTGACGCTCCCGTGATTGTTGCTGTGACAACGTCGAGATAGCTCGAGAAGAGTTTGGCGTCGACTTTGGCGTGGAGTTTCACTGATTTTTTTGTTCTCAGCAGTTCTCTCAGGTGGTTTCCTTGCCTCTTGCTCAAGGAGAAGCCGAAGGTAACTTTGTCTATGACTTCTTTTGTGGGCCATATGCCTTGATAAGAGTTGGCATCAGGGATATCGACGCTTTCACGCACGTTCTTGAACTCGTAAAGCGTATCTGTTATGACTCCTGCCGCGCCTCGTTTGTACACGGCTTGCTCATGTACTAGTTTGGCTCTGCCCGTGGCTAAGACGATTTTTCCCTTTACATCTTTTCCTTGGTAGTCTTCGGTTTTTGTTCCCTTTCCAACATCAACAAGTTCGGCTGTAACGCCTTCGAGTGGTGTTGCGTTGCTGCAAGTATGTAAACAGGTAGGCGTGTCTGCGTATGTAGCGAGTAACCCTTGTTCTGGTTCGACTATTCTTAGTTCGGCGCTCTTTAAAGTCCAGCCCATTGGTGATATGTGTGTCCAGTATTTTTTGGCGCCATCTGACTCGAACTGTTCGATTCTTGCGTCTCTGCGCCCAAAATTGATAAGAGTGTCTCGAACGTGTTCTGCTGCCTGATGGAACATGGTTGAGGCTTGAATCCGATGAAAACGCGTGATTTCAGCAACATACGATTTGGCATTTTCACCCGACAACTCTTCCTTAACGAGTCTCTTAATCTCGATATTCACAAAAACTGCTCCCCATAGGTTTGTTGCAAGAGTCAAGATGTATGCGCTTAAAACGTATGTGGTTTTCTCTCATTTATGATTACTACAATAATGTAACGAAATTGTTCTCTTAGAGAGTTTTGTTCAGTACTGGAATTCTTTTGTTGAACAAAAGAGTCTGCATGGTTGCCTCGTCTGTTGTGTCTGACGCTGAAAAAATAGAAAATCTTTGTTGAACGAATATCTGTTATGTCTGATGACACCTGCTATGTTAGCCTTATTCTGTTATGTGTGGCACACTGGATATGTTGTGTGGCACCACACTCGAAAAACCTTGACTGTTGCGGGCGCATTAGAAGACTTTTGTGGCGCCATCACCATGTTTGTAATCATTTTTTTAATAGTTTCTGTTTTTGGTCTAATCAGAAATTCGTTTATGACCAATAGTTTGTGACATTTGTGTCTCACTTTTGAAGGATGGAAAGAGAGATGTTTTTAACATCCTTGTTTATAACCAAATGGAAGCGTGTGGTTGTTGAAAGGTTTGAACAAGTATGGGTGAACTCTGGGGTTATCTGCGTCTGATGCGTCCTGTTAACAGTTTAATGATGGGGTTCGCTGTGATAGTTGGTGCTGTGCTCGCTATTCCCAGTGTCTTAGGAGTTTTTTGGCTTAATCTTGTTTTTGGCTTCGTCACTGGCTTTGTACTAGCCGCTTCCTCAATGGCTATAAACGACTACTATGACAGAGAAATCGACCTCGTAAATGAGCCAAATCGTCCAATTCCAAAGGGGATAATTGAGCCGAGGGAAGCACTAGTTTTTGCATTCATCCTAGCTTTGATAGGGTTTGCAACTGCGTACTTAACCAATCTTACAAGTTTTTTCTGTTTGGCAACTGCCATAATCTCTTGGACTGTCTCTGTCACTTATGTAACAGTTGGAAAACGCACTGGGCTTCTAGGCAATTTCCTTGTCAGTCTTTGCGTGGCAGTACCCTTCCTTTACGGCAGTTTGGCAGTCACTAACACGATAGTGCTAAATGTTTTGATTTTTGCCTCCATGGCTTTTCTTTCAAACACGGGCAGGGAAATAAACAAAGGAATTGTGGACGTTAAAGGCGACCAAGCGCAAAGCGTTAAAACACTGGCTGTGCGTTTTGGAGAGAAAAATGCAGCAGTTGTAGCCGCGTTGTTTTATTTTTGGGCGATTTTGTTAAGTCCAATACCTTGGTTTCTCAGCCTTGTTTCTTTTTGGTTTATTCCTCTGGTAGCCATAACTGATGTTGGACTCGCGGCGTCTTCATTTATGCTTCTCAACGATTATTCAAGGGAAAATGCTAGAAAAGTAAAGAAAATTGTTCTCTTATGGTTCGTCGTCGGATTGTTGGCATTCGTTTTTGGTGCCTTAAAGTAAAAACAAGCTCATTCCTCAAACTAACAAAGCCTACGAGAAGATTATGTTGTTTTCTGTAATATTGTTCTAGACGAAACACTCCTTTTACGCCTTGCTTCTCTCCTAATCCTATAGACAAAAATTACTGAACAACTTTAGAGAGGATAAAAAGATTGAGCAAAATTTTGAATGAAGACCCACGAAGACGCCGAGACCGCCTCTACATCATGGCGGAAATACTCGAAGTAGCCCTGGAAGGAGCCCTCAAAACACAAGTCATGTACAAGGCAAACCTGAGCTTTGCCCAACTAAACGAATACCTACGCCTTCTCCAGAATTTGAAACTGCTCGAACGTACTGAAAACATTGAAAAGACAGTTTATAAGACAACGTCTAAGGGTGTTCGTTACCTTGAGAGCTATAGAAAGATACGTGACCTCTTAAAGAAGGAAGAAGAGGACAACAATAATCCAAGAAACGGAAACTCAGGCGTTTTTCTCGTGAAACGTGGTTCCCAAGTCATTTGTAAAGGACCATTTTAAGACAAGAGTTTTGCTGTGACGCCGTCAAATTTCACTGTTTTTGTTTCGCCAGTCTTAACGTTCTGAAACTTCACCTTGTAAATAGGGGTGTAAATGACTGCGCGATCCGTAACTTCGAAGAGTTCATGGACGATCCGCTTGATTTCGGTGGGTCTCTTGACAATCTTGCTCCTAATGAAATCAATCTCTTCGTTTGGGAGAATCTCAAGTTTTTTGGTGCTCTCAATCTCGGCTAAAAGTTTTTTCGACTGCTCTTCCGATGGTGCAGAAGGAATGCGCTTGGGAGACACTTCTCTTCCATCAGCCGAGAGAACAAGGTACGCCTTTGCTTGATTGACAAGTCGCTCTTCTCCCTCGATTCTAACCACCTTGCTTGGAGGCTCGTTTGATATCTCAGGTTTGAACGTGTGACCAAAAAGGATAACTTCTTGCGCTTTTTCGTCGACTCTAACGGTGTAAATGCGCCTTCTGTAATAGTCTATAGTGTATTTACCATCAACAACAACAAACGCCTCGTAGTCTTTCTCAAACGAAACCTGTTGTATCTGTTCAGGGTTGGGTTTCAAAAAGCCAAATTTCACGAAAAGACGGTCTTTGATTTTTTCAGTGGCAAGTTTAATAACTGTCGGATCGATCAGAGTCTTGTAAACAATGATTTTTCGTTCTGCTATCTTTTCAGGCGTGGCTTCAGCGATTTTCTCTCTAGATGATGTAGTGACAACGGCTTGGGTTGCGCTCAATCATTTACACCCTAACTTGAAAAGCGAAGGTTAATAATTAATGATTTATGAATCTTGGCTAAGTATCGTTAGTAAAGCGAAGGACTAAAACTCATGTTTTTATGTTCAGCAACACTATTAATTTAAATCATACTGCAGAAGGTTGTTCCCTTAATGAACAAAGTTCAACGTCTTGTAGTCACTGTCAAAGAGATTAGAGGAAAATGCCCGGTTCACAACGTGGGAGACAAGATTATTGTGGAGACCCCAGAGATAGTCACCCAAAAGACTGATACTCTCTGCGTTCATGCCTTGGGTTCTATGTTTTCAATACTAATTCCCTTAGCAAGAGGCGTGAGCTTCAAGGACTTGGGTCTCGCGCACAAAGATGAAAATGTTGGTTACGTTCAATGTCTTGACCCGGGAGAGCCTTATACTCCCGGTGGAACAGTGATTTTTGAAATTAGGCGAGAACCCGTAAGGTAAGTCTTTTATTTAGAAGCTCCATAACTTAGCACATTTGGTGAATGCAAATGCCTTCTATAGCCCTCGAAATTATACGTTTCATCGTGAACCTCATCGTGTTGAGTCTGGTTTTCTACTTGGCGGGCGTCATTGTTGTTGGTAGAAAACGAGCTTTAATGGGTGATGCCTTCATAATCGCTCTATTGGGCACCATGATAACTACTTTTTTCATGGCGCTTCCCAGAATGGTCATCTTTACCTTTGATCGTCACGAGTTTGGACTCGGTCCCGGACTTGGACTGCTAATCTCTTTTTTTGCTTATTTACTCCTAATCAGGCATTATTATGAAACGGGTTGGCTTGGCGCCCTCGCGGTTGCGATATTGGCTGTTGTAATATTTGTTGTGTTGGCGTTCATCTTGGCAATTTTCTTGCTCATTCCGTTTCTGCTTTTCACATAGGTATTGAGACTTCACAAAAGACTAGTATCAGAGCTTCAGATAGAGCAAGGGCATGAGTGAAGGAAAGAAGCGAACTCTAATACTGGGTCTTATCTTCTTGTTTTTCTTACTCTTAGCTTATGTTGAGAACACGTCTTTCTTTGTTTACATAAGAGACAGTTTTACAAACCCTCCGTTGGCTGTGGTGCTTGTTTTCATCCACAATGTTTTGGCAATTTCTCTAATCATTTTGGGTATGGCGTTCTACGTGGAGATTGTTTTGACTTTCATGCCCAAGAGAAAAATCGAGTACGTTGTGCTCCAGAATCCTTCAGTATTTGCTGTAGTGTTCACAGTGATGATTCTGGTGATAAGCATTTTTAGAGCCATCACCCTGATGCGTGGCGAAGTGGAAATTGGAAGCTTAGCGCTCATCATTTTAGTGAGTCTACCAAACGCTGTTGTTGAGGGCTATGGAATATTTCAAGCCATTCGAAATACCTTGGCGAAGCATTTGACAACCCGCAGCCTTGCGAAAATCTACTTCATATTTTTTCTAGCGGCTGTAATCGAAGTTGGGTTCGTTGAACTCTTGCTCTGGATTTCCGCTAAATAATTAAGTTACGAACAAGTCTTGAGAAAAGCTTTTGTTAGACTACCCAGCGCAATTTAAACCAGATACGAGAGGCGGAGTTCCGTGAAAACAGCCGTTGTAGTCGTTGACATGATTAATGATTTTGTGACAGGTGTGTTCAAGAGCGCCCGAGCTAAAAAGATAATTCCCAACATCAAGAAACTGCTCATGTTTGCGCGAAAACAGAAAGTTCCCATAATATTTGCTACCGACGCCCATCTGCCCAACGTAGACCCAGAATTCGAAGTCTGGGGACCACATGCAACAAGGGGTTCATGGGGCGCAGAAATCATCAACGAGTTGAAACCAATGATGAGTGATTTTCGAGTTTTGAAACGAAAGTACAGTGCATTCCAAGGAACCGATTTGGACATGCTGTTGCGCGAGCTCAAAGTTGATGCGCTGATTCTGACGGGTGTGGTTACAGACATCTGCATTCAACACACGGCGGCAGACGCCTTCTTTAGAGGTTACAGAGTTATAGTTCCCCGAGATTGCGTTGAAGCAGTAGACGCACCCACTCAGAACGCAGCAATAAAATTTTTAGCAAAAGCATACGGTGCAAAAATAACCACAATGAACGAACTGATGAAAAAGAAATGGACATGAAGAGGAACGTGTAGAAACGAAGAAGCATGAAATCGATTTCGTAAACGAGAACAACATGAGCATGCTAACAGACCTCTATGAATTGACGATGTGCGCTAGCTATTTTGACAACAAACGGAATGAACTGGCCACATTTGATTTATTTATTAGAAAGCTGCCATCCAACAGGTCATACTTTGTTTTTGCAGGTTTAGAGCAAGCATTACTTTTCCTCAAAAATATAAGATTCACACAAGAACAAATCGATTACCTACGAAAACAGGGATTCAAAGAAAACTTTCTCAACTATTTAACAGGTTTCAAATTCAGTGGGGAGGTTTGGGCGGTTCCTGAAGGGACGATAGTCTTCCCAAACGAACCCTTGATCAGAGTCACCGCACCCATAATTGAGGCGCAGTTAATAGAATCTTTCCTCCTCAACACTGTTAATGTCCAAACCATGATTGCAACCAAAGCGTCCAGAGTGGTAAATGCTGCTCAAGGCAGATCAATAATAGAGTTCGGTCTGAGGAGGACGCACGGCACAGACGCTGGAATGAAAGCGGCAAGATGTAGCTATATAGCGGGATGCACTGGAACTTCCAACGTGCTCGCAGGCATCAAATACGGCATTCCAATCTTTGGAACGATGGCACATTCCTTTGTGATGTTTTTCGATAAAGAAATTGAGGCTTTCAGAGTGTTTGCAAAGACTTTTCCAAAGACATCCACGCTCTTGATTGACACCTATGACGACATTAAAGGTGCAGAAAAAGCAGTCCTTGTTGCAAAGGAACTAGAAAAGAAAGGATTCCGACTGAACGCTGTAAGACTCGACAGTGGGAATTTAGTGGAGATAAGCAAAAAAGTCAGAGCAATATTAGATGAAAAAGGTTTAAACTACGTCAAAATCTTCGCAAGCGGCGACCTAGACGAGTACAAGATTGCAGACCTGTTAAACAAAGGAGCAAAAATAGACTCTTTTGGCGTCGGCACCAGAATGAACACTTCTGAAGACAGACCCTACGTCGACATAATCTACAAATTAAGCGAAAAAATGGATGAAAAAGGCAAATTCGTGCCCACCATGAAGTTGAGCAAGGGCAAGATAACTCTTCCAGGAAGGAAACAAGTCTTCAGAGTGAAAACCCACAAAGGTAATTTTGTTAAGGACATCATTGCCCTATACAACGAAAAAGTCGAAGGCGAACAACTACTGAACAAAGTTATGGAGAAAGGCGAATTAGTTTACAATTTACCCTCACTTGAGGAGATTAGGAAAAGAACCTTAGAGAACCTTTCGAACCTTCCCGAGAAATACAAGAGACTAACAGATGCGCCTCGTTATCCTGTTGTTTTGAGCCCAGGATTGAAAAAAATGTTGAATGAATTGACCAGTGAATTGAAGAAGGCTGAAGTGGAGAGCCCTTTTTAAAGTCTAACCGCCAAATCTCATATCTCATTCTTTATAACAAAGATTTCCTTAACATTGAGTTTTTCTGGATGATAGAGCGGATGAGCTGTACAGACATCTACGCCCTCTAACAGCTTTCTTTTGTTCCATGTAGGAGGTTTCGCATTTCTAGCTCTAGGCAACCACATGAGATGCATCTTGAAACATTGTCCCTCGTGTTTTGTTTTGTGCGTCACTGTAACCGAGTCGAGCGATTTGAAGCCAAGTTTTTCCATCTGCTCCTTTTTCAACCAACCGCTCCAATGATTTTCTAAACCGAGTGTGGCGAAGCCCGCCGCTTTGTTTTCGCTTTCCATCATATCTGCTAATAATTGCTTTCCAAGATTGTGTCCCTTAGCCCTTCTTAACACCCATATGCAGTTCATTACAACAACATTGTCGTCTTCAATAGGATAACTAGACACGTAAGCTGGTGCATACTCGATTTGCCCAACAACATCGCCGTTTAAGACTAAGATTTTCTTGTGAAAGCCTCTTGGAATAGCCGCCTCTAGATATTTCTGTCTTCGCCAATACCTTCTAAAGGGCATCGGAGCGAGGCATCTGTAGAGGTATTTCTCGTGCTCGCTGTTTTTAGTAATGTCTACAATTGTGATTTTGGAGCGTGGCTTCATCTTGTCTATGCGTAGGGCGGTTCACGTATAAAGTTTCTTACTTCATTTTAGAGCAAAGAACATAAAGAAGGAAAAAGGGATTGTTGTTTATTTGTATGGGATGAATTCTTTTCCGAGCAGTTCTCTAGCTATGACTATGCGTTGAATGTTAAGGGCGCCTTCCGCTCCGATGCAGTAGGACATTATGCCTCGCCAAGCCATGTCGAGTGGGCACTCCTGCGAGTAGCCGTAGGCTCCCATCCAAATCATGGCGTGTTCAGAAGCGTGCATGGCAAACGGCGGTATCTTCAGCTTAACTGCTGCGATGTATCTGGTCACTTCTAGTGCTGAGAACTTGTCGTGCTTGTATTTTTGGTCGGTCATCCAAGCGGTGCGGTAGAGCAGTGACCTCATGGCTTCGAGTTCTGCCCAGTCGTCGGCTAATTCGAACTGTATGCCTTCGAACTTGCCTATTGGGCGTCCGAACGCTTTGCGCTGTTTTATGTAGTCCATGCCGATTTCTAAGACTCTCTGGGTTGCACCAATACATGTTGCGCCTATTAGGAGGCGGGCGTTGTCGAATCCTTCCATTGTGGGGTAGAATCCTTCATTTTCTTTGCCTAGGCGGTAGCTGTCTGGCAGTTTGACGTTTTTCATGCTGAATCCGCCGGTTGATATGCCCATTCTACCGACGTCGTCGAAGCGTTTTGTGACTTCTACGCCTGGCGCGTTTATGGGTAGGTAGAATCCTGTCATGCCTTTGTGTGGTGCTTCGGGTGGTGCGGGTGCTGTTCGACATGTTATCCAGTAGCCTCCGCCCATTTTTTGGACTTCTTCGGTGCCGCTTATGTACATTTTTTCGCCGTTGATTATCCATTCGTTGCCTTCTTTTTTGCCCGTTGATTTGAAGGCTGCTACGTCTGAGCCTCCGCCTGATTCGGTTGTGGCTATGCCGATGAATGCGTTTCCTTTTATGGCTGGTCGAATGACGGCGTTGCGTACTTCTTCTGTGGCTAGTTTGTCGACTACGTAGCCCCAGCTGGATTGGACTAGGAAGAAGACGGGTATGGCGCAGCTTATGTCGTGGTAGCCTAGTTCTTCGGCTGCTATGCAGGCGCTTATCCAGTCGGCGCCGGGTCCGCCGTGTTCTTCGGGTGCTGTCATGACTAGTAAGCCTAGGTCTGCCATTTCTTTGACTAAGCCGTTTGGCATTTTGCCTGTTCTGTCCATTTGGCGTACGGTTTCTAGTGGTAGGCGTTTTTGGCACCATTCGTGTATTGCTTTTCTGAACAGTTGTTGTTCTTCGGTGAATTCGAATTCAATCATTTTATTTTTATTTCTCCTTTGTTGTTGTTTATTTGTGGGGTTAGGTGTTTTTGTTCATGTTTGCATATAAGATTTGTTAGTGAAACAAATTTTGTGTTTGTTAGGGGTCTAGGGGGAGGGGGGGTCATGATGACCCGTTGGTGGGCTCTGATTGTTGAATAGGGTTAGGGAACCAGCCTGATTTTACACTTTCAAAAGAGAGAATGCCTTAATAAACGAGGACCATAAAATAAAAAGTTACGGTAGCTGTTGGTATTTTTCTTTTAGTTTTCTGTGTAGGATTTTTCCTGTTGTTGTTCTGGGCATTTCTTCGGGTTTGATGAAGTCAACTGTTTTTGGTTTTTTGTATCCTGCGATTTTGCCTCTGCACCATTCGATTATCTCTTGTGGTGAGGCTGCTTTTCCTTCTTTTAGTATGACTATTGCTTTGACGGCTTCTCCCCAGACATCGTCTGGAACACCTATGACTGCTACATCAAACACTTTGGGATGTTGACAAATGATTGCTTCAACCTCAGAGGGATAAACGTGTTCTCCGCCCGAGATTATCATGTTGTCTTTGCGGTCGATAAGATAGTAGTAGCCTTCCTCGTCTTTTTTCGCCATGTCCCTAGCCGTAAAGTAGCCGCCTTCCCTAAACGAAGCCTTCGTTTTTTCAGGCAACTTGTAATATTCTTCAAACATCATGGGTCCACGAGAATACAACTCGCCCACTGCGCCCACAGCCACTTCCTTCCCGCGTTCATCTAGTAACTTCAACTCATCTGTTCCGAGGCATTCTTTGCCAATCGATCCAGGCTTGTGCAACTGGTCTTCTGGACGAAGCAGCGTAACCATACCTGCTTCAGTTGAACCATAAGCCTCATACAACTCCACATTTGGAAAAACCTGCAAAATCCCCTGCTTAATGTGAACCCTAGCAGGCGCTGAAGAACACAACAATTTACGCACTGAATTCACATCAAACTGTTTACGCACCGTTTCGGACACGTTCAAAATCAAACTGTAATGGGTGGGAATCAAAGAGGTAAAGGTTATCTTCTCCTCGCTGAAGGTGCGCAACAACTCAACAGGGTCAAACCCCTTGTCTCGCCCAACAAACAGAGAAGCACCAATATACAGAAACAACGGTCCATAAAAGGTGGAGTTCACATGGTACAGAGGCATGACAATCATTCCGTGGTCTTTCTCGGAGAAACCAAACTCAACCGCATTAATCAAGTAGAACGCGATATACGACTGATGAGAACGCACAACGCCCTTAGGAATGCCAGTCGTGCCAGACGTGTAAATCTGAAACCACGGTTCGCTGCCATTAACCTGCACATCGAGGATAGTATCAGGTGAAGACGCAATCAACTGCTCATAATCAACGTAGCCCTCAAACCGTTTAGAACCAACCGAAACATAATTTTCAGCGCCCACTTTTTTGAAGCCTTTACGAATTCGGTCTATGCAGTCAAGGAAGTCTTCACCTACAATCATGGCTTTGGCGTCAGAGTTGTCAACCACGTATTCGATTTCTTTCTCAACATAACGCCAATTAATGGGCACAACAACCAAGCCTGCCTTGGCGAAGGCACAGTCAATTTCCACAAACTCAGTGCAGTTGTAAAGCATGACAGCCACTCTGTCCCCTTTTCGCAAGCCCATGCGCAACAACCCATTAGCCAGCCGATTCGTTCTCGACTCTAATTCGGGATAGGTCAAAACCTTCCCACGCCAGTCCTTCAACGCCACTTTACTGAAATGATTCTTGGCGTGCACCCTCAGTATTTGACCCATGTTCAACCAGACCATGCTGCTGCTCCCTCCAATCATGCTAAAGCCCGCCTCAAGTGAGAAGATTATGCCTTTCAAGGTTTGTAATTCTTTGGGAAAATGAACCGAGTTGCAGATTTGATGGTGGTGTAATGGCTTGGATAGACATACGCAAAAAGAGGATGATTTAACAGTAGATTTATGCTTTCCTCAGCCTTTCCTCGTTCGAAGGAAACCTCTTCACTAGCCGACCTGGCTACAGTTTTGCCCAAAATGATGCTTGCAACATCAAGATCCTTA
>Ga0315308_1002032_pt1 | contig 11503 bp, 10 predicted proteins | sample TDP3_MG_FD_203078 | JGI IMG/M metagenome (GOLD analysis project Ga0315308, IMG submission 203078) | Freshwater sediment microbial communities from Lake Towuti, South Sulawesi, Indonesia - TDP3 | ecosystem: Environmental > Aquatic > Freshwater > Lake > Sediment | place: Indonesia: South Sulawesi... | reverse complement strand
CGGAGGGTGCACGGGCATCGACATCGTCATCATTCTCAGGAAACAACGCCAGAATCTCAAAGCACTTACGGTGAACGTCGCGGGGCATCAAAGATCGGATCCCCCAAGATACTATGAGAGGATGCACGTTGAATATGTTCTGAAGGGATCAGGTCTGGATGAGAAGAAGATTCGTAAAGCAATTCAACTATCGGAGGAGAAATACTGCTCTGTGCGTGCCATGCTCATGGACAAGGCTCTGGTAACGAGCTCTCACAGAATTGAGAAGTAAATGACTCACAGAAAAAGGTGGAGCGGGAAACCCCGAACTCCGGCCCGTTCTTGCTACTTCTTCTTTTTCTTCTTCGCTTTCTTTGGCATTGCTTAGTTTTTTCCTTGAGCTTCCTTGGCTCTGGCTGCGAGTGTGCAGGGCATTATATTATCTCTTGCGGTCAAAACCGGAACTAACTGATGTGATATGACCGAAGCTGGTCAGTGAGGTGGCAGTGTTTGCCATCGCTTCCTCGCTGTCATGAAAGATGGCAGGGGTGGCCTTGAAAGTCCTTCTGGCATGAGCTGGTCTCGGTGCCTTGATGAGAAAGTGACTAGGATTGAGAAGCGAAAAAAAGGGGAAAAAGGGAAGTTTGTTCGATTCAGGTCTATCCTTCTTCTGCGTTCTACTCGAACTCTGAGGAGGGCTCTTCCTCATCCTTCTTCCCCGGTCTTGACGGAGGTCCCTCTCTCGGCTTTCCGGCTGCGATCACGTCGTCTATCTTCAGGATCATTGTTGCGGCTTCTCCTGCTGATTTCAAGGCTTGTTCCTTGACGGCGACAGGCTCGTAGATGTTCAGCTTGCTCGTGTCTCCAACCTTACCCGAGAAGACATCTATACCGGCCCACTTTTCGCCTTTCTCATGCCTCGATCTCAGTTCGGCCAGTATGTCGATTGGGTCGAGACCTGCGTTTTCGGCTAGGGTCATCGGTAGCGCTTCCAAAGCCTCTGCAAAGGCGAATGCCGCGAGCTGCTCTTTCCCTGTGAGTCCCTCAGCCCAGCGCTTCAGCTGTGAAGCCAATTCGACTTCGACAGCTCCGCCGCCCACGACCACCCTAGGATCGCGGACCACATCTCTGACAACACATAGAGCGTCGTGGATTGATCTCTCACTCTCATTAACTGTCCGTTCCGTTCCGCCTCTGACCATTATCGTGACGGCCTTCGGGTCCTTGCAGCCTTCGATGAAGGTCATCTTGTCGTCGGCAACTTTCCTCTCCTCTACTAGCGCTGCCGAGCCGAGATCTTGGACGCTGAGGTCGTCGATATTGGTGACGATCTTTGCTCCCGTTGCTTTGCTCAGTTTTTCCATATCCTTTTCAGAGGCCCTGCGGACTGCCAGAATTCCTTTCTTGGATAGGAAGTGCTGAGCAACATCATCTATTCCCTTCTGGCACATGAGGACGTTTGCTCCAGTCTTGGCGACTTTCTCGACCATCTCCTTCAGCATCCTCTCTTCTTCATCGAGGAATGCGCTCATCTGGTCGGGGTCAGTAATGCTTAGCTTTGCGTCAAACTCTGTCTTCTCAACTTCCAGTGAGCAGTTGAGGAGTGCTATCTTCGGATTCTCAAGCCTCTTAGGCATTCCTGAGTGAACTATCTCCTTGTCGAGTACGATGCCCTTGACAAGCTTTGTGTCAGCAGTTGATTGGCCAGCCTTCTTCTCGACTTTAATGTCGTCAATCTCCACTTTGTAGCCTTCCGCGGTCTTCTCTGCAACCTGTAGAACCGCTTCTATCGCTACATCAGCAATGTGGCCACTGTATTCTCGGAGAGATTTCCCGGACTGAGAAACCTCCGCCACGTGCTTCAGCATCTGTCTGTCGTCAGGCTTGACCTTGATTGCCAGCTCTTTTACCAGCTGAAGGGCCTTGTCTGTAGCCTTCCTATATCCGTCCACGATGACTGTCGGATGGATGTCTTTGTCAAGTAATCCTTCAGCCTTGGTTAGGAGTTCTCCGGCTAATACGACTGCTGTGGTCGTTCCATCTCCTACCTCGTCGTCCTGCGCCTTGGAAACTTCAACCATCATCTTTGCGACAGGGTGCTGGATGTCCATCTCTTTCAGTATGACTGCACCATCGTTCGTAACGGTGATGTCGCCAAAGCTCTCGACCAGCATCTTGTCCATGCCCTTCGGCCCCAAGGAGGATCTGACAACATCTGCGACTATTCTCGCTGCGGAGATGTTGGATCTTTGTGCTTCTCTCCCCACGGTTCTCTGCGAACCTTCCTTGAGAATCAGGACCTGTTGGCCGCCGATTGTGGCGGGAACTGCTTCAGCCATGATTCATTCACCTCCTCACATTTCAGGCGGCATTCCTTCCGGTCCGCCCCTAGGCGGTGGAGTCGGGGGGGGCTTTGCTGCGGCTATGACATCATCTATCCTCAAGATCATGGATGCCGCTTCAACCGCTGACTTGATTGCCTGTTCCTTTACAACGGTCGGCTCAATCACTCCGCTCTTCATCATGTCGACTAGTTTGCCAGTGAAGACATCGATGCCCATCCACAATCCGCCCGTTTTCTCATGAGAAGACCTTAAACTCACCATGATGTCTATCGGATCGAGGCCGGCATTCTCTGCCAGAGTCTTCGGAATAAATTCGAGGGACTCCGCGAATGCTTCGATTGCTAGCTGTTCTCTTCCTCCGACCTTCGCTGCGTATTCCTTCAATCTCTTGGCCAACTCCTCTTCGATAGCTCCTCCACCTGCAACCAAACTGTTCTTCTTTACTAGATCCGCAACTACGTGAAGCGAATCCTTCAGGCCCCTTTCTACTTCGTCAACGAGCCTCTCAAGTCCAGCTCTGATCAGTATCCCAACAGCCTTCGGATCCTTGCAACCCTCAATGAAAACCATCTTGTCTTCGCCAAACTTCCTTTCCTCTGCCAAGCTTGCGTGACCGAGGTCTTCCGCTTTAAGGTCGTCCAAGTCCGTTACGACTCTACCGCCGGTTGCTCTCGCAAGCTTTTCCATGTCTGACTGCTTTATTCTGCGAACAGCCATTATTCCTTCCTTAGCCATGAAATGCTGAACCATGTCATCTATGCCTTTCTGGCAAAGGGCGACATTGGCGCCAGATGTCTTGATCTTATCAACCATCTTCTTCATCATTTGTGTTTCCTGATCTAAGAACATCTTCATCTTCGTAGGGTCGGTGATTCTGATCTCGGCACTCATCTCTGTCTTCTCAATCTCTAGGGCTGCATCTAGAAGTGCAATCTTCGGATTTTTTACCGTCTTTGGCATTCGGGGGTGAACTACTTCCTTGTCGATAATCACACCTTTGACAAGCTGCGTGTCCAGTACACTCTTGCCCTGCTTCTTGACAAGTTGGATATTGTCGACATCTGCTGTGAAGGCGTCTCCTCTCTTCTCCTTCACTAGGTCGACAGCTTCTATGGAGATCTTTGCAAGATGCTCTCGTGCTCCTTCAATTATCTTGCTGCGCATCGACGTGAGTGCTGCTTTGTTGAGAGTCTCCTTGTCATCTAGGCCTACAGGAACGGCTACTTGATTCAGAATTTCAAGCGCCTTGTCAGCTGCGTTCTTATAGCCTGCCACTATAATCGTTGCGTGGATCTGATCTTGGAGAAGTTCCTCAGCCCTTCTGAGCAACTCTCCTGCGAGCACTACCGCTGTCGTTGTCCCATCTCCCACCTCCTTATCTTGCGCCTTTGCAACTTCAACCATCATCTTCGCAGCAGGGTTCTGAACTTCAATCTCATCCAGTATCGTCGCGCCGTCATTGGTGACTGTCACGTCGCCAAGCGTGTCGACGAGCATCTTATCCATTCCCCGTGGACCGAGTGTACTCTTGACGAGTTCTGCGATTATTTTGGCAGCCGCCATGTTTGATCGCTGAGCGTCTCTGCCTCTGCTTCTTGAGGTGCCTTCTTTAAGGATAAGTACAGGTTGACCTGCTAGATATGCCAAACACATTTCCTCCTATTTCAGTGGAAGTTGCGGCCGACAAGAAAAATTTAAACGTTACGCAAGCACGGTTCTCTCGCCGTGCTGGGAAATGCCCAAGCTCTTCAGCAATGGTTCAGGATCGACCGGCATGGGTGTGAGAGGGGTTTAGATAAAAGGAGAGATTTGAGTATTGACACGATGTGATGCTACGCAGGTTATGTTCCAAAGGCGGGAACCAAGGAAATGAAGGAGACACCCACTAAGAAAACCTTCGTCCCGATCACTGGGATAGCTCGGCTCGAGAAGGACTTGCAGGAAGAAAGAAAGAAGAACGAAGAGTATCTAACCCGTCTAAAGTATCTTCAAGCAGACTTAGAGAATCTGCAGAAGCGCACCAAGAGAGAGATAGAAGAGACTGTCAAGTATGGTAACGAGGATCTCATAGTTAGCCTTCTTCCAATCTTAGACGATCTTGAGCGTGCCCTAGCCGCAGGCAGGAACTCTGACAACAAGGACGCAGTCGTCGGAGGATTGGAGTTGATCTTAAAGGCAACTCAAAATGTCCTCTTTCAAAAAGGTTTATCGGCGATCGATGCCGTTGGAAAGAAGTTTGATCCTGCCAAGCATGAGGCGATAGGTTTCATTTCCTCTCAAGACTGTGAGGATAACACAATAGTCCGTGAACTCAGGAGAGGCTACATGCTCGACAGTAAGGTTATCAGGCCGAGTATTGTTGAGGTTTCTCGGAAACCAACTGCAAAACAGGCCCAGTCGAAGTGAGAGGTCTTGGCCAAGATTCTTGGCATTGATCTGGGAACCACCAACTCAGCTGCAGCCGTAATGGAAGCTGGGAGGCCAGTCGTAGTCCCAAGCGCCGAAGGACCTACGATGGCCGGCAAAATGTTTCCTTCCGTCGTCGCTTTCACTAAGGAAGGCCAGCTCTTGGTGGGAGAGCCAGCCAAACGTCAGGCCAGCTCGAACCCGGAAGGCACAATCATCGAAATCAAGAGAAAGATTGGAACAGACTACAGGGTCAAAGTGCTCGGAAAAGAGTATACTCCGCAGCAAATATCCGCATTCATTCTGCAGAAGATAAAACGTGACGCTGAGACTTTCCTAGGAGATAAGGCCGATACTGCAGTGATCACTGTTCCAGCGCATTTCAACGATAATCAAAGACAGGCTACAAAAGATGCGGCGGAGATTGCCGGGTTCAAAGTTGCCCGCTTGATAAACGAGCCAACCGCAGCATGTCTCGCCTACGGCTTAGAGAAACTCGGCAAGACAGCAAGGATTATGGTGTTCAGTTTCGGCGGCGGAACTCACGACGTTACTCTGATGGAGATCGGCAAACCCAGTTCAGGTGACGCAGCTACGTTCGAAGTGCTCTCCACAAGCGGAGACACAAAGACCGGCGGAGCAGACATCGACAACGCAGTCATGGAGTATCTGGTGCAGGAGTTTCGAAGAATGAACGGAATCGACCTGAAGGGTGACAAGATGGCCATGACTCGTCTTAAAGAGGCTGCCGAAAGGGCCAAGATAGAGCTGTCCTCAATGGTGACGACCGATATCGACTTGCCTTTCATCGCTCAAGATGCTTCAGGGCCCAAGCATTTCCACATGACTCTGACTAGAGCCAAATTAGAGGAGTTGGCTCGACCTATCGTAGAACGTGTTGAGGCTCCGATCAGACAGGTCTTGGCTACGGCCAAGGGAGGTGCACTGGAGCCTAAGGATGTGGACAAGATCATCCTCATCGGTGGACAGACGAGGATGCCTCTCGTACGAAAACTCGTCGAGGATTTAGTGGGCAAGCCTGCTGAACATGGAGTAGACCCGATGGAATGTGTAGCAGTTGGCGCGGCGATCGAGGCGGCGGTAATGACCGGTGAAGTCAGAGATCTTCTTCTTCTAGATGTCACGCCGCTTTCGCTGGGGGTAGAGACCCTCGGCGGAATCTTCACAAGACTGATAGAGAAGAATACCACAATACCAACAAGGAAGACCCAGATTTTCTCTACAGCTGCAGATTTTCAGACAACGGTCACCGTTCACGTGCTTCAAGGTGAGAGGCCGATGGCCGCGGACAACGTTTCCTTGGGAATGTTCAATCTTTCAGGCATACCTCCCGCACCGAGAGGTGTACCGCAAATAGAAGTTACCTTCGACATCGATGTGAACGGAATCCTCAATGCCGCTGCAAAGGACTTGGCTACCGGAAACCAACAGAAGATCACGATAACCGCTTCAACAAAACTGTCAGGAGCAGAAAAAGAGCGTATGATAAAGGAAGCGGAACAGTTCGCCGAGCAAGACAAGATGAAGAAGGAGGAAGCAGAGGTGCGCAACAATGCCGACTCTTTGATATACACTGCCGAAAAAACCAAGACCGATCTAAAGGACAAGCTCGGGAAGGACAATGTTGAGAAGATAGACAAGCGAATCTCTGAGCTGAAAGAGGCCCTCGGAGGAAAAGAGGTGTCCAAGATAAAGGAGAAGACTGACGAGCTAGCGAGCGCACTGCAGCAGATCGGCGCGACTGTATACCAACAGGTAAGCAGACAGCCGGCGCCTCCGCCGAAGACGGAGAAACCGCCGGACAAGGTAGTTGACGCAGACTACAAAGTGGTCGATGAGAAGAAGGAATAGTAGTTCTTATTGCGAAATGCAAATGGTCTGGTTCTAGATGAAGAGAGACTACTATGAAACCCTTGGCATACCCAAGAATGCTACAAAAGAACAAGTGAAGGATGCCTACAGGAAGCTGGCACTTCAGTACCATCCCGACAGAAACAAGTCTGTTGACGCAGAGGAGAAATTCAAAGAAATCTCCGAGGCATATGCCGTTCTTTCTGACAATGAGAAGAGAAGCCAGTATGATCAATTCGGTCACGCTGGAATAGATCAGAGATACAGCTGGGAGGACATATTCAGGACAACGGATTTTGAGACGATACTCAGAGATCTGGGCTTCGGATTCAGAGGCTTTGACAGTTTCTTTGACATGATCTTTGGACGTCGAGGGCCTTGGCGTGAGACCAGACCTCGGAGGGGTCCTGATCTTAGATACGATTTGGAAATTTCTCTTGAGGAAGTCGCCACCGGGGTGACTAAGGAACTCACTGTTCCGAGGAGAGGGGTCTGTGATGCTTGCAACGGAAGTGGAGCTAGAAAGGGCACAGAACTGAAGAACTGTCAACGCTGTAAGGGAACGGGAAAGATCGAACGTGTGCAGGAAGCAGGATTTGCTCGAATCGTCCGGGTCCAGACTTGCGACCGGTGTGGTGGAAGAGGGGTCATAATTGGGTCACCGTGTCCAAGATGTCGAGGAACCGGAATTGTTGAGCACACGCGAAGGATCAGCCTCCGGGTCCCGCCTGGAATTGAGGATGGTTCACAACTACGATTGGCAGGGGAGGGAGATTCCGATCGTACAGGAATTCCTCCAGGAGACCTGTTCGTGTACGTCACGGTGAGACCTCATGGCATTTTCGAGAGAGATGGAAGCAACATATTCTGTGAAGTTCCGATAGGGTTCGCAGAGGCAGCTCTTGGAGCAGAGATAGAGGTTCCGACTTTGGAGAGCCTCGCCAGCCTTCACATCCCTGAAGAAACTCAGACGGGGACAGTTTTTCGCTTAAGGGGAAAAGGCCTACCGGAATACCGCGGACAAGGTAGGGGAGATCAGCTGGTCAGAGTTGTTGTTAGAACGCCTACGGACTTGACTGACAGGCAGATGAGACTCTTGAACGAGTTGAAGAAAGAGGAACGTCTTCGAAAGCACTGAGCTCCCTAATATCTCTCAATCACAGAGAAAGAAGGCAAGACTTCCATTCGTGCAGTGAACGATTCTTCTGTGGTGGAAATTCCGCTTACAGTCCGATGCAGTTTTCGCCTTTCTCAACACATCCTATAACACAGTAGAATTCGAAGCTTGAATCAGCTGTGTTTTTGAACCCGTGAAGCTCGTTCGTTGCGAAGTAGAACACATCCCCGGGATTTGCTTCAAAGGTCCTGTTATCCATCACAACCTGGCCTTTCCCCTTTGTGACAATAATCTCCTGTTCCCATGGGTGCTTATGGGGGGCCAAGTAGCCTTCCGGCCTGATCGTGAAATACCGGAGCGCGAAGTGATGCAGGTATTCGTCTCCGCCAGTTCGCAGGTCAGAGATCCATCTGATAGTTACGCCTTCAGCGTCACTTCCGTAGGCCTCCTTCACGTCATATGCTATGACCTCATCAGCTCTTCGCTTGATCATTTTCGACATCTCTTATAGTGATGTAGTGTGTCTGTTTACAGAAGAAAACTTCATCTACACTGTTATTACAGCTTTCGCTTCAACAGCCATATCCAAGAAAGCAGCATACCCAATCATCGAGATTGAAGTGACCAAATCTTTCTCACTTATCGCTCTCTTATGAGCTGCCTCGGAGCACGCATAGAATCTTACTTTCTCATTCGTGAGAAGTCGTCTGAATCGTTCTCCAATATCTGGATCTATCTTCTCAGCCGATCCGGTTCGTGCAAGAACAACTCCTTCTGCATACAGAAAGACGTTAACTTCGAAGTTCATGCTTGAGGCTGTTTCTGCAAGGTGCAGTAGCGATGATGCTCTGCCTACTTCCTCAGGGCCCCAGCCGAAGAGTAAAACCACTTTGTCTGTCATATCCTCATTCTCTCCTAGCATCCTGCCGCGATGCAAAGCATCTTGGGCAATCCGCTGATCTTGCACAGTACGCCTCGGGCGCTGCTCGACCCCCTCTTGAAGAGGCCTTCAAACTCCTCCACTGTGATTTCCGCCTCCTCTCGAATGGTCTTGACCATGGGTAGGGAAAGCCATTTCTCGTAGTATTTCCTGACACTGTGAATACAACTCCAGTGAACCTCTGTAAGCGCTATTCCAAACTGTTTCTTCGCGATCTCTTCTGCAATCTCTTCATTCCAAATGCGAGGGTTGACTAAATACCCTTCGTCATCAAAGGGGCTTGACATAGCTCTCACTACCGTTGTGTAGATAGCGGTTCCTTCTGAAAAGAATCACTGTTCTTGGCGGTGCATTGTGTATATATGCCTCGTCGCCTATCGGTGGGTGGGTTGACCGTGCATGAGTGAGGTAACCTTTCCCTGTAGAGTGACAGCGGTTCATCCTCATTATGACGCTTTCGGTAACGAATATGTTTGCGTGGAGTTCTCCGTGGAGGCGCAACGGCCCCCCAGCATCATTCAGATGCCTAAGGAGGCGCCTGAAGAGCTTTCGGCGGTCATACCGATCGTTTCCCAAATTCCGAAGATGATGGTCCAAGGCAAGGCGTACAGCAACCGGATCGTTCTTTTCCTCACGGTTCAAGAGTGGGAACGAATGGAGCGGAAGTACCAGTATGGTGACGACGCTGAGGTTAGCATAGGGAAAGACGGATCTATCAATGTGAGAGTTGAGCGCGGGTAGGAGCGCAACCGTCTTTCATGCAGTTATAGCTCGAGACGATCACGGGCTATGAGTATGACAGCCGGCTTTAGACGATGAAATCGCACCAGTCGAAATTTCATCTCTGCAGGAATGATCCAAAGATGCCAGAAGCTTTCTGATCTTTTGGGCCTGGTGCCAAGACCTAAAGCTTTGATCCCCCTCATTCATCTCAGGCCGAACAGGAAGAACAGTATGTGAACACCATTCGTTTGTTGCGCCCAGGCAAGTCTCGTGCATGCCCATTCCTTCTTCTACTTGTGAGCGTTCTGCTCGGACTGGTCTTCACAAGTTTTTCGACAATATACGCCAGATTTGTTGTGTCTCCAAGAGATTGGCCGAAAGGAATCGAGATTGCCAGTGTTTCGTCTAGTGCAGCGTTTTTGTCAGCGACCATCGACCGGTTCGATAGGATTCATATGATGTTTACCGACAAGCGAGCTGACCATGAAACCATACTCTACATGAAGATAGATGCGACCGGAGAGATGCTGATTCCAGTCTTTCAGATATCGGACAGTTGGGCCACATCTACTTCGCCGTCCGTAGCGATAGATTCAGCTGGAAACGCTCACATTGTGTGGGTGGACAACAGAGATGGAAACGACGAGATATATTACGCCAAGGTCGATAACTTGGGCACGAAGATCATTTTCGACAAGAGATTGACGTTTGATCCTAGGCAGAGCTTGGCGCCAGCCGTTGCTGTTGACTCAAAGGGTAATGTGCATGTCGTTTGGCAGGATCTAAGAGAAGAGATTACAATATTCCCTGTTAACTTCGAAGTCTACTATCTGAAGCTTAACAATAATGGAAATGTTCTCGTTTCGGAGAGAAGGTTAACACCAGCAGACACGAGGTACTCTTTTGGTCCCTCAATTGTGGTCGATCATAAAGACCGAGTCCACGTGCTCTGGATCGATAACAGAGATACAGAGCATTTGCCGTTCCATGAGGTGTTTTACAGGAGGCTGGACTTGGACGGAAACGCCTTGAGCGAGGAAAAGAAGATTACCTCTATCTCTAAGAGGGTGACTCCCCCCAGAGCGCCTAGTCCGATAATTGATTCCCGTGGCAATTTGGTGCTTGCTTTTCTGGATGAGAGACCTCGCTTGAAATTTGGGGTCTACCTGAAGCGGCTTGACTTCAACGGCACATCTTTGGGACCAGATTTGACAGTCACATCCTCCTCAACAGATCTTGGCGGATATGCAGGCCCGCCAAGGGCCACGATAGATCGTAGCGACCGGGTCTACGTTATCTCTTCAGATTTGAGATCTGACTGGGGGCCTCAGAAGCTATATAGAGATGAACGTTTTCATGTTCTGTTTGGCGATTGGAAGTTCACGCCTCTTTACCTTGAATTCAGAAGACAGCTTTATGGAGTTAGGCTGGACGCCGGACAAGTTCTTAATGAAGACTGCATCACCTCTGGGCTCGAAAGCTCGATGATGCCCTCGATCTGCACGGATTCACGTGGAACTATGCATCTGGTCTGGCTTCAGGCGAGAGACAAGCTAAGCACTATCACATACGCCAACAATGCTGTCCCTGTAAACCTGCTTGTCGGCTCGATCGTTGCAGAGTATCGTCAAAGAATCCTGTATGATTGGCAGGTCGCCCTTGCCGTATTCATATTCTTCGTGATGCAGGAGTCTTTCTTTCTGGCGCTATTCTTGACAGCGGCGGTTCTAGTTATTGTCTGCGTCAGACGGGGTTTCGGATCTATGATACAGACCGAGCCGAAAATGATCGTCATTCAGCTTCTTGCTCTAGTTCTTGTAAAGGCTGTGATTGTTAATCTTATTCCGATTTCGATAACTTATCCACGCGGGATCTCCCATCTCCTGACAGGTTTCCCAGCGGCTATGATGACCGTCAGCGTTGCGATAGTTGGAAGAGTTCGAATGGCAACGAAAAGTAGACAGATGTTCGTTGCTTCTACATGCGAACTGCTAAATCTCTTCTACACTCTATGCCTCATTGCTCCTCTGGCTCTGGAACCAGTCTACTAGTCGATGGCGAGTCTAGGCCGAATGACACGCCACGTATCTGTCGCCAATACGCCTCAGCGTAGGCTCATCT
>Ga0315308_1002031_pt1 | contig 11513 bp, 5 predicted proteins | sample TDP3_MG_FD_203078 | JGI IMG/M metagenome (GOLD analysis project Ga0315308, IMG submission 203078) | Freshwater sediment microbial communities from Lake Towuti, South Sulawesi, Indonesia - TDP3 | ecosystem: Environmental > Aquatic > Freshwater > Lake > Sediment | place: Indonesia: South Sulawesi... | reverse complement strand
TTGAGAGAAGAGCTTGAAAATTCTCTTCAAATGAAAAAGGACTATGAGAGGGAATTGGCTAGGCTACCCAAAGGAAGTCTCATAAAGAAAAGAATCAAAGGACACGAATACTATTATCTCTTGTTAAGAGAGGGAGGCAAAATAAAATTTATATACAAAGGTAATAAAGTATCTAAAGGCGAGATAGAAAAATATAAACAAGCAAAAGAATATAGAGCGAAATATAGGAAATTATTATCACAGGTAAAAAAACAAATTAGGTTTTTAAGGAGCTCTTTGCGTGGAAAAGAGGCAGTATGAGCTGTGCCTTGAAATTTTGAGAAGACTAAATAGGACAGGAATTCTAAAAAATATTGTGCTTATCGGTAGTTGGTGTATTCCTTTTTACAAAGAGTATTTTAGAACAAAAGGGTATCTATCTTCTATTAAAACCAGAGATATAGACTTTTTGGTCCCAATACCTTCCAAAATACAACAAAAGGTTGATGTTCCAGAGTTATTGAAAGACCTGGGTTTTGTTGTTGGCTTCAAGGGTCCTCACGGTCACATAAGACTCGAGCATCCAAGGTTAGTTATTGAGTTCTTGGTTCCGGAAAAGGGTAAAGGTTCTGACAAACCTTACCCCTTACCTAAATTAGGACTGAATGCTATTCCCTTGAGGTTCCTAAATTTCCTGTCTGATAATACCATTGAGGTTAAGGTGGAAGATTTCTATTTGACCTTACCGCACCCTGCTAACTTCTCTTTGCACAAATTGATTGTTTTTCAGCGGAGAATTAGAGAAGATAAAGCGGTGAAAGACAGAAATATTGCCATAAGGATTCTCGGGGCTTTGATTAATAGAGGTGAAAAAAATATTGTTAGTCAAACTTTTGATTCAATTCCTCAAAGATGGCAGAAGAGAATAGTCAAGGGATTGGAAGAGGCCAAGGAAAGGGGAATTTTGAATATTTTGAAATAGTGATGCAGTCTAATAAGATTAAAAGGGTGAGGGTGAGTTTTTACGGGAAGGGAATGGAGATAGGGAAAAAGCAACTACTTCCCAAGATAAGATAAAGCCGACGTAGCTCAGTTGGTAGAGCAACGGTTTCGTAAACCGTAGGTCGTCAGTTCGACCCTGACCGTCGGCTTTATTTTTTTCCACAAAGTCTGTTTCTGGAGAATGCTAAATTCAAAAAATACCCTCCATATAGTCAAGCTGAAAAGTAAGACTCCCTCCTGATAGGCCTTTCTTTAGGCAAAAAATTCTGCATAATTAGACTTTAGACCTATTGAAAAAGGCCCAATCCTCAGTAAGAATTATTTTAGGAGTTGTCAAGAGATTACCATAATCGTTACCTTGTAAGGTCTCCTTTTTTTCATCATATTGAAGATTGATTTCAATACTACGGGATGGGACTAGGAGGCTTTATCTAACACAACAATTACACCCGATAAAAAGGATTACGCAAATAAGTCTCTTTTGCAGGGCAGCCTGGTAGCTCAGTTGGCGTTGATGGGGGAATGGGGTCATGTTGACCTTTTCGGGGCTATATCACATATTAAGGGGATGTACGCGTCTGTTCTATGCATTGTTTCTTGTTCTCTTATTTGTATTTTGCCTTCCTGCTATAGCTTGGTCCGGTACGTTGACAATTCGCCCAACCGGGCTTGCTGCCTATAATACAGCGTTTTCCACTGGAGGCGTTAATGATATAAATGACAATAATGATGGTACCTGGATGACCGCCTCTCCAGGGGGCGGGGTTGGAGATAATGGTGAGATTTGTGGAATTAGTTCCTTTGATGACCCTGGTATAATAGATAAACCAATCGACGAGATAAGAATATTTTTTAGATACGATACCAATAGCGAGTATTCTGGTGAAACGTATGCTTATGTGCGATACTCCACTGCTGAACCCACCGGTTTTACAGATCCCGGCTGGATTGACACCGCCATTCCTCCTCCCGATGCTCAGACAACAATCACTACCGTTATTGATATGATTGATAAGACCATAGTAGGCTGGGACGAAATTCCCAATCTTGATGTGGCCTTTATGAATTCTGACGCTGGCACTGAGGGCGGTGTCAGAATTTATGATATTTGGATTCAGATTACTTATGATGATACTCCGCCAGAGGCAATTACGACCCTATCGGCTGTACCCGGAACTAATGGAGGCGATATCGATCTTTCCTGGAGAGCTCCGGGTGATGATGGGGGTACGGGCACATTGAATGGAGAATACAGGATAGACTATGCCACTTATACCAAGAGTTGGAATCTTACTGACTATGAAATATCTACTTTAGCCAGTGGCGTTAACCCCGGAGACGCTGAATCGTTTACAGTTACAGGTTTGAAAGAGGGAGCGACTTACTATTTCAGAATCTGGACGGCAGACGACGCAAGCAACTGGAGTGAAATATCTAACGGAGCGACGACCTGGGCGCAAGATATTCATCCAGCAGCAATAATTAATCTATCCGCCTCACCGGGAGCGATAGACCAGAGAATAGACTTATCCTGGAGTGCGCCTGGTGATGACGGGAACAGTGGCATATTGACTGGAGAATACAGAATAGATTACGCTACTTATACCAAGAGCTGGAATCCTACCGATTATCAGATTTCGATTCCCACCTCAAATGTAAATCCCGGAGATGACCAATACAGGGAAGTATCAAACCTGACCGTTGGAGCCACATACTATTTCCATATCTGGACAAGGGATGAGGTACTTGACCATTGGTCAGAGATATCTAACGAGGCAGCCACATGGGCGCCGGCTATCCCTCCTGCGGCAGTTGTAGATTTAGAAGCCATCTCGGGCACGACAGAAGGTTCAATCAATTTAAGTTGGACTGCGCCCACAGAAGATGGCGCAATAGGCGGTAGAGTCTCTTCCTACATTTTGAGATATGCTACCTTCAGTGTGAATGATATAGGGGATATAAGTGATTGGTGGAATCTTCCTGAGACTCTTACTGCATTGGATGGGGGTTCACCAAAAGAGCCAGGTGAAACTGAAACCTTTGGCATCGGAGGGTTATCTCCTGGCAAAAGGTACTATTTTGCTTTAGAAAGTAGAGACGATGTCGGTGCTATTTCACCCATTGACACTAAGACTGCCGGTTTCAACCAAGCCAATGCTATGGCCGCTAATATTCCGCCGGCAGCCATTACTGATCTTGTAGCCGAACCAGCAGGATACGAAAGGATAGAATTGTTCTGGACAGCTCCAGGGGATGACGAATGGCAGGGGACGGCAACAAAATATACCATTAAGTACGCAACTTACGAAATCAATGCCGGCAATTTCGAGGTTGTAGCGAATGTTAGGGAGAGAAATGTCACTGTGAGCGGAGGCGGTTCCGATAGTGAGACAATAATAGGGTTGATGGCTTATACTACTTACTACTTTGCTATAAAAACGGAAGACAAAGTTGGCAATGTTTCAGGTATATCCAATATTGCCAGTGCCGAGACCGGGAAGGATAGTCTGCCACCCGGAGAGCCTGTAGGAATTAGAGGAATTCTAAGCGCCAATGGAGAGACGATGAGCATAACATGGCGTGTTGTAACTGAAAATGTGGATGGGACGGCCTGCAAGGACCTGAAGGGATACAATGTCTATCGGGCTCCGATTATCAATGGCGAGTATGTTGAGAGGGATTTTGTTGCCGAGGGAGAGTCTTTAGTCTGGACAGAACCAGAAAATATCAAAGGGCAGATCTTCTACTATATGGTTAGGGCTAAGGATACTTCTGGCAATCTCAGCAGGAGTTCAATGATTGCCGATTCTTCGGCGGATATGAATATAATCGCTGTTAACAGTGAAGACAGGTCAACCCGTATAATCATTCCAAATGAAATTGCGCAAATTCTTTACAAGGAGACCAACTCCTACGGCGAGGACATAATAATGGAAGTTTTGAAAGATAAAGAACAAGGAAGTGAGAGGCTAATCAGGTCTTTCATTTTTATAGCCAGGGGAGTAGAAAGCGGAAAAGAGATAAAAGATTTTGTTTTTGCTAAACCACTGGCCAAGATAGTTCTCGCTTACGAAGTTGAGAATGGATATGTTAAAAAAACCTCATCGGTTCCAGAAAAGCTTGCATCTGAGCAATTGGCTCTCTTCTGGTTCAATGGTTTAGAATGGATTAAATTGGGTGGTGAGGTAGATGAATATTTCCATCTGGTAAGTGTGCGCTCAAAACGAATCGGCAACTATATGATTAAGATATCTTTCCGCGGCAGCTCCTTTGGAATCGAATCTATACAGCCGGATAAGATATTCACCCCCAATGGAGATGGCTGGAATGATTACCTTGAGATTCACTATGCCAATCCCAGGGACGCCTTTGTGAGCGGCAGGATTTACGATGTCAGAGGAGCTCTGATTGCAGAGATGGAGAAACGAGTAGATGAGGAAACACTAATATGGGATGGTAAAGATACAAATGGCCACACTGTGCCAGGCGGCGTCTACGTTTATCAAATAGAAGCAGTAGGTGCTGAGAACAAGGCAATTAATGGGACAGTGGTAGTGGCCAGATAAGGAGATAGAGTAATTCAAGGAGCAATAATTTCGCTGAGATAAAAAGGTAAACATATGAGCAGGTTGATGTGGAGGGCCATCTTAATACTATCGCTTACATTAACCAGCAGCTTGCCGCCAGTTCTTGCCCAATTTGAGGATTTGGGAGTGGGAGCCCGGGAAATTGGAATGGCAAACGCCTTTACTGGCTTGGCTGATGATGGTTACTCCATTTACTATAATCCAGCTGGTTTGCAAAGGATTGGTTGGAAGGAGCTGGCTCTGGACTATGGGAAACTCTATTGGGGACTCGATGATAACTCAAATTTAGGACAAAGTTTTGTTGGTTACGCTCATCATGTTAATAATTTGGGAAATTTGAAAATAGACGGGACATTTGGATTCGGTTGGTTAAACTTCGCTTTGACTCGCTATTACAGGGAAGATACTTTCATGTTTGCTTTCGGGAAAAGAATTCCTGGTCTCAGGGCAGGCTCGCTTGCGGCAGGGCTGAGTCTCAAAATTCTGTACAAAGGGTTCAAAAAGACGCTCTACACTGAGAATGCTGTCAATCTCGACACAGGTGAGCTTAAGGTAGGAAGAGACCCGGTTTTTGAAAATGGCTATTCCCATACGGCTTTCAGTACCGACCTCGGACTTCTCTATGACCTGAGTAGACACCATTCCTTTGCCTTAGCCCTGAAGGATATTAACCAGCCTGACATGGGCTTACTCGACAAAGATAAGGTACCCCTGGCGACAAAGTTGGGTTATGCCTTTAGGTCTACTAACCTCAACATGACGTCTGACATTACCTTCGAGAGAAGAGATGTCACTATTTCAGCGGGCGCTGAGAAATGGTTTATGGGCAAGACCTTGGCTGTCAGGGGTGGTTTAGGTATCGGTACGAGAGAATACGCCAACTTCTGTCTCGGAGCAAGTTACCGATACGGCAGCCTCTTTCAATTTGATTATGGTTTTGTCTATCCGTTAAGAGGTATTTCCAGTTTTTATGGCTCGCACCGCTTCTCACTTACCTTAAGATTTGGCGTTGAAGTCCCGGAAGAGGTGCAGGTTGAGGAGTTAAGAAAAATTAGATTTGAACTCGAATCAGCTAAGGAGGCGGCCGAAAAAGCAAGAGTTGAGGTTGAGGAAATGATGAAGGCAAAAGAGACATCGGAAATAAAGATAAGAGAAGCTCAAGAGAAACAGCGAGAGGCTGAGGAGGCGCTTCATCGACTAGAGGAAGAATTGCTTGGTATCAAGAACAGACTACAGGCAGAAAAAGAGGCTAAGGAAAGGGTAATGAAAATCCAAAAATATTGGGAGCAAGGTTTCAGTTACTACCGCACGGGCGAATATGAGGAGGCTATTGTAGAATTTGAGAAGATTCTGAAATTGGACCCAGGCCACACTGAAGCAAGACAGCTTGTCATAGAATTGGAAGCAAAGATTCAAGAAAAAACCCGGCCGAGAAAGATAGAAGATATAGAGGAGAGCCGAAGACATCATGAGAAGGCACTAAGCGCCTATTTGCAAGGTCGTTTAGAAGAAGCCGTTAGAGAATGGGAAGAGGCATTGAAATTTGACCCCGGGAACCCGACAATTGAATCTTGGCTGGAAGGAGCCAGACGAGAATTGGAGTTAAGAAAGAAAAAATGAGACCAGCTCTGCCCCGCAGCCAGTCGTTTTTTGGACAAGCTTCCGGAGTTTTAGTAGAATACATATTAGAACAACAATTACCCCGGTAAAAAGTTTTTCACACATCAGTTCGTATTAGAATGGACCCTCGGAGCTCGCTTCGTAGCACAACGATTTCGTAAACCATAGGTCGACAATTCAAATCTGACCGTGGGCTCCAGAACGAAGTACTCAACAGCCGTATTCTCCACTTGTGGTGGATAATGCGGCTTTTTTAAATTTATTTAGAAACAGGTTGAATTTTTGTGCAAATTGTGTTAAAATAATAATCAAGCATGGATAGAAAAGTAACCAAATATTGCAATGTAATAATAGATTTTGGTTTGCCAATCTTAGCCTTCCTTATCGCTCTATCCTTTTATCTGAAAACTTACGATTCCTGTCAGATTAAAATTACACTTCTGCACATCGGCGCTACTATTATTATAGCTGCCTGGATTGTCAAAGTAATTGAGAGGGGAAGATTACTGGAGAGGAGAGAACAGCGCATGTTTGCCATTCCCGCTCTCTTTTTCCTCCTTTCTGGTATCATTTCCTTCTCTATTTCTCCATTCAAATTTACCAGTTTCGAGGAATTTACGAGGAGGGTTCTGTATATAGGAATCTTTTTGATTGCTCTCATTGAGTTTAACAGCTCTGAAAAAGTAAATAGAATGTTCCGCTGGATACTCGCTGCTACCTTTATTGCTGTTTTCTATGGTTTGGTTCAATTTATGGACCTGGACCCCTTTATCTGGAGGGGAGCTTTTGGAGATAGAATATTTTCCACTTTTGGCAATCCCAACTTCTTTGCGGCTTTCCTGGTGCTGGTTACTCCTTTAATTCTAACATTTTTCGATTTTTCTGATCTGAAACAAACAAGAAAAACTGTTGCCTCTTTGGTTCTGGTTGCAGCCATTGGTATCCTTTACTGTTTTATGCAATTTTTGGGAAAAGAAGGACTGATGCGATTGGGAAGTCTGGGTGCCGCGGCCTTTACTTTTTTTGTTGAAAACAAGACCTACTCTTTCTTCTTTCTGCTTCTTCTCTCCTTATGTTTGATGGTGCTATTGAAAATGAAGTCTAAAAAGGCTCTGGTTCTCTTCCTGTTTATCGTTCTGGTTAATGTCCTTATGACCCGAACCAAAGCCGCTTACATCGGCTTTGCTGCTGGAACTTCCTTCTTTGCAATCGTGACTACGCTCTTTGTCGTTCCGGCCACAAGAAAGCAGAAGAAAATTTTCCTGGCGGTTTTCTTATCAGTTGTGCTCCTGGGCACCTCGCTTGCAGTAGTTTTCCTTTTGCGACAGCGAATAGACTCGGTACGTTTCCGCGTTTTCACCTGGGTTTCCACTTTGGAAATGATTAGAGATTACCCCGAGAAAGGTACGGCAATTCAGTCTACACCAACCAAAGAATTAGTTCATAAATTCCTGGGGACGGGAATTGGCACTTTCAAAATAGTCTATCCTGCTTTCAGGCGTCCTGAGATATTTCATATCGAGGGAAAACATAATACTGAAACAGACCATCCGGAAAATGAGTTTATCGAGGTCTGGTACGATGAGGGAATAGTTGGAGTGGGGGTATTTCTCTGGCTATTGACGATATTCTTTTATACTGGATTAAAAAGGCTAAAGCAAGTTACCAGCTATTCGGCGCAAGCACCTCCTTATTCTAAGATTTCCCGGGCTAATCCCCACTCTAAGAAGGTTTCCCAATTCAGGATGGACTATCGACTGGACAAGTTGACCAGACGTCAATATCTCCTTCTGGGCTTGCTCTCAGGTCTTTTTGGACTTCTGGTGCACAACCTTATGTGCGTGAATCTGAGATTTGTATCTTCAGGTTTTGTTTTCTGGCTTTTCCTGGGATTGCTTGGTGGTCAAATAATCGGTGGAAAGGAAGGCGCAAGTTTGGAAGATAGTAAGGGGTCTAGTTTCTCAGTGAATACTCGCTCTCGAAAAGTAATTCAGGTTCTGGTTATAATCCTTGCCCTATTTCTTGTCTTCTTCTTCAGGCGATTCTTCATAGCTGACATCCACCACAATGTGGCTATCGCTTACTCCAAAGCGGGGATGTGGGAGAATGCCTTAAAAGCTTATCAGAATGTTTTAAGAAATAATCCCTATTATGCAATGACTCACTATTTTATGGGCAATGTCTATAACGATAGATGGGATATGAAGAGAGTTTACGACCCTCGCTGGGATTCTGTAGACCTCAGACAGAAATATTTCTTCCCTTCCATTCATAGATTGTTGAAACGGACGGAAGAGGAAGAGCAAAAGCCGCGGACAGATGCTGAAAGGGCCTTAGCGAAGTATGCCGATTTGAAGAAACTGGCTCCCAACTATGTCCAGGTGCACTTCCAGGAAGGATCATTATATATCAAGCTGCAAGAGTGGGATAAGGCTATAGGGGATTTCGATAAATACTTAGCTCTCGATCCTGTATATGCTCCCACCTACTTCAAAATGGGCTGGTGCTATGTTCAGAAGAAAGAATGGGAGAAAGCAGAGGGGGTCTACAAGAAGGCTGTGGAATGGAATCCAAAATTAGGCGAGGCGTATATAAATTTGGGCAATGTCTACTTTATGCAGAATAAGTTCCCAGAAGCTGAAAATTCCTACAAGAAGGCGGTGGAGTTGAACGATTCTGACATTAGTGCCCACAGGAGCCTTGCGGCTTTCTACTGGAATGTAAACAGACACGACCTGGCAATGAAAGAATGGAAAAAGATATTGGATTTGGACCCTGAAGATAAACAGGCAAAATCAATAGTGGAACAGGTGGGAGGCAAAAAGCCAAAAGTGGAAGATTGACTTTAGTCTTCTACTCTCCGCCGGGTGGCGAGCATTATTGACCAGTGGCGGTTTTTTTCTATTATAGAAAATGGATTTCGATCGCGTTATAAAATACATTTTTTTTCTCGTCCTTTTAATCTGCCCTCTAATCTTTCTTACCGATACTACTCGCAATCCTTACGTAATTCAAGGTGTTGTGCTGGGAATAGGTCTATCTCTGATTTTAGCTACCTGGCTGATAAAAAGTAATCGCAAACGGCAGATTATCTTGCCCGGAACATACCTGGACAAACCCCTCATATTCTTCTTTTTGGTCTCCTTTATTTCCGTCGCTTATTCCTTCTCCATTCATCCGCAGATGAAACTGGCTATCCTTTCCTTTGCTGGGAGAAACCTACTATTCCTCTTTCTAAATTGCATAGCGGTCTTTTATATAACTGTCTATCTCCTTCATGATGAAAGGAATCTCAAAAGGTTACTCTATATTGCCTTTGTAGTGGGAACGGTTGCTTCACTGTATGCAGTACTTCAGTATGGAGGAATTGAGCCTATATGGCCAAGGAAAATAGAGCCCTTTGGCACTCGTAGTGTCTCTACTCTTGGCAACCCGAATTTCCTGGCAAGTTTTCTGATTCTTCTCTTGCCGGTGATAGCAGTTCTGGCTCTTTGGGAAAAATCTCTGGTAAAGAAACTCTTCTTTGCTGGACTTTTCGGAGTTAACTTACTTGGACTCCTGGTGACGCGCACCCGCAGTGCTTGGCTGGGGTTTTTTGTGGCTTTAATTTTCATTACCCTCTTTCTCATTTCCCACCAGGTCTCTCTAATTTCCAGAAATAGAAAATGGTTAATTTTTGTAGCCATACTTTTATTTCTGGGTATGTTCTATCCTGTAAGCGTCGGGCGACAAGGGGAGAAGAGAGTTATGGTTGCAAAGCTTGCCATTGAGAAAGTTAAGAGCGTTGCCGATTTTAGACAGACGGCTTATGTTCAGAGATTTCTCATCTGGCAGGCAGCCTACTCCATGTTCAAGGAAAGACCTCTTTTAGGCCATGGCTGGGGGAATTTCGAGATTATCTATCCATTTCATCAGGGGAAATATCTGAAGATAAAGAGGTACTCTCCTTTTCGCACCCACGCCAACAATGCTCACAATGAAATTCTGGAGATAGTTTCCCAGACAGGGATTGTGGGGATGGGAATATATATTTGGCTATTCATCCTCTTTTTTAAAATAGGAATAGATGGTTATAGAAAACTTACTAGCGAGTATGATAAGACTCTTATCTTGGGATTCCTGGCAAGCATTTTTGGCATGCTCATTGACAATTTGTTGAATGTCTCTTTGCATTTCCCGATGCCTGCCCTTCTCTTCTGGATATGGATGGGAATGGTCGTGGCAATATCCCAGAGAGGGGGCATGCCGGAACATAGGGTTTCCATTAAGAAATTTCTTGTTTACCCGCTAAATCTTCTCTCTGGAATAGTCATTTTTGGAGTTATTTTCTTTAATCTCAAGTATTTCCGAGGGGAAATTCACTATTTTAAGGGTTTTAAATATGCAAAAAATGACGCTACGCTGAGAAATGCAGTTAAAGAGTGTGAGCTATCCTATAAGATTTACCCTCTAAATGTAGACAACAATTATGAACTGGGCAACGCTTACGCTCGCTTAGATGAGAAGGAGAAAGCGATTTGGGCTTACCTTAAGGCAATAGAGGCAAATCCTGGTTATGACGAGATATATTCGAATTTAGGAATTATGTATGGAAAGAGCGGGCAAATAGCGGACGCCATTGAAACTCTTGAGAAGTCGATCCAGATAAATCCTCTTTCTGTCCCTACCCGCTCCTACCTGGCACAGATGCTTGTTAGAAGAAGCGAATGGGAGAAAGCTGCTCACCAATATCGAGAAATATTAGACCTCGAGCCGGAAAATTCGAAAGCCAGTGCAAATCTCTCCTTTGTCCAGGCACAGATGGAAGGGAAGCTTCCTCTTGCCTCACAGAATGGGCAGCTCAAAATTCTATTTGAGAGAGGAGAAGAATACATAAAGAATAAGGATTGGAATAGGGCAGAAGAGACATATGGGAAGATTGTACAACTTTCTCCTGGAAACATAAAAGCACTGCTCTATTTGGGTAACATATATTTTAGCCAGGGTAAAATAGAGGGAGCTATTAGTCAATACGAGAAGATAATCGAATTATCTACTACATTCAATATCGGGGTTCATAATAATCTCGGTCTTGCCTATCTGGAGTTGAAAAAAGTTAATCTGGCAAGAGAAGAGTTCCAGAAAGTTTTGAAAGTCGACCCTGGAAACGAATTGGCCAACAGGAAGTTGAGAGAGATAGACCTTGGGCTAAAAGGGGAATCGAAATAGGATAGCTTGACAAGATAGATGAAATCTGTTAGATTATACCCATGTAGGTATGATTGAACGACGGAAATAGTGGTAAAGGATCTTTTACAAAGGAGAGGAGAATGAAAAAAGGATACC
>Ga0315308_1002030_pt1 | contig 11516 bp, 20 predicted proteins | sample TDP3_MG_FD_203078 | JGI IMG/M metagenome (GOLD analysis project Ga0315308, IMG submission 203078) | Freshwater sediment microbial communities from Lake Towuti, South Sulawesi, Indonesia - TDP3 | ecosystem: Environmental > Aquatic > Freshwater > Lake > Sediment | place: Indonesia: South Sulawesi... | reverse complement strand
AGAAAAACGCGAGGCCTGCCAGGATCGCAGCATTGATCAGAGACTCCTCGAGTCTAGGATCCACTTTTAGGCTCTTCCTCCTTGTTAATGACGACAAGAGTCAGAGCTTTCTTTATGCGAGCTCTTATACCCATCCTGGATTTCTCCAAGATGAAGAACCGTCCGACTCACAATAAAAAAATTCTGTATGTTCATCATAGACGTTTAGTGAGATGATCTCGGAGGACACTTGTGAGAGACCATTCCATACAAAGTCTGGAATAGAGCTCCGCAATCTAAGCATTTCCACTTGTAAGGCCATTTCTCATAGACGACTATGTTAGGCATAGATGATTGACATCCATGTTTAACATAGATGTTTAACATCCTAGATCGGGGTCGCTCTGACGAGTCTCGGAGCGACCGTCCCAGGAGCGTCTTTGATGAATACGAATTCATATCGCAGATACTTACGATCTATGAGATAGGGTCCCAGATCGCCCGCCAGCTTTTGAGATACTACGCTGAAGGTCCTCGAGACCGAGACGCCATCCTCCATTGAGACGATAAACTCTAAGGCCTCGACGTCTTTCGGTCGCTTGGTCGTCGGGTCTGTAATTGTCTTCCGGCGAATAACATGATCGGAGAACCTAAGTCTCTTTTCAACCCCCGGAGACAAGATCACCCAGTTAATTATCGGAGCAGCCATCTCATCTCTCACCTCCTGCGTATGACACTTTGCTGAATGGTCGTCCGTTCGTCTCTCCGTTTTTCCGACAAAGTTTCATGCCCGCCCCGGCTCTAAGAGGTCGGAGTCTGAGGTTCTGCCGGAGGCGGAGTCGCAGCTGCTTTCGCTTTCTGGATAGCGTCGTATGAGATCGCGAAACACCATTGACAGACATTGAATCCTTTGACGGTCTTGATCGGTCTTTCGAGCTCGCAGAGATGACAAGTTATCGTCGCCGGAGGTAGAGGCGTCGGGCCCGTCGGCCTGTCTGGATTCTCGTTTCTCTCTTTGATGATCTTGATCGTCTCGGTTACGACGTCTCGGAGAGCATCGACGGTCATGTCATATTGTTTGCATTGGATCAATAGTCGCAGCTGGACGTCGGGATCCTCGATCCTTCCGATCTCGTAAGCGTGTCCGACGCTAATTCTCTCTGAATCTAAATCCTTAAGGACCTCTTCTCGAACTCGACCGACGATCATCATCTTTTCTACATAGTCTCTCTTGAGGCCGGTCTCTTTCGCGATTTCCTCCATGCTCATCTTGAATTCGTTTTCTAGATGCTTCACGACCAGGCACATCTCAGACGCCTTGGTCTTTCCCCGGAGACGATTCAGCATGAGATTCTTGAGATAGACGTCTTTGAGGCCTCCAGGGAGCGCGACGACTTGGACTCTCGATTGATTGTTGAGCTGGGCCTCCTGGAGACGATGAAGGCCATCGACGAGCCAATAATCTTCTTTGTCTTTGACGACGACGATCGGAGCGACTATGCCCATGGCCTTGATGCTCTCTTTGAACATCGATAGCATCTCAGGCTCAAAGCTCGAGGTCACTCGGACGTCTGGAATCTTGATCTCGGTCGGTTTCAGATTTATGAGTCTAGGCTTTTCAGACAAACCCGTGATCCTCCAGAAACTTCTTACGCTCTTCCCTGGCTTTAACTGATTCGGGAGCCCAATACTTGTCTCTTTCTTCCCAGACTTGAATGATCCAAAGCGGAGCCCATTCTACGACTTTGACTCCGACTTTCTCCGCAGCTGCGATCACCCAGCTGAGAGGCCTCACGACGAGCAATTCCATGTCGATCGGTTTGTTCTTGTGTTGAGAGAGCTCCGGGGTATCAGGGACGAGAGACTTATAGACCGGAAGTTTCGAGAGGCCGTCCATGATCTTGAATATCTTGCCTTCGATCAAGACGAGCTTATCCGGCAAGATGACGCAGTTATCGACCTCTGGTCTCCATGGGCGCCATTGACGTCTCGCTTTCTCTGCTCCGAGCTCTACAACAATTCCGGGCGGAATCGGACCTAACGGACATCGAGGCCGATTCTCTGCATTCGGATAGTGAGCTGCGACATACTCGCCGACCCATCGAGGCTCGATCTCTCGACGTATTTTGGTCGCCATATTGATCAAACTTCTATGATATCGACACGATTCACTTATGAGTTTCGCGGGGCGGAGAATTCACTCGGAGATAGAAAATGGTCAAGATGGAAATTCCAGAAGCGACAGCCATAGCTACGAAATGGAAGGACGTCACACCTGGAAGATCGACATACTACGAAACCAACACCAAAGGCAAAGGCTCCAAGATGGAGACTAATGCGATAGCTGCTGCTGCGACATTCAAGGCCGCAGTATCCGCAGCTGACATCGACAAGAAATTCAAAGGCGGACTCAAGAACAAAGGCGGAAAATTCGATCGCAAAGTCGAGGCGGTCGGAGTCGGAAGATTCGGACCCGGAGTAACCGCAGCTGAATCCGACATGGCCTCCGGCATGACTCCGGTAGTCGCAGACTTGAAAGCGATCGACATCGACGCTCGTAAGCCTCGAGGAGACCCTGGAAACCTAACGGGAAGAGCGAACAAAGTCGCGTCCGAGCTGAATAAGAAGCGACTCGCAAGACTAGCAGCCGGATAGACGGCGGAGCAGCGATAAAACTTGGCAGTAGCAGCTCTTCCGTCTAATCGTCCCCCTTGGTTGCAGAGACGAGGCACAACCACAGCGACTTTGACGATCCCCGCAAGGACAGGCCATCGAAGGATCCTCCGAGACGTCTTCGTGTCCGGCGGAGCAGCCGGAACCTACATCCAGATTCAAGTCGGAAACGTCGTCCTCCAGAGAATCTATCCGAACTTGACTCAAGCGATCCTCGTCCAGACTCTCGCCGGAAAAGTCGGAATACGAGGCCTTCTCTGGTATCTCGGAACATTGATCCCTGATTTTCCATATCCAAACGCGAGCGAGGACGAAGATATCACGATCACTCATAGCGGATCGCCGACGAGAATGGATGCATATTTCGAGGACGTCACAGAAGGCGACGTAAGAAGTAAGACCGTCCCAGGCGGATCGTTAGCGACTCGGCACTTCATCATCATAAACTTGAGTAACGCGGTCGCTCTATCTGCGTCGGCAGCCTTTGGATTCGCGAGTCTCGATATGCCTTCCGGCCTCACACCATTTACGGGCGACACTACGATCGCGACAGACGCTCGACGACTAGCAGCTGGACAGAGAGTCACGGCCTACGTTTTAGCCGGAGACTTTCCGATTCCAGGAGGCACCTCGAGAGTTACTCGCGTCCATATCCTTGATGAACAGATCGAGATGTGGACGAGCGAGAATAACGAGGGGCTTTTCGTCGATCCGTCCGTCTCTAATGAGCTCGCTTTCGATCTCGATCCGCTAGAAGGCTTTATACTTCCGCAGCCTTGGGTCCTCGAGCCGAATAGACTCTATACGTTTCGAGGCGACTACACAGACGACGGAACGAATCACGCAGCTGCTAACAGTCAGAGACTCTTCTTGATCGGAATTCGAGAGTTTCTCGGAGTCTGATAAGACTTGGCGACTAGAATCTTTCTGAGAGAAGGAACCGGGATCCCGACCGCTCTAACAGAGATCGGAGCTCCGCTCACGCCTCCAGACGGAATAAAATGGACCTTGGTCGAGATCAGGCCAAGATTCTCAGCAGCTGGAGTCATGGTCGGAAAATTCAATGAAGAGGAGTATCATCGGATCAAGTCGGTCGTGACTCCAACCGCATATGCTAGACCTCACACGGTCGCCTTGGATATCGTCAAACCTCACGCATATCATGTCTTTGGTCAAGCGGCCTCTGGAACAATCGATATCGACGTCGAGCTCGTAGTCGAAGAGAGCCCAGCTGCATAGTCGCAGCAACTCTCTCAACCATTCAAGGAGAGACTATGTATGACAGTCTCTCTCGTCCAGAAAGTCTTACGACAGCGAGGGATCGAGAGAACAAGAACTCGGCCTAATTCTAGCGGAGCTTTTATCTCAAAGCGTATTCGATCATATCTCTATGTTCTTCGTCTGACAGAAACTCCAGGTCATTACGTCCACACGATTCCATACGAGCATCCATATCCAAAGGCATACGGTTACATCGACGAGCCTCCGATCGTGCCGCCTTGGACGGTTATGGGTCCACTTGAGACCGGCGTCTCTTATCCAGCAATTCCACCACCACCTCCACCTCCACCACCACCACCAGAGCGCAGAGCGTTAGGGCCTCCATTCTTGCCCGGAGCATCTCACGCATTCACTCCAGGTCAATCTCCGAAACAAATCTCTCAAGGAACCTTTGCGATTAGCAGACTCACGATCATAGCTGCGTCCACGAACACCGGCACTATCTGGGTCGCATATCACGCCGGCGTAGCACCTGGAGACGGATTTCCACTCGCAGCCGGAGCAGCTAGAGACTTTGACGTCAATGATCTCGGAAGCGTCTGGCTGATCGCAGAGAATGCGACAGACAAAATCTACTATGCCTATGAGCGATAGAGCGATCTGAGAATGGGGACATACTATCCGCCCCTCGAGAAGAAATACAATCTCATCAAGCACTTCGATCTAGCCCCTGAATCGACATACAACATAGTCCTCCAATATCCAGAGAAGAACACGGTGATCTTGATGAACCTGGAGAGGCCCGTAAGACCTGGATTCGTCTATGCACTAGCAAAGAGCCCCAAGCTTGGGGTTCGAGTCGGAGAGGACGCAACGCCGAAGCCGAGCTCAAGCGTCCAAGTTTCAGCTGTAACCCCTTGAGGTGATAGAAGAATGCTACCAAGAAAGATCATGCTCGAGGTAGTCGTCCGAGATAGAAGAGGCCGAGTCATCGCTCGTCGTCGAAAGAGAGCCGGATATCTAAAGAATTTCACGGCGGTCGTCCGAGGCCAATGCGCCGCTAGCTCCGAAACTATGATTACAATCGGCGGCGCATCCTATGGGATCGCCTATTCTGCGAGCATCTCAAACCAGAGAATTCGGGTCGGATCAAGCTCCACAGCCGTCGATCCCGATAACTATTGTCTAGGTTCTGAGCTCGGATTTACGTCAGCGGCTTTCGGGACCCTCGTCAAATCTGGACAAAATACTCAATTCACGATCTCAGGTTCAGTCTCTCTAGCGGGCGGCGGAACCGTCCGAGAGGTCGGATTCTCTATCCAGAAACCAACATACGAATTCCTATTATTGCGAGACGTCGTCCCCGAGGTAGTCGTCCCCGTCGGCGGAACTTGCACCGTCACATACACATTAATCTTCACGGCCTGATATCCATGGGAACATATAGCCCCGCAGCTCCGCCCGGTTTGAGACAAGCGATCGTTGACTACGTCGGAGACGGCTCTAACGATCGAGTGATCGAGGTCGGATTCAGATCGAAATTCTATGCGATCTTCCGTCGCATAGACGGAGTTAGAACATACGTGGACCTTCTCGCTTTCGACAGCGCATCATGGACATTCTTTATCGATGGCGGATATCCGCTCAAGAATAATGAGAGCGTCGTCACATCTTCCGGCATCAATGTAGGCCGTGTATTCTGGCTTCAAGGCGGCGCCAATGATTCAGGCGTGAACTTCCGCATTATCACTTTTGCATGAAGATCGCAGGAGGTGAGTTATGATCATGGCGACACCAGCTCCGCCGAGAGAGGCCGAGATCGTATCCGTCCTGGACATACCGTCGCCGGACCCGACTCGTCTTGGCAAGACGGACGTGATGATCACTTATCGAGTCGATCCTCTCCATAGCTTCACGATCCGTATGCCCAAGGAAGAAGCGACGCCCGCAAAGATCAAAGCAGCTATCCAAGCGGATTGGAATACTCGTAAAGAGATCATCGGAGCGAAATTCACTCTGACGTGAGCGGATAGATGGGCTACATAACGATTCTAGGGATCACCTTCTGGGTCCCAGACTTCAATGACCTATGGAACTATGTCGTCACACCTCTAAGAGACGCCATAGTCTCCGCTCAAGGCAACATCATCTCCGGCCTCGTCTCCTACTTTGTCGGATTAGCGAGCCAAGTCGTGAATGCCCTAAGACCGATACTCGATCCGATCTGGAATTTTCTCCAAGGTCTAGCTGCCAAGATATACGAGCTCCTCAAACCTTTGATCGATCCGATCTGGGAATTCCTCAAAGGCGTCGCCAATCAGATATGGCAGTTTGTGAAGCCGGCGATCGACGCCGTCTGGAACATGATAAAGCCGGCGATCGATAACCTCTGGAATTTCCTCAAAGGAATCGTGATACAGGTCGCTCAAGCGGTCAAGCCTTGGATCGACGGCCTCGGCGCACTCATCAAAGGCGATATCGCCCCGCTCAGCGGATTAATAGCCGGGGTCGCAACCAAGATTCTCGAATATCTCGGTCGAGCTATACCGCCTCTAGGTCTCCACATCGTCGCTCTCCAAACTATGATCGAAGCGACCAACGCTAGAATTCAAGGTCAACCCGTCGAATTTGATAAGATTCTGGCAGCCAAGCTAAACGAGACTTTGAATCCTCTCTCTGGAATTGATAAGAGTCTTTGGACAGGATTTCAAGACGTCATCGTTAAACCTCTGAGCGATGTTTTCGCCGGAGCTTGGTCTGGATTCATGGCGACTATTCAAGGATATGGAGCTTGGGTTATGGACACGATTCACGGAATCGCTCAAGGAGGACCCGAGGCCGCCGTGACAAATCTTGCAGCTCTCGCATTCACTTTAGGCCCAATGATGACAGGGATCAATATCGCAGCTCAAGCTATCGAGCTCATTCACCCGATTAAGCACATGGGGATCGTCCAAACTGTGACGTCCCTTCTCGATTCCATGGGCATTCGTCAATTCGCCTTTGGAGCTTATGCTCTGCTTGTCGCCGGAGCTCTCGAAAAACCCGTCCGACAAGGCCTCGCTCTCAGATATCGACCTGAGATCCCGGACACTCGTCTAGCTGATACTATGTATTTTCAAGAGCAGCTCTCGATCGACGCCTGGCGTCGAATCTACGGCCTTCATGGTTGGTCTGAGAGCTACATCACCGCCTGGTATCATTCAATGTGGACAGAGCCAAGCGATAGAATGATCGTCGCGATGATAGAAGGCGGAGAGATCGAGCTTGAATGGTTGCAGAAAAAATTACTACTCCGACGATATCGACCTGAAGACGCAGCTCGCATAATGAGATACGGGACCAGGAAGGCCCTTAGCGACGAGATCAAAGCTATCATCGGAGAGATCGGGTCCGACCTGTCACTCGGAATAGTCGATATCGAGGAAGCCGAGGCCGAGCTCGCAGACGTGGGCGTCCGAGGTAAAGAGCTCGAATTCAGAATGAGAGCTCTAAAACGGAGAATGGCAAGATCGGATATCAAAGAGAAGATCGCTATCTTGACGAGTCAGGTCCAAGCATACGAGCTGACGGTCGAGCTATACCGTAACGAGCTGATCGCTCTCGGATTGAGGACCCCAAGAGTCAATGCACTCGTAGAGAAAGAAGAGCTGAGACGCAAACCGAAAGTCAAAGCTCCAGCTGAGACGAAACGACAAATGGCGATCACCTTCTACGTCCGACTCTACATTGAAGGGACGATATCGGACGAGATACTGCGACGGAATCTCTCGGACCTAAAGCCGGCACTCAAGCCCGCCGACCTAGAGCTTATCATCACAGACGCAAAAATTAGAAGAGCGAAGGCCCTAGCTGCAGCTGCATGACACACACACTCACACACACACCATAAAATGCAGGATCCTCCAAGAACACCACTCCAGGATCCTCGGCGTCGTCAATATAGATACAGATAGAGGAAGACAGAGAGAGACAGAGACAGACAGAGAGAATATACACACATACACACCAAGAGGTCGCCGACGATCATGCTGATTCTGGACGCTTGTTGTGGACCTAGACTCATGTGGAGACGGGTCCCTGAAAATGTTGTTGGAGTCGACGTCGATATCAGACCGAGAGGAATTCGCGGTCACACCTGGAAGATTCACTCAATGCCTCCGGTTATACCGGATGTGAGAGCTGACGTCAGAGCTATGCCTTTCCGCGATAAAGTCTTTGACGTCTGCTATTTCGACCCGCCTCACCAAGACTTGTCTCGACGAGCGCAGCTCTATCATTGGACAGGAGGCCTGAGCAGAGACGCTTTTCGATCTGTTATTCTGGACGGAGGCCGCGAGATTAGACGGGTCCTTAAGCGAGACGGCCTCTTATTCGCGAAAATGACCGATAGCGTCGGAGATCGAGACTTTTCTCTGAGTAATGTTGAGCTCGTCCTGGTCGCTCTTGGATTCGAGCTCTACGCTAAAGTATGGCGTCGATCTCGATCGAATAAGTCGGACGCTAGAACGTATTGGCTCTCATTCAAGAAAAAATAGAGGGAAAGATCAGCTGCGGAGACACCACCAGAAAAAGCCGATAGGTCCAGGGATATCGATCACGAGGCAGCGAGCGTCATTATGGACAACTTCGAGAGTCCCTGCTCCTGGCATGATCCGATAGAGTAACCGATTCAGCTTGTCGATCTTATCGTTTCTCAGGACGTGAAGTCGTAATAGTCGGACGAGGACCCCAGCTCTTTGACGATCAACGAATATGGCGACCTCGAGAGATTTCCACTTGAAATAGAGGCCATATCTTCCCCAACGCAGCATATCAACCAAACAGCTCCTTTGGTAGCGTCTTAATGACCCACTTGGCCTCGACTTGTTTAATGATCTGAGACATAGCGAGCTCTTTCAGATATCCGCTAGTCGTCTCCCACTTGAGACCGTATTTCCACATCATGTAAGTTTGGCATTCGACGGTCGTCATACCGTTTAGAGCTTGAATCTGTTGAACGAGGTCAATGAGTCGAGCGTGTCGGAGCGTCGCTCCGTCTGCGATTCGACCGCTCATGTCATCCACTCCTTTATCGTCTTCAATGCCTTATATCGTCCGTAGTCAGCTAGGACCTTGTATTCTTGTTCTGAGATATGTTGGAGAGCTGCAGCCATATCCATCTCGATTAGACACCAGAGCGTGATCGTCACAGCTCTAGGGTTCAAATTCTGGAGGACGGTTCGGAGTCTGAAATCACGTCCGGCGATCAATGCTTTTAACAAGGCGTCTCGATCGACGCCCGGAGGATACTCGCTCATTCTTCGGCCTCCTGACCCTTGAGCCATGCTCGATACTTCTCTATGATCTCTTTGCATCTCTCGCAAGCTAGAGCCGATCTTTGATCCGGCGTCGTGATCGTGAACCACTCGTCAGCGTCGTGTTCTTCGCAGAATTTACAATGAATCGGGGTCCTCGTAACAGTCGGCTCGCTCATCTTATTTTCACCAACCTCTCACTCGACTGACTTCCCAGGGTTCCTTTCGACGCTTCCTCTTTCTCATGGTCCTGCTCCAAACAGTATTTTCTCGATCTCAAAGACTCGACGCTTGATCGCTTCGACGTCGATCATCTTCTCGTCTGCGATCGCTAGAAAGAGCTCCTTTAGAGTCCATGCCTCTCGACCCGATAGCTCGATCGTTATGGCTCTCAATCTTGGTCGGCCTCCTTCTTCTTCCCCCAGGCTTTGATGAGAACTTTGTCGTCGCCGAGCCCATGGGTTTTATGAGCTGACGACCCTTTCGTGCAGAGAGTCACATTCACATAGCTCTGCAGGAGTCTCTCGGCCTCTCGCATAGCGAAGACTTGTCGAGCGATCACCTTCTTTACGGCTACCATTATCCATACAACCTCCTTTCCTGTTTCTTTCCGAATACCCGGTCGTAGGTCGCTCGAACCTCGTTGAAGTCAAAGACCAGATATTTCTGAGTCGATGAGAGCGATGAATGGCCTAGCAAACGTCTGAGCGATTCGAGGTCTCCTTGACTGCGAACCCAATGGACTGCGAAGGTATCTCTCAATCTATGAGGCGACACATACTCAGCCCATTTGACGCCGGCTGCGATCGCATATCGCTTTACGATATTCTCGATCTGTCTAGCTTTGAGACCAATCAAGAGGCCTTTACGGTCTTGGCCTTGAGAGAACTTCTTGAGATCGCTTAGAGTCTGAGAATCGACGAGGACGGTTCTAGTCTTTCCTCCCTTTCCGCTCAGAACTAGAATCTCACCATTCTCGAGGTCGATATCTTCTACTCTTAAGTTAGCGAGCTCTGCGACCCTTAAGCCGGTTGCGATCAAGATTCGGACGATCAATCTGTTGCGATCTTTCGTCCTCGCTATTCTCTGCGTCTCGACGTTCTCGGCTCTGAGGATCCTCTCGATGTCTTTCTCTTTGAGAGCGAATATCCTCCTTTTGAATGGCGGCCTCTCCTGGACGCCCAGCACGATCACAGCGAGACCTCCAGATATTTTGATATGCATGGAGACGTCCGTCGGCATCGATATCTCGAAACTAGCTTCTGGTCCTCTCTCTCAAGAATTACGCACTTCTGAGTTAATCCGCAATTCTCGAGGCTCAAGCTATGCTCGACCAGGTCGAACCATTTGTTCATGGTTCTCAAGAACTAATGGTTCTCATGCTTAAGGATATAAGATCATTTGACCCGGACGTGATAAAGCCTAAGATATGTCGAAACTGAATTTTCCGGCTCCGTGATGGGATACCATTCTATTTAAACCCGGAGGTCTGCTTAAATACGTCCGGGGATTTGAACCCCCGACATCATGCTGCTTTGACTGTTTCTAAGCCGGAGCTGGAAGCTCGCCCCATTCACTCGCCCAGAGCTCACGCATCTCTTTCTTGAAACCCTCTACTGTCAGGCCATAGTAGAGAGCTCGGTCTGGACGAATCCACTCTCGCAGCCACTTCTTAGAATCGATCTCTCTAAGATAGTCTGCGAGCTCCATATAGCTGACCTCTACTTTCTCATAGCTCGACCAGCCTGGAGTCATAAGAGTTACTCGCAACATCTCCAAGTCGATCGACGTCCACGTTTGTCTCCAATCTTCCGGCAGTAGAATCTTGCCTCGAGTCTCGTCCACGAAAGCACTAGCATAAGGCACACCATAAAAACCGTGAACCATGCCCCACTTCATAGCGAGAGGACCCTGACCGTGCATGGCCTTCCATTTGAGCTCCGTCCCATTCCAACCATACAAGAAGAACAGAGGTAGAATCGGCCTCAACTTTGGAGCAGGCGGCTGATAGTCTGGAGCTCCGCTTAACAATTTCTCTATATCCGCGACGCTAGTCGTAGTCGATCACCTCGATAGTAATAAGAGAGCGCAGTCCTATTTGAGCCCCCGCTCTATTGCGAGACGAGCGAAGAACGCTATCCCTGCAGCGATCGCAGCTGCTAAGAGGCCGGCCTTAGGCTCAGCTAGAAGACCGACAGCTGCATTTCCTCCGAGCGTCGAGAAAAACGCGAGGCCTGCCAGGATCGCAGCATTGATCAGAGACTCCTCGAGTCTAGGATCCACTTTTAGGCTCTTCCTCCTTGTTAATGACGACAAGAGTCAGAGCTTTCTTTATGCGAGCTCTTA
>Ga0315308_1002028_pt1 | contig 11523 bp, 14 predicted proteins | sample TDP3_MG_FD_203078 | JGI IMG/M metagenome (GOLD analysis project Ga0315308, IMG submission 203078) | Freshwater sediment microbial communities from Lake Towuti, South Sulawesi, Indonesia - TDP3 | ecosystem: Environmental > Aquatic > Freshwater > Lake > Sediment | place: Indonesia: South Sulawesi... | reverse complement strand
CTCCCTCGCTATCGCCTTGTTTAACATGTCCAACAACTTCTTTGATGCCATACTCTTTCATCTCAAATTCTTAGCATTAAAATTAGCTTTTGGTAATTCTTTTTATATTAAACTTTCTTATAATAACTTGCCAACAGCCTTCATACAAAACTTATTTGCCTATGCTTTTACTTATCCTCTATGCGAAGCGAGTTATGTGTGGAAAAATCTTGAAATTTGACTATCCCAAAAGCGTTCGCTTTAAATGCATGAGATGCGCTTCATGCTGCGGCGACACAAAAAATAGGGCAAGAACGATTCTTCTCCTGAAAGTTGAGGCTGACCGCATATCACAAGAAACTTTGATGAGTCTCGATGATTTCGTTGAAAAGATCGAGGGACTTGAGCCCTACGCTTACAGGATGAAAAAGACTCAAGGTGGAAAATGCGTATTTCTAAAGGAAAAATCATGCTTCATCTACCCGATAAGACCATTAATCTGCAGGTTTTATCCCTTCCAACTTAAAAGCGTCAGGAACAACAGATACGCCTTTACACACACGGAAGAATGCCCGGGCATCGGAAAGGGTCCCCAACTTAAAGGGAGGTTCTTTGAAAGGCTTTTCGCGAAGCTAACGGAATTAATGAATAAAAGTTCAGAAGCCGCGTAGAAGCTGCTTGAGTTTCGCTCAAAGATTGTGGGGTCGGATAGGTTTAGATTCTCGTTTGAACTGTTCACTTTGCTTGTGTTCTTGCTCAGGGTGCAGGTGGGCTGATCACTCTTGCTCTTCTGCTGAGGATTACGAGAAGCACCATCATTGATGCAAAGAGTATTGTGGTGGCTCCGAAGATGTACATCATGATTGCGGTATTGTTGTTAATCATCTGTTGTTGCTCTAGTTGCCGTTTGTAGGGTGATTCTATGTAGAGAAGCGGTTCGTAAGTTGGATGGTCCGATGGGAACCACCTTTCCAATTGACTGTTCCACAGCTCGGTCTTGGCTTTCACATAAACCTTCGTGTAGCCCGACGCTATGTTGGCGGGTAGACTGAACGGAATGTAAAACGTGCCTGATTGCCCCTGTTGAATTTCTACAGGCAGAGTCGCGTTGGTGAAGAACGTCTGTAGGTACACTGTTCCTTCAGCATAGAAGTAGTCTATGGTCGCCGTGACCTCTGTGACCCGTATTTTGTTATCATTATCGTTATATATCGTAACTCTAATGAAACCTGTTTCACCCTGATAATACACCTGCTTGTCAAAGGTGCACATGGTAATCGTTGCAGCCTGCGCAACGAAAGGAGTGACGACCAAAGAGAGAAGCGGCAGCAACACTATTGAGAGTATTGTTTTGTGCATTTTTACTTACATCTCCTTACACGGACTCATGCTATCTTCGTTTAGTTACAAGTTAAAAAAATTATGAATTCCGAGTCCGAATTTGAGATGTAGGAGTTTGAACCCAAGCTTTTGAAGATGATTCTGAAACAACTGTTTAGCAGAAACGCTTAAACGTTTAAGCCAACACCGAATGTGTTGGGGGCGTGTCACCGCCCAACCCCAAGCGAAGGGCAGAAAGAGAAAAAAGGAGGGGTGAAAAGTGAAGATTAGTAGTCTGACGCTTTTGGTGCTTCTAACCCTTACGCTTGTCGCCTACAACTATCAATTCTACAACATCCCGTCGTATATGTTCTTAAACGCCTACAACTTAGCACAAAAACACGTCACCGAATTCCGCTTGACATTACCGTCAGCAGGCATTCCGCACGAGTACAGAGATGTAACAGAAGATGACCAATTCAGGACGCAAGTAATTGATTATGTCACCGCTTGTGACGTCACCCGCACTGGCATGGAAATTAAAGAATATGATACACCTTATCAATGGTTAAAGAACGCCTCCAACTCCACAGAAGGCTACGACATGACCATCACGTTCTTCAACGACTCCTACTTCCTTCAAGTCAGGTACTACCTAGAGTTTCAGCGGACACCGTTAGAGCATCAAATCCTTTGGGCAATTAACGCTGTTACAATAGTTGCATGGCTCTCTGTCATTGTTGCAGAATGCGGTTTCTTTAAACGAAGCGCGTCGCGAAGTGAAGGGCAGAAAGAGAACAGAAAAGGAGGTGAGAAAGCAAGTGGAATTACTATTGTTTCTGTTCTGCGTAGCGATAACATTTCTCTTGGCTTTGATTCTGCTAAAGTTGCACACCATTCACAAAGATTTTGCACATGCAATTCAACGCCTGGAAACCCGCCTAAGATGCATTGAAGAAGAAAGAGAAGAAAAAGAGGGGAAGAAGATATGAAGGAAAGAAAGTTGAAGAAAGCGTTGCCATTGGCTCTACCATTGGCCCTATCGATTGCCGTCTGGTCTTTCTTCACCTACTTGCTGCTAATACTCCGCGATGGAACACACGATTTACCGACGGTTATAATTGGAACATTTCTAGGATTGGTCTTTGCCGGCTCAGTCACGTGGGGGAGCATCGGAACCTATTACGGATGGAAGAAAATGAGGGTGTCTAAGTTTAAGGTTGTAGCTTTAATGGCTCTTGTCGCCATATTTTGCGGTATCACAGTTATTTTCATCGACATTTGGAAGCTCAACGTTCAACTGAGCAGACTTTATTGGATTGCGGAAAACACACACTCAAGTGGGGTTGGAGATGCAATTATGAATACTGAATCACGTCTCCACGAGACTCTGAAACTTTTAACGGCTCTCACTGTGTCAGAAGGTATCGTGGCTTGTTTGCTGGTTTTGCCGTCAAGGATATATAGAAAACGGAAAACGACCTCCGCAGTAACCTTGATAATGGGCATTCTACTCCTGTCCCAGATTTAGCTATGCATACTAATGCAGAGTGAAAATTGAAAAAGGAACCTATTATGAGTTTCCTGATGATTTCAATAATTCCACTAAATAGAGAACATACCATTGGCTTTATAAGCGATTTAATACAATTCAAGAGGATAGTGGAGGCATATGGGTAAGAAAGCTGTGATTGTGATTCGTCTCGTTGAGGAAAGTCTAGAAAGAACGAATGAGGAGATCGAGAAGGAAATACTGGAGGAACTTTCCACGGGCGAACCTAGGATACCATGGTTCAAGAGCGTGGAGAAGGTCACGGTTACGGAAGAAGCCTAAAGGGTCTTACGCGCCGATAAAAAGGTTCAAAACCAGTCCCAGAATTTTGTCGTTTAAACCTAAAAATGCCTTAGCGGCTTCTTCTCCATGCTCTGTCAACTTGTAAACCCTCCTCCTCTTGGCCCATTCACCCCTTATCAAGCCACTTCTTTCCAAGAAGTAGAGGTGAGAGTAAACGACGCCCGAACTCATCTGCATGTGAAACTTGTTCTGAACGAAGGTGATGACATCGTAGCCGCTCATGGAGCGTTTCCTCAGCTCCATCAAGATCACCACATCAAGAAAGTTTTTGACGATCCTTCTATGCATCTGGTCTAAAATTTTGGATTCCAAATCAGCCACCGAACATACTTCTAGAAGATAACTACATATAAGTTTTATTTTTGTTGAGAAAAATACTTATTTTTGGACAAATATAAAGGGAGGTGGTAGGCTTTGAATTGGAAAACCATGATAGCTTCGCATTGGAAACTCGCCATTCTTCTGCTGCAGCTCGGCTTGCTCGCGTTAAGAATAGCTCTAGGACAAGTGCTCGCAGATCCTATCGATTGCCCAGGCGGTCCTTAAAAAAGTAAATAAGATTGTTGCGGAGCTTTAAATAGGAGAGTGGTGGTAAGGCATGCGCAAAAAACTTGACCTCCTTGATATCAACATATTGGAAGGTTTAGGAAAGTACGGACCTAGAAACATGACAGAAGTTGCAAAGAATCTAAACATACCACGAGGAACTTTGCTTTCGAGGATAAAATGCATGTCTTCCTCTTTTTATTTGAGATTGATTACAAATATTTACCACACAAACCTAGGATTAAAGAAGGCGGTTGTTTTTGCAAAAGCAACTCCTGGCTGTGAGGAATTGCTATTCAACTGCATGCAGGTCAATAAATTTTATATCTATTTAAACCGATGCTACGGCATGTTTGAAGGTTGTCTAGGAATATACGTTATCCCTAAAGACCATACTAATGAATTTGAGCAGTTCATACAAGAAGTAAAAATACTTGGGGTGGCCCAGCAGGTAAAAATTTTTTGGTCAACTTGTTTTCACACGGTTAACCGAACAAGTAACTGGTTTGATAGCACATCTCAAACTTGGACCTTTCCATGGGATAGGTGGATTGAAGAGATTCTAGTCGAAGAAACAAGTTTGCCTTATACGCTGTTAGACCCTGAGGAATTCCCAGTGAAAGCTGATGAATTAGACTTGTTCGTCATAAAAGAATTAGAGAAAGACGCGACTGTCACCTTAACTGCTATAGCGAAAAAGATTGGCACTACTTTGCAAAATGTTCATCATCACTATCAATCACATGTTATCAAGCATGGACTGCTAGAGGCCTTTCAAGTATTCATCTTCCCATATGACAGAGTCACATCTGACATGTTCTTCTTTATATTCAAGTTCGATGGCGCAGACAAAATGGCTAAGTTTACAAGGTCGCTACTCGACAAGCCATTCGTATACATCGTAGGCAAAGTGTTAGGTGAAAATGCCCTAATCGCTCAAGTATATCTTCCTAGACCAGAGTTCAGAAACTTCGTTGATAATTTGTCAAAACTCGTTAAGGCTGGTTTTCTGCAAAGCTACGATTACGTAATTCAAGATATACGACCAGGAAAATGGTCACGAGAGACCATACCATATAAATTTTTCAAAAACGGCTCATGGGTGTACGATCATAACAAACACGTGAAGGACCTACACAACCTAGTCAACCAGATTGAATAGGCAACGATTGGGCACACTTTATGAGCTTAGATCGTTGTTGCCACCACAGTTTAACTATGACAAACTTTGAAGTATTTTGGCGAAAGGAGATTAAAGTGGGGTCAAGTAGATTTAAGTCCTCGTTTAAATTCCTCATTTATTGAACCTTTAGGATTTCTTTAGTTTTAAGCAGAAATTTATCGGCAGTTTTTATGACGTCAAGAGCCCCTTCTTCAGAAAATGTAAGGCCGTAATCTGCTGTTTGCCTAAGATTCATTGCGTCTTCAAATCCTTGGATTAGAGAGGATTCAAGTTCATCACGGAAAAGTTCTTGAATAGCAACTAAAAGCGCGTAATGGCTCTTTTCGCGGAAACCTTTGCTGTAGAGCAATGCTCTTGCAGCATGAAAAATCGAGTAGTAGCCTTGAATTATAGCTCATTTAAAATTTTCATCTTGTAAGGATTTTCTTGCGGTCACAAGGTCCGATTCAGCCCCTTCTATTTCTTTGAGGACGAGCTTTCTGTCTGGCTTAATTCTAGTGAGTTTTCTTTCTTCGAGCAACCGTTTAAATTTGAAGCTCATTCACGTTCCCATAGCGCTATACCTTTTGAAATCCTTTCGTACAAGGGTTTATCCCTTGTCTTCATTTTCGCAAACTCGTTTGAATTAACAATTATAGAAGCGATTCTTCTATCAATTTTTCGTTCATAAAGCCTTATTTCATGTTGAATAGCTTCAGGGTCAGATGTTAATACGAATAGATCTATGTCGCTATCCTTAACATCGGTTCCTTCTGCGCAGCTTCCGAACAAGACAATTCTGTCTGAAACATGTTTAATCTTGTCAACCAATTCGTTAAGAGCTAATACGTTGAACAAGACTTTGAACTGTCTGGCGGCGGGATTCTTTAGATTTGCTCTGTAAAGGTTTGTTTTTCCTCGCCTATCCATTTCAACTAGACCCCTCTTGTGAAACTCTCGGAGAAATTGATTCACGGCACCTACACTAGCACTAGTTCGTCTAACTATTTCTCTCCCATGGAACTGCTCCATCGGGTTAGATAAAAGGAAGTAGAGAACGTCTAAACTCTTACGAGTTATAAAATTCATTTTTTTGAACATATGCTCATTATTATGAACAAACTCCTTAAATATTTTTCGAAACAAAAATATTATTTAATTAAAATTGTGCCAAAAAACTATTCTGGATATAATGCTCAAGATTTGCACGAGCACATGGTTTCAAGAAAAAGATAGATGTCTTCCTCATCCTAGATAGGTTTTGACCAGGTTGCTGTATATGTCATCTTTGGTATAGTCGAATGTTACAATGCGTTGCGGTGTGATTTTTACTATTACGAATTTTACTTTGTCAAGATAGGCTTTAACAAGACGTTCAACTTTGTCTTTTGGGGCGCGAAAAGCTTTTTCCCACATTGAAACGGCTAATTGATAAACATTGTCGTATTCCAGTTCTGCCTTACCATAGATGAGAACACCCTGTACACTTTCAGTGTCAATCAACACAGTAACATTATTGTTCTGCTTGATGTTTCTGGTTTTTCGGCTGGAGGCATAGGACAGTATTATGATTTGACCATTCATGTATTGGTAAGAGACGGGAGCTGCATGTATCGTCCCGTCTTTGTTGTGGGTACAAATCCTTGCTATGATGTTCTCTTTAAGCAGAGATTCAATCTCTTCGCTGGCGAGAGGCGGTGCTTGACCAGTGTATGACAATTATTCACCTCGTTGCTGATTGTCACTGTTAAAGGATTTTAAATTTCGCATTTAGACGGTTTCTTGCCCGCGCAAAGGTTATAAAAATTCCGAGGATTTTTAACCTAACCCCTGCACCACCTCTAAGGTTCAAACCCGGCCGCGAAATTGCCAAGCATCTATTAGATGCTTGCAAAACAATCTCCGTGAATCAAGCTTAATTCCGATAAAAATCCTCAAATTGCTTATTTTTGGGAAAGAAGCTTGGTGGGGTCATATAGGTTAGAGCCCACATTTGAACCCTGACCCCCAAGTGGAGATGCCCCCCGCAACTTTCCTTTTTTCTTCTTCAGGTCTGCTCTTTAGCGCGCGTTTTTTACGGTTCCTCAGCCACTTTATGTCGATCTGAAAGTGTTAAATATTCATTCATGTACAAGTACCAACAAAAGGGAGGAGGTGTAACTATAAAGGCGGCTTTCAATGCAGCGACCAGTGTGGCGACCATGTATGGCGGATTTTTCAAGGCAGTGGCTCAGGAAATAGGCATGGAGCGGACTCTCGCACTCCATGCAAAGCTCGGCGAGCCCTTCGGCGTCCAGATAGGTGAAGCGCTCAAAAAGAATTTCGGGAGCAAGAAACCCGACACTGAGAGTCTCAAAGCCATGTTCCAGCCCATGATTGCGAGCTTTGGCTTTACAACCAAATACAAGGTAACCCCTAAAACATTGTCCGTTGTGGTCACAAAGTGCCCTCTCTACGAAGGATTCAAGGCTGCGGGCTTAGACCATAAAACCATTGGAAAGATGTGCAAAGCAATGTCTGGGTCTGAATACAGTCAAGCCAAGAAACACTATCCGAAAATCGAGGGCAGCGTACAATTCAGAGACTCGCCTAAAGGGTCCTGCGTCGAGAAGTGGACGATCAGGTAGTAAAACCGCAAACGCGTATTCACACAATCGGAGTGTTGCTCGTCACACTGCTTAGTTCAAGATCATCCTTTTTCTTCACGAGCGAGCGCTCACTGGAACAAATGTAAGAACTGGCTAAACCACCACTAATTCAACAAATGCTCGGTCAATCTAGCTTTATTTCGTGAAATAGGCTTTTGGTGGGGGTCAAGTAGATTTAAGTCCTCGTTTAAATTTCTCATGACATGTTTTTTGATGTTATTCAAATACTTATGCTCGATTGAACGCATACCATAAGATGAATAAGAACATGAGAATGTGAGCTACTGCTACAGTTGTTGTGTTAGCAATAATACAGTTTTTTGCTTCATAATCTATTTTAGTGGTAAACTTTCTGATATATTTAAACAAAAAAAGCCCAGGCTAAGTGACAATTGAAATGACGATTGAGGAACTAAAAAAGCTAGATGATAGAGTTTCCACTGGCATAGAAGGCTTGGACGACTTAATCGAAGGAGGCTTTCCCAGGGGCAGCCTCATCTTGCTAGCGGGTTCTCCAGGTTCGGGTAAAACCATTGCCTCAGCACAATACCTTTATCACGGTATCACAAAACTCAAAGAAAAGGGGATCTATGTTTCTTTTGCGGAACGAAAAGAAACTTTCTTCAAAAATATGAAAAGATTCGGCTTGGATTTTGAAATGTTAGAAAACCAAGGCAACTTCAGGTTTTTGGACATTATGACTTGTAGCGAAAACGCAATCGATTCCGCATTCAACATGATATTAGGAGAAGTTTCGGCAACCCATGCCAAGAGACTCGTAATCGATTCATTCTCCGCAATGGCGCAAGCATTCAAAAAGAAGATAGATACAAGAATTATGGTTCACTTGTTAGAGAAGATGATGAGAGAAACTGATTGTACTACGTTGATGGTAGTCGAGATTCCAATAGGAAGTGCAATGATAGGAATTGGAATTGAGGAGTTCGTTGCAGATGGAATAATTCTGTTCGAGATTGTTGGGGAAAAAACTGGAATTCGAAAGAGAGCATTGATACGAAAGATGCGAGGAACAAATCACGACATGAATTACAAAAGCATCATAATATCGACTAACGGAATTTCGCTTATGTCAGAAGTGACGTAGAGATTGAAGGATTTACCTATGAAACAAGAAAATCCTACATTCGAAAAAATCTTGTTCCAAGCTGCCTATGAAGGCATGAACGTCATTGGCAATTCTGTTCCATCCGCTATCATCCCGTATCTTGAAAAAACTGGCTCAATTGAATCAAGCGGTGTGATCGCTAATTTTGAAGCCTTTGACAAAGACTTGAAGAAAATATTTGGATTTGGCGCAAAAATTATCGAAAAAAAGATTCTAGAAATCCTCTGCTCAAAGCTTCAGATCTCTCAGAAATTAGATAATGATTTTAATTTTGATGACGTAATTAAAGACATTAAAAGAAAATTCCATTCGAAAGAAGTGCAAGTTACGTTGGCTGAAACTGTGAATGTATGATATTGATTGTCACTTCATAATACTTTTTCAGAAGATAATTCAATGTTAAAGTTGGTCACCTATATTGAAATTCGAATTCGCTTCCAAAAGAATTTCTTGCTTAATCCTACTATCATTGATCATCCTTATTCTGGTTTGTTCTGCCGAGTGTGACAATGGTGTTGTCTCTCTAAGTTATTATCCAAGCAACTACTCGATCTTGAAAGGAACATATTCTTCTGGAAGTATTCCCATAAGTGTCCAAACAGTAGATGCAGACTATTTGGTTGTGCAAAGCGAAGCGACAGAAACAACCGCTTCAACGTATCCTTTGGAATATCTGCTAAAAGGATCAACAAATTTGATCTCTGGCGACATTTCAAATTTGGCTTCAAATGACAGCGCCTACATGGTTTTCAGAAGCTACGAAGACACCACTTGTAGCCTTCAATATTACAATTCTAGTGATGGGGAATCCTTAACAACAAGTGGAGCATATTCCGACAAAGTAATCTTGACCTTTACTCCAAGCTTGACTGGAGACTACTTGATAACTGCATCTGCAGAGTTATCCGGAAGCTCTGCCACATATGATGTTCGTGTTCGAATGATTATCGATGGAACCACCTACTCAAATTCAATGTGGCAGCCAGATGAAGCCAACATGTGGGAATCATTTTTTACAAGCAAGGTAATCAACCTTGGTAGTGGCTCTCACACGATAAGAATACAGTATTCATCCGAGAATTTTGCACAAACAGTAACGATTCGAAGAGCACGAATAATGGCCCTAAAACTCTTAGATTTTGAAAGCAATGAAGCCGAGACCGAACAAACAGTGACTTCAGGAATCTATGTAGACATTGTCACGAGAACCTTTACTCCATCCACGGCAGGAGTATACCTAATACTCGCAACTGCTGAAGTAGAGGCAGCATCAACCTCAAACAGCATTTATACGAGGCTACAGATTGACGGCGTGGCAGAAGACGAGATGATAACTGAAGGCGAAACAACAACTGACTATGAGGTTTTCGCAGCCCATAACGTGACCACCCTGTCTGCTGCATCTCACACGATAAAAATTCAAGCTAGAAGAGAAGGATTTGGAACAATGTACATTCGTCGAGCAAGAATAGCCGCCGTGCGATTAAGCGATTACTACGATTACTACACCAGTGGAAGCGAAGGAGTATCTTCTACAAGCTCCACCAATTGGCAAGACAAAACAGTCTTAACTTTCACTCCAAGCACCACAGGAAACTACCTGATTGTGGCTACAGCCAAAATAAACTTGAACACCGCGACAAACGGCTATCAACCCGCGATAAACTTTACAATTGACGGAACTGAATATGGATATTGGCAAGCAGGATTATCTGCCTCCAGCGACTATGTAACTTTCGCAACAATGATAAACGCTTCTCTTTCTGCCACTTCTCACACGCTCAAAATTGTCTACAGAACAACCAATTCATCGTACGCCGTTTATATAAGGGACGCAAGAATCGTTGCCGTCAGACTCGCTAGACAATACGTATCGGAAGTAGAGTTTACCGGCGCTTCCAACACCTATAATTGGACTAGGCTAAGCTGGATACTCGATTGCGGATGGACAATAGGCTCTGTGAACGTCTCGCTTCAGCTTTATGATTTTACACTTGACGATTATCCTACAAGCGGCAACGGCTGCATCACTTATATTTCGAGTGGTGTGCCAAACAATGAAGAAAGTAAAAGCCAGACTATAATTGCCAACCCTATTGATTATAGAAACGCCACAGGTCATTGGAAGATGAAAATTGAGGGAACTAAGATAACCAATACTCAGTTTGACCTCAAGATTGATTTGATCGAGTTTAGGCCCTGCTATAATGAATATGAGGTCTCAACGGAATTCACCTTTTCAGGTATTACAAACGCTACTGTTGTAGGTCTCAATTTTACAGTTGTTAGCGAATATAGTATAGCAAGTGTCAGAATTGTAATACAAGTCTGGAATTACTCGTCTTCAGCGTACATCACAAACGGAGAAGCCTATCTCGAATACCTCTCCACTGGTATGAATGAAAGTAAAACGCTTAGCCTGAACATCAGCCTGCAATTTTACGTTTCAGATGGAAATGCAAAAATAAAGATTTCAGGCGTTCAGATAGAATCAGAGTTCCAACAAAAGATAAACCAGATCACGCTTCTACACAGTTATGTTGCTTCGGATAATTTGAATGGGCAACCTTTCGACTGGACTTGGGTCATTCTATGTACGTTGCTAATCATAATCAGCCTTCTTTTACTACTAGTTCTCGTATTTAAACGCAATAAGAAGAAAACCGAGACTACAATTGAAAAGAAAATCGATCCATTCTCCACATCATTTGGCATAACTCACGAGTGGGTGATTGGAAAAAAAGTATTGTTAGAAATTGACCCAACTGCAAACTATCAAAATGCTCTCTTTGACTTCGCTTACGAAGCAAAGAACAATGGCGAAAAGTTGTTCATATTTACCAGCGCAAATAGTCCCTTGCATTCGAAATTTGCAGGAACTAAAAGT
>Ga0315308_1002027_pt1 | contig 11525 bp, 10 predicted proteins | sample TDP3_MG_FD_203078 | JGI IMG/M metagenome (GOLD analysis project Ga0315308, IMG submission 203078) | Freshwater sediment microbial communities from Lake Towuti, South Sulawesi, Indonesia - TDP3 | ecosystem: Environmental > Aquatic > Freshwater > Lake > Sediment | place: Indonesia: South Sulawesi... | reverse complement strand
TATGCGCCTTGAAAGTTTTGGCGATATCCACGATTTCGGGTAGAGTCTGCGACTTCTCCACTGCCCTCCTTGAAAAAAGCCAAGTTTGGGTTCCCCACCTATGAATCTGCAATCGACTTCCATCCAGCTTAAACTCAGCTCGAACAGGATACTCCACTTTATCGGACTCGTATAAATGGGCGAGTTGGGGCTTAAGAAACTGTCCGGGTCGCAGTTTTATGGTGGAAAGCGTTAGCTCACCCATGGGCACAAGCATTATGCCCTCGGTTATTCCAAGTATGGCGCAAGCGCTTTCAATAAGTTCCGGCGAAACATTGTAGGCTCTTGCTGCGGCTAGAATTACAGTTCTTTGGTAGTAGCCCAGTTTTAGGTCGCCCAGTAGAAGTCTAATTATATACTTTGCCTCTTCAGACGTGCCCACCCTTAAAAGGCTGGAAATGTGGAGATTCCGCTCCATAATCCTCGCCATTTTTGGAAGAAGCCTAATTGCCTCGTAAACCTCCTCCACGGTTAATTCTTCTTTCTTAGGTTTTTTCAGAAGAAAGGCTACTTCGCCGTGTTCGCCATAATCTATGAGTAGTTTTCTAACTTCGCGTATGGCTGTTCCTGTGGCAAGGGATATAGCTCTTTCCACGGTGCCTGGACCCACTTTCAGGCTTTCCTCTGTGAGGCTTCCCAGTGCCAGCCTCGTTTTCATCTCCAAGCCTAAGTCTTCTCGCTGAAAGAATTTGGCGAGTTCTGTTTCCTTACCCTTCTTACTCCTCAAAACAGCTAGGCGTTCATATACTTTCACAACGCTTGAGAAAGGAACGGGATTTTTCAGCGGTACCCCTGCCATGAATAAACGTATTAGATGGTAGGGAACTCCCCACTTCCATTCAATTTGTTCTGGAGTGAAGCCCGATTCTACGAGGTGCTGTACCGCAGCTTTGGGACTTCCATACGTTTGAACGAGTTCCTCAAAGGTGGGAGGCTTCACTACAGTCATTTTCTTAACCTATCTGAACTCTACAACGAAAAAAGGATGCGGGCTTATAAAACCCCTACGCCTCTTGATAACCAGCGCCAAAACGTAATTCGGATTTAAAATCTTTGACTGTGCTGATGAGTCTCAAAATTGCAACAAGCACATTCTGAGTTTGTTTATCGAATGGATCCGTGTTTAATTTTTGTCTTTTGTTTTAGGAAGTATATTATTGAACCAAACAGGCACCATGCGATCCCGAAAATCAGCGGTTTTACATCAAAAAATGCCAGAAGCCCAATTGAGGTAATGAGCCCGATGATCGGAGTTAGTGGATATAGCGGTGTCTTGAATGGGCGATGTAGGTTAGGTTTAATTCGTCTAAGTTTGATCAGCGACAAGTTCACTAAAGAAAAACCTATCAAAAATCCGAAACTAATTGAATAAACCACGAATTCAAGGTTGTCTACTATGGAGAAAAACAGGATAAAGATTGAACCGCAGACAATCGCTACATAGGGAGTTCTATAGCGTTCATGGACTTTTCCTAGAACCTTTGGAAAATGCCCATTCCGACCCATGGCGCAAGCAGCCCTAGAAGAAGCAACAATCGCTGAATTGAGAGAAGTCAACGCGGCAATTAAGCCAGCAGTGGTAATTAGTATGACGCCGACACTGCCCATGGTTTGTTCTGCTACCAAATTCAATGGAGTCAGCGAGTTGCTCAAAACGTCAGGAGAGATTATGCCGACTGTCACGTACACCACAAGGCAGTACACAATCATCAAGATCAATGAGCAGAGAATCATGGCTCTAGGAATTGTTTTCTCTGGTTCCTTTATTTCTGCTTGAGCAGCGGCTATTGCTTCAACTCCCACATATATTTCGAAAATGAAGGCAATAGCTGCAATCACGCCTAACGGACCCTTTGGCATAAACGGCTCGAATGCATTGGACCTAAAGCCATAGGTCAATCCGGCTCCTACAAACAAGAAAATTATTGCCAGCAGTGTTGATGTTAAAAGCGTCTGTGTAATGCTCGCTTCCTTGATACCATTGATGTTGATAAGTGTGAAGAGAATGACCAAGATGATCATTATCAGAAATTTATTGATTGACATGATATAAGAGAGCATATAAGCCGAGCCTAAAACCATCAGCGTAGCATAAAAAATGTTGCTAGACCATTCATACCAGCCTGTGAGAAAACTTGGAAGACCTTTGAATGCCTCTTTGACATATACGTATTCGCCGCCTACTCGTGGCATTGCGGCTCCGAGTTCACAATAAGAAAGTATGGTAGCCATGTTAATAATTCCGCAGAAAAGGAAGGACAAAATCACCGCGGGTCCTGCTATTTCGACGGCTGGGCTCAGTATTACGAAAATGCCTGCGCAAATAGTGCTTCCTAAACCCATCATTGTCGCATGCAAAAGTCCAAGCTCTCTTTTTAAGCTCATACGTAGTTCTCCAGCAGACCCCCATCGCTCGCGACTCCTTTGTTTTAGGCGCCTCCACGGATTTTGCTAAATCAAGCCAAGAAGCGATTCTCGTTCTTAAGCCTTTTCCCTAAGCATGATAAACATCGAATTGAATGGGAAAATGGAAAAAGAGGTTGGCCATGACTGCGCTGACTCTAATTCGAAGGCTTCGGGATGGGCTCAAGGGCTCGGATGAAGCCTTCAGGCGTTATGTCTACGCGTATTCTTCTCCGTTCAAAGTTGCACATTCTGCAGTCTAAAACCCTAGCGATTCTCACGAACTCTCCCCTGTCGGCTTCGAGGTCAACCTTCTGATCTTCCCAGTAGATGCGGCCATAATCCACTATAATGGTTCCGTCAAGGTTGTGGGCTAGCCCTATGCCTCCAGCCATGTCGTAGCTGTCCCACCTTTCTGCACTCCTCTGATTCACGTAGAGGCCGGTTACTCCGTGAAGTTGGTTGTATCTTGCTAGTTCCATAACTCTATATTTGAGGGCGCCTCTGTAGGCTTCGAGAACCGTCACCGAATCTATGATAGCCAGTTCAATTTTTTCCTTTTCCACAACGTAACGATAAGTTTCAGCGAAGGTGCTCCAATCCCTCAAATCCGGATAGACAACAGTGTCAAGGACATAGAGGTTTTCCCTAATCTTTTTCCAGTCCAACCCCAATATGTCGGCTTTCTGCTTTAAACGAGACTGCAAATCAAACCTCGGAGTCGCGCTTTTCCAAGTATCCTCCGCAGTGGCGTAGAGGGTCTTCTTTCCAGCAGCAGCCACCCTAACCGCAATTTCCTCAACCAAAATCGACTTTCCAGCCCCTGGAAGCCCGGTTATGGCGAATTGTCCACAAATGGGAACGCCGTTTAGGGTTTTTCCCTCAGGCGTCAAGAATAGTTGGTCTACGAAGGTTCCGGTTGGTAGTCCCATGAGGGTTTTCATTGCTTCTGGAGCCTCGTCTGGACGGAGAACCAAGCTGCTCAGTTTTTCTTCCTTCCTCTCGATTTCTGTTTTCATGGGCTTGGTGGCTAATTCCCATTCGTCGGCTGGGGCTCTTGCTCCTTTCATGGCTTCTGCCAAGGTTTTTGCCATGGCCTTCATTATCCTTTCAACCTCAGGCGCTGCTTCTTGCTTCTTCTCTTCTGGCGGAGCTGACGGCGCAACCACCTTGGAAATGACTGCTTCTGGGGCAAGGAGAACCCACATTTCTCCTCTTCTGTTTACGACGCCCTTCGATCTTAGGGACTGAAGCAGAGCGTAGGCGGAGTTTGGACCATACTTGGGTACGCCTAAGCCTTCAGAAATTTCGTCTAGGGAAGCTTGACCGTCGTGATCTTTCAAGAATCCTACGATGTCGCTTTCCTCTACCATTCATTTTCCCCAATGGTTAATGTTTATCTGTTCACTATAAATATTCCCAATTTTAAGGTGAAAATTCATACATCAGAAGCTGGATAATAGATAGCATGAGATGGTGCTTATGAAGGTCTTTCTCGCTGCCCCTTTATTCAGCGAGGCTGAGCGCGATTTCAATTCTAAGGTAGCCAAAAGGCTGAGAGAGGAAGGATTCCAAGTTTGGCTTGCTCAGGAATCTCCCTTCATCCATGAAGGAACTTCCAAGGAGAAACAGAAAATCTATGAAGAGGATATCTCAGCCCTGAAGGCATGCGACGTCGTAGTGGCAGTCTTAGATGGTGTGGAGGTTGATTCGGGTGTGGCTTTCGAAATGGGTTATGCCGTAGCCCTAGGAAAGCCCGTGATAGGACTAAAAACGGACCATAGAACTTTCTCAAAAGTGGAAGACATCAATCTCATGTTAGAAGGGCCCCTAACCAAACTCTGCAATACCATAGAGAAAGTCCTAACCGAGCTCAAAAGCATTTAATTGCCCCAAGTAACGTTAAGCGTAAAGGTGTTTCGAATGGACGTTTTCGAAGCCATTAGGGCTAGGAGGAGCATAAGAAAGTTTCGTCCAAAACCTATTCCAGACGAAAAGTTGGAGATGATTCTGGAGGCTGGTCGTCTAGCGCCTTCGGCTGGCAACCGTCAACCTTGGCGCTTCGTTTTGGTTAAAGACCCTGATGGGAAGAAGATTCTGGCCAGGGCGGCGGACAACCAGATGTTCATTGCAGACGCCAGCGTAATCGTAGTTGCTCTTGGCGATCCCGAAGCTTCGCCGAGATGGTTTAGGCAAGACCCTATGATTGCGGTTGAGCACATGGTTTTGGCTGCAACGGCTTTGGGTTATGGCACCTGCTGGATCGGAGCCTTCAATGAAAAAGAAGTTAAACGTATTCTGAGGATTCCTGAGGGGTTGAAGGTTATAGCGCTTTTGCCCATAGGCTTTCCAGACGAGGCTCCAGCTCCTAAGGAGAGAAAACCTTTGAAGGAAATCGTTTTCCTAGAAAAATACAGGAACTAAACTTGAAAACGCGTTCTTGTTGGTTCTCCTCCGCGTCTGGTTAGAAACCCGAATAACTCGAAGGGTCCTAGGGGGAAACCGAAACCAAGCTTTAGGGCATTGTCCACATCGGTTTCTGTTGCGGTTCCCTCCTCAACTATTCGCATGGCTTCCCTTGCCAAGGCGAAATAGCATCTGTTAGCGATGTAGCCGTACGCTCTTGGATCGTCCTTGAAGACTATGGGTACTTTCCCGCACTTTTCTAAAACGCCTTTAACAACCTCGACGGTTTCATCAGAAGTTTCTGAAGCCCTAATCACTTCCACTCCCCTCATTACTGAGGGAGGGTTAAACCAGTGGGTGCCAACAACCTTGTCAGATCTTTCGGTTGCCCCAGCGAGGGCTGTTATGCTAAATCCGGAGCTGTTGGTTGCCAGAATGGTGCGTTTAGGACACTTCTTGTCCAGTTCGGCGAAAACTTTCATTTTAAGATTCAGGTCTTCGGGAACGCATTCGGTGACGATGTCAACATCCCTGCAGAATTCGTCCATGTCGGTTGCCAGTTTAATTCTTTTAATGGCGCCTTCCATTTGTTCTCGGTTTATTTTACCTCTGCTAACTCCTGTTTTTAGTCCATATCTGCCCTCTATAATCTCGTTCATGGCGCTCTTCAGAACAGCGTCGCTTACGTCTCTGGCAATGACGTTGAAGCCGAAGGTTGCAAAAACCTGGGCTACGCCACTTCCCATGACGCCAGCGCCTAGAACACCAATTTTCCTAACCTCTTCAACTTTCATAATTTTCACCACTAACCTATTTGTTGATATGAACCTCCAAAAAGCCTTTTGTCTCCATAAAACCATTGAAGGCGGGTACATCGTGGTTCATACTTCTACTCTTTGTTTTATTCTCAACAAACTCAAGGCTAGATTCTTTTATAGTGCAACGTTAATCAAATCTTAGAGATGAAAGGCATGAAGATTATTTGCGCCCGTTTTTCATTAGTGAGGTAGCAATCTTTGCAAGCCAGAGTTATAATGTTGGTGGACTTGGACTACTTCTTCGCCCAGTGTGAGGAGAGGAGGAACCCTTCCCTAAAAGATAAGCCGGTGGCTGTATGTGTATATTCTGGGCGCAGCGAAGACAGCGGAGCCGTAAGCACAGCAAACTACATAGCCAGAAAGTACGGCGTGAAGTCTGGGATTCCCATCTCGTTGGCGAAAAAGAAACTGAAAAACAAGGACGCCATCTTTCTACCAGTGGACCACAAGTTTTACGAGGAAGTTTCAGAGAAAATAATGAGAATTCTGAGGAGCCATACTGACCGTTTCGAGCAGGTTGGAATAGACGAAGCATATTTGGACGTGAGTCAAAAGGTTAAGGGAAACTTTGAAGAGGCAAAGGAACTTGCCCAAAAAATAAAGAAGGAGATTAAAGCCCAACAAAAGCTCACCTGCTCGATTGGCATCGGGCCAAACAAGCTTGTTGCCAAAATTGCCGCAGACTTCCAAAAGCCTGACGGTTTAACGGTTGTCAAGCCTGAACAGGTTGAAAGCTTTTTATCTTCGCTACCAGTTAGCCGCCTCATCGGCGTTGGAAGAAAAACCAAAAAGAAAATGCAAACTTTAGGAATTAGGACGATCGGTGATCTGGCAAAGTATGATGTGCAAAGATTGATTGAGGTTTTTGGGAAGAAGTTGGGGACTTATTTCCACAAAGCCTCAATTGGAATAGATGATGAGCCTGTTCAAGAAAGGGGCGAAGTTGAATCCATAAGTAGGATTTCCACCTTGAAGGAAGACACACGTGATTTGAAGGTTATCCTCGAGAAAACTAACCAATTATGCGACGAAGTTCATGCAAAGCTTCTGCAACGAGGACTCAGTTTTAAGTCTGTTGGAATAGTTGCAGTTATGACAGATATGAGCATTCACAGTCGATCCAAAACCCTTGAAAGTCCTACAGTTGAGTTGGAAGTTTTCAAGAAAACCGTGAAGGAACTTTTTGAAAAACTCCTCAGCGGGTCTGAACTCGAAGCAAGAAGGGTAGGTGTCAAAGTCTCGAACTTTTTTAAAGAGCAGAAGAGGCAGAAACAGATAACGAACTTTATAGGGCTCGCCAAAAATTGAAGCCATATTCTAGGCTGGTTTCTTTTTCGATTTCCTTTCAAACAACCAAGTTCGAAAGTGAAACCTAATTACGTCTCTTGTACAGGGATTAGACGCCATATAGTTCCTAACCGATAGTCCTCTTTCTTGAAGAAACTCCTTAAAAAGCGTCTCTTCATCGAGTTTGCCACCAGAAAAATTACCTTTAACTATGTATTGTACCTTGAAACTTTGTGGGCTGGACTGTTCAATTTCTCTTATTTCTACTTCAACAGCGCTGCTGAGACTTTTTAATTCGTAGATAAAGTCTTCGAAATAGTCTTGCACGCCGCAACTTTGACAGAAAGACCCCTCAAACTCTATGGTGAAGCCATTCTTCTCCAGTTTAAGAAGCTTCGCCGTTGCCTCTGGACTTCGATATCTATTGTAAGCCTCTATAGTTCTCAGAATGAGTTTACTTAAATCAGTGCTCGCAATGCTTTTCATTCAAGTTCCCTATCATTCCAAACTTTCCCGACTATTTCAAGGTTTTCCAAACTGCATTAGATCCACGTACCAATTGCGCTTGGCTTTACAAAAGGAGACTTCATTTGCTTGAATCTTTAGAAAAATGGTAACCAGCTTCCTCCAGCATCCTCATTGTTTGTCCATGTAATATTCCTGCTCTACACATTATTGCGAGGCTTCTTAATAGTTTCGAACCTACAGAGTAAAGGTTATTTTTCCTTTCCTTAGTAACTACCGAATAATTTTTGGATTTAGGAGTGAATTAAGGCAAAGCGACATACTTTTTTAACTGAAAACTCTATTCCAATAACCACAACTAGAACATTTCTTTCTAAGATTTCTTGTCATTCATCCGTATCTCCCTTATCCACAACTCTAACCAACTACACATGCATTTCTAATGTTATAGATTTTAAAAAAAGGGAAAATAAAAGGGAAAACATTGGAATCGAAGGGCGCGCGCAGAAAAAGGAATTAAGAGACTAGCTTCGCTAGGTCCCAACGATGGGTTCTTCTGATATACACCTTCCTTCGAAATACGGTACCGCTCTATATGTCACAAGCGCATTTGCCACAACAGTATCGGTCTCAGAGAATACTTCGTAGCAGAGCAATGTGAAGCCACGGCGTGCTGGAGTTTGAGAATTTCCGTCGCACCAACTAGCGACCGGGTTCTGGGTAGACGCGGAGCCTCCAGGTCGTATATAGGGTAACAGTATTACATTTGGTGAACAGGGTTCACGAGCTACCTTCGCCTTTCCCTCCTTCGATGTGACTGAAAGTAGATGGACTGTCACGTCCTCCAACCGGAAGTATCCTGTCCTATTAGTTACCGTGACAATAAAGAGTGCCCGTTCATTCCAGTTCCATAGAGGTCCAACTTGCGGGACGATATCGCATCTGATCCTTACGCCTTCCTTTACGCAATTGCCCCATTTCCTGAGTAACTCCTCACACTCGGTCAGTCTCCTGGGTAGGATTTTCCCTTTGACTATGCGGTAATCTAAGATACCTTCTCTTATCTTTTCAATTTCGCCAGCCACAATCCTTTTTGCCTCTACCGTTTTGCTCATTTCCTTTTTCACCTCCTTTATTCCCTTTATGTTTAATTTGCCTAGGAAGGAGAGGTCCAAAAAAAATAATATTCTGGAATACTCCTCCGTATTATAATTTCATGTTGAACTATTCTTAAAATTTTGGGTAAAACCAGAAATTCCATACAGAAATTCCTTTAAGACTGATGTTTCTTCCAAAATTCCAATAGTTCTTAATCCAAACTTTGATAGGTGATGTAACAGTCTTTTAATGTGGAAGGAATATTCTCAGAAGAAAGATTGTCAAGAGAGAGGAAGGCAATCTAACTGATGTTCTGAGACAAGACAATTACAAGAACATCATTCCTTCAGCTAATATATGTATTTTTTATTTTATTCGGTAGTTAAGTTGAGTAAAGGTTATTTAGGCTGAAGCCATGAATACCCTTTTCCTACTCAGGATATGAGAGAATAATAATGAAAGAGAGCGTTACGGTGAAAAAGTTCCGAGAACTTTTTGAAACGAGAGACACTGTCGCAGCTGAATGGAAGAAGACTGGAAGAAAGATCGTGGGTTGCGTATCGACCTACACTCCGGAAGAAGTCATATACGCGGCTGAGGCTTTACCTATGGGCGTACTGGAGAAGTCTGAAAGTTTTTCTAAAGCCGATGCGTATTTGCCCAGCTTCGCCTGCTCTTTCATGCGGGGATTCCTTGAGACTCTTCTTGAAGGAAGATATGGATACCTTGACTTCATAACTTTGCCCTCTCTTTGCGACTCCATGCGGGGATTCTACGGCATATGGAAGAAAATTTCAGACAACCCCTACGCCTATCTTCTGCATTATCCAACAAACCGTTCTGAAGAAGCCCTCGAATACTTTGCCGAAGAGGTTGAAAGATTCAAGAATTTCATGGGAAACTTTGCCGGCAAAAACATTTCTGAAAAAAACTTGAGAAAGGCTGTAGATGTTTACAACGAGAACAGAAGGCTTCTGAAAAAAATGTATTGGTTGAGGAGAAAGGAGTCTCCTCCAATCTCTGGTGTAGAAGCGCTAGAAGTTGTGCTATCAAGCATGACTACGCCCAAGGATTTGCATAATCAACTCCTCGAGAAACTTTTAAGCGAAATCACCGAACGAAAAGAGTATCCGGAAGGCAGTGTTAGGCTGCTCGTTTCAGGCCATATCATAGACGACCCGGAAGTTCTAAAAGTGATAGAGGATTCCGGTGGAATTGTTGTTTCAGACGATCTTGACAGTGGATCCAGATACTTCTGGTCTCTCGTAGACGCTGAGGCAAAGCCCATAGAGGGCATAAGCAGGCGATACGTTAAGATTCCGTCACCGTACGGTTCTCCCATAACAGATAGAATAAAATATCTTAAGACCATGATTAAGGCGTTCCAGGTTGAGGGCGTAGTATTCCTCACGAGGAAGTTCTGTGAACCCTACCTCTTTGATTACGTGACGTTGGGGCGGGCTGTTAAAGAGGAGGATATACCTTCATTATATCTCGAATATGAATATCCCTTGGCTAGGGGAGCCCTCAAAACTCGAGTTGAAGCCTTCGTAGAAATGTTGAGGTGAATGGCATGTCTCAACGAGCCAAGAGAAGCCTCTCAGCGGCTAGGGAAGTAACAAGTCTAGTTGCGGCTCACTACATGAGCGCGATTCAAGCCCACAGCGAGGGTAGGTGGGTGGCATGGTGCACGGCTGTGGCGCCGCCCTCAGAAATATTGTATGCCATGGGAATTCAACCACTCTTCCCAGAAAACTATGCTTGCGTTGTTACAGTTATGAAGGCGGCGCGGAACATGTTTGATGCCTCGGAGGCTTATGGCCTCTCCAGAGACTTGTGTTCCTACTCCAGATGTGTGATGGGTTCTGTCCTCGGAGGTGAAGCGCCATTCGGTGGGATGGAAAAACCTGACGTTCTGCTGTCAACGAAAAATGTTTGCATAGTCTATATGAAATGGTGGGAATTGATGGCCCACACCCTTAACTGCCCCTTATACGTCATAGACTGCCCCGCCATCACCGAAAAAATAGAAGACCATCATGTGAAATACGTTGATGACCAATTAAGAAGTCTGGCGTCGGAGCTCGAAAAGGTTACTGGAACGAACCTAGACGAGGAGAAATTGAAAGAAGCCGTGAAACTCTCTGATAGGGCTGCAGAACTGTGGCGTAAAGTGATTGAATATAGAAGGGCGAAGCCTTGTCCCATGGGGGTCACAGACTCCTCCGCTGCAATGTTTCCCATAGTGGCTTCAGCGGGAACACAGGAGGCCGTGGAATATTATGAAAGACTACTAGATGAAGTCTCGGTGAGGGTTAAGGAGGATGTGGGAGCCCTCGAAGAAGAGAAGTTTAGGCTTTTGCTGAGCGGAATACCCTACTGGCATCACTTGCGCATGTTCAACTATCTGGAAGACAAGTATGGAGCGGTGTTTGTTCACGAACTTTACACGGCAACCTGGGGCTTAGCAAGCCTGAAACCTGCGAAACCCTTCGAAAGTTTGGCTTACAAAATGCTTCTCAATCCAACTAACATGCCCATAAGTTGGGGAGAAAAATGGATTACTGGGTTAGTAAAGGATTTTGACGTGGATGGAATCGTTTTGCTTTCAAGCAGGTCATGTAAAGCAACTTCGATAGGTAATTTAACAATCCAGAAGGTTTTGAGAGAGGAATATGGGATTCCAAGTGTCGTGTTAGAGGCTGATCACACAGATGACAGAGCCTACTCAGAAGCGGAAGTCAACGCGAGGCTTGACGCCTTCATGGAAATGTTGGGAGCAAAATAAAAGAGACCAATTATAGTGTGTAGTGTGGTTTCCCCTGGTTTCGGTTCAGTTTGGTTAGAGTCTCTTGAGGAGACCAGGAGACGATTCTGCTGCTCGCCAGAGTCTAGCTGTAAGGGCTACCATTCCGCCAATGATGATTAGTACGCCGGAGAGAGTGCGATACTTGAAGTCAAAGGAATGCAGAATAAGTATTCCTATGACGATGCCCATTACGCCGCCCG
>Ga0315308_1002023_pt1 | contig 11532 bp, 9 predicted proteins | sample TDP3_MG_FD_203078 | JGI IMG/M metagenome (GOLD analysis project Ga0315308, IMG submission 203078) | Freshwater sediment microbial communities from Lake Towuti, South Sulawesi, Indonesia - TDP3 | ecosystem: Environmental > Aquatic > Freshwater > Lake > Sediment | place: Indonesia: South Sulawesi... | reverse complement strand
CTTGGATCCTAGCCTAGCATCTAGTGCAATCCCCTTTCCATACGTGATAGGAAAGAGTTTATTATTATCCTTTCCAGCCAGCCCTTAGCTACCTGTTTGGCGATGGTTATTCTGTCGAAGACCGTCCTCAGGTGTTGAATTTTATCGCCCTTGAATTCGTACACGCAGACGGTTGGCACCTCGTACTTCGTCCCCTTGTAAGTAGCCACTACGTTATGCTCGTAAACGGCCTTTCCCCCCTTCACCATAATGTTGATCCCCGCATCTACAATCCTTTGGTCCGGACTGCTCCGGATCACCCAGGTTAAGTAACGCCTCAACTCCCCCTTGCCCTTGAACGTGCCCTCGGGCGTGACGTAGTCAGCGTCGTCAGCCAGGAAGGAGAGCGCCTTCTCGACATCATTCTGCTCCACAGCCTTGACAAAATCCCTCATTATCCCCTCAATCCTTTGCTCAGACACCCATCTCACCTCCTGCACACAACTACTTTTAATCGTCGAGTCTAGTTTAAAAGGATTCGATCTCGGTATGGTGAATGAATCTCTCGTTTTCCGCCATCGCTAAAAAGGCTTCTCTATCACTCCAAGCACGACTAGTACGTAGATGTAACCGAGGCTCGTGTCAAGCACCGGAAACACGAACATGGACAGGTTGAAAGTTGTGTGCATGGGAAGCATCGCGAGCAGACCTTTGTATCATCGGCAGGTATGTCTTTCTCAACTTCTAGAGTAATCCCACCTCCCCCCTTGCGATATACCCTACTAGCTTAAATTTCCAAAGAACACAGCTCGCTTGAGGGATCGCGGGATATGGGCCAGAGAGGCAAGAGTGGTAAACAGTTCTTGACGGTTGACATAAGTCGTCAAGCCTCGTTGTTTCTTCCAGAGGGAGTGTAGACGATGGACAGGATAGTCTCGACCATAATCCTAGTTTCGGTCTCGATTACGCTGGCAGTGGCCTTGAGCACCTACTACGCCGGCCTGGTCAACGTCTTCATGAGGTACGAGGAGATCAGCTTCGACCTAGCTTATGCTGCTTTGAGGAACGGCGAGGCGGAGATCGTCCTCAACTTCAGGAACACGGGCCAGGAACCCCTGACGGTTGTGGCCATCGCGATAAACGGCGCGGATCTGGAGCCGACGGGCAACAATCCGTTTCCGCTAGAACTCCCCTACGGCACGAAAGCTAGGCTGAGGCTGCACGCCAGCCCAGAGACATTCGTGAGCGGGGTGGCATACGAGGTGGCGATAAGGACGGGCTCAGAGCGTACATATTCGAAGATGGTGGTGATGCCGTGATGGCCATTAATATCAAGGTGGGAAGGATCGCGGCCATCGCATTATTCTCACTCCTCCTCTTCTTCCTAACGTCAGCGACCTTCACTCTGGTAAGATGCCAGCCCAATTCCATCGAGAGGGACATCGAGATAGAGTGCAAGTGGAATGGAGCGCCCGTCGGCGCCAACCTGAAGTGGACCGAGCCCGAGGAGGATCCCGCCATAATTTCGAACGCGGATGATGGAGGCAAACCGAAGTCAGGAACTACGAGTACCAACACTGCGATCAACACACAGCAGGCATTGATGCTTACCGGTGCTTCTGCAGGTGCAGCTCTGGCCGGTGGTGGCCTACTGGTCAAGAAGAAACTGGAGGGCAGCAGCTCGTCAGAACAGGAGGCAAAGCAAACGGCATCGATAAGCACAACGAGTTCGACGGCTCCAAAATATCTTTCGGACAGTGCGCGTTCTTATAGGGAGGGACTTGAGTTAAATCAGAACGATCTCAAGTCGTCAACGCAGAGCCAACCATCAACGCCAAAACAACCATCACCAACCACCCAATCAAATCAGTCGAACACGCAGAACTCTCCAAAGGGCGATGGGCCACCCACTACCGCAGGACAGCAATACATGCAAAAGCAGATGAATTCGCAATCCTCGCAGCAAAGCCAACCGACCCAGCAATCGAACCAATCGAGCGTGGGAAATCAGAATGAGTTAACAGCGTCAAACCTCGCGGCTTCGGCAGCCGTGGTAACCAAGGAGCTGTTGATGCAGAAGCAGATGGAATCGATAACGAAGCAGTCGGCAAGTTCGACATCGGCGCAAACAGGTGGGGCTCAGCAGTCTACACAAGCAACTGCATCATCAACCTCAACCTCTCAAAACCTGGGCCTGCTGGCATCGTCCTCCTCGGCGGCACGGATGGCGGCGGAGATGTGGCCGCAGAGGCAGAAGGAGTTCGAACAACTGGCGAAGCAGAGGTCCGACCTAGCAGCGAAGTTCTCGGTCCCCTCATACTGCACGGGCTTCGCATACTCGTATACTGCTCCCACTGGGAACGCCTGGGCGAGGCTGCAGGGCCTCGGATCTGCGATCGGTAACGGGATCGACAAGGTGAGAGTGGCCGTCAAGCCATACACGCCATACATCGTGGGGGCAACGTGCATCGCGATAATATTAGTGTCGATGTTTTTCACGGGCGGGGCGACGGCGCCCACTGCCCCAACCATATTGGCCGGAGGGGGCGTCAGCATCAGCATCGGCCAGGGAGCGAGCCTGGTGGGCACGGGCATCGTGGTAACTGGTTTGGGGCTATATACGGCGCACAACCTCGGCATAATGAACTACCCGCGGCAGCAGAGCTTCGAGGCGGAGCACACTCAGATCATAGAACAATCGACATCAGAACTAAGGGAGGAGAAGGGCAGCGGACATTACGGTGAGGATGTGGCACAGGAACAGCTAGAACAGGTTGATATCGGAAAAGATAGGCTGACACAGGGAGAAAAACACGATAAATCAGTAGAACAAGTCGAAGCGTGGCTGAAAGAACAGGATGAACCGATTCTAAGTCGAGGGAAGTCCGAATGGGATCCGGTATGTACTAAGGATCGTCTGTCCAAGTACGGTTATCCCGATATCATAACCAAGGACTATATAATAGAGTGTAAAGTAGGAGAAGATCGTGAGCTTGCTTATTCCAAACCTCAGATTAAAGACTATACGCAACTTGCTGAAATAGTGGGAAAGAGATTTCTACTGTGGTTCTTCAAACATCCTGAGCCTGGTTCGAGGTGGTGGCAAATTATACATGAACTTGAGGAATGTGGGTGGTTAGTAGAATATGGAGATGGGTAGTAATGGGTGAGAGATTAGTCATACAGGCAAGTATAGACGATGCCAGTCGCATTCTCAAGGTGATAAAGGATCCTGAGAAGCTATCTTGGGAATGGGCTCCGGGCCAATTCGATGCTGCAGCTAAGTGGCTCCTGAAAAAGGGTTTCAAGATATTGCCGAAGATATTAGATGAGAACTATAAACCCGGAACAATAGGGGATGAAGGTGACAAGCTCATAACCAGTGTAAAAGGATGCTTGTTAAGGTCATACGAGGTGGGAGATGAACCGATGCCCATATGGCGCGAATCGGTTCTGGAGCTACCGGAGACGAGGGCTGAGCTGAAGAGGTTAGTGGAGGAGGAAGTGCTGGACATGAGCTTCGAGGAGGAGGTTGTAAGGGTATTAGAGGGGCGGCATGGGAAGGACAAAGCCTACTATACAATAGATGAGGAAACCCTTCACGATAACCAACAGAACTTGAGAAAATTCGGTGAAATTTTAACGATGTTGGCGGATTGCATAGACCAAGTTAAGCAAACTGAGCATTTGCCACCTTTCTTTGAATTCTACATACCAAGATAAAAAGAAAGCGTCAATTAGGGATACTAAGTATTTTTAGTGAAATCTAGAAAAGAGATCTCCATCCAATTAATGTAAATGCCAGCGATAATAAATTTAGAGTTATTATTAGTATCATAGGAGTTATATAAGGTGAAGCAAGTAATGATGAATAATTAATACTTCCCTGACCTAGGTACATAGGTAGAAATGCAATGATTACAATGAAAACAATACTTATAGACGATAAGGCTATTCCTATCTTACCACCAATCTTTCGTGAACGCCAAAGTTCAACTCCCGCAACTATGCCAAAAACCGATATCAGAAGCCATACGATCCCAAATAAACCTGGTAGTACACCGGACAATTGAGCATAAGGAATTGGAATAAAATAGGCTAAAATGCTTGCTGACATGCCCAACATTATGCTTCCCCCTATGATTAGGAATGCGCCAATAATTCCGAGAACACCATATGTGAAAAATAAGACGGTGGCAACGGTAATGGACGTTGATCTCCCTTTTTCCACAGTCACACGTGTTACAGTTTGTTTGGGAATTTGCATAGTAGCCTCTCTTGACACGTGTCTAATCTGATAACCACAATTTGGACAAAAGGTATTACCTTGCAAAACAGCTTCTCCGCAATTTGAGCAATACCTACCAGCCTGTGGTTGTAAAGATGCACTTTCACTTTCGGGTAGCTTAGTACCACAATTTTCACAGAAGATGTCTCCTTCAGGGTTCCAATACGCGCATGAAGGACAATACTTCCTTGTCAATTTAATTTACTTCCTAACCCTGTCTGTCTCCATGTTATTATACTACATTAAGATTAAGTTCCAGTCTATAAAATTAACCATAAGCCAGTAAAATCAAATATTCTTGAGACTGCTTACCTTAACTCTCTAATCCTCGCTTTGTGTTAATCTCCTAATTTTAAGCCTACGCAAGTGCAGAGGTAGCTTCCCTTAGATATCTTTCGCCATCATCGCTGATCAAGTATGATATTATTTCCCTGAGTTCTTTGACCACGTCCTGAGGGGGCTCAGTCATGGATATGATGTCGATCTGGATCTCCCATGCGCTTCGATCGCTTATCTGATGCGTGTAGCCCTTGTAATCGACGTAGATGTTCCAACTGCCTTTGAAGGGATCGAAATCGCCGAAATGGGGTCCAAAATACCAGTTCAGTATGTAGCAGGCAAGGCCTGGAAGAAGTTCGAAGGATAAGGGACGAAGTAGAGAGGAAAGTTCTGGAGATGATAGCCAGCTTATAAGTGGCAGTTTAGCATGCGATAGCCCTGACGACTCTCCCTTCGAAACGTAACTCAGATCTCTTATAATCCCTCATCAACTTCCTTGTGGATTTTGAGGCAGTTCGAGATTTATAGAGTTCTTGATTTTCCATTTCCCCATAATATGGGGTTTCTATGCTGCAAACACTTAAAAAACATGGGCCCAAGCCTATTTATAAGGAAATCAGGGGATACAAAGGTGCCTCACAGGGCCTCTGGCAGAATGAATCATAAGAGACGTGGGCAGGTTACCATACTCACGGCCATCATCATAACGATAGTCGTCCTGAGCCTCGTCTCGTTGGTCTCCCAGGCAGTCAACCTCCACCAATTCCTCAAATATGAGCCATACAGGGAAGTAACGGAGAACCTGGCCGCATCGTTCCGGAGCGCTCTGGCCTTCGCCTTGGCAAACATGACAGACTACCTCAATAGCAGCAGCGACCCAAATGCCCTGAGGAAGGGCCGCGAGGCAGCTTACAGGTACATATCGAATTGGAAGAAGGCAGCCATGTTAGCGTATGCCCAATTCGGGCTCCAGATCGATTTTCAAACGCCCTTAGACGAGAGCTCGGCCTACATCCTTCAAGGCGCAAGGACCATTGCCTTCCCCATAGGCGACGGCGAGTACTACTACGACTACATCAACCCTTGGGAGCTCTACAACCTGACTCAAGTGCACTGGGATCAGTCGATGGGCTGTTCAACTGCCTACGCAACGCTTTCCATAAACTTGACGGAGTATGGTTTCTACGGCTGGAAGAAGGACATAATCGTTGCAGCCAACGCAACTATCCAACCCGACTCATTCACGGCATCAGGGTTTAGGTCTCCAGCAGATATTGTGCTCATACTGGATGGAAGTGGCAGCATGTCGATGCATGACCCATCAGATTATGATAGCGATGACCCAATGATTAATTTAAGGAGAACGATCAATCCCTCCACCCAGTGGGTGACGGTAGGCATTCTCAGCGTCGGAGAGATTCCCACGAGATTCCGCTTATACTGTACCTCCTCCTCCTCAAAATATGAGTTGAGGCTGAAGAACGGTTCCTTCACCCCACAGCTAGAGGTTAATTATACAAAAGGCTCTAGCTTCTCTACCATATACCTGTCACCCACAGATGACGCATACGTTCGGTCGAGCAATCCGAATAATAAATATGGAAGCGCGAAGGAGCTTTGGGTTCAGAACTTCGATGGCAATCTCGTCAGGAGTTGGGTGAAGTTCGATCTCTCCCCGATCCCATCCGGGAGCACCATAAATGGCGCCGAGCTGACCTTGTACTTGTCGGGCTCATACATGGCAGCCGGACAGGAATACAACCTTCACCATAGCAATAACGATGCTTCTTGGAGCGAGGGGGGCATTACGTGGAATAACCAACCATCCTTCGTTTCCTCCCACGTCGACTCTGAAGCCCCAGAGACTGGATGGATGAGCTGGGATGTAACTCCTGATGTAGCAAATGACTATGCATCTGACAAGAAGAGCTCCTGGGTCATAAAGGATGAAGACGAGGGCGGCTGGCCACAGAGATACATCATGATGAACTCAAAGGATTATACGGGTGGTGGGGGTTCCAAGACCCTCATATCTTTCAGCGGAGGTGGAAGCAAAAGGATCGTTTTGAGCAATAATCTCACCGATGACAATACAATAGACGATGATGAGAGCAGTCCCAGCTCCTACACCTATATCGAGCCAGAGTTTGGCCGGGAGAATATGTGGTTTTATGGCAAGGCCGGCGACTGGATGATACAGGTGAAGAACAAGGACACCAAGTCATTAACCTTTACCATCGACGCATGGGGACGAAAGATAGACCGCTGTCGAAATGCCGCGACGGCATTCTTGAAGCTCCTCAACCCATCCTTGGACAGGGTGGCTATAGTGCAGTATGGTCCGGGCTGCTCGGATCAAGGGGGTCCACAGAGCCCTACCGGATACTGGTATAACGCCCCGATCGTATCGGAGGGCAGCTATTATGGGAAAGACAGCCCCTTCTATAACCTCAGCGACCCGGTCCAGTTCGAAACCGCCTTTTACGACCTGAACTGGGCAAATCCCAGGAGCCCCTACTGGGACGACGTTGGCTACGGCTTCAAGAGATATGGGCCAAACGTAAATAATTACTATACCGGAAGTGGCACCCCCCTCGGGGCAGGGCTGGAGGTCGGCGCCAATCTCTTCAACGGTACCGATCCTCAAAAGTATTACTCGAGACCTGAGGCCCAGAGGATCATCATAATGCTCTCTGACGGGTGGGAGAACAAGAAACCGCAAGTTCCAGGAACGCCTCCTGGAGAGGGCGTGGTAGCAGTCGACTATGATCCTCCGCCCTATTACTCGGTTGAGAACGACCTGACGGGGGACGCTTACTTGGAGAGCAACGTCACAACCTACACTATCGGGTACGGCGGGGGTATAGCTGATGATGAATGCATGATACCTCTGGCAGAGAGTGGGCACGGCGAGTACTTTTACGCCCCCAACGGGACCGAGCTCACTGAAATACTTTCACAGTTAGCCTACATGCTGAACGACAAGCTATCTTTGCACTTTGAGTTCATGCAGGAATATGGCACGGCCATTAACTATCTCCCAGCTTCTTCTATAACAGTCTATTTCGTCGATCCGGTCACCCATATGCGCCACAAAGTCCTGCCAACCGACTTCAGGTACCAAGGCGGTGGGGATTTCGTACTCAATCTGTCATTGGGAGGCTCTCAGGCTCCCGAGGCCGTGGACATAGTCGTCAAGGACCCAAGGGGGATAATCGTGCGGCTTCACCTGCCTTTCTCCACCTGGGGTGCTTAAGGGGGCTGATGGCGCGCGGTCCCAAGCTGGCATCATACTCTGGTGAGTTATGGCCTGATACGCTTAGCTTGATTCTTGCACCAAAGAACGTATATGAACCTCATTTGTAGATACATTACTCCGATGACGAACATTAGAATCTAACATAAATCACACTTAAATGAATAAATTGGATTAAGAACTTTTCCGATGGTTCCATTTCATGAAGTGCCCTAATCACAATATAGAGGAAGTATAAAGCGAGCAGAAGGCAGCCTTTTATATGTGACGTGCCTCAACAAGATTGAAAGATATGCATAATCCCATTGATGGCCAATTCTCAACTCCAAAGAATCCAGAAAGGTCTGCTAAAAAGGTAGAACGAAACATAGACGATTTTGCCGATTTGGAGGTAAAAATCCTAGCTGAGTGTAGTGAATTGAAGGTCAATAATCTACGTCTAATGGGAATGGCAGGTGAAATCGATCCATATTATGACGATGACATCGCAAGCGCGATTTCAGAGGAATTTAGTGACAGGCTCATCGTTTTACCTTTCATAGGCGATATGATCGTAGCCCTTGGTGGGTTGCTACGAAAGCGCAAAGATATAGACTCCAGTCAGTTCATAGAGAGCGCCCTCAGAAAATTAATTTCTAGAGAACGTGTCTCTAGACTCGATATTGCAAAAATAACCAAGATCGTGTCCTCAAGCCACAATGGCTTATTGCCATTCATGAACGGTGGGCCTGCTGATGAAAACTGGAATAAGGCAGAAAACGGCTTCTACGATTGGATCGAAAAAAGTCGAGAAAGTATACTTGGTATCGAACTTGGGTTCAAAGCCGACGAATATGTCCTTGAGGTTAGTAGGAAATTAATCGAGAAAAAGACAAGGAATCCTAGCATCTATATTAGCATCCTCATTGATGGGTTTGTTTCTCTACTGATGCAAAAATCCAAAAAGAGCCTAAATCTATTCGAAAATGAAACGCTGGAAATGATCTTCAACATGAAGAAAGCTGGCATAAACATTCACATAAACGATAGCTGGAACCCCCTATCAGAAGATTTTCTTGCAGCGAATCACATAAAATTGTGGATATTTGACGGAAAGGCAGCTTTCTTTGGAGGCATAGGGATAGAATCCCATTTCAGGGAAAAGATGTACGACGAGATGGACCTTGTAGAAGGCCCATTTGTTAACATAATGACAATGATGGCACTACTTCTCATGGCAAATCAGAGAAGCCTAATCGACATTATTGACAAAACAAAGGATATCCAGGACATGTCTAAGGACGAGATAACGAACCTATTCGTGAAGAACTTATCGGGAAAAGGAAGTATCAACATGGAAATCTCTATGAACGTTCCAGGGTACGTAAAGGATGCGAGGAATGATTACATCGATCTACTAACAGATGACAACGTTGATGAAATTTATATAATGGCACCATACTTCTCAGATGACAAAATTGCCAGAGCATTAGTGAAAACCTCGAAGAGATTGTATCGTATGCTTGAAAAAGAAAAAAAGGATCAGGTCAAGTTGGTTGCTAAAGGCAAATCGAAGCAAGAGGTACATCAAATGGTGCGCGAAGAACTCGAAAATAACAAAAGGGTACACATAATTTTCCCAAAGAAGCAAGAAAACAGAATCATCGAAGAGGTTTCGAAATATTACGCATATTACTTGAGGACTAATCCAATAGTCGAAAGCCGCCAGTTTTCCGCCCAAATTCAAACAAGAATATATGAGATGCTGCATGCGAAACAAATGGTTGTGGTATTGAGGGACCGAAGTAGGAATTGGACCAAATACGTGAAATTTGGTGGAAGTTACAATCCAGCGGGAAGAGCCCACAACATGTGGGAATTTAACTCAAAGATGTTTAAAGGTGATTGGAGCGAGAGCGACGAGGGCCCCGATGCTTCAGGGGAAAACCCTATAAAAGACTATATGGACAATGTGATGAAGGTTGTTATAAAGAATTATTCAGAACCATTTCATTGGGGAGAGATCAACGTAAAATTATCTCTTTGGGAAAGGATTATAATGAAGTTTGCGCAATTATTACCATTTTAAATTGCGCGGGCTCCCTTGTTAATCCTGAATGGCATTAATACCTTGCATCTGCCGGGGTTATACTAACTCCCTCATGGAAAGGCAAGAGTTGCCTGGACTTCAATAAATACTCATATGGGTTTGATGGACACGTCTCTAAAAAATTTAACCCCTGGGATGCTTTCAGCCTTTGCCTTAGCTTCAGGTGTAGCGGTGCACCGAACAACGTGTCGACCTAACTTTGGATTTACGAGCACAGGTCTGTAGTTTTGATCCAGTTCAACGCCGGTTTTTTCTATGATCTTCTTTATAGCCTCGATGTCAAGTTTTTCTCCAGGGCGCTCGATCTGCAGCATATATCTTGAAACTTCCTTTCGGGGATTGCCGGAATTCAATGTGATCGTCTATCCCTTTCTTATTAAAGGAATTGAATCGGCAGGTCTGTTTTCATCAAATCGTATAGAATGCATGTTGGATCGATCTCTAGAGTTGCCCTATTTTTTAGATAGGGCCTTGAAAGCTCTTCGGGCATCTATCGCGCCATAACCTAGGTCGAAGTCCCAGCCATCCTTATTAATATCCACAGCCGTTTTCTGTATCAGTCCTTTCATTGCTTCCGGGCTTAAAGTAGCATTGGAGAATTTTTGTCTAAGCAAGGCTACAACTCCAGCTGCCACGGGACTTGCTGCCGATGTTCCAGCATCGGCTTCGTATACGCCCGAGCCGCTAAAGTGGCTGTAAGCCGCTATGTCGGGTTTCCGTTTGTACAAGGCACCTGGCCCTTGTGACGAGTAGCCTAATCTCCTGCCATCGGTTGTTATAGCTGCGACAGTGATCACATCTGGATGGGAGTTAGCTCCGTGAATGCTCGCACCTGGACCTGTATCGCCCGAGCCGCAGCGCCCGTCTGGGCAAGGTTTTCCACAGTTACCAGCGGCGAACAAAACATCAGCGCCTGCAGCTACCAGTGTTCCCACTATCTGATTGAATGGGTGATCGGGGTTGGCGCTATAATTTTCTGGAGATCCTATAGGGGCGTCTTCCGAGCGATCGAACATTCCCCAGCTGTTGTTGACGACCAATGGGCCCGGCTCCCTTTGCAGTAAATCCAACATGTCTGCGTAAACGCTCAGAGCATCTGATAGGAATCCTGTCCAAGTCTCTTCTTTACTTCTCAAAAGGGCATAATCCAGAATTTCTGATTCTGGAGCTGAAATCCGCGCGTCGAAAGCAACCATGGTGCCGTGGTCCAGTTCGGCAGTACCTGGTTTGTAGTTAGGATCTGGGCTCCAGCCTCCAGATACTGGGATCCTGCTCCCATCTATGCCTGTGTCGACAACGGCTATCCTAACTCCTTTACCGCTAAGCTTGGCCTTTCTTAAGGCTCCAACACCGAGTTTCGTTGCAACTTTCTTCCAGTCACCCAAAGGCACTCCTTTACAGTATGGTTTTGGGAAAATACTTATTTTGGGATCGGCATATACCTGAACTATTTCTTCCGGGTATCTGCCCTTTAATTGCTGAATCGCATTTTTATCATCAAAATATGCCCTCAACGCATAAGTTTGCTCTTCGACCGGTTGATTAAGTGTTTCGTAGTTGAATCCGACGGCCTTTACATTTTTCACAGCATAAGATGCCTTTCCTCTAAGTGGGACGGGATTCAACCTTTTGTCGAATTGA
>Ga0315308_1002021_pt1 | contig 11536 bp, 9 predicted proteins | sample TDP3_MG_FD_203078 | JGI IMG/M metagenome (GOLD analysis project Ga0315308, IMG submission 203078) | Freshwater sediment microbial communities from Lake Towuti, South Sulawesi, Indonesia - TDP3 | ecosystem: Environmental > Aquatic > Freshwater > Lake > Sediment | place: Indonesia: South Sulawesi... | reverse complement strand
AGATTATCTGCGAGGTTCAGCCGGAAGCTGTGATTCATCTAGCCTCAATTAGTCCAGTGTCTTACTCTTACGATCATCCAATAGAGGTGATTGAGACTAATTTCCTTGGCACAGTGAATTTAGCTGAATCCTGCTTACGTCAAGTCTCCCACTTTAAACATTTTCTGTACGCCGGTACCTCCGAGGAATACGGCAACCACGGCAAGCACGAAGATATGCCACTTAAGGAGACAGCTGAACTGCGTCCCACTAGCCCGTATGCAGTCAGCAAAGTTGCTGCGGACAAGTATCTACAATACATGCGCGACGCCTACGATTTTCCTGTAACGGTCCTCCGCAATTTTAACACCTATGGCCGCAAAGCCAACACACATTTTGTGGTTGAGCGAATAATCATGCAGATGCTTCAAGAAAACACTGTTAGGCTCGGAGATCCTACACCTGTACGAGATCTCATGTACGTTAACGATCACGTAAACTCTTACCTGGCGTGTCTAGATAGCGAGGAGGCAGTGGGCGAAACATTCAACTTCTGTACAGGTCGTGGCGTTTCAATAGCTCAGCTTGCAGAATTAATTAAGCAACTCATTGGTTTCGAAAGTGAAATTATCTGGCACACTATCCCTGAACGCCCATTGGATGTCCCTGTTTTGGTCGGCGACTACTCAAAGGCTAAGCAGATTCTAGGCTGGAAGCCAAAGTTCACTCTTGAGGAAGGACTGAGACTTACCATAGACTTTTGGAGGAATAGCTTGTCCGGGGGACCCGAGTGATGTGTGCGTGCGCGCATAAGGTTTACATTGTCATTCCAACATACAACGAGGCAGAGAATTTGCCGAGGTTAGTAGAGGCACTGGAGGAGGAACTCGAAAAAAGGGGTTTCAAAATTATATTAGTTGACGATAGTAGCCCAGATGGAACAGTTGAAATCGTGAAGAGGTTAAACCAGCGTTATGGGAACATCCTATTTCATTGTAGGCCAAGTAAACTTGGAATAGGCTCCGCTATTCGTGATGGCCTAAAGATCGCTCTCTCCTTCACGGATTGCGAGTACATAGTGACCATGGACGCCGACCTTTCGCATAATCCAAAAGATATCCGGCGTCTATTGAGCGAGGCTGGAAACGCAGATCTAGTTCAAGGAAGTCGATATGTGAAAGGCGGAAGGGTAGTTGGGTGGAGCTTCTTCAGAAGTGCAGTAAGCTATGTTGCAAATCTTCTTTGCAGGTTGTTGTTTAAAACCCAACTCCATGAGCATACCTCCAATTTCAGAGTTTACTCCAGAAGATGTAGTGAAATGGTTACGGCTACTCTACATTGTGAACATTATGAGTGGTTAATAGGCTCGATACTAATAGCCAAAGACCATTATTACAGAATTAAAGAGGTCCCAATTACATTTACTGAGAGGAAGCGTGGAAAAAGCAAGCTGAAACCAGTTGATATTTTAAAATGGGCTAATTATGTGAGTAAAATGTTTTTTAAACGTTCAGTCTACGGCGCTTAAGTTACTAAGCACGTTAAAGGATGATTTTATGAAGGATTATTTGTCTCATCTGGATGTAAGCGTTGGCATCTGTGCCCATAATGAAGAAGCAAACATCGCAAACCTCTTGTCGAATCTTCTCGCGCAATCATTGCCAAAGAATTTTGATTTAAGAGAAATTATAGTGGTAGCAAGTGGATGCACAGACAATACTGAAGAAATAGTCAAAAAATATCAAAGATTGGACAAACGTGTTAAGTTAATAATTCAAAAAGAAAGATGCGGAAAGGCCTCAGCAGTTAATCTACTGCTAAAAGAGTGCAGTAGCCAAATTATTATCATGGAATCAGCAGACACTATACCTGCTCCAGGGACCATCGGTAAATTGGTCCGACCATTTCTGGATCCACGCGTTGAAGGTACGGCCGCACGACCGATACCTATTAATGATGGCGATTCCGCAGCCGATCACATATCTAAATTGATTTGGACATATTTACATCACGAACTTTCTTCTCATAAGTGCAGACTATCTGGCGAATTATTTGCGATCAGGGCGGGAATTGTTAAAAAGATTCCGTCTGAGATAGTGCATGATGATATTTACATCCAACATTGTATAGAGAAACAAGCGTGTAAACTGGTTTATGTATCAGACGCGCTTGTATTCATGAAAGGCCCTGAGACCATCACCGACCTAATTAAACAACGAAGAAAGAATATTGTCGGCTTCCTTCAACTAAGGCAATATACAGGTATCACAGAACCAACTGTAAGCCCCACGAAAACTCTTTCTTTTTTGGCAAAGGCGTTACTAGAAATTCAACATCTTCAAGAGTTTCTATATATCATGCTTGCTGTGATACTTGAAGCGTATGCGCATCTTCTGGCACGCCATGACATTAAAACAAACAGTATTCCTGTAGGGCTTGTGAATTATCGTGTTTCGTCGACAAAAAACTTGAGTGTGGGAGCATATAAAAAATCGTTGTTTCAACAAGAATAAGAGGTTAGAAATGTTGTGAAGGCAAGCCTCAATCTGACCTCATGGATATTTAGGTATAAACTCTTTCGAGCATTGGGAATGCCTGGAACGTTACCAATCAGTGTCACCGTTAGCGTTACTAATATGTGTAACAGCCGTTGTAAAACATGCTTCATCTGGAAGCTCTACCATGATCACCCTGAACTTAAAGGAAAAGAGTTCAAAACGTGGGAGTTCGAAAAAACTTTCGAGTCCTTAGGTGAACAAGTTGTCTGGGCGACGATAAGTGGAGGCGAGCCATATCTTAGGTCGGACCTACCAGAAATATGTGAGGTGCTTTGCCAACACTGCAATCCCAGCATAGTTAATATTTCCACTAACGCCCTCCTCTCCGACGTCATCGAAGACGAAACGAAGAAGATCTTGGAAAGATGCGAAGGTCCAACCTTCATCCTAAATCTATCCCTAGACGGCGTTGGTCCTAGGCAAGACGAGGTCCGTGGCGTCCCAGGTAACTTTCAACGTTTCCTTGACACTTACCGACGACTAAAAAGGCTGAAAGCTGAGTTCCCAAGCCTCCGAGTCGGGATTCATAGCGTGGTGTCTAGGTATAGCATTAACGATCTCTTTGATGTCTATGAGTATGCCAAGCAGCTTGACCCCGACTCTTACATTACCGAAGTTGCCGAAAAACGGACCGAACTCTTCACAGCAGACAAGGATATTACACCAAGTCCAGACGCCTATGCTAAATTCGTTAACAAACTTTCCAATAAAATTCGAAATGATTACCTTCACTCTAAAAAATCCGTCTCAAAAATAACTCAAGCCTTCCGTCTCACGTACTATCAAATTGCCGCTCAGGAGCTACGGGAACATAGACAGATTATCCCATGCTATGCCGGATATGCTTCATGCCAGATTACTCCATATGGAGATGTATGGCCCTGTTGTATCCTTGGATATGATAAACCGATTGGAAGCCTTCGCGAAACCGACTATGACTTCAGAAAAATCTGGTTTTCAGAAAAAGCTGACGAAATTAGAAAATACATCAAAAGCGAGAATTGCGCCTGCCCACTCGCAAACGCTCACTACACAAACATCTTGTGCAACTTTAGGTCGATGCTGAGCCTTTTAAGAACGATGATGAAACGTGCCTAGAAGGGGATTCTACGTTGAAGAAGTTTCGCTATGGCTACGACATAATTAATGAAGGAGTAGGAGTCATTCACGAAAGAATCGTTAAGGGAGAGTACATCAATTCTATTATGCAGCAGTATGGTTTGCAAAGAATCTTGGAGGTGGGTAGTGGGATAGGTATAGAAATGGGTGCGGGGGTGGGCGTCGACGGTTTGGTATTAGCAGTAAAGGGTAAGGATATTATGCTAACGGATTATGCTGAGGAAAACCTTTGGACAGCTGGGCAAGTGTACAAACTTACCAGCTTGAGGGATAAAGTATACCTCGTAAAGGCGTATCCGTCAGGAATGCCTTTCAGTTCAAACACATTTGATCTAGTGTTTAACTCATACTTGGTAGAATTTGCTGATGATCCGGTAGATTGTATCCGTGAGATGGCGCGGGTATCTCGGAGATTAGTGCTTTTGTTTGCCACAAATTATTTGAACGTTGGTCACTTTATTTACGAGATTTACGGCGGTGTGATTCGGGCTCCGTGGGAGAAGGGAAGTAAGCGTCGCACAACTCTATGGGTTCTCCGTGCACTCGTAAAAGCGGCGGGCTTAAAATTAGTTGAGAGCGGCACTATCGACATCCCCCCATGGCCTTCTGGAGTAGCGATTCAAAAAACAGAGGAATACAAACGAAGAAGAGAGCTGCGCATTCTAAACCCGGATACAGATCCATTAATCTTTAGGTTACTTAAAATGTTTTATTTGTTTGAAAAAAGCATGCCGATGTTTATTAAAATACTGCAGTCACATATAGTCTATGTCCTCGCTGAGAAATCATCTGAGAGGCGAGTTGCCTGAAAACCAATATTGTCTCAATCGTGAAGGGCACTGATGCTAACCACATCGTTGAGGAGACGTTCAATCTTCTGAAACCGGAGATTCGATCCGGAGACCTCTGCCTCGTAAAACCAAACTTGTGCACTCTTAGGTTGCCCGAAACCGGAGCGACAACGCATCCCGAGCTAGTAGAGGGGGTCGTGAATATGTTAAGAGACCGCTTCGCTGAGTTGGTCATTGTTGAAAGCGACTCTGCAGCGAGTAGCGCTGAAATGAAATTCATGTATTGCGGGTATTACGACATCGCGAAACGGGCAGACGTAAGGTTGTTAAACTTAACGAGATCCGAATGCCTTAATTTGAAGTTCGAACATACAGGATTAACAATGGACCTTCCCAGGATCTTGCTAGACTGCGATTATTTCGTTTCTGTTCCAGCGCTTAAGACTCATAGTTTAACTGTCTTCACCGCTAACATTAAGAATCTCTACGGGTTATTACCTCACCCTCGTAAAACAATGTACCATGGTAAGGTCCATGAGATTGTAGCCGAACTAAATGCTCTCGTCCAGCCCAAGCTGTGCCTAGTTGATGGCATAGTAGGAATGGAGGGGAATGGTCCTAATAAGGGAGATCCTGCTCACTTTGGTGCTGTTATTGGCGGGACCGATACTTTATATGTCGACACGATCTGTTGTAACGCAATTGGCCTGGATCCTTTGAAAGTACGCTATTTAAGGTTTTCGGCCGATTATCTAAACCGTAAAATGCCTAATTTAAATGATGTGAAGATCGTAGGTAGTCAACTAAAAGAGGTTAAGTGCAGATTTAAACCTCCCCCGAGCAGACAGCCATTCCATGATTGGTCAAGAGACTCACTTATGGCGGCCAAACCAATTGGTTGCATTTTAGACCATACTTTGATCCCAGTTATAAGGCGTATCCGTAAGAAGAAGATAAGAAAACGTTCGCTCAGCTAGTTGCCTGAAAGGGATGGATAACGGAGTGCAAAATTCGGCGTCTAAGGTTGTCATCGTGAAAAAGCTGGGCGATGTAACGTATAGTACCAAGCATGCTATAGAACTTTTGGGAGGTATGAACCAGATTATTAAAAAAGGTGACCTTGTCTTGGTAAAACCGAACCTTGTGGCACCTAGAGGCCCATACACCGGCACTACAACTGACTTACAAGTTATTGAAGAGATCATAAACAAAGTGAAGGATTGCGGAGGAGAAGCTATTTTAGGGGATGCTACTGGTATCGAATTCGATGCGGATAAGACCTTCGAGATTTTGAAAGTCAAAGTATTCACGAAGAATTTGAAGATAAAGTTCGTGAACTTCTGTAAAGATGAGCGCGTCAAAGTTAAAATACATGGCGGAAAGGCCCTGAAAGAAATAAAGCTCCCGAAAACTGTCCTTGACGTTGACGTTGTAGTAAATGTTCCAAAAATGAAGACACATAATCTCACTTTCGTTAGCCTAGGGATGAAAAACCTCTTTGGTTTACTTGATACGGAAGATAAGAGGATGGCGCATGTGCGTGGTGTTGACCAGGCAATTGTGGATCTTAACAAGGTTATAAAACCCCACTTAACCATAGCTGATAGTATCGTTGCCATGAACGGCGACGGCGCCGTCTACGGAGACCCTGTCCAACTTGGAGTGGTCATCGCTGGAAGGGACGTCGTCTCTGTGGACATAGTTTGTTGCCAAGTGATGGGTATCGATCCCATGACAGTTCCTCACATAAAACTCGCATACCAACAGGGTCTTGGATTCGGCGAAGTCAAAATAATTGGAGAAAATATTGAAAACGTCTTTAAAAAGAGATTTAGTGTCAGAAAGGGCTCATTGTATCGTAAAGCCTATCGAACTATGTATGTAATGGATTACCTCTACTCTCGAATAGCCAAAGGCAAAACTCTGATCCCCCGTTTCATCTGGATCTTAGGGACCAAACCGAAAATAGATCGAAAAAAATGCGATAAATGTGGTATCTGTGTAGATGTCTGCCCGGTTAAAGCCCTAAATCTAGACAAAGTCACAATAGATCGAAAAAAGTGCATGTACATACGGTGTCTATCATGCTTTGAGGCGTGTCCTAGAAGTGCGATTAAGGTTAAGGGGCTTTCTCACCCGCACAATTCTTCCATTTTTACAAATGTTAACGCGAGGGCATGATTGAGTTTAAAGGGCGCTTAAACACTATAACTTAGCAATAACAAAAGAGGAGCGGTTTTTGGGAGGGGCTTGGAAACGAATATCTACGATGATGAATACTTTAAAGCTCAATACGAGTATATACTTAACAATCCGTATATTGTTTCTCGCTGCTTGTATCACACGCCTAATTTTGAAGAAGAATTGGAAGTTATCCAACCGAAAAAGGAGGAAACTATCGTAGATGTGGGGTGCGGACTTGGGCAACTCCCATGGCTTCTATCAAATTCAGGAGTTTTTACCATCGGCGTCGATATTTCAAGATATGCTGTGACCTTTGCAAAGAAGTACTACAAGAACCAACATAACGAATTTCTTCAAATGAGCGCCACTTTCCTAGGATTTAGGCCTAATTCCATGGATGCCATTCTTTTATTTCATCTGCTAGAACATCTCACTGATGAACAACTCAGAGACCTACTACGAAACGTCTGTAACATATTAAAAGTTGGAGGGCGATTAGTCTGTGTGTGCCCCGTAAACGAGAAGGGGTTAGTCTCACGCCTCAAGAAGATCTTCTGGATGATAAAAGGCTTCTCTACAATTCCTGACCCCACCCACATTCAATTTTTCAGCGTTAAGCAAATTATAGAAACTCTATCGAAGGCTGGATTACAAGTCCAATTTTACACTCCTATAAGTTCAAATAAAATTTACATGAAAATCATCCACATGCTACTAAAGTTCTTTACCATTGCCGAAACTTCGTTGATAGGGTGCATAATTATTAAGGCTGTAAAGAAAGAAATAAATGTCACGGACAAAATTAATTTTTGCAACTATTCCATGCTGCAATAAACTTTGCCTCACTATTTTAAGCTTTTTTATCTGTTTTTCATGATCGGTTTTAGCGGCATGAACTAGCTTCTCGTTCCTAGCCCATTCACTTCCAAGGGAAAGTTCGATTTTTGTCATGTACTTGAAAAGCAGGGAGTTGAAGGCATGCGATGAAAAACACTTTGGACGTACAGTTGGAAGTCGTTGAAGCTACGAACAATCCTCTGAAACAGAAGATAAGAGCTATAACAAGATACATTCTACCTAATAACGAAGAAAGAGTTGAGGATATTTCAATGAAGGAAATTTAATAATGAAAGATGAAAAATTAGGGTTTCAAGCTAAGTTCTTTGGGATATCGCCTCCATCGGATAAAATTATTGATAATTTATTGATTTTTAGCGCTGCCCTTATTGTTTGTTGCCGCATTTTTGGACCTGGCTTGCCTGCTGGTCATGATACCCTTTCTGAGACATTTGCGTATGCAGCATTCATGAGGACTGGTCTTTCCATTTTAAATCCATACTGGTTTTGCGACTACCTTGCCTTCATACCATATGGCGGGGCTGTAGGGATTCCGTTGTTTGGTTCTTTAACTTTAATTTTTAGTGGCGATTTTGTTTTTGTGAGCAAAATAGAAATGTTCCTAGAGTTCTTTGTTTCAGGCTTATCCATGTACTATTTCTCTAAGCTTTTTTCGGGTAGCCGCATCGCCTCTCTGGTTTCCGCCTTAGGTTACATGTTTAGCCAGCTAATTTTTATTGAGTTGCCTTATGAAGGTCACGTGTCTGTTTCATGGGGCATTGCCATGGCACCTTTAGTATTTTTTTCCTTTGAGAAAAGCATCCGAAGCGCCCGAAGCTTTGATTCTATCCTAGCAGGCCTTCTCACAGCGTTCATAGCGGGTATGGTTACCACAAGTTATGTGCTTTTGTTAAGTGTATGGCTATTACTATACTTGATTTACCGGTGCCTATTTATCCCAGGTACAAGGCATAGGCGGCGGGCATGCTTGCGAATTTTAAAAGTATGTTTTATTTCTGGTTTCGTGGCGGCCTTAATTTCTATGTTTTGGTTGTTGCCTCTAGTTTTAATTGGTGTTCGTCCTGTTTACTTTGTAATCGAAGATTTCAAAATTTATAGTCCTGATTTTATTCACGCGTTAACCATCAACCTACATAGCTGTTGTTCGCCGGAGTATTTGAGTCCTTTAGGTCCGCTTTCTATTTTTTTTGGGTTTTGGTTGCCTATTCTGGCTGTTGTTGGCTACTTGCTTCGTCGCAATAGATACACGTTATTTTTCCTTATCGCCGCTTTCGTCTCTGTTTATTTCGCGAAGGGGGCTAACCCGCCTTTTGAGCAGCCTCTTGTTTGGGCCTATTTATATGTGCCTTTTTTCGCCTCGATTCGGGAAGGTGGGAGATATCTTCTTGTGACGAGTTTGTCTTACTCTTTTTTGGTCGGCGTCGCGGCACAAGAAATGTACGCTCTTTGTCAAGTTCCTGGGCGACTCGAAAGGCTATTCGGAAAGTGCATTGCGCATATCTCTGGAAGTTTGAGTGATCATGGAAGAAGAGTTCTGGGATACATCCCCGTTGTCACCATCATCGGCCTAATTCTACTCTATTCTTGGACCCCGATCACGAGTGCGTTTCAGACTTTTAACTTACCTAAAGGCTATGCTGATGCTTACGGTTGGATAGCCGAACGCGGTGCAGACGGTCGAGTTTTAGGCTATCCCCTCACGAGTTGGGCTTTTTATGAGGGTGTTACACCGACAAACATCATCGCTCCAAGCAGCTTTGTCCCAATAATTTATGGTGAGCGAATGTTTTGGGGTGGAGCACCTCTTGCCTCTCCAACTTACACTCAGGATTTCACCGCGTACCTAGACCAGTTGATCGCGAACAATGGCACTGACGATCTGAGCAAGATTTTAGGGCTCGCAAACGTCAAATACGTTGTTGTAGACTTAAAAGCTAAAACCCCCCAAGTCAACTTCTTCTCAAACCAGAGTGGTCTCCACGAAGTTTTTCGCAACGATCTCTCAATTGTCTTTGAGAATGAATGGTGTAACCCACTAATTTTCGCATCACCATCTTCGGCGCTTGTCGTTGGTGGACGCGACATTTTTCAATCCCTTTATGAGATTAGTGAATTCAATCCTGATCGATGGGCTTTAATCTTCGGTGAACATCTGTACGATCAACCCAGCGCTATAAACATCATTGATAAATGTAACGCCATCTTTTTTTCTAACCCTGGCTTTCTTGACTTTGTCTTTATGACTTATGGTCAAAATTATACAATTAAAGTAGCGCAATACGGGTTTCGATCGACTAACTGCTACAAGCATTGGATTCCCTCAAGTTGGTGGGCGGATGATGGTAAACTTGTACTTAACAAAGATACGCTTACAACCTATGGAAATTTGAGCGTTAACATACCGTTTCACGTTCCGACTGAGGATCGATATGACGTCTGGCTGAGGATAGCGTACGGGCCTAACAGAGGCGAGCTGTCAGCTAAAGTAGACGCTAGAACGTTATTATCCAACTTCCAGCCACACGCAGATTTTCCAGCAGGTTTCGGTTGGATTAAACTTCAGACAGTCTACCTCACAGCGGGAAGTCACACTCTAACTCTATTCAATGATGGAACTGGATATAACGACATTGACGTAATCTCGGTGACTCAGTCGTCCGCGTTTCCAACATATTTTAATAAGGCTTTGAATGCCATTCAAAATTCACATGCCACAGTCGTTTACGTCTTAGAGGCTGAAAATACATTCACTATGAATGGGTTAAGTAGTTGGCAGATATCACGTAACTGGAGTTGCTACGCTAGCAATGGATACGTGTTGAGGTCAGAAAATGCTTCAGAAGCATCAACGGATCTCTTCATCCCACGCTCGGGCGAGTACATAATCGCGATACGCACGGTTGACGGTCCTGATTATGGAAAACTCGTTCTAGATGTTGACGGATCAGAGTTTATCGTCAACCTCTTTAATTCTACAACAGGCTTTAGTTGGCATGAAGTTGGCCCAATAAGCTTTAATGTCGGCACGCACACGCTGGCAGTGATAAACAATGGATCCGGCAAGGTGGACTTAGACGAACTCATCGTTTATTCACTTAACGATGACGAAAATAACGTCTCGTTAGACAGAATTTTCGTGACTCCTCAGATGGCTCAAGTCGATTACACGGAGGTTAACCCAACCGAATACGCTGTCCACGTTAAGGCTGAATCGCCCTTCTGGCTTATCTTTAGCAATTCCTACCACCAGTTATGGAGGGCGTATATTGGAAACGAGGAGATAAAGCCAGTTGTCGTACACTCATTCCTAAATGGATTCTATATAAATAATAAAGGTGAGTTCGATGTCAAGATCCGGTTCCTAGGCCAGACTTACGCCAACATCGGCGGAATGGCTTCAATTGTAACGTTTACTGCAGTGATGATATACTTTATTTACCCGAAATTACTTGAGGGGCGGAAGTTACGAAAGCTACTTTCAGCGTTGAAGAGACAGAGTGTCGTGTGCTGAGTTATGAACATATGAAACAATTGAGGAATGCTATTAGCACGGTCGGGAAGAAACATTTCGCGTCATATTCCCTGACAGCCATCGCCATTGTCAGGATTTAGTGTCAAAGAAGTTTCAATAACCTTTGAGAACCGGAAGCGAGGAAAATCGAAGCTAACGAGAGTTGAGTTCCAAGCTTTTCTATCTTATATTACTAAAGCCAAAATTGAGTTAATTACTTCTAAACAAAACCATGAAAGCTAGCAAATCGAGCACGCCATAAAATATTCGCTATCGTGATAATTTCGTCGTGTAACGAAGCTTAATGCAACAGCATATTCCCTTTTAAGACACGTTTTCTTCAATTATTTGAAGCCACTTCTCTGCTATGCGTTTTACATTGAAGAGCAGCGCTCTCTTTCTAGCTTCCTTCCTCATGGTTGAAGGGTAACAATTCCTCCATAGCCTTACAGCCAAACAGGCAATCTCTTCAGGAGTATTGACAAGCCAGCCGGTTACGCCATTAACAATGGTTTCGGAGGGTCCCTGACGGTTGT
>Ga0315308_1002020_pt1 | contig 11537 bp, 16 predicted proteins | sample TDP3_MG_FD_203078 | JGI IMG/M metagenome (GOLD analysis project Ga0315308, IMG submission 203078) | Freshwater sediment microbial communities from Lake Towuti, South Sulawesi, Indonesia - TDP3 | ecosystem: Environmental > Aquatic > Freshwater > Lake > Sediment | place: Indonesia: South Sulawesi... | reverse complement strand
TGTAACACAATATAACTTTTAAGGTTCGCTTGACTCATTTTGTCGAGAAGGTCAATGTCTGTGACTGGTGTATACGCAAATACGTCTACTGGCATCAACGGTCTCTGCGGTATATTATACGGCGGATTCAGAGGATAATCTGTTACGTTTCCTGTCCACGAAGCACCGATACGCCGTATTTCACCAATATCCAAATCCATACCCTTAAACTTTAATGCTAACGCATATTCACGTATCCTTCCAAACAGATACGGCGTTATGCTGAGACCGTCTATCTTATCCTTATACTTCTGCATACTATCGTGACTCGCATTGAGACCTGCTATGATACGTGCGCCTACCAAGTCGTTAAGTATCTTCGTGCGAAACGCTTTCAGATTCGTTATGGCTTCCGTATACTCAGGCGGTACAGGCATCTAAAAAACACCCCCATCACAAGTTTTAAGTATCGGTGAATCGTAAAAAGATAAAAAATTTGGGAACTTGGGCATCACTGTAACTGAACTGAAACCACACATTACGTGTAGGGTTGCCATCTGCGTCATCTCCGATACGCAAAAACACAAACCCAGTAGGCTTATGCTTTTGCAGTGAGTTCGGCAACCACGTTCACACTTGTCTGTGCCTGAATCCAGTCCAGCACATACGATACGGTGTAACCAGACAACTTGCAGGCATCTATCAGCGTCGCTATCTTCGCATTGAACGGCGTTATGATGTTCGTATCAATCCATGCTTCGTTCTTTCCGCCTTCATTGGCATACTTGCAGAACATAACGCCCTGTACCGATTTAGCAATTATCGAAGGCGTAATTAACGCCCCCAACTGGGCATCAAGAGCAACCTCATGGGCGGCTTGGTTCGGTGCAATCGTATCGTTGGCATCGAAATAGGTGAACGGTCTCTTATCTCCACGTAACAGTAGCATACCTACTGAAACAGGATTCCAGACACCGTAACTTCCACCTACTGTTGGACGATGACCAACAGCACCCATCACGAACCGTGCGAGTTTATACTTGTCCTTCTTAGACGTAACACGGGCTCCGAAATATCCGTCTACGAAGGCATCGGCGATACCGTCAAGCCATGCTTGCTTAGACGCTAAGATTTTCACTTGCTGTTTCAGTTCAATCATGTTAACATCCCATCCAGCACCAACAGTTGCCAAGAAATCTGCGTATCGCTGATATGAAGGAGTCGCCAGATACTCAGTGAACTTGTCTGGCGTAATAATCTTCGAGTCCAATGAAGCCTTAATCTGGGCAGACATGTTCTTAAGAGTAGTTTCCCACTCGTCAAGAACACCCGCAGGCAAGTCTGCTGGTTTCAGACACGTACCAGTGTAACGCCAAACATACGCCAATTTTCATCTTCTCCGTTACGTTAGTAACGTTAATCACTGCCTTATGGTTTCGGCTCATAAACGTTCCAACCTAAATTTAGAACGAAAGTTATATATAAGACTTTCGGTATTTCTGCATTTATAGAGAAAACGTCATGGAGACGGCTAAATGTCGCTTAACCTTATTGAAAAAGCACTTCAATACGCTAAAGAAGCCCGCTTAGAGTTTCTATCGTATAATCTCGGTATAACTGAACCGCTTACGCCTAAAGCAATCCGATCCCACCAATATTTAATGATGAGAGAATACATAAACGTAGGCTGTAGGAAGGCTTCAATGCTCGTCCTAGACCATTTCAAGCGGTCGGCGGTCTACGGAGTACTTGTTAAGGCATGTGAAGAGGTTTTTCACTACGGATGGGACGACAGGCTTATAGCGGTACATAACGGTACGCTCGACAAACTTATAGGAGATCATTAAAATGCGTAAACTGCTTACCGCAATAGACAGAATAGTTGCCGAGACAGAAACACTTGTATCGGCTCAAACAACAGCGAGAATCGTATCACTTGCCAGAGAACAAATGACTCTGCAAGACGCATTAGCAGTGAGCAGAGCATTAAACGTACCGATAATCATCCAGAGGGGAGTAACCATCGGACAATTCATACGAGAAATCGGATGGGTTCTCCCAGCCCTAGAGTCAAGACCAACGTTACACCGTTTAAGCCTACTCGCTGAACCAATACTGGAAGAAGAACGTGCAGAGAAGCGAAGATGGATACCTAAACTTTTACAGGAAGAAGTAACGTTACAACGTGCAGAACGCTTAAGACCAGAAACAGTAAGGGCTAAGGTACGTGAAATACTTTTAGACCGTACAAGTATCAATCTTGTGGAACAAACGGTTTTTGCACGTTTAGAAATGTATCTATGGCTTAACTTTCCATTACAAGTCATGCAGGTTTTAGGTAAACTGTTACAACAATCAATTACAAAACAATGGTATATCGAACGTATCACAGGATTAGAGCCACTGGAGAAACTCATGCTACAAATGTATATGCAAGCCTTCATGGAATTTCCGTTATCAATGAATCTACTCTCGTTACGTGTAACACCGTTAACAATGTCTGTATTACGCCACAGAACCATGTCACTATACTACACTACTGCGTTACAGAAACAAGAGTTACAGCAGAAATCACTGCTCGTTGCGGTTCAACAGCGCAAACAGGAAACTAAGGCTGTTACGTCAGGTAAAGGCAGACAAGAAGTAATCCCAGTTAAAGAGAACATAGGCGTTACGGAAGACGTTACAGAAGATACGACCGTAGGTTTAGGCAGAAACCTCTTCGGAAGAGAAACAATGTTCACTGTTCTTCGTTACGCTTACACCATTCCCTTCTGGATACGGAGATGGCTTGCGAGATCGTGGGGCATGCCTGAAAACCATAAATACGCCAGTTACTTCGGCATCGCTGGAATACCTTCACGTAGAGCAAGAACCTCATGGAAGACTCGCCGTTACGATGACATGTCTGGATTCCTATACAGCCGTGACGAGAAAGTTATGCGTTACATACGATGGAGAGAAATGCACAACATCGGTACTCCATATAAAGGACGTTACGGTGCAGGCAGAATATGGACACATCACTCCAGACGCAGATCAGCCATGTTCCCACCATACTATACAGTTCCATAAAACTCATTGAGACGACACTTATCACTTGTCTCTACATTCTTACGTATCGTTTACGTTACGTTTATAACCTATCCACCTATACTTATCCATATACTAATTTAGATATATCTATATAGATATATCTTTATTAGATATATCTTTTATATATATATGATTTATTATACTTTCTTCATAAATAATAAAAATAGGGATAAGTATTAAATGTAACGTAAAAAACAACAGTTACAAAAACCGTTACGCAAACGTTACGCCCAATACACATGACCATTCATCTATCAACAACCGTAGGGGATAAGGAGAGAATGAGATAGAGAGAGAGTATGAGAGAGAGGAAGAGAAGGAGAGGTGAAGGGGAAGAACGGCACATGGAACAGAGAAACCTGAAAAAACCTGCGATTCAAAAAAGAAGCCTGTTTCAGTCTCAGATTCCGATCATCGAAAACCTTAAATACAACTTAAGACAAGAGTATAGCGTTTTCATACGGCGGGAAAAAGATGAAGAAAGAAACCTACGAAGACAGAAACAAACGCATAACCGTAGCCATACCCAAAACACTCCACGAACGTATGCTAAGAAAAATGAGACCAAGCGGATACATGACCATGAGCGACCTAGTACGGGAACTACTGAGACATTGGGTAGAAACGGGAATGATAGAGGTGAAACCGATTGACTGACTATGAGAAAACGTTACGAGAACTCGAAATAGAGTTACGACTAACAGAACGTCAATGGAAAGCGTTACTAAACCTATGCGAAGACATACGGAGAGAAGCCGTAAACGTAACGCAACAAGAAACCTTTTTTGAAGCATACGAAAGAGGCAAAAAAAACGGGCGGAACGAAGGATTCGATGCTGGATACGGAGAAGGAGAACGAGAAGCATACGATAAAGCACAAACACGTATCCGACTAGACAGCAACGTACCGTATAATATGAAACGGTACATAATAAACAGGTTAAGGGGGTGAAACACAACATGAGCGCAGGACAACACATACATGTAATAGACGGAAAACAACTATCATATCCAAACGACAGATGCCCAATATGCAGACCAGAAATAGCACAGCCATCAGCAGAACAGAAAATACCAAACGTACACAGAACAGGCAACACTATCGTATATCAAGCCACAAAACTACAGATGGCAACGACAAACTATTATGCAGAAGGCAAATGTCTATTACATTCAGTACGTAAAGCACAGAGAGACGCAAACAACAAACTCGTCATAGGCGCAGACGGAAAACCACTGTGGAATCAAATAACGATACGATACTCAATGAGCCTAATGAAAGACTACGTTAACGAAGTCTTGAAACTCATCCATGACGTAGAAAGCGGAAAGTTACAGCCAGAACCACAAGTACCGAAAACTGAAACCTCACAAACACCTTTAACTGCACAGCCCACATTTAAAGAGGCAGTCATTCAGAGTTTTCCCTCAGAATTAGCCTCAATGCTATATTTTGAGGAAACAACTGAATACGTAATGATACACCCAAGACAATACTTAGGCTCAGATAATTTTGCAAAAATTGCTCAAATAGTTCGAGACCGACTTAACGGAGAATATATTTCAGCGGGTACTGAGAGCCATTTCAGCGTTCGTAAAGTTCCACAATCTCAAGTACCGCAGAGAGTGTAACGAAGGAGACCGATGATATGACGGTTGTACGATGTTTAATGTCGGAGTGCAGAGGATGGCTAAACGATGGATGCGGTAGACGTACCGTAAAAGTAGTAGGAATGAAGTGTGTAGACTTCACACGGAGAAAAAGCCAATTTCGACATAAAACAACAACCATTACATGTGACCAACAACTCTGTAAATCTAATGTTGATGGTACATGTAAGGCTGAAACGGTGGTTATGGGGGGAGAAGGATGTCGGGAACGGTGGTCGAAAAATATCTCCTAGACGTAAACATACCCAGAGACACAAGCGTACCATTAGAAGTGTTCATAGCGTTTCCAGAATCATTGACAAATCCTAACACGAAAGAACAGATACGTAAACAATGGCTATACGGTAACGATAAACAAATAGCCTACATGGACTTAATGTTCAACAACGAAATGAGTTGCATATACAGACCAATGGGACTACGCATAGACTACGTAAACCATGTCATATCAACATTCACGCCCTCTGGACTAGAAATAGTCATACCAAACGTCTATATGAGCAGACTAGGAAACACCACAGAAGAACGTATCGCAAACCTCAACGACTACCTCTTCATACATTTCGTCAAAGGAAGAGAAGGATTAATAGCAGATACAGTAGTACCGTTACGTGGAACCGTATCAGAACCAATAGCGAAAGAACTCATAGAAACAAGCGGAATATCAAAACTAGAACTACTATTAATCGGACTCGGATACAAACCAACACTAGAAGTAAAAAGACTATTCATACCGAGACTGTTAACATGGTTCAGGGGTTTCGATGGAAGACCAATGCACGTATGCCAATTCACGTTACCAGAATCAGGCAAAACAACATTTGGACTACGAAATGAAACACTGTTCAACTGGAGATACCTGACAGAGCCACCAACATTAGCCAGACTTGTCCTAGACGCTCGCTCAGGAGTCTTAGGAGAAGTATTCCTACGTAACGGAATAGTATTCGATGAATTTGATAAGTGGACGTTAGACTCAGCAGACCGAAGATACACTTTCGACACAATATTAACGGGCATGGAACAGGGCAAATGGGAAAGAGGCGTATCGGCGATGGGAGTAAGAGTACCAGACGTACCACGGCTAATACCGATAATGTTCTTCGGAAACTTAGGAGACTTCGAGAAACTATACGGCATGACACAATACAACACCAGAGCCTTCTTCAACACGATCTATACGGCACGGCTGACGCATGACGTAAGAGCATTAAGCGATAGGTTATGCTGTATAGACGCATGTTACATATCTATACGTATCATGGATTACCTAACATATAAAGTATTACCTGACGGAGTGATACGGGGAATGGTCTCATTGATACAGAAAGAAGCCAAACCATGCGAAGTATCACAGTTAAGCGGAAGAATGAAACGACATAGCAACTGCATATACGCAATACTATCTCAAATGATGAAGATAGAGCCAGAGATAGCAGACCAAATGGCATCAGGATACATGGACTTAGACAAATACCTCAAGATACCGAGAGAAGAACGGAAGATCGATTTTATGCCAGAAAGAAGGTGAAAACATGAGCGTAACGAGTAAAGACATATATGAAATGTTCTCTGAAATCTACTATAAACGTACCTTCAGAATATATCGGCAGAATGAGGTACATGTAACAGAGGCAACTCAATGTCTACTCAAATCATTTCTTCAACGTAACGTTAGACGGGCGTTAATGGAACCTAAAGTAGTCGTTCTTTCATTTGGAAACCTGATACACGAAGCGTTACATGAACCGTTAGAGAGGCGTGGATATAAAACAGAGCAGGAAGGAAAATATGAATTGAAAGATGTAACGTTATACGGACATACAGATGCTCTAGCCTCAGACCATACTCTAGAGTTTAAAACTGTCTCTAGGATGCCACATGAACCGTTAAGCCATCACTTACTTCAGGACAACGCATACAACTTCATCTTCGACAGACCAACGGGATATATACTATACATACATAAGCCTAGCGGATTAGTAACCGTGTTTCCGATACCGAAACGGGAAGACCAATTCAAATACGTATATCTTAGAGCGATACGTTTATCTTTACTATTAAACAGAAACACCCTGCCACAACCAGAACCATCATGGCTATGCGACTACTGCGAATATCGAGACCTATGTTCAGCACCAGCACCGTTACGTAAAAAGAAGTGGTTATAATGGTGTGGAAGGACAAAAAAGCAGAAATGTGGTACAACAAAGGCTACTATCAGGGATATAAGAAGGCTACGATAATACATTTGGGTGGTAGATGCCGAAAATGCGGTACAAAAAAACGGCTACAGATACATCATATCAACAATTTATGCAGACAGAGACGAAACGTAAAAGACCTAAATAACTTATCAGAACTACAGATATACTGTCAAGAATGTCATGGAGAGGTAGATAGAGGATGGTAAGCGAGACGTATACGTGGAACTGTAATCGATGCGGCGAATGTTGCACAAAAACAATAGCCGATACTGGATTAGGACGATACGGAGTGTTCCTATTGCCACATGAGCGGTTTCTCTTTCCAGAGCAATACGTTAAGCCTCTCTATGGGGTAGGCATAAAAGGTAAGAGCAGACCAAGACCAAAATATATTTATGCGTATCAAAACATAAGTGAACCCTGCGGATGGTATGAACCAAAACTAAGAGAATGTATGATATACGATAAGAGACCTTTAGCATGTAGAGAATTTCCACTGTCAGAACATGGCGGGGGTATAATGTTGCATAGAGAATGTCCACAAGTAGCAAAACTGATACCAGAAGGCGTTACGTTCAAACCTAATCAACTAAAAGGCTTCACATGTGAACTCGAAGCACTAAAAGAAATGGTTTTCTACTTCTTCGGCTTATTCGTAACAAACATTCCTAAAATAGATTTACAATGCGCATGGGCATACGACTTAAACAAAGATACATGGGTTCGATGGACGTTACAAGAGTTAGAAGAGTTCTTAGGCGTAGTAGACAAAAAGGTGAAACAGATATGAGTGCATACCGTAAAGGATACCGAGCGGAAGACATAGCATCAGACTACATGTTACAAACGTATGGTGCTAAATGCGTAAGATCAGGGGGCAGTCACGGAACAGCAGACCTAATATGTGGAAACGGAAAATGCGTATACGTAGTACAGGTAAAAAGCGGTACACATTTACCATACATCTCATGGGCAGAACTAGAAGACTATGCAAAACTGTTTCTCGGAAAACCATTATTACTCTTCAAACCCGATTACAGACGCATCCTAGAAGCCCACTGTCAAGACGACCTAGTAAGAATCAGAGCATACCTAAAAAACATGAGGGATAATCCCTATGCTATGCGAAAAATGTAGATTTATAGAAAAAAGGCATGAACCAGACGAATACGGAAACATCCATATCTATTGGAAATGTGGCAAACGATTCTGGAACCTCTACCATCAAGTAAACTACTCTGACATATTCTTAAGCGATTTGAGAAGCGGTAAACATGTATGGTATCGGGAAGCGTTAAAAGAGATTCTTCCAAAAGGCAAATCCTACCGAGACCTTCAGACAGTCGAAGTATTCTTTACTCGTGAAGTGAAAGACTGTAGAGACTACAGAGAATACCAAGTAGACCTTACACGTTTTCTCGATAAATCCACAAAAAACGTAACGAGATGAAAATATGTTACAATTACGTAACGAAAACCTTATAAGCAACATAACCGTAAGAGGTTAATTGCGTAAAATGAAAGGAGATGATAGGAGTGTCAACAGAAGCACCAGCAAGAGACGTTTCAGCACCACAACCAGAACCAGCAACACCAGACGTTTCAGAGGAACAAGCGGGAAAACGCAAAAAGTGGACAGAGTTCAAAGGCGTAATCGAGTCAACCACAATAGACGAAGTCGATCGACTGAAAATAGTTGCGGGAGTCAACGAATACAAAGGAAACCACTACGTGTTTCTCGGAAAAGTCACAGAAGCAGACTTTCAGCGAGCATTTTTCTCAATGCCTGCCTACGTATGGCAAAAAGCGTTACCGATACTGTCTGACTACGCTCAGCGTATCGGAGTAATTGAGAAACAAGCGATGGCGAAGGCTGTCCTAGACGAACTGAAACGTTTGAAGGAACTGGGAATCGACATAAAGGCAATCACAGACCAACTGTAGGAGACCAAACAAAATGGTCTACCATACAGTTTCCCTCTTTTTTTCTATATTTTTAGAGTTTCTGCAAATTGCAGACATCTTAACTACTGAAACAGGCTTAAAAAATGGACTAAGAGAAACCAATCCCCATTGGTCTATCTTGATAATAACATTCAAACTTATCTTTCCCTTCTTGCCACACATGCTTTACGTATACGCAACTAGGAAATTCAACAGTGCTGACCAAGAGGCAGGCTTATTTATTATTACGGCGTTTTATACGACCTGCTGTTTACTCTATATCATAACACTTATAAATAACGTAACGTTAATACTGAGTAGGTGAAAGCGAAATGTTGATAGTGTTCAACCGAAAAGAAAAAAGCCTAGTACGTAAATGCGAAGGATGCAAATCTTTCGTGGAATTGCGAGACGATGAAAAACACTACCCAAAAACAATAGCAATAATATGTAATGCGCCACAGCCGTTTATGGCGTACTGCTTTAAATACGACTGGTATAGAGCGGTAAGCCACTATCACGGAGAGGCAAGACCGACAGGCGAAGAACCGAAACCTACGGAAACTCTAAAAATAGAGGATTATCGTATCGTCTTAAACAGATTGAGAGCGATAGGTAGATGAGCGTATATCCCTATAAAGCGGATGAAACCATAAGGGTAAAAGGCTGGACGATACGGTTTTTTAAAGCGGATAGGCTAGCGTCATGCCACAGAGACGGCACAAACGTAACCTACGTTATAACTCCCACCACTGACACAATAAACCATCTACCACAGTACATTATAACCGAATTAGAGCGAAGGCTATTTCTCAGAGAGTGGAAGGCGAAAAAGATCAGAGAATCCATAACGAGACTTAACCAAATTTCTCGAAAACTAGAAAAAAGTTTATAAGAGACAGTACGTATAAAGGTTAGTGGTGATAAAATGAAAGTACGAGTCGAGTATTTCGATGGAGACAGAGAAGGATACAGAACCTTAACCGTAACAAATACGGATATGGGGTATCTAAAACGAAGACTTGAAACGATACTTCAACGTAACGTTCAAGTCTTACAGTGGGAAAAAGTAAGGTGATAAAATGTCAAGACTGTACGCATGGCTAAGGAGCGATAAAAGCGATACGGAAAGAACCAAAGAAGGACACGAAAGGATAGAGGTACAAGTAAACTATGGCAGTAAGACCAAAAGTCTGTACGTGGGCGAAATGGTCGTTACGTGGCATAAAGGAGAAGAAAAACCTTCAGTAAGGTTCTTAATTTCCTCTGGTATAGAGTACGAAGTAAATCACGTAAATTAATCTCTCAATTCCCCCCTTTTTTTATATTTCTAGATTTTTCGTACCGCTCTTTCTCCTTAACTGTTTTTCTCTATTTTCTTATGCAAAAAATGGAAAAAAGACATAAGGTTTATAAGTGACCGTTTTTCTATATTTACCAAAAAAACGTAGTTAGGTAGGAAGGAAGGGAAGGACGTTGGAGAAAAAAGTTAAATGGCAAATGAGTGACCGTCTCATATCGTATTTTGCGTCTTCGATATACGGCGAAAACTTCGATATTATAGCCATAAGGGAAGCCCTACAGAACGCCGTAGACTGCTACAGCAAAACCTTTAGAGTACATATAATAGATGATAAAAATCTAGTGATAGAGAATAACGGTACACCAATGACCTTAAGCGTTATCGAAAACCAATTATTTACATTAGGTGAATCGACAAAGGAAGACGGCAAAAGTACGGGATTTTTCGGTGTCGGTGAGTGTGCCATAATCTCGCCATGTGAAAAATGGAAAATTGAGACGGGTGATCTAGTGATAGAGGATTTTACGGTACGAGATAATCAACCATACTTTAACGGTACGAAACATACCTTAACTTTCAGAAAACCGATAAGAGACTGGAAAATTAGGGCGTTTCTGGAATACCAAAACGTAAAAGCAAAAGTAATCCTTCAGCACTCTTATGGCACACAAGAAATAAAACCGCAAAAATTCCAAAAATGCAGAAATTTCGACATACCACATGGAACATTTACATGGAAAAAATCGGGTGATACATGTACAGTAATAAGGGTACATGGCGTACCGCAAAAAGTACAGTTTAGATATGATCGATGTGGTACATGGATGATCGATCTAAACACAAGTACGGTATTAACTGTTTCAAGGGAAGAAATAAGAGACGAAGAAACGAAGAAACGTATCGAAGCGATAAGCGAACATATACGTAAAATAAGCGAACATGTCTCAGAAGATCGGGAAGAAAAATGGGAACAATTAGATACACCTTACTTATTCCTAAGAAAAAGCGGTACGGTATTAAGACGTAATCCAAATTCACAACCGATACAGAAGATATATGAATGTCTAAAAATCGTAGACAGTTTTTACCTTACACAATTACAAAAGCAGAATAAAGATTATACGCATAAGCACAAAATAGGATTATGTGCAACAAACAAAACGGTTATGGCATTAGTCAGAGACGATACGATATTAATCAACGTACAGAATCGGGAAATTAATCCCCCAACACAATTTAGTCTAAAACTAATCGATGATTATTGTCATGAGTTAGCACATGTAATAAGTCATCCAGTAGACCACGAAAAGACCGCCACAACATTACGTTACATGAGT
>Ga0315308_1002019_pt1 | contig 11541 bp, 8 predicted proteins | sample TDP3_MG_FD_203078 | JGI IMG/M metagenome (GOLD analysis project Ga0315308, IMG submission 203078) | Freshwater sediment microbial communities from Lake Towuti, South Sulawesi, Indonesia - TDP3 | ecosystem: Environmental > Aquatic > Freshwater > Lake > Sediment | place: Indonesia: South Sulawesi... | reverse complement strand
CTTGTAGGCAACGCCGATTACGATATTGTTCACGCCATTTCGTTTAAGCCAGTTGATAATCCACTCAAGCAGAGGCCTACCGGCTACCTTTATCATCACTTTGGGTAGATTGTTCGTCAAGGGCCTAAGACGAAGCCCCGCTCCGCCTGCCAAGACTACAGCCGTTCTAATAGACGTACTCATCGCTCAGCTTTCCCTATTATGGGCTTCCACATTTCGATCGTTCGTCTCAAACCCTCCTCCAATGTGAACGAAGGAGCCCAGCCTAGTACCTTTCGTATTCTTGAACTATCAAGGACAATATATTCCGTATCAAGTTTCGAAGGTCTCATTGGATACCCCGGAGGATAGCTGTTGCGAATTATCGTTCCCTTGAAATCCAGTAATTCAGCCACTTTCTTTGCGAGTTCAATGTTCGTGATCGGATTACCTGGAGATACATTGAATACTTGTCCAACTGCTTTCTCATTATTGAGTGCTAACATGTACGCGTTCACATGATCTTCTATGAACATGTAGTCCCTTACGTGCCGCGGAGCACCGACATAGACGGGTTGCGCACTCAACATATTAGTTATCACGTACTCAACGAAAAACCCTGTTTCACCAATCCGGCCGTAGGTGTTGTTGCACCTCAGCACCGTTGACCTCAGCCCATACACTTTGCTTGCCATCTGAAGATATTCATCCGCCGCAGACTTGGAGACGCCGTATGGAGAGGACGGACAGAGAGGAGCATCTTCCTTTATCGGCTCCGTCTTAAGCTGCCATCCGTATACTTCGGCTGTAGAGGCGGCTATTAGATGCGCCTTAGGCGCACGCTCGATCATTGCATGAACCAGGTTTACTGTGCCAAATAGGTTGACTCGTAGATACGAAAAGGGATTATCAAAGCTGAGTCTTACCGGCGTAAGAGCGCCTAGGTGAATAACTATTTCGGGGTTGCAGTCTTCGATCGCAGATTGTAGAGAGTAATAGTCAGTCAAGTCTCCCTCTATGAAACGGATTTTCTCAATTACTCTAAACAGTACTCTAAGATCTCTTCGGCTTGCGTGCCTAAGCAATGCGTAAACCGTATAGCCGTCAGAGACCAATCTTTGAGCGATACTCGAACCGATGAAACCTGTAGCTCCAGTAACGAGAACAATCGACATTGTTCCGTGCAACTCCATAAGTACTTTGGCTCTTCTGCATAGATAATATTTGCTTGCTAAAGATGGTACTTAAGCGGATCAGGCTACTTGTGCCGTATGAGCCGACGGGGTAACGAACCGAATCAGGTTTGCCATAACCATCTGCAGCAGAGGTCGGGTTACCGCCGGACTCGAAACTCCCTTCTTCGTAGCTTGTAAAGAGCTTGTTTCAAGAAGAATTTCCAGCCCTGCGCCGAAACTACTCTTAGACTCGCGATCACGGCTAGACGGAAATCACCTCGCAACGTTCCATCTGGAAATGAGGCATCCGCGATACGTGCAATCCGCTTGAGCATCTTGAAGATAAGACTTTGATTTATGGCCTTCAATTCTCTATTCAGTTTCGCCACTTCTTCCTGCAGCTTTGTATTCGATTTTGCCACTTCTTCTTTGAGCCTTTCGATCCTGGTCCAAGGATCGTTTGTATACCACTCGCGATATTTCTCTATAGTGGCGATGCCTTCAACGTTTGAAGCTGCCCAGTGAACCAGTCTGCGGTAGTCTCCTTCCTTAGCTTCCGGAAAAGCGTTTCGGAGATCTCTCCTCAAATAGTAGATCGATAGCAGGCTGCTCAACGGATCGCTAACGGACATCCGATCATTCAGGATACGACAAACTCGTTCCTTGAGATTCACGGGATGGGCCTCCTTAAGCGTTCTCAAAAGATTCTGCCTGACCGTATGCGGACTGTATCTTCGCTCAGCGTATGATTTCGCATTCCTTGAAAGAATCTCCCAAAGGTTGCGGTCAGTATAAAGTTGCACTACGCGCTTCGCAAACTCTTCAGCGCTGTCTCCCACCAGCAACACCTCTCTCCCTCTAGTTTCAATTCCCTCTGCCCCAGTAGAGGAGGTGACTACTGGAAGACCTGCGGCCATTGCCATCCCAATCTTTCCTTTCAGACCCGCACCATAACGGAGGGGAGCCACGAAGACTCTGCAAGAACTTAGGAGGGGTGCAAGATCCTTGACATAGCCTACTACTCTCACTCCCGCAACCTGGATGTTACGAATCGCGTCGGGCATTTTGCTTCCGACGATTAGCAGTTCAATGCTTGGCAAACTTCTTCTGACTAGTGGAAAGATCTCCTTGACAAAGAACAGAACAGCGTCTACGTTCGGAGGGTGCTCAAATCCTCCAATATAAAGGAGATCCTTTCTCTCATCGAACGATAAACCATCTACTATTACGTCATGAATATTGGGAAGGACTCTGACTCTTAATTTTTGATCGCGCTCGAGAAGTCGCCTCCGTTCAGCTTCGGTAATGGTTATTACCAGATCGGCTCTACGAGCAACGTCAAGCTCCTTGAGCGAAAGCTTCTCTGCTTCCGCCGCCTTTTGGTCGTCGTTGACAAGCTTAGCGTATCTAGACTCTCTCAACGACTCCAAGTCGGGGAAATCCACTATCAATGTGCTTTGCGGATGCCAGAGAGTGACTGCGTCGATGTACTCTGCCGCGACCCTTACCCTGCTGAGCAGTATAATATCGTAATAGTCCCTCCTTTGAACCAAGAACTCCTCGATAGGTCTCTTTTCGCCAAAAACTTCTATTCCTCTCTGCCTCAGCTCAAAAGCGTATGGTTCAACGCACTCGCGACTCGCGGGGTAAAACGTAACGTTCCACGACACAGACTTCAAAAGCTGTAGAATAGAATACATTCTCAGGTCACCGGAGTTAGTGTCGTATTCAAGCATTCGATGATCGAAAACCAAAATCGATTTTCGACCGGGTCTATCTCTGGCTCGAAGAACATTGCGCGGATCTGAAGTGTATTGAATTCGTAACGCTCGTTTCCACTTTTCGACAAATTTCTCGCGATTTACAACCTGATATTTCTTGATTCCGCTCGACGTGTCACGTCCATGGCTGACACCCTCGAAATGGATCGCAACAGATTTCGGCTGAAATAGCACTCTTCCACCCTTGCTTCGGATGAAAAAGCACAGATCAGTATCCTCGTAGTAGCCAGGGTGGAATCGCTCATCGAAAATCCCTAAAGGCCGTACAAAGTTCCTATCTACCATAAGTGAGGCTGCGGAACAATAGTCTACGTCGCGTACATATTGGTACTCCGATTTTTCAGGATCATCGAATCTTCCATAATTCCATCCTGTTCCGTCATTCCAAATTATTGATCCCGCTTCTTGGAGAACACCCGAAGGGTAGATAAGCTTCGATCCAACAGCACCAACTTTAGAGTGTTCCTTGAAGGTTCTCACCAAGAATTCCAACCATCTGGATGTCACGATCGTATCATTGTTGAGAAGAACAATGTGCTTACCTCTAGCTTCTCGTACCCCTAAGTTATTGCTTCTAACGTATCCCATATTTTCGTCTGAAGAAATCAGCTTCAAGCCGCGAATTCTCGATAGCAGCCATGTCGTGCGGTCAGTCGAACCGTCATCTACAACTATGACCTCATACTTCCCATCGTACTCCGAGCAGCTTGCTTTCACCGACTGAAGACAGTTGAAAGTGTATCCAAGTTTGTTGTAGGCTGGTATGAGAATGGAGATTTCAGGATCCTGGCATTCAACAAAACTCGGCCACTCGTCCTCATGCATGAGACACTCAGAAGTTTCAGGATCGTAAAGTTTCAGGTGGCTCAGCCCAGTCAGTCTCACGATTGCTAATTCATCAAAGCGCCTCATATCTTCAATTTCCTCAGAAGACAATCGACTCGCCTCAATTTAGGAATCAACTGACAAAATCACTCATCGGTCCGCGATATCCTATCGAGACGGTTGCAATATATTTTTCTTGCTTGTATTGGAGAGCAGCTTCTTGGTCATTAGTTGTCATGCCTGATTCAAGTCGTGAAACGTCTTACCTCTCCCAAGCTGGAGAACCCGTTTGGATTATGAGTGTACACTGCCCATCGGTAGGTGTGCCCCTTGTCAAGGCTTTTCTGGGAACTATATTCCGTTGTAGGTGGATAGATTGCAACTTCTAAGATCGTCTTTTCACCTTCGGTTTCGTCAACTACGTGCAGCCAGTAAAAGTCTACGTCAGAGATGGTTCTCCATTTAAATGTTGGGCGGAGATCTACGTCACTTGCTCCGTCGATAGGCGAAACTAATGGTGGAGGGTCGGGGATTGGCAAAGAGAAAGACGAGGTAGAACCTCTGTCCTCCTCCTCAGAGAGTTTTGACAGTGAATCTGCGTCAATACCATGTCTGGCGAAAAAGAAAGTGCGCATTCGATTCAGTGAGTCCAGACCTGTATAAACTACCTCGGCTACAGTAAAATTCCCATATTTATTGAGGATCTGTTTCATGGCGCTTTCTGAGAAATACCATTCATCTCCCTGATGTCCACGCATCATGACGGTCTCCTTTGATTTCACAGTTATCGTTTCTAATATGAGACGTGCTCTAGGTGCCGCAGCCTTCCCCAAGGCCTTTATTACTGCAAAGGGATCTGGACAATGGTGAAGTACACCCATACAAAGGACGATGTCAGCAGTTATTGGTAGCTCCTCCTCTGCGCTCTTTTGGATAAAAGAGACGTCTAGTCCTAAATATCTGCGCGCGATCTCAGCAGTCTGTAAGTATTTTCGTTCTACGTCGACCCCAACAGTTCTTGCTCCTCGTCTTGCCGCTTCGAAACAGTAGAATCCATTGTTACATCCAACATCAACTAGCGAATACTTGCGCCAGTCGTCGCCGCGAGGGAGGAATTTCCGGATTAGAGCCCATCTCGCGTGCATAACCTCATAAGGTATCTCACCGCGCACGATAAAATGCTCGTGCAAACGCATTGACTGCCACCAGTATTGTTCAACACGATGTGGCTGAGGGGACAATGGTTTGCAGCCTATGATATCCATGACGAACCCATGCATGTCAGCGGCTGTAACCGGCAGCTCATTGCCTACCCTTGGGCCCTGTGCAAAGTAGACCCCGTTAGATGCGTGTACGCTGGTTGTCCAGTAATCATGAAGACCTCGAAAGACCGCCTCTCCATCCCAGAAGATTGGTCTAACTTGGTTGTAGTACTCTTGTTTTTCCTCCGAGAATTGTGCTTTGAAAAGTTGTTCTTTGTAGCCAACAAATTTAGTGATGGGTACATTGCCATGATCAGAGAAGACAACTATGTTCTCTGGTGAGTATTGTTTGACCAACTTCTCCAAGAGCCGATCCAACTCAAGGTGTGCTGTAGTTATTAGATCTCCATCTGCTCTCTCACGGCAAAAGTGGTACACTTGATCCACACGGTCGGTGTAGAACATTAGGACATCGACCGGGTGGTTCTTCATTCTCTCTTCTATTCTGTCTACCACTTTCTGAAAATCTCTGCGACAGATGTCTAAAGCCAATTCTGCGTTTCTCCGCAGGTAGTCACTAAAGCATTTTGCTTCAGCTTCATCGTGTGGATTTGGATCGTCCTTGAATGAATTCAGGCGATATTGATCGAGATCGGTATAAATCTTGTTAGGTAGAATCCATCCATTCAACGAAACGAAGTCCTCGGGAAGTGCATAGAAAAAGTCAGCAACACCAACAGACAAGCCGTTGTTGCTGAGGGTCTCCCACATGAACTGATCCGTACCCTGTTTAAGATCTTGCTTCCTTAAGAATTTCCACTCTCTAAGATTGGCTTGAGCATCGACCGATGAAACTGGCAGGCCTGTAAGAAAAGATGCCCAAGCTGCGAAGGAGTGCCGTTCACATTCCAGCAAAACGCCGTGGCGACCTTTTTCATAGATCTCTGACAGAAGATTGAGGGAGCGTGTGTCTTTGAAGATTCTGTCGAGACACAGCCCATCAACACCGACTATGAATGCTTTCATAGGCCCACTCACATGGATTATCGTTTCTGGAAACCAGTATACTCAGATATCATCTACTAGCATAATAAGCGCATATCATTATGCGCTATACCCCGACATTTGCTATATCTGTCAATTATACTTCCGCTCGGTTTTATGGTTCAAGGTCAAGCGCGGACGTTAATAGTCGCAATATTGGATGATTCTCCGGTGGACGTAGAACCTAGCAGGCTCCAAGTTGCACTTTCTACCCTTCGTCGCGCTTGTCTTGTGTTCTTTCTTCAAACTCCTTCTGAAGCTTGAGAATTGTTGCGTCCCTCTGTTTCAGCTCTTGTTCAAGTTTCAAAGCCCATTGTGTTCTTTCTTCAAACTCCTTCTGAAGCTTGGGAACCCATCTATTCCATTCTTCCCAAGACTGAAGCAACAGACTCTTGTTCGAGAAGAGATAGATGAACTCCTTCACGTTGCGTAGTGACCTCTGGCTGCATACAGCCACAAAGTACAAGGCGTCTTTCACCGCGGCAGGTGGCCTTGTCGAGGTTTTCGTTTCGATTTCATCAATCTCATAATTCGGTTGATTGCTAGCAGCTGCCGATCGAATCGCAAGACCAGAGGGGTATGACTGAAACACTATCTTCACATGTTTGAATAAATTCTGGAGCGTTCTTCTGAACTCACTTAGAGTGAACTCCTTGATATGGAACTCGTTTTTCGTCTTGTAGGTCTCCTTGTTCGGAGTGGACACCACTAGAACGCCGCTTGAAGCTAGGACTCTCTTAACCTCCGTCAGCATCGCCTTGTAGTCCTGTACGTGTTCGATCAACTCAAACGCCAAGATCACATCAAATGCTGCAGACGAAAATGGAAGGCTGCTAACGTCAGCCAATAAGAAAGCGAGGTTGTTCGCTGAATACCTGCGCTTAGAAAACTCTATTGCCTCCGTGGACTTATCAATGCCTACGACGATATTTGCCCGGTTCCTAGCTGTATAGTAGGAGCCATATCCGCATCCACAGCCAAGATCTAGAACTCTCTTGTTCTTTACGAATTGAGCTGAAAACATGTACCTCGTCATGTGTTCTTGGTACAGGTGGACAAGGCTCGGCTTGCCTGGCACAAACCTCTCACCTGTGAACTTCATCTCTCTATCGCTCACGAGAGACTGGCTAGGTCTAATCCCCAATCTCAGCAATCGCGCAATCCCCGTTTCGTCGTCGCTAGACTTCCCTTTCGCTGAATGAACCAGCAACATGGCTTTTAAATGAATCGTTGATATACAACATGGTCGAGTATGTGAACATGTCTATTCTAAAGCCAATGTGCAAACAACGGTTTCGAATCTTTAAAAACGTTGAAGATGGCTTCGCGGCTTCTCTTATCGATCTTGAAGATTGTTATATTTCCCATGTCGAAAATGGAGTAAGACTGGCGAGAGAGTTGTGACAAAATCCATGGCTGAAGGGGAAGACCAACCAATTTCATGTCCCATTTGCTCATGTCCGTATGCTGATCTCGTCGCAGTCAAGACTGTAGGCGGCAGGATGTTCCGCGTTATGCAATGCTGCAACGTTGACTGCCTTCATGGTTTCCTTACGCCTTTGCCAACGTTAGAGTTTCTAGAATCTATGTACTCAAATGAGAATCTTAACGAGTACCTAGCTGAGGAGACTACGATAAAACGCCACTCCCAACACTATTCGCATTTGTTCGAAGTCTATGTTCCAATGGCTTTTTCGAAGCCTGGAACATTGTTGGATCTCGGCGCAGGAGTGGGAACCTTTGTATGGGTCGCCAGAAAATTTGGGTGGCAAGCTACGGGTATCGAATTTAATGAGCGATCAGTTCTTTGGGCAAAACGGAAGTTCGATCTCCAAATCGCACATGGTAGTTTTTACCAGTTGGAAAGTTGCTACTCTCACGAGTCATTCGATTTGATTACCTTAAATCACGTACTCGAACACGTGATTGACCCCATATCCTTTATCGAGTATCTAACAAGCTTCCTTAAGCTCAACGGTGGCATTATGCTCAGCGTTCCAAACATATTGTCAGACAGTTTTCGTAAGTATCGTGCATTATGGTCCTACATTCATATTCCGATGCATATCTCATATTTCAGCCGCTTTTCGATGAATGCGCTTTTCTTATCTAAAGTGCATTTGCGCGGTCGTCGCTTCGAGAAGGTTTTCCAAACCAGTTTTCCTCCTCAAGGGCAAGACGAAGGCGAAGGGCTAACGTCTATGTACCGCTTGGTTGTTAACTGATTCTGCGGAGATCGAGAAGAAATTTATCTCTGCGAAGAATTCTGAAGAGCATCACTTTTGATAGTTGCTCTGTTTTGAAAAGATTGACAACCTTTTGCATTTGACGACGCGCCCACTATTATGAAATCTGAGAAGTCTTAATGCATGCGGGAGACGTACAGTACAACCATATGGCCTCCTAATGCCCCGGATAAGGCTCCTGCAGCGCCTACAGATGTGTAGGGGGCCTATGCGTGTGCCGAGACAGATCTCGAGTGCGACATAGACTCGACGCGTAGCTTATGAAGGATCTTAACGTTGCTAGTATTAAGTAGTAGGGCCAAGATCTACGTAGGGAGCTTTCACACAAATTATTATGCTCTGTCTACTGATTGCGTGTACGGGTATCTGTGCATCAAGGTAGCCTACAGTAAAACCTAGACTTCTCAACTTGTGCAACAGGTCTCTGCCGTAGACCCTGTAGACCAACGTATTGGAAGCATGATATTCCGGAGGTAGTATGAAGATATCCTTGTCGCCCTCCGGCTTGACCCGAACAAGGGTGTCTGGCCGTTCATGAACATATGGTACTTGCAGCAGGAAGTTCCCTCCCTCTTTCAGAACGCGAAACACATGCCCAAACGCCTTGTCATCAAGACGGATGTGTTCAAAGATGTCACTCGCCAACACAAAATCGAAGAAATTGTTAGGATAATGCAATTCTTCGAAATCTGCGAACCTCCTTGGGTCTTTTCCTGCCTTAATTGCCTTAGGATCGTATACGGTATTGAAGTAGTCAAACTTCTCCGCCAAATATGGCGGATGCGCGCGCACGCCAGTTCCCTCAAGAATGCGTAGTCTTTTGCTATCTTTCCATGAACATAATGGTCCGTTTTCGCTTAACAATTTTCCTAAGACGTAGATTAACATCCGGTCCCTGCTGATGGAACCACATTGTTCACACGATAGGCTTTCCCTTAAGTTCACAGATTCGCTATACAGCTTCGTCCATTCATATTCTGGAATCGAGTTGACCAGGAAATTGCCGGAAGAACCGCATATGTTACATGTTGCTTTGCTATTAATGATGATTCATCAACCCAAAAGTCGAAGTTCACTCCCTATAATCTCTGTCGTATGTGTCAAAATAGTTCTACGTGGCATAAATGCCTTCCTCAAGGCTGACTCTGGGATTATGCCGATCCAGAGAGCAACTCCTTAAGAAGGAAGACTATGAAATCCTTGAGAAGCGGAAGAGAGGTTATTCCCGATTCTTTTGCAGAAATCGTCCTAACCGATATCTCTACGATATCTAATCTCAATTGGCTCGCCATTGCTGTTCCATATATAACTGTCAACAGAGCAGAGATTCTTGGTGAATAGCCTAGGTTCATTCCAAAGGAGAAACTGAGAACACATGTAAGTGATGTAACCACTGGATTGAATAATAGATCTAGTATTACCCATCCATGAACCCCACGATCTTAGCGATATTATACAGCGGAATGTTGAGCAATGTTTGAAGTAGCGGGACTGAATAATACATTCGATTGCTGCCAAGTATTACTCCTCGGCGAATCCGTGAGACGTCTATGTCGAAAAAAGGATAAGAAGGATGAATCCACGGCAATGTTTATTCGACTATGTTCAACTATGCTTTCGGTTAGCATGTAGACAGCCATTTCATCTGAAGCATATAGATGACCTCCCGCTGTAAATATGTAGAGTGTGACAAAGAAGAGGAAGATCATCAGTTTGCTTGAATGTCTTACCTTCACCATCATTTTTCAAGACCCTTCATTCGGCGGCTGATTTGCGTGTCTATCAAGTGCTTTGGTGTAGGGTTTTTCTCCAGTTATATCCATCAATATCTGTCAGGTTCTTTAGGTCTCTGGAGTATATGTCATCTGGATAGACAGATAATTTAGCGTTTCCGCTCTAGAATTCAGCAAAAGCTGGGATGCCTTCACGGGCTGGCGAAACTGAGTTCCTTGGTCAGTCAAGGCTTGATCTGGCTTGCCATATTCAGCAAGTCTCCAGGAGATCGATAGTGCAGTCGTCTGTTGGATCACGACGGATCTCTCAGTCTGCTACGAAGTGTGGGTGATCGTCTAGAAAGCTTATCATTCGTTTTCTTTGGTGATTTTAGAGTCGACTTGCTAAAACTGTTGCTATACAACCTCTCGAACCTACCCTTTCCCGAGACAGCTCTCTTGTCATTTCGGAGAGTTAGCTGTGTCACTTGTCTTTAACCCCTCGAATTTTCCACAATATCCAGATCCTTCTCTTCTGAACCCTATCTGATTATCCCACACCCAATCCCGTTTGATTCTAAATGCAAACTCTTTATAGCGTTGACATCTATTGAATAGTTTGCTAGTGCTCACTCACTAGGCAACCAGAAATTGCGAGTCGTTGCAGTCATCCCAGCCTTTAACGCAGAGACAACGATAGCCGACATGGTGCAAAGGACTCTAAACATCGTGGACTCAGTCCTTGTCATTGACGATGGGAGCGTAGACCTCACTTCGCGCAGAGCAACAGATGCAGGCGCCATTGTTAAGAGACTGCCCAAGAACTACGGCAAAGGATACGCTCTCAGGACAGGTTTAATGATTGCCATATCTCTGGACCCGCAACTCATAGTAACCTTGGATGCCGATACTCAACACCTCCCTGAACAGATCCCACAGCTTCTAGCACCTATCATAAACGGGCAATTCGACGTCGTAGTCGGCACTCGATTCCGCAGAGGGGCAGTGCAAATCCCTTTTATCCGATTAGTATCCAATATGCTTTCGACCCATCTTATTCGCCTAGTAACAGGTCTCTCCAAGTCACTGTGTACTGACTCACAGTGCGGCTTTCGAGCGTTTGGAAAAAATACGTTTAGGACACTTTCAAACCTCACCTCCGATCGATTTAACATTGAAGCTGAAACGCTGATCCAAACAGCGAAAGCAAGGTTTAGGATCACAGAAGTGCCGATTTTCTCCATCTACTCACATTCCATCAAGTCGCACATGAAACCGTCTAGAGAAATTCCAACGTTTCTCCGGCTAATTCTTAAGGAAGGTTTGAATGCAGTTTTTAGTGTTGCTCGTTCGAGTAAGCGTGCATCACAAGGTAAATAGACTGAATCTCATTCAGTAACGTATATTAATACCGACGAGAGATGCTGAGAAAGTCTACAACGTTTCTCTCGACGAGTAAGACATTTTAGTGGCAATTCCTTAATTAACCAAGAAAAGTCTAAGACTATCACATTCCTCGATAGTTGTTTGAGATGTTGAGCGTGCCTGCATGCAGCTGATGAAAATGTCAAGGACAA
>Ga0315308_1002017_pt1 | contig 11549 bp, 18 predicted proteins | sample TDP3_MG_FD_203078 | JGI IMG/M metagenome (GOLD analysis project Ga0315308, IMG submission 203078) | Freshwater sediment microbial communities from Lake Towuti, South Sulawesi, Indonesia - TDP3 | ecosystem: Environmental > Aquatic > Freshwater > Lake > Sediment | place: Indonesia: South Sulawesi... | reverse complement strand
TCGGGAAGTCCATAGCAACATAGATTGTGCCATCGCCATCTCCCTGTTCTGCATATCTTTCAGTTCCCTCTTCATCGGGAAGTCCATAGCAACGAGAAATGCAAGCCCAAGAGGCCATGGCTCACAGCCCTTTCAGTTCCCTCTTCATCGGGAAGTCCATAGCAACGGCGATGCGAAAGTTCTCATCAGAAAATACTATGCTCCTTTCAGTTCCCTCTTCATCGGGAAGTCCATAGCAACCCTGGCCCTCCAGGGTTGTTGCCAGGCGCTCTATAGATCTTTCAGTTCCCTCTTCATCGGGAAGTCCATAGCAACCGTCCCTCCTGGAGCGCAAGCGACTGATCAATGAGACTTTCAGTTCCCTCTTCATCGGGAAGTCCATAGCAACATGCGTATGGATCCGGCTTGATATAGCCATCCTTCGCTTTCAGTTCCCTCTTCATCGGGAAGTCCATAGCAACCACAGGCCAAATTAAGGCTCCTTGAGGGTGGTTATCACTTTCAGTTCCCTCTTCATCGGGAAGTCCATAGCAACTCCCTGCGACAATTTCAACCGCAGTCAAGGATCGCGTCTTTCAGTTCCCTCTTCATCGGGAAGTCCATAGCAACATTTAGCTATCTCCACGGGTGTCAAGTGGCTGGTGGTCTTTCAGTTCCCTCTTCATCGGGAAGTCCATAGCAACCGCCTTATCTCGCTTCGCTTTGTTTCAGAGATGCGACTTTCAGTTCCCTCTTCATCGGGAAGTCCATAGCAACAAATCTCCGTAAGAGATACCCTCCCCTGGGCCATCTCTTTCAGTTCCCTCTTCATCGGGAAGTCCATAGCAACGAATATAATTAACCTTACCGAGGGACAAGAACTGACCTTTCAGTTCCCTCTTCATCGGGAAGTCCATAGCAACAGATTTCTCTACGGGTTTCTCTACGGGTTTCTCTATCTTTCAGTTCCCTCTTCATCGGGAAGTCCATAGCAACCCGGTGATGGACTGGCACTTAAACTCAACAAAAGACCTTTCAGTTCCCTCTTCATCGGGAAGTCCATAGCAACATAAGAATGCCCGTGCCGCAACATGTGCATACAACCTCTTTCAGTTCCCTCTTCATCGGGAAGTCCATAGCAACTCTCGAGGGGGAGGTGGCATCCGGGGCCTCGTTCAACTTTCAGTTCCCTCTTCATCGGGAAGTCCATAGCAACCACGGTCTATCAAACGGGGCTTCATGTGAGGTTCACAACTTTCAGTTCCCTCTTCATCGGGAAGTCCATAGCAACTGAGAGAATTTCCTCGCGTTTAGATCTATCAGACATTCTTTCAGTTCCCTCTTCATCGGGAAGTCCATAGCAACTTCGAGTGAATAAATTTTGCACCGGCCCGGGTCTTCCTTTCAGTTCCCTCTTCATCGGGAAGTCCATAGCAACGCTTATCATTGCAGTGTCTAATCGCGGACAGATATCCTTTCAGTTCCCTCTTCATCGGGAAGTCCATAGCAACCGATCCAGAAAACGGCGTAGCTCCTGTTTTGTTTCACTTTCAGTTCCCTCTTCATCGGGAAGTCCATAGCAACAAATTGGTGCTTTGTTGAAGAGCCGCGATATTTTTTGCTTTCAGTTCCCTCTTCATCGGGAAGTCCATAGCAACCTCAACATATCTTATCAAAAAACAATACAAAATTAAAATTAAAAATTAAATTATTTCTCAACATTATTTTTTGAAATAACCATACCTGGTTTTGCGAAGTAGCAATGTTATAACCCTCTTCCTGACCTCTTCCATAAATGAGAGAGAAATTGTGTGTAGCATATTCAAAATACATCCCCGCAGAAGTTCCTGAATTCACACTCCTCACAACGGCCCTCCACCCGTGAGGGCTCTGGCATGCTTTCCCGTTCCAGCATTGCCCGCATCCCTTGAAGAACTTGCTTCACAGTCTCCTTGTCTTCTCCTCTTATAGCCACAGGCACAACCTTCTCCTCGGGCAGAAAATACAGATACCCCAGGCTCACTGTGCACGCATAGTTCTCCTCTACCAGGAGGGCATATCCCACAAGCTGGGAAACATGGTTCCTCCACACAACAGAGCGGGTCTCCTTGAAATCCACAGGAAACCTCCCTTCAGGGGTATTAAGGAGAAGGTCGAGCTTCCCTGAGAGCCCCAGCCTCTCCGACCTGAGCCACAAATGAAAGAAGCGCTCTCCGCCAGTAAGGCCATATTCCTTCAAACCCCGCCTTTTCTCAAGGCGATCAACATCATCCTCTGCATTCTTCCCATGCTCCATCTTAAAGGTGGCCTTTTTCTCCACGGGCATGAGGTAGCTGTAATAGACCACCCTGGGACAGTATTCATACTGCTTGATGTCAGTCACCCTCAGCTCGACCATTTTGAACACCTGCATCTTCCCCAGGTCCTTGTTCCTTCCCTTCGGGTTTCTCCACGATTTTCTCCATTCTTCCCCTGAGGTCTCGCTCGCACACGGCAATGAGCACGACTTTCCCCGGCGTCTCCCCCAGTTTGTCTCCAAGTTTGAGAAATAGTTCCTCCCTTCGGTTGCGGCTCAAGGGGCCCTCAAATGCGCTGAATTGGAATCGCTTGAGTCCATAGTCTTTACAGATATCCGCAATTTTGGTGCGGATATTGTCCTCAACGACATCGTAGATTACCAGCGTGTGGAGCTCTTCCATAACCTCACCACTTGAATGCAAAGGGGCGGTAGGGCCGTTCCCCTCTCAGAAATGTCGCCACATGCCTGGCCTGCATCTGGATGATGCTTCGCACCTCGTAGCGCCTTCCCTCAAAAGGCTCCGGACTCTTGAGCCTTTCCACTACCTTGTCTGCCACAGCCCGCCTGCTCGTCTCATCCAGAAGCCCCTGTTTCATGTCAATAGCCTGCCCCTGGTTGAACATGGCGATGACTGCCCGATCCACAACCGGCTGGCGAAACTCCTCAATGAGATCAAGTACAAGTGAGGGCTTGCCCGGCCTGTCCACATGGAGGAACCCGGCAAAGGGCTCAAGGCCTGCATTCATCACAGCGCCCCAAACCTGGGCATACAGGATCCCATACCCATAGTTAAGGCAAGCGTTCACAGGGTTCAATGTTCCCCGATGCTCCCTGCCAGGGAACTCGGTTTTCCCCGCGAGAATCGTCTGCACTCCTTCCCAATAGACCCGACCGGCTGAGCCCTCAATGCCCATAAGCCCTGGTCGCACAGCATCGGCCGTTGGGCCCGTGATTTCTTCGGCCTCACCCCGGAGCTTCTCCAGGATATCCACCGTGCTTTCTACTGCCTCAAACTTCTCCGGGTGGGCCTCCTTGAGATACTTTCCGATATACTTGAGAAGGTTCGCCTGATTGCGGAGCTTACCCACGACAACAAGCCGGGAGAACTCTGCGCCCCTCCCATCATTCAGGGCTTCCATCTGCGCCCTGCGGGTGGCCACTGTGGCTGTGAGCATTGGGGAGGAAAGCATGGCAAAGGGCCTGCCGCCATGGTCAAGGAAGCTGATGCGGATGCCTCGTTCGCAGCATTCCTCAACGAGGTCTGAAGAGAGGGAAACTCCCTGAGATGCAATCACAATTTCAGCAATCCTGAAAAATGGAACCTCCAGGATCACCCTGGACTTCCCCTTTGGTTTCTCCTCTCCCTTCGGCGGCGGGACGATCTCAGGAAATGGCAGCCACGCCTGGGCTGCATCAGCCACAGGCTCCAGGCTTGGCCACTGCGGCGCCTTCACAATGAGTCGCTCGCTTTTCTTGCTCAGCACCGCCCCAAACTGGTCAATAATCACCTGTTCCATGTTCTTACCCTTCCCTTGAGTTGAAATTCTTCGTTATAATTTTATATACTATTGTTATGGACAGTCCTTTACCCATAGCGTCTTTTATTCCCAACCATCCTCGAATTGTCCGAGACCCCAATATTATGGGGGGAGTCCCGGTCATTAAAGGCACCAGAATTCCTGTGTGTATAATTCTGGAAATGCTCGAGGGGGGACACGGCCTTCAGACAATCCTGGATGAGTATCCCTCCCTCACACCCGAGGATATACAGGCCGCTATTCACTTTGCCGCTTCCCTCACCGTTACATAATGCGCTGCTGAGGCATTTTTGCGCATTCTTCTCGACGAAAATATAGCTCTTTCTGTCCAGAAGGCCCTCCAGGGCCTGGGACACCAGGTTGACCATATTAAAACATTGGGCCTCGGAGGAATTGCCAATGGCGAGGTTTATGAAAAAGCTCTTCAGGGATATCATCTGTTTGTCACCAACGACCGGCACTTTCTGAACTCTGACATATTCCCTCCACGCCCAGCCCTGGGGATCGTTTTCCTTCGAATAAGTATGGCGGATCCCACAAAACAGAGTGACGCACTCAAAACTTTCCTCACGATTGAACCTGAGGTTCGATTCATTGGCCATCTTACGATCATGAGAAGCGATGGGTTCGAGATACAATAATCCTCTCCATACACTCCCGGCTCACCGAAGCCTCCTCAATGAGTCTCCGGGCGTCCAAGAGGCGGGTCATTTTCTTGCCCGGCTCCAGATCCTTTAATTCCGCACCAATCTCCACATACCTCTCCACCCTGGCCTGCACCTCCGGGTCTTTCCACAGGCGCTCCAGAATAGCGAGGGCGACCAGTTTTTTCTCCCAGAGATTGCCGAATTCCGCTATATACTCAATAGCATAGTCTTTCATGGCCAGATTAGAACCATGCCAGATATCAACTTGAGAAGAGTCATGGCCCAGGATCACCGGAGCAATGTAGATGTTGGAAAAGATCATCCTGTGCCATTTCTGCAATGCCTCAGATAGGCGCCCGGCATCAACAAGGGCCAGGCCCCACGAGGCGTAATAATGGGGATCAGGGATATCATCGGGATAGCCCTGTGCATAGGATTCGTAGGCAGCAAAGGCTGCGTCAAGGTCGCCCTTGAGCTGGTAGAGGGGAGCGATGAGAAAACGCACGCCCTGGTTGTCATTGGGATTGAGGTGCAGAAGGGCTGTGAACTCATGGAGGGCCTCATCGTATCGCCCCTGTTTCCAGTACACCAGGCCCAGGCCGTGGCGGGCCCTCATGTATGGCCGTGTCTTAAGCTCACCCCACCAGGAAAAAGCCTGCGGCTCTTCTGTGCCTAACGACACCCTGGCCTTCTCGTATGCATTCCTATACTCCTTTCCCGCCTCAGCGAGATCACCCCTTACCCAGGCAATGCTGGCGAGGCCATTGTGTATGTCAGCCAGAGAGGCATCTGCTTTGAGCGCCTCACGAAAGACCTTCCTGGTCCCCTTCATGTCCCCCCGGCCGAGAAGCTCCCATCCGTCATACACGAGCTCCTGGGCATGAGGGATCTCCTGCGTCATAAGGTCAGACATCGGGCCTGTATATGTCTTGCCAGGCGTGAGTTTAGATGTATCCATCTTCGCCAGAGAGCGTTCCATGGCCCCGATCCTGTAGGCCCACTGGTCAACGATCTCGGGAGTGGAAGGCTTCCTTCTGGATTCCTCTTTTGGCAGGCAGCATTTCTTGTATTTCTTCCCGCTCCCGCAGGGGCAGGGGGCATTCCTCCCGACCTTCCTTTGTTGAACAGACATGAGCGAGGGTTCACTATACTGTGCCTCAATCTCGGCGCGCTTTTTTTCAAGGAGCTTCAGCGCTTCATCAACTCTCCTTACGCCCTGGTCAATGAGCCAGAGAGCGGTCTGGCGCTGTATAGAAAGAATCTCCAGTCTCTCATCCTGTAGTTTCTTCCCCTTTTTACTCCAGGGTTTCTTTTCCCTGAGCTCCCACTCTTCCTCATCCATGTCGTCCAGAACTTCAAAGATATTCCTGTAGCCCTCCTTGTCAAACCCCTTTAACCAGTGTTCCTGAACCACTGCTGTCTCCGCAGCATTCTCAGGACACACCGGAAGACCGGTCGGGAAACTCACCGCCTCCCCGCACTCGGAGCACCTGGTTATATCATCAATGGGCGGAGGATCGTTGAGGATGTCTTGTAGAGGACGAATGGGTTTCACAGACTTCAACTCCTGGAGCTTCGGGTCGCTGTGCACGATAGAACTTATCCACACCCATCCCATATCAAAATCGCCATCCCAGTTCGGCAAAGGGCGGTAGCGGGCCCTCCAGTCCTGGGGCTGGAAGCCAAAAGGCATCTCACCCCTATGGAGGCTATGGATTGAATCCTCAAATTCCACCCTTTGCCAGGGCGCGCATTTCTGAAGGGCATGATAGATGTGGGGGATCGCATCCCTGCGTCCCAGATCCACAAGGACATTGGCCACTACATCGCCCATCTCCCTGTCCTTCTCCAGGGCCGCACACAGGGCCTTGTAACACCGTTCATCTGTAATCCTCCCCAGGCCGACATAGGCATAGAGGCGCGCTGAAGAAGCACCCTCCTCAACCACCTGGATCAGGGCCGGGATGGCCGGAGGGCCGATCTTGGCCAGGGATTCTGCGGCAGCGTAGGCCAGTGGGTCCATGTGCCTGGCCCGCCTCACATAGGAGATGAGAACAGGGATGGCCTCCGGGGAACGAAACTCACCGAGAAGCACGATGGGCCAGAGATAATTTTTCTCGTCGTCAGAGTCTCCCTCAAGCGCTTCCACAAGCGCAGGCACAGCCGCCTTCCCGAAAGACAGGATTTTCTCCATCTCCCTCACCGGCATCCTCCAGGCGCCAAGGAGTCCCTCCACCTTCTTTCTGATGTCGCTTTCTGTATCTGTCATTCCTAACTCACTGAGTGGTTCTCCATCAAAGTCTCGCTTGACATATGCATTATCTATGCATACAATAAATATGCATCATAAAAGTGCCATGAGAGCAACATTGAATCTTAAAGACAGCGTGGTTCAAGAGCTCGTAAAGCTCACCGGGGCCAGAACAAAAACAGAGGCTATCCATCTTGCAATGGAAGAGGCTATCAGAACCAGGAAGCTGGAGAAGCTCAGGGCCCTTGCGGGGAAAATTGAAATTGAACCCGTATGGCGGGAGCACAGAGAAAAAGAGCGGAGAAGTGGGCCCCGTGGTTGAGGCCCCTGTCCTGGTAGATACCTCGGTCTGGGTGGAATACCTCCGAAAGCCTTCCTCTACTGCTGGAAAGGCTCTAAGCGCATTGCTTTCCGTCAATCGTGTCATGACAAGCGGGGTTATTGTTGCCGAGATTCTCCATGGTGCCCGGACGCGTAAGGAAAGGGAAGAACTTGCTGATGCCCTCGGCGCCATCCCCATTGTGGAACTCAATTTTTCTGACTGGGTCGCCATCGGCTCACTTCTTAACGACCTGAGGCTCAAAGGGCATACCTTTGCTCTTGTGGACATTGCCATCGCCCATGCGGCACGATCCGCGGGTTGCGCCCTGTTTACCCTGGATTCTGCCCACCGCAAGATTCCTGGCATCACTTTTTTCAATCCTTGAGACCTCCTCCATCTCAAGGATCCGATCAACACGGAAGACCCTCTCCTCATTTCGCGCATGGCAGAAAGCCTCCATTCCCAGGAAGGGCTTCTCAAGGTATTCCATCCTTCCAACAGTTGAGGGTGTGACCACCCTCCTGGATTTCACATCGTTATTCTTCAAATATACGATCTTGAGCCGTGTCCTTGTTTTGATGGCATGTTCAATAAGTTTGACCTTTTCCTCCAGCGGACGATCCCTTTCAGAAAGTTGATACTGGTAGCGCGTCACAAACTTGACCACCCTCCAGTCCATGAAGATGTGCTTTTTCTGTATGGGCTTCTTGAGGACTATGCCGTCAAGCTTCGTGCATCTGCTGAGCGCCACATACACCTGGCCCGTGGCAAATGTGCCCCTTCCGATGTCAATGACAGCCCTATCAAAGGTCTTCCCCTGGCTCTTGTGGATGGTCACGGCCCAGGCAAGTTTCAGGGGATACTGTGTGAAGGATCCAACGACCTCTGACTCAATCCTTTTCTTCTCCTTGTTGAAGGAATAATGGAAGATCTCCCATGTGTAGGGCGTGACATCCACGACATCCCCGTCTGTTAGTTCCACAATGAGCACATCGCCATTGTCCCCCCGATTAGCATGTTCAATGTCCTCAATCCTTCCAATGCTTCCGTTAACCCAGCGGCCATAAGAATCATTGTTCAAAAGCATGACCTGGGCGCCGACCTTGACACTTAGATCCGTCTGGGTGGGAAGGGACTCCGGCTTGAAATCCCCGGACATGCGCCCCTGATAAGTCATGAGCTCTGAATCAAGGGCGGATAAATGTTCCATGTTGATTTTTTCCGCTGCCTCATTGATGGAGGTGAGCCAGATATAGAAATCCTCCGGGGCAGAGGAGAAATCGGGATCATACCGTTGATTGAGCATCTCCAATTCCTTGTCAGTCACGGAATTGTTACGAATGGCATTCAGAAGAGAGATGAACGACTCATCCTTCTGCCGATAGACCTTCTCCAGCTCAATGAACTCCATCCTTAACCCATCCATGACCCTGGCATCAAAAAACCACGGGCTTGTATAGTGAGTCGTAAAGATCTCCTTCTCCTTGCTCGTTACAACCGGTGGGAGCTGATACAGATCCCCGATAAAGATCATCTGCACGCCGCCAAAAGGCTCCTTACGCTTCCTTCCGTTTAGCCTCATAAACCGATCCATGCAATCCATAATATCAGCGCGAACCATGGACACCTCATCAATCACGATGGCATCCAGCTTTTTATAGATGCTCTCGTCATCGTCGTTGAGGCCGTCCTTGACCCTCCTCCTCACCTTCTTAACAGATTCGAGGGTCACATGGGGCTTGAACCGGAAGAACGAATGGATGGTCTGCCCCCTCACATTGAGGGCTGCCACACCCGTAGGCGCAAGGACCACGATCCTCTTCTTTGTATGAGCCCGGAAATACTCAAGCAGGGTGGACTTCCCGGTCCCTGCCTTGCCCGTGACAAAAACATTCTTTGAGGTCTCCTCCATCACCTTCAGAGCCCTCACAAACTGCTCATTGAGCTCAATGAGCTCAATCTCTTTAATATTCTTCTTCATCCTCCATCACCCACAGAGTATATAAAAAGTATTGCCTTTTCCGAGATGGTATGATAGTGTTTCATTTGGAGGTGAATTTTTATGGCCAAGGTCATGATCTCCTTGCCAGACGAATTTCTCAAACGGGTAGACCGGGTAAGCAAAGTCCAGAACAGGTCTCGAAGTGAAGTGATCCGCGAGGCCCTGCGCGTTCTTCTCCAGAGTTCGGTCAGTCCTCGCCCTTCTTGGAAGGATGCGCTTGCCCCCCTGCGTAAGCTTGAAGACCACTGGATAGGACAATGGAATTCGACCGACATCATCCGATACTTCCGGGATACCCGGTATGGCCGAAAAGATCGTCATTGATTCCTCTGTCCTGGTCAAATGGTTCAAAAGGCGCGGCGAAAACCTCCTCACGGAAGCCCGCGATCTCCTCAGAGAGGTAGAAAACCATTCCATTGAAGTGCATGTCCCGGCTCTCTTGCTATACGAAGTCGGTAATATCCTTCTCATCAAAACCAGCCTCCATACTGATGCGTTAGACAAAACCCTGGAACATCTGGAGGAGTTACCTTTGATCATTGCACCTCCGGCCATACCCCTTTTGAAACAGGCAGCCCGGCTCGGTCGTGAACTGGATCTCACCTTCTATGATGCATCTTTCCTGGCACTTGCCGTAGAGCTGAATTGCCCACTGATTACCGCCGATCGCCGTCTCTTTGAGCGCACCCACAAGCTCCCCCGTGTCCGCCACCTCTCCCAAGTTGGCTCTCTCTCGTAATTTCATTCCTGCCCTCACAAACTGCTCATTGAGCTCAATTAGCTCAATCTCTTTGCGCCCCTTCTTCACCACGCATTTCCCTTTTCCGGCCTATGGCCTCCTCACATGAAATCCTTATGTTTCTCAGGAGGGATTCTCCGCACCTCTTGAAATTTTTCAAAATGAGCATCTGTGGAAATGATGTCCTTGACATCGTGATTAATCATCACGGCCAAGTGAGGCAAGTCGCGCGCGACCGCCCAGGGATACTTTTCCGCCAGTTGACGCGACTTATGTGCATCGTCCACCGTGATCGGAAGAACCCACCCCTTCATGAGCGCGTTGAAATTGTCAAATATCCGAAACCCAGTGGTGGTATCATTAACAAAGAGAAACCGATGGAGGATTTCCTGAAATACCTCTGAATCCGTACACACTCGGATTTTGCCCTCGGCCACGGCATGAAGAACATTGATACATGTTCTTTTCAACGGGTGGTTCTTGACCGCAGCATACATGGGGATATTGGTATCAATGAAGACCCTGTCAATCTTCATGGAGACCTTCGATTTCTTCCTCTGAGCCATCCTCTCTCACCGACATTTTTCCCGCTCCCTCACCCCCCTACCTTCTTTCTTATGTCATCGTCCTCCAAGAGGAACCGTCATCTTTCCCATTTTGCCTTTCTTTCCCAGAACTGTTTCGGGGTAAGGATCAGAATGCCCTTGTACTGCTTCATCGCCAATAGATGGTGATCTCCCGAAACGATCCAGCGAGCATGTGAAGATATAGCGCACGCCAGAATCTTGTCATCATCTGGATCCTCTGGAATGACTCGTTCAGCCCTCGGCTCCTGAATGACCTCAGCAATGCTGAGCAAAGACTCCATTAGTTCTCCCACTGAGGTCTTCAAGGCCGCGATCCTTCCGGTAAATTTCGTTCGAGAGAGCGCATTGTGTACCTCCTCTATCATCGTCGGACTCATGACGGGAACAATGCTGCCACCCTCGGCTCCTGAATGAGTCGGTGTGAGATACCTGTCCATAGGAGCCCAGAAATGCACACATTAGCGTCCAAGACGACTCGATTTTCAGCCATTCCGTGTCCGCTTTTCCCTGCGCATCTTGTGGACTTCGGTGGCGATCTCCTCAATCGGCATCTCCTCTCCGGGCGCTCGTTCAGCTATCTCGGAGGGCTTGAGTGGATTTAACCGTTTGAGGACAATCATGTCTCCCTCTGTCCATATAGCCAGCTCGCCCGATCGGGAAAAGAAACGCAAAATCTCTTTTGGCAGCCTGATAGAGCCATCTGCCTGAATTGTGACAGTCTTCATGCTTCACCCCCTATTGCATTGTATTTCTATAACCCCTGCCATGTCATCACATCAGCAGACCCGCAACCAAACAAAAACCTATGGAAGAAAGCTGCGATGCCTCTATGGCTCCGTCCAGGAGATCGAGGCTTACCTGAAAGATGTCCGTTCCTCATGGGAAAAGACCTGCTAACTCTTTCCCGTTCCAAAACCATCCCCTATATCCTTCTTGAATCCCTCCTTCCTCACTCATAGCCTCTTTCTCAGACCCACCCTCTCCGTCACCCTACCCAGATCACATCCAGAGCCAACCGTCCCGCAGCATCCCGCTGTCGCCTATCGCCTGTGATAAACGGAATCCGTATTCCCAAAGCAGCTTGGATCGTCATAAGCGAGGCCACATGGAGAGCATCCAATGTTTTAATCTCAATCCTCTGAATCAATTCTTCTGCTCGATCCAGCACGAGAGAGCTCACCTCTA
>Ga0315308_1002014_pt1 | contig 11560 bp, 11 predicted proteins | sample TDP3_MG_FD_203078 | JGI IMG/M metagenome (GOLD analysis project Ga0315308, IMG submission 203078) | Freshwater sediment microbial communities from Lake Towuti, South Sulawesi, Indonesia - TDP3 | ecosystem: Environmental > Aquatic > Freshwater > Lake > Sediment | place: Indonesia: South Sulawesi... | reverse complement strand
TGGAGATCTATTATGATGAGGCTCTGAAGGCGGAGAGCGCCAATCCTTTCAAGGGTAACATGGACCCGCGGAAGTTGAAGGATATAATCAAGAAACATGGTAAGGACAAGATAGCCTTTGTTCGAATGGAGGCGACGACCAATCTTATCGGCGGACAGCCGTTCTCCATGGAAAATCTGAGGCAGATAAGACAGATCTGCAGCGAACATGGCATGATCCTCGTTCTGGATGGGAGCTTGGTCTGCGAAAATGCCTACCTGATAAGGCAGCGAGAGAAGGGATATCAAAACAAAACCGTTGCAGAGATAGTACGAGAGATATGCAGCGAAGCGGACCTTTACTACATGAGCGGAAGGAAGAACACGTGCGTTAGAGGGGGTTTGATAGCGACAAACAATGAGAAGCTCTTCGAAAAGATAAGGCCTTGGCTTCCAGTATACGAGGGCTTCTATACATATGGTGGCATGTCCATGAGGGAGATCGGTGCCATGGCCGTAGGTGTTAGAGAAATGGTAGATCCCGCCGTTGCAGGCTGCGCCGTGGAGCAGATAAAGTACTTTGTAAACAGGCTTGTTGAAACTGGAGTTCCAGTGGTTACACCGCCGGGCGGATTGGCCTGTCACCTAGACGCGATGGAGTTCTTGCCGCATGTACCTCAAACACAGTATCCAGCGGGATCGTTGGCAGCTGGCCTCTACTTGGCCTCTGGAATAAGGAGCATGGAGAGAGGGACTATATCAATGGACAGAGATAAGGAAGGAAGAGAGGTCCCTTCCGACATGGAACTAACAAGGATTGCACTCCCAAGGAGAGTCTATACGATATCACACATCGAATATGCGATCGACAGAATAAATTGGCTATACAGACACCGAGACCTAGTAAAAGGGCTAAGATTCATATTTGAACCGCCAGTCCTCAGGTTCTTTGACGGAAGGCTGGAAGCGATTGACAATTGGGGAAAAGACCTCTGCGAAGCCTTCAAAAAGGAAATAGGCGACTATTGAGCTCTCATCAACTCCACTCTTTGACATACTGCCCTCCTGACACTACCTAGACCGATTGTGTCGTTAGTGGTTTCGATGCTCGCTTGACTGTTCGCCATGTTTTCGCTGATCGCGATCGGATCGGCACGCTCGTTGCGTTGAGATTTGACGGTACATGTGCAGAAGGCCAGGATCGGCAAGACGGGTTTCTCCGAAGGGCCGATCAACCGGTTCGACGGTGATGTCGCCGAGACCCGAACGCTTTTTCAGCGATGTTGGTCGATCGGGAAAAGTAGCGGGACCCCAACTAAGTCCTAGCACGCCCTGAATAAACCTATAGCCAACATGTGATCTGGTCCTGAACTAGGAATCCGCTCAGTTGGTGTTTGTGATCGTTGACTTCACGGGAAAGGAAGCTAAGGGAATCAGGAGCTATTCTGAGGAGCTCGGGCTTGACCTGAGGAAGCCTGAGGACAGGTTCAAGTGGTTCTTGGCTTCCATCTTGTTTGCGAAGAGGATATCATCGGATATTGCGAAGAGGACCTTTAGGAGGTTTGAGGAGGAGAATCCGTCCACGCCTAGGAGCATATTGGAGGCGGGGTGGGATAAGCTCGTCCAAGTGCTGGATTCCGGTGGATACGTGAGATATGACTTCTCTACGGCCTCGAACTTGCTGGGGATCTCCAAAGACCTTCTAGACAGATTTGGGAGTTTGGAAGAGATTCACGCCAAAGCGGACTCACCTCGCCGCTTGGAAAAAATGCTGATGGAGTTCAAGGGTGTCGGCCCTGTTGGAGTCAACATCTTCTTAAGAGAGCTCAGGGGCATATGGGAAAAAGCGGACCCGGCTCCTTCCAGACTCGCCGTCCAGGTCGCACGGAGGTTGGGGGTCAAGAGGAGTGAAGGTGTAGAGTCTCAGCTCGTCAGGATAAACCTGGAGTACTGCAGGAAGGGTGCCTGCCACACTTGCCCCGCGAAAACAGTGTGTTCAACGAGGAAACGGAAGGCGACAATTCATGGATAGGTGTCCGGATGAGAGCGATCCACACAGCCCCGCAGCCGTGCCCATTCATGAGGGTGCAACAATCATGCCGTTCTTGAGCGTTGAACCGACGCCAAAAGATGCCGGGGAAGAGAAAGTAAACGCAACGTGACCGTTGAAAACTTGATCTACTTACTGAGACGATAGACGAGTTTCTCGATCGATCCTGTGCGATTAGTTTTAAATCATCAGGCGGGTGTCCCATAGTTGCTATGTTTCGGCGCCAGGTCACCATAGACGTCTCAAAGGTCGCTAAGGAGGAAGCCAATCGGGTCGCTGGGAAGGCTGAAAACCTCCGTGAGTTGACTCGGAGGAGCTTCCCTGTCCCCCACGGTTTCGCTGTATCGATTGATCGATCCCAGGACATCGATCGAACCTCAGATAAGGGCAGGGAAAATCTGGTTCCCCGGTTCAGGCTGATCACCGCCTCGGCAAAGCCGACCGCGGAGGATGAGGTCCTATGGACCCGGGGATATGCGGACGACTATTGGAACGACCCTGTTTCGCCCTTGTTCTTCGAACTGTTGGGTGATCATCTCACCAAAATCGTCAACGTCGAGCTGAACAAAATCATGGGCTACTCAGAGCTAGTGTCAGCAAGGACAGAAAAGCTCCTCAGGCTTCATAAGGCCCACGCCTACTTCAACTTGGAGGTGCTGAGGAGGAAGGTTGAGAATGAGATCCCCGGCTTTCTTCGGAACGAGGACGTACTCAACTACTTCCCAGAGGGAGGCGGTCCCTACGGCAAGGAAACCATCAAGAAACTGCCCTTCAGGCTACGGAAACGCCTCTGGGCTGAGATAAGGGTCACACTGCTGGACCACAATGGAACCTCGGGCCGCACTGCCAAGGCCTATGACGAGTGGACACAGAGGATCTTCGATCCTTTCTGGGAGAGCTTTGACTCGCGGCTGGCTGGTCTCAAGAACGGCCCGCTCTCGGGATATGTTGCGCTCGCTGATGAGCTAGATGAGATCATGGTGGGGCACTTCAGGCTGGTGCGTTATGGCATCCCAGTACACAACATTGGCATGAACCTCCTAGCTCAGTACCTTCTGGCTCGCTTCCTCGGTAAGGAGGAGGTGGCAAAGGCATACCCGGTCCTTGTCTCGGGGCTGAAGCACAAGACCAGCGAGACAAACGAGCGCATTGGCCGAATGGCCAAGCTGATCCATACGTCCACTGAACTCAAGGCGTTGGTGCTTGAAAAACCGGCTGAGGAATTGTGGGACACACTATCATCGTCTCGTAGCCGGGACGCTCAAGAGTTCGTCAAGGAGTTCAAAGCCTTTCTCGGAGACTTCGGGGCGCGGGGTTTCACTCGAGAAGCCTACTTTCCGCGGTGGGAGGAGGCGCCTGAGTACGTCTTTGACATCCTGAAGTCACTGGCAGCGGGTGAGATCCTTGATCAGGAGGCGCTGCAAGCACACAACCTGCGGCTTCAGGAGGAGACGGTGGAGAGCACAAAGAGAGCCATCAGGTCCCAGAGCCTCGGCCGCCTGAAGTGGAAACTCCTGTCGGGCATACTGGAGAACGCCAGGAGGTACATCGTCTTCCGGGAGGATCAGCGCTTCAACCTGGACCGCTGGATAACCATGCACAGGCGCATCTGCTTGGCAATAGGGGAGCGGCTCGTTGAGGACGAAGCTCTAGAGAAGCCTTCGGAGATATTCTTCCTGGCCAAGGCCGAGATCCGGGAAGCTGTCTTCGGGAAGTTAGCCCGTGAGGAGAGGGAAAGGATACTGGCTCTTGTGAAGGAGCGCAAGGCCGAGTTCCTGCGTTATGCGAACGTGACACCTCCAAAGTTTCTGGAGGGCGACCGCGAGTTCGACGATCCCCCGCTGGCTGAAGCGGCTTCGCTGAAAGGAATCCCGGCAAGCCAGGGATTGCTAACTGCGCCCGTACGGGTTCTTGGTAGCGTCGAAGATATCTGGACGGTTCAGGCAGGTGAGATACTGGTCGTGCCGAGGACCGATCCTGGATGGACTCCTATCTTCTCGAAGATAGGGGGTTTGATCACTGAGACGGGCGGGATACTGTCACATGGCGCGGTCGTTTCAAGAGAGTTTGGGATTCCGGCGGTAACCAACATCCACGATGCTTGCAGAATCCTGAAGACGGGACAGATCGTTACGATCGACGGTGTAAAGGGGGTTGTGAGCATTGAGCAGCAGCCTTGAGCCTCTCACTCACCAACCCAAGAACCACCCTGAGTGGAATGAATCTTACTACCTCTGTTTCAGCGACAGGAAGAACCAGTTGAGCGGCATGACGCGGCTGGGGTTCAAGCCTAACAAAGGAGAGGCGATGGCCTTCTTCCTTCTCTTCCTGCGCGACGGGTCGGTGGCTGGCTACCAGACTGTGGAGGCAATCAAGGGATATCCAGCCAGGCTGAAAGCGGGGGGCATGGTTCACGAGATCCAACCGGAGGGATCTTGCAGGTACAGATTCGATGGCAAGATGGCTGTGACAAAAGACCCCGAGAGCTTCCCGAAAGCTAGAGAGCATCCTGAGCTCATATCCAAGGTCCTGCCGGTGCGCATGGATCTCCGATTCACCCCCCTGAACCAGACCTACGAGTATAGCGAGCACATGACGCCAGAGTCTCTTGAACTGGGCCGAAAGAGCGGGGATGAGCACTGGGAGCAAATAGCCCTCATGAACGGCGAGATTGCACTGGGTGATGAGGTGTGCATTCTCGATAATGTCATGGGTCAAAGAGATCACACCCATGGGGTCAGGGATTGGACAGGCGTCGGTAACTGGCTGTACTACGTCGTCTGGTTCAACACGGAACTAGCCGTGAATCCAGCTGCGATAGTGGCAGACGACGGAAGGATCTCGACTGGCGGCTTCCTCTTCAAGAATGGGAGGAACATCCCCATCAAATCAATGAAGATCATAGGTCAGAAGTTCAGGGATGGCATCTTGCCCGTGAGCTCTGAGCTCCAGCTTGAGGACGCGGATAAAGTCATGCATATCTTGAAGGGCAAGGCTGGACCTGTTGTGCCTCTCCCGTTTAAGGATGAGCATGGCAATGTCTCGGTCCTGGCTCAGAGCTTCGGTTCCTTCGAGCTTGATGGTGTCCAAGGAGGGTATGGCGGCTTCGAGACCCTTAGAGTAGTACAGAGAAGCACGAGATCAACATGCGGGAATGATGCACTGATCTAGGCTTCCTTTCTGCATGCGTCGAGCCACCTCACAAGTATTAAATACGCTAAGGACGAGAAGGCTCAATCTTGTGCTAGCCGCGTGAGGTGATTATCGTTTGTGCGATTGGTGTATGAAGCACGGAGCGGGTGGGAAATGGTACATGAACGCGAGGAACTATTCCGATCGGCTGGCCAAGGAAATGAATCTGGAAGAATATCTTACGGAACAGTGGAGGCTTTTCGAGCAGGTGTACATACGCAGGATTATGGGCTTCTCCTCGATAGGTCTAGGCTACAAGCTGAAGATGCCCGTCATCGGCAGGCTGTTGCGCTGGAGTGCGGAGAGGATGATCCACAGCGAAAGCAAGAAAAGGAAGGCATTCCGAGCCGACGGCCACTTCGGCCAAGTCGTACCACTTGAGGACGCCAAGGTCATCTTGGGCGACCTCGCCGCTGAGCCCATCATCGAGAACTACTGCATGTGTCGATGGATGCAGAGGGGGATGAAGGAGGTCTGCTGCATCAACTTCGGCGTTCTATCGGGCGTGATCGAGAAACTACCTAGGTTCATACCTGAAAACACCAAGCTGAGGCTCGATCGAGAGGAGGCGATAGAGAGGCTGGAGGAACACAACCGCAAGGGATATGTTGCCTCTGTATGGTTCCAGCCCGTCCCCTACATCAACGCCATCTGCTCCTGCGAGAACCCAGAATGCGGCGGGCTACGCCTTAGGCAAAGCTACGGCCTTCAGACTGTCCACAAAGCCGAATATGTGGTTGAAGTGGACCCTGACAGGTGCCAGGGTTGCAAGGCCTGCATCTCGATGTGCCAATTCGGGGCACTTCGCTTCACACCATCCCTAGGCAGGGCGCTGGTGGATCACAGCAAATGCTTCGGCTGCGGGCTCTGTCGCCACGCCTGTAGGCATGAGGCCCTTGTCATGGTACCCAGGGAGCAAGTTGCGATTGCAAGGGGGCATTACTAGGGGGCTTCACCGTTGGGAAGGAACAGGATAACCATCGACTACACAAAATGCGGCGAAGATGGTAAGGTGGACCCTAGGGAATGTGGTAGGTGCCTCCGTGTCTGCGACCCCGCCATCCTCCTCATGCATGAGACACTCAACAGGGAACAGGATCATCGTGACCCACAGTACTGGCGAATCACCGCTGTTTGGACGGACCTCTGTACGCGTTGCATGAAATGTGTCCAAATCTGTCCCGAAGGAGCCATCTCCGTCTCTTGCTAGAGTTTCCTGGGCGATGAAATGTGCGAAACATAGCTCAACAGCTCTATGACGCATTTCTATGTTCGCTTCTCTGCCCCTGTCGATCGATCGAATCGATCGTATGGTGACAACGTCACATTGATTGGAAATGTTGACTCGAAGACTGTGCTGCAATATGGCGCCTTCGATCAAATTGAAGAGCAGGTATTGGAATGCCAGAGGGTTGCCGCTCCAGGCGGAGGATACATCCTAGCCTCCGATCACTCTATACATGAAGGCATCCCAAGCGCGTGCGCGAAGTTCATGTTTGAAATCGCCAGAATGTACGGAGATTATCCAATTATGCTTCAAGATAGGGTCTTCGATCGATCGAAGGCCATAGAAATAGCCAGAGCTGTGATCGAGATCGCAAAAGCCCCAATGTTCTCTTATGCCTTGACAGCCCCTACAGATATACCCCTAATTATTTGTCTCTGGAACAACACGTAGAATATGATCAGCGGAATTGTGCTGATTGCCATACCTGCAAACATCATATCCCACCTTGGTTCGGCTTCAGGTCTCCCTCTGAAGGCTAGAATTCCAACTGGCAGCGTTTTCATATCATTAGATGTGACCGCGACTATCGAAAACATAAGCTCATTCCAGAAGAATGGAAAGTTAATTATTGCCAATACCGCCAACAAAGGTCTCGATATCGGAAAAACAATCCTCATCAAGAGCGACCACTCGCTGGCCCCGTCTATCCTAGCTGCTTCTTCTACCTCCTTTGGAAAAGATCTGAAGAAGGCTTTTGCAATAAGTATCGAGAAGGGTAAGGCAAGGCTAACGTAGGGCAATATTAGGCCGGGATAGGTGTTGAGCAATCCAAGATTGTTTATGATAAAGAAGAGCGGTATCACTACCGCGTGAACAGGAATGGCTATCAAGGCTAGAAAGACATCTGAGAGTATGGAAAAGAATCTCTTGTAGTATCTGGCTAAGGCGTAGCCGGCCATCATTGCTATCATAACCGATATTACCGTTGAAACTGAAGTGACTATCGCGCTATTGAGCAGGTATCTTCCTACAGTAATCCTTTGGTATTCCCCACTCCAAACGATTGCATAGTTTTCGGGGTGTATGTTTAGGAGACCCGGAGGAGAAAATACATTCACTATGATCGACCTGTTGTCCTTCAGAGAAGACATAAAGAGAAAGAATATAGGGTAGATTTGTGTGAATGCCCAAAAGATTGCAGCAGCATGTAGCATGTATTTGCCGACGTTCTTCATCTACAACCTCATCTCCCCCAACTTCACGAGTCTGAGATAAATCAGTGTAGCCGGGAATATTATGATTAGCATCACAGTCGCTATACACGACGCGTAGCCAAATTCCATTGGAGGACCACTAAACCCAAAGGATACTGTATACATATATGTCGCAAGGACTTGTGTTGTGTTGCCAGGGCCGCCAAATGTCATCGCCCACACGGTATCAAACACCTTAAATGAGAAGATCATCTGCAATGCTATGGTTATTGCCAACACGTTTTTGAGCAGCGGCAGTATTATCCAGCGAACTGTCTTCAAGTACGTAGCTCCATCGAGTTGCGCAGCCTCCAAGTATGGGTCTGGTATAGAAGCCAAGCCCGCAAGCAAGATGATCATGGGAAAGCCTGCGTATTGCCAAACTTCTTTCACTATTACTGCAAGCATGGCAGTGTTGGGATCTCCCAACCAGGGATGCGCATATTGGTCAAGCCCTGTGCTCTTTAGAAAAACATTGAATAATCCAATATATGGGTCATAAAACCTCGTCCACAGCAAAGCTACTACAGCGTTTGTCAGTAGGACTGGAAAGTAGTACACGTTCCTGTAGATCCTCCAACCCCTGATTTGCTTGTCGAGTATCAGGGCTAACCCCAAACCTATGATCACTGTTCCAAACGTCACCAGGGTAGAAAACAGGACATTGTTCTTGAGGGCAACCCAGAACACAGGATCGGAAAACAATCTGCCAAAGTTCCCAATGCCGATAAATTTCATAGTTGGGGACAGACCATTCCACTGATGAAAGCTAAGAAATAGCGTGAAGCCGATGGGATAGAGGGTAAGACCAAGAATAAAAAGAAGAGAGGGAAGCACAAGCAGGTATGGAAAAACACCTGTCGTGCTCTTTCTACGCCGCGATGAGCGCATTACCCGCCCTCAGATATTCGCTTCGACAGGTCCTCAAGCTCGTTTAAGGCATCCTTTGGCGTCTTCAGCCCCAGCTGTACTTCGCCTGCTTTCCGTCTGTACTCAGAGGCTAGCTTTCCGTTCATCAGGGTGAACACCGATGGCGCTCCGTAGTATCCGAGATCTGGTGAAAGCTGACGCATGACAGCTTGTATGAATGAATCCGTCAGCTTTTCAGCGGGCACGTCCTTGGTTCCGGGTATCATGCTTAAACCGTTTCCAACAAAGAGTTCCTCGTCTGCGCTGTAGGCGTAGTCTAGCCACTCGGCGCAGAGATCGGGGTACTTTGTTTTGGAAGGCACAACCCAGCCGTTGAAGAATCCAGCTTGGATGCACTTTACCTTGTGTGTCGGAATCTGCATGAAGTCGAACTTGAACTTGTCTCCTATGTTCGTCCTGAGTCCGGAAACGCTCCATATTCCGTCTTGCCACATAGCGGCTTTGCCTTCAACGAATAGAGTTAGTGCGGAGCTGTAGTCAAGCGCTGCCACATCCGGTACCATGACTTCCTTGCCCCATTTTGCCAGCTCATCAAACGCAAGGAGGATATCGGGGTCTGTCCACCTTACCTCAGCGTTCTTGTATACACCAGGCTTTGTCAGGCCGGCGCCGTATGCGTACATGAACTTCTCCGTTTTGTCTGGTCCAAGAGCGCCAGGTATGAGATGGCTGACAAGATGTTCGCCCGGCCAGAGATCTTTACCTCCCGCCGTAACGCCCAAGTAGCCAGCGCTCTTTATGTCCTTGGAAAGCGCCAAGAATTCATCGATGGTGAAGGGTTTTTCGAAAGTGGGTATTGGCCATCCTTGTTTCTCGAATAGATCGACATTGTAGTAGAAGTAGGGATATGTCACGCCGTGGTGGGGAATGAAGAAGAAGGAGTTTCTTTCCAGGTAGGCGAGAGCACCTGGGTGCACCTTGTCTCTCCACTTGAATTTGTCAGCATAGTCGTCCATGTTTCTTATCAGGCCAGCGTCAACAAGGTCTGGTACCCACGTTAGTCCACCCCACATCCATGCTAGGTCGGGCGCGTTGGCGGCTTTGAATCTCGTGAATATTGCCTGCTGATACGAGGTTGTGTCCATTTGATCGATGGCGATATCAACGGCGGGAAAGCGTTTCTTGAATCCGTCGTTTATGTGGGTCATCAGAGTGAGTATTGGTCCGCTTTCGACCCAGAAATTCAGCTTGGTCGGTGGGACGGTGGGTTGGACCGTTGTTGTAACAGGCGCCGTCTTCTCCACTGTCGTTGTTATTGTTTTTGTGACTTCCTTGGCTGGCGCGGCCTGGGTCGCAAGGTATGTACCTGCTGCACCGATTGCCACACCTACGACAGCACCACCTGCGTACTTGATGTAGTCTCTTCGAGATACCTTTTCTTCCTTGGTCATTTTCTATTCATCGTGCGCCGCAGTCGGCGGTCTGGAGTATTTAAGCTTTCTTTCCGGGAAAATCCCGCTGACAATTTGTGTTTTTAAGCTTTGCGCACCAGGTTTTTGATCGAGGCGGGCTCTCCTCCGTGTGCACACACTTTTCATTATCTGGCTAATGCTTTCTTCATATGTCTAGATTCTGGGACTAGATTGACCGACATCTCAGGCGGAAGAGAATGCGATCCATGATGCGGGAATGATACTTCAAGAATCTCAGCGGGCATATGGGTTGTCCAAATAAGCTGCGGCTCTTAGGGCTGTGGAAGTGCTGAAGCCGGCTACAACAAGATGCAGAAACTGCCCAAGTACCTCAGACGACGATAGATCTCTAGTTCCACAGAAGCTTTATAACCAATAAACAGTGGAGAAACAACCTCGTGAGTTTACATGAGAGAGATTATGAATAATGTCAGAGATCGCATGATTAACCTTGACATGGATGGAACCCTTAACGCGGTTCAAGCTGCCCTTAAATCGCACGTACCTGCCCATGAGATCGTCAAGGAAGGACTGGCGAAAGGTATGGAAGAGGTTGGAAAAAAGTATGAGGAAGGCGAATACTTCCTCTCAGAGCTCATAGTGAGCGGCGAGATAATGAAGGACGCAATGGCGATATTGGAACCTCATTTGAAAGCGGGCGACCTAGCGATCAAGGGCACTATTGTGATAGGAACTGTGGCGGGAGATCTGCATGATATAGGTAAGAACATAGTAGTAACCCTGTTGAAGTCTGCGGGCTTTAAAGTTGTAGATTTGGGGGTAGACGTCCCTGCGAAGAGGTTTGTGGAAGAAGCAAAGAAGAACGATGCTCAAGCAGTTGCAATGTCTGCCTTGCTAACCACCACGATGATGGAAATGAAGAACGTAATAGATGCCCTGGAGCAGGCAGGCTCGAGGAAAAGATACTTAGTTATCGTGGGGGGAGCAGCTTTGACTGAAGAGTTTGCAAGGAAGATAGGCGCGGACGTCTACGGAGTGGATGCCGTGGATGCCATAAGGATATGTAGAGAAATGCTGGAGGGCAAAAGGGGGCGATAGGGTGACACAGTCTGAAATTGAAAGAAGGATAATGAACGTCTTTCGGAAGGAAAAACAAGACAAGGTTCCTTGGATGCCAAGGATAGAGCATTGGTATAATGTGAACAAAGCCTTGGGAACCTTGCCAGAAGGGTTTGAGCGGTTAAGCATTGTTGATGTTTACAGGAGACTGGATACAGCAATGAGACTATACATCTTTGTGGACAGCGTCTATGGATTCCGTACACCTCCCTACGGCTCTGACACAGTCCCCCTTCCATTTAGGACTGCTTCTGGAGCTAGCGCCTGGATAAGTACAGCAGACGATAAGGCGGAGATAAAGGTCAAGAAGAAGAGAGCAGGAGATGAAATAGCAACAGAGTATGAGACACCTGCAGGTAAGCTTAGAAGCGTAGAGCGCGTGACCGAGCATGGCTATTCGAGCTATTTTACTGAATACCCAATAAAGAGTGTTGAAG
>Ga0315308_1002013_pt1 | contig 11562 bp, 13 predicted proteins | sample TDP3_MG_FD_203078 | JGI IMG/M metagenome (GOLD analysis project Ga0315308, IMG submission 203078) | Freshwater sediment microbial communities from Lake Towuti, South Sulawesi, Indonesia - TDP3 | ecosystem: Environmental > Aquatic > Freshwater > Lake > Sediment | place: Indonesia: South Sulawesi... | reverse complement strand
TCAGTTTTTTCCAGCAGAGAACGCAGAAAAGCTTCGCAATCGATTTCTTTTTGCAATTCCTCTTTGAGTGTTGTTGAAGAGCCTCGCAGACTGGCAGGAAAATCATGTAGGTTGAAGTTGGCGTTTATTCCCACTCCGACAACCGCGAAGTTTAGGGAGTCTCCTTTAGTGTTGGTTTCGGTAAGAATTCCGCAGACTTTTTTGCCCTTGACCAGAACGTCGTTTGGCCACTTGATTTCTGCTTTCAAATCAAAAAGTTTGTTTATTGTTTTGGTTACAGCCACCGATATCATAAGGGTCAGTTTTGAAGCGTCTCTTGGGCTTACTTTAGGTCGCAGGATTATGGAGAACCACAATCCGCCTGCGGGTGATATCCACTTTCTGCCCAGTCGACCCCTTCCGTGAGTTTGAGTCTCAGATACAATCACTGTTCCCTCCTTTGCTCCTTTGAGGGCTAATTCTTTGGCTATGTTGTTTGTCGAGGTTACTTCACGAAAGAAATGGATGGTTCGACCTATGATTTCGGTTTGTAGTCCAGTTTTGACCTTATGTGGAGGCATAGGCAGCATCGTAGGCACAGTTCTATCTAGCAGTCTATGTTTTTTTCAGTTTATCAACATAACTACTTACGTTTCTTACGTGCAGCGCATTGAACCTAAGACTTATTAAGAAAACTGAAAACTAATCTTGGGGAAAACTGTGCCAAAAAGAAAAAGCTGGTCTGAAAAATTACATGACAGCAAAGGTTTGCCAGTTGTGGAGAAAATTACTGACAAGATGAGCAAGAGGTGGGGCACAGGCACCGTGGTTATTCCAGCCCCAACGGAAGTCGATGAAATCATGAGAAGAGTGCCTAAAGGAAAACTTATTACCATTAATGAAATTCGCGCCGCCCTTGCCAAGAAACACAAAGCAACAATTGGCTGTCCCATAACCACAGGAATCTTTGCTTGGATTGCGGCTAATGCTGCTGAAGAAAAAAAGCAAGAGGGTGAGAAGGACATTACTCCTTATTGGCGCACCCTGAAAACAGGTGGAGTGATAAACGAGAAATATCCAGGTGGAGTTGAAATTCAAAGGAGATTCTTAGAAAAAGAAGGACACAAAATTATTCAAAAGGGCAAAAACTTTGTTGTAGTTGATTACGAAAAATCATTGGCTAGATTATAAAGATAGCGTGTGCATTGCGTGTTTATTCTTCTCTTTTTTGCGGTTCGTGAACCATTGTAAGTGTCAAGAGAAAGGATGGAACAACGAAAATTGAAGCAAGTAGAAAAGGCATCTGAGGAGAGACATGTTCGTATAGGATGCCGCCCGTAAGATTGCCCAGTGCCATCAGTATGTTGTTCGTAAAATTTATGAATCCATTTGTCTTTCCTCGCTGTTCTTTCGGAGTCAAGTCAGCCTGTAACGCGCTGAAAGCCGAGTTTATCATGACCTGTGCCACACCGACAAGTACAAGAGAGATGAAAAGTCTGGGTAGGTCTCCGTTTACAAAGAGCCACATGGAAACCCCGAATAGAATGTACGCCACTAAAATTGGAAGTTTACGGCTGAATCTATCGACAACTTTTCCCATAGGAATCGCCAAAACTATCATGGTGATAAACAACGCTGTAAGAATTAGTGGCCACAGGGCTGCATCTATTGAAAGCTCTTCCACAGCGTAAACAACATAGTATAGTTGAGCTGCAGCGAACCCAAAAGTGCCGACAACACCTGAGAGGAACAAGTAAAACATTGAAGAAGGCACCTTTTTCCAAACGCCGAAGCTCTCTTTTAGAGAATTTGGGTAAGTGTGTAAGAGTTCATTGAAGCTGGGCTTCTGACTGTTTGACATGGTCTCCTGCAACCGTTGCCTGAGCATCGCTGCAGCTAGAAACAGAGCTACGACTATTCCGTAGCCTATTCTCATGCCTTGAATCAAGCCAAACTGGTTGTAGAGTATGCCTGCGACAAACGGTCCGGGAGTTGTGGAGGCGCTTGTTATGAGCATGATTATGCTGAATCCCATGCCTCTTCTCTCCGACGGCACAGAATCGGCAATCATTGCCAATAGGGCTGGTTGGTAGATTAAGCATAGGCTCATGAGGACAGTGCCAATTAGGATGAAATGCCATGAAGGCGCTATTGCGAACAAGATGTAACTTAGCGCCACTCCAAAGGTCATTGACGAAATCAGCCATCTTCTTCCAAACTTGTCGGCTAAATAACCGCCTGGAAACTGTACCGAAGCGAGAACAAGAAATGATGCAAACCCGATTATGCCGAGAATTGTGGCTGTGGCTCCTAGTTCTAAGACATAGAGTGCATAGTAGGTTCCTGGGAGTTCCATTGCGAAGTCCATCAGAATCCAGCTTACTACGAGAACGGCGTAATTGCCTTTGATGAACGAGAATTCCCTCTTTAGACTATCTCCGAGCCGCAAAAATAATTCACTTCCACGTTATGTTTTGCACGTGCGTTTTTGAGGACTCGAAAACTCAGGGTAGTTTGTCTATTTTCCGTGGTGTTTTTGTGAATGTTATTCCGTGCTCTGTTTCTAGGCTTTGAGTGTATTGCACCTCGCCGTAGATGTGGCAGCCTGACTCTAGCTTTATTCTTTCGCCGTATAGGTTTTGGGCTCTGGCTTCTCTTTCTAATGTTATTGTTTTGGCGTAGATGTCTTCGACGCGTGCTTCTTTGCTTATCACTGCTTCGTCAGCTTTTATGGGTCCTTTGACTTCGCCGTCTCTTCCAATTCGTACATAAGATGCGAGAACACCTTCGACGGTTTCTATGGAGCCGCCTACATCGACTTTTTCGCTGGCGGTTGCTTTTTTGGCGTTAAGTCGACCGCCTACATCAATGTATTGAGCAGTTAATTCTCCGTCGATTGCGGCTATTCCGCCCACATCTAGCTTTCCAGAGAGTTTCATGCTGCCGCCGACGCGCACTTTTCCTCCCACATCTAAGTCGATTCCCTCGGCTATGCCTGAAATCTCGATGACTCCGCCCACGTCGATGTGGCTGAACTTTAGGTCTCCGTCTACTTTGCAGGTGCCGCCTACGTCTATGTTGCCGCCAATGTTTTTTCCAGTGAGTTTGACTGTTCCTCCAACGTCTATGCATTCGAATTCCAGTGAATCGTTGGATTCGAAGCTGCCGCCTACGTCAACTCTGTGGATTTTTCCTCCGCCCACGGAGACGCTTCCTCCGACGTCGATGTCTTCTGCGTCGACTTTTGATTCGATTCTTACTGAGCCGCCTGCGTCGATGGTTTTTGCTTTTACTTGGCCTCTGGATTCGAAGGTGCCGCCTACGTCTATTTTTTCTGCGGTTGTGGTGCCGCCTACTGCGAGTTTGCCGCCTACGTCTGCCTCTTCGACTTTAAGGTCTTTGTTTAAGATTATGCTTTTGTCTGCGTCTACTCTTTTGGCTGTGATGTTGCCTGTGACTGTGAGGCGTCCGTCTTCTACGTTGACTCTGTTTCTTATGTCGAGGTCTCCTTTGACTAGGATGTCGTTTTCTCCGTCTAGGTTTTCAGCGGAGAGGCTGCCCTCAAAGACGCAGTCGCTTTCAAAGTGAACTGTGCCTGAGACAGTGACTTTTGGTGGAGTTCCCGTGCCTTTCACTACTGCGTGTCGTCCTACTTCTAAGTCACCTTCCACCATGTCTAAGGTAGTGGTGCTTCTTGGCGGAACAGTGTTTTGGGGCATGGTGAGTTTCATTCCTTCTTTGGGTTTAGTGAAGTCTATTTTTCTTAGGCTAGTCTCATATGTCTTTGCCAAAAGGCGAGTGCTTCTGCCTTTTTCATCTCCCTTTCCACATTGCTGTTTTTTATTTCTTCTTTCTTTGCTATCTGTATCATGTTTTTCATCCTCAACGCTGAGAAGGTGCTGTAGAGTGTATAAAAGACGACGCACATGTAGAACACACCTTTTGTAGTCACAATTTGTTATTAGACCTCTAGTAAGTTGTTCATCACTGCAAATCTTTTGATGAACGAACGAAGCTGCATAGCCACCTCGTCTGTTGTGTCAAACACTGGAAAATCTAGTGTCTGACAACAGAGAGAACTAGTTGGTTTTGTTGTACAACAGAAATCTTATGCGGCACCAAAATTAAGGCATGTTGAATATTAACATCAGTCTCTTTGTTACTATCTGTTGTAGAGTTCTGTTACTTTTTTCTTGATTTTCAGTGAGCTGTTCAGCTCGGGTTTTCCAAACCTTCCAATTTTCTCAACTTTTATGTTGAGTCGCTTTTGTGCCACCGTTTTACGCACTTGGCTTTCGATGTTGTTTTGGTCATAGCCGACGGCGATGATGTCGGGTTTTATTTTTTCAATCACTTGTCCTATGTCGAAGTTTTCGTACCCCAGTATGGCTTCGTCTACGACTTTGAGTGATTCAACCAGCGCTTTTCGATGGTCTTCTGGCATCACGGGTTTTCTTCCCTTTCTCTCTTCAACTGTTCTGTCTCGTGCAACAATGACCACGAGTTTGGCGTTTTTGCCTCCTGTTTTCTTCGCTTCTTCCAAATACTTCACGTGTCCTAAATGTAGTAGGTCGAAGGTGCCGGAGGCGAGAACAATTTTCCCTCTCTTCGTCATTTTTCCGCTCCGCTTGGCCATGTGAATTCAACCACTCCTAGTAAGCGTAGGGCGTCGAGCAAGCCTTCGCAGTATGCGACTGATGCCAAACTTGTTTCCAATTTGTTTCTTTCTTGATAGTATTTGGCGTCGTTTAAATAGTGCTTGGCGCTTTCGATGATGCCTCTTATTTTTTCTTCATCAATGACTACTACATCTTGAGCCAGTTTGATTTCCGCCAACACTTTTGCGCTGCTTTGTATGTATTTTGATGCGAGTTCCTCTAGCGTCATTTTACCATCCTCTTTACAGTTTCAGGCGCTTTAGCCAATGTTATGAGCGCTTCTGCCTCCATGAAGTGAAGTGTGCCAGGAAAAACAAGTGAGTGAGGAGGAGCGCCGAAATCGAATTTCAACAGCTTGTTAATATTGTCGGCTTTGACAACGGGTTCATTTGAACCGGCTCTTGCTATGCCAATCGCTACTGTGTCTGGCGTGACAACTCGCTTACATTTTTGTTTTTCTGCGCTAAGCAACGCTTGCAATCCTTCTTTGACGGTCATGTATCTTTTCTCCTCTGCCTTTATGTCTAGGAAGCAAAGTGTGTGAAGCCCCCGCTTTTTGTTTTCTCCAATCACATTGTAGGGAGTTTCAGCAACTACACCTTGATTTGTAAAGGGAATGGTTACACTTCGACCGTATTTGTAGTTCTGCAACCCTGACAACCCAACAACAGCCGAAACAATCGAGGCTCCATGTACAATCCTTGTATTAATTCCGTTCTTCTCCGAACGAATGCGCAGGTCTACATGAGTCGTGGCGATTAGAGGGTCGCCTGGAACCAGCAAAACGGTCTTACCCCTCATCGCAGCTTTCAAAACTTTCTTTCCACAATCCTCTTCGAGGTCTCTTCTAGAAACAAATGCTATTCTTTTTTCAACGAGTTTCTCAAGTCTAGAAAGGTTAAGTTCTGGCATGAGGCTGGTGTACAATTCTGCAAACACGGTCCTAGCCGTTCTTGCCTCGTCCACAGCGTGAAGCGACATATCTCGTTCACTGTTTAAACCCAAGCCAACAAACACTAATTCACCCAAGCACCTTCACTGTCCTCGACGCTAGTCTTCAAGGGATTAAACTTAATAAACTGATTTAAATGTGCAATAGTAAGCTAGTCATATGGAGGGCCCGTAGCTCAGCAAGGCAGAGCGGCGGACTCTTAATCCGTAGGTCACGGGTTCAATTCCCGCCGGGCCCGCCATTCACGGAGCGCATTTTTTCAGCGTTTTCTTGGCGTATGAGGTCTCTAAGGGCTTTGCTGAGGATTTGGAGCTGCTCAATAGAATATTTCTGCACTCTAACTCCCCTCAAAAAGGCAACAACCTCGTTAGAACTTCTCGACACTTAATGTTAACCCGTTTAGGGATGCAACATCTTATAGAAGATGTTTTCATAAGTTTTTTAAACAGTTTACGATTAGATTGTTTCTGCAGGTGAACTTTGTTGAAGAGAACAGCTGTTTTAAGCTTGATTCTCGTTGTCGCAGTACAGCCTGTTTTGATGGCGCTCTTCGTGACAAACGTTGAAGCACTCCCCGGATGGACCACGGAAACAGTAGACTCAGCTGGATGGGTCGGCACTTTTACTTCTATTGCCTTGGATTCCAGCAACAACCCACACATAAGTTACTCCGACGCTTCAAATAGTGATTTGAAGTATGCTAAATGGACGGGAACAGCTTGGAGCATCCAAACAGTAGACTCAGCTCTCTCAAGCATCGGCACTTCAACTTCAATTGCCTTAGACTCCAGCAACAACCCACACATAAGTTACTCAGGATAAATGCTGATTTGAAGTATGCTAGATGGATGGAAACGGGTTGGAGCATGGAAATTGTGGACTCAGCTGGAAGCGTCGGCGCTTATACTTCTATTGCCTTGGACTCTGGCAACAACCCACACATAAGCTACTGGGATTCGACAAATTATGATTTAAAGTATGCTAAGGCAACACCTAACGATTTCAGCGTCTCTGTGTCTCCTTCGTCTCAGACGGTTGTAGCTGGCGGTTCAACAAGCCACACAGTGAAAGTAACATACCTCGCTGGCACACCCGGAAGTGTCTCCCTCACCCTAGACCTGCCTCCATCTGTCGGCGTCTACACCTTCACTCCACCCTCTGGAACCCCAACCTTCACGTCTACACTGACAATAACAACGCTCAACACAGCCACCCCAAGCACCTACAACCTACTCATCACTGCCACCGGCATGGGACTGACCAAAACAACCCCTCTCACCCTAAACGTTATAGCAGCACCAACACTAACGTTAAACCTAAACCCCAAAATCGTCTCAAGGGGCTCCAGCCTAACCATAAGTGGCCAACTCACACCCGGAAAGGCCGCACCCATACGGTTGTACGTTAGGTTTCCTCATGAAACAGGAACATGGCGCCTCGCCAAAACCGTCAACACAGATTCTACGGGCTACTACACAACTACGATAACGATTCCAACATCGGCTCCAACCGGCAGCTACGATTGGGTCGCCGTCTGGTTCAACGAACCCAACGGAGCCTACACAGCCAGCCCCATCGTACTCCTCACCATAACATAACCAAAACACGCCAAACCCAACCACCCTTTTTTCTACTGCCGAAAAGGTAAACCTTAGTTTGGAGCAGCAACGCTGTAACAAGGCCCGCCACATTAGAATTAGTTTAGTGTTTGTTTTTTTCCTATTGGGCAGGCGTCCATACATATGGTGCACTCTATGTAACTGTGGGGTGTTGGTCGGGGAACTAGCTTCCTCTCAAGTGATTTCACGTCTTCGCTCACATCTGTGGCTTCGGCATTTTCTGCTGAATAGGTCATGCAACGGTTAATTCTTAACTTGTAGGGTTCTAGCGCCTTTGTTGGGCAAGCATCGACACATTTCTGGCAGTTACGACAAAAGTCTTCTTTGAAAGGCTCATCCACATCGAGTTCAACCGTTGTCAAAACCGAGATTAGCCGAACTCTTGGTCCATATTTTGGCGTAATCAACAACGTGTTCTTACCTTGGCAGCCCAAGCCACACTTAACTGCAGAAGTTTTCAATGGAATGGACAAAGTCTGCTTGGATTCAAACCCTCTCCTACTAAGATAGTCCACTATCATCCATGCCTTGTTCTTCAAAACCTCATAATACAACTGATAACTCTCAGGTCTCTGCGTCGTCAAGTCACTGCCAGTTTCAGCCTTGTGCAAACTCGACGTATCCACCTGGATGTTGAAGGCTCTGTCCCAAACATAATAGCCCAAGAGGACTACGGATTTTACATTGGGCAATTCTTCTTCAGGGCTATGCAGCTCGTAGATGTTCCACACTTTGCCATGAGGCAACCCACGTAACATATCTGGACGGGTAATGCCAACGGACGCGAAGCCAACTTCAAAGGCTTTTTGTTTCAAGTCTTCAGTAAGGCTCACTCGTATGTCAACTCCTTTGGAACCTAAAATGAACGTAAAAGATGAATATAAACTAGAAAAATAGAGAATGACTAGGTCGCATAGACTTCGATTAGGGTTTTCATGCTTTTAGGCGCCAGCAACCCTTCTCGGAGAAATCCTTTATGGCGTGCATCATTTCGGGTTCCATACCCTCTTGTGTCGAGTACTATTCTCATATATAGATGCTTGTAACGCACCGCTTTGAAATTAAAACGTGTCAAAAAGGTTAATAGAAAATGATGACGTGTTATTCCATGACAACCATTGCAATGAGGAAGTCCCAATCCAGCGGTGTGTCCCGTGTTTGGAACCAAGTCCAAAAAGACGTTTGCCCTTCTGTTGGCTGTGGTCATAGTTTCATCGTTAGTTTTCTTTGGTCTAGGCTACTACTTAGGCTATAATAGCGGTTACAACGCAGCTTACTTAACTCCAGTGCGCATCGGATACTTAGTAGCTGATATTCACCAAATCGCATTTTTCGTCGCCTATTACGAGGGCTACTACACCGAGGAAGGCATCAGACCCATACGACTAGAATACATAAATGGACCCACAGAAATGCTTGCATTTGCCGCAGGAGACCTAGACGCGGGTTACGTAGGCGTGGTTCCCGCACTCATATCGAAATCAAAGGGAACAGACTTCGTAATAGTAGCCTCAGCAAACTTGGAAGGCTCAGCCATAATCGCGAAAACCAACATTGAGAAAGCTCAAGACCTAAACGGGAAAAAAGTGGGAACCCCAGGCATCGGAACCATTCAAGACTCGTTGCTCTCCTTGACTGAGGCGCAGTTGGGCATAACCACGGTTCATGTTGCCTACGGCGGTCCTTCTTTGCTTCCGTTAGCATTCGAGAAGGGCGAGATTGACGCTTACATAGCGTGGGAGCCTTTCGCCGCAGAGAGTGTGGTCAAAGGCTTAGGTCACGTGGTTTACACGTCTCACGACATCATGCCCAATCATCAGTGCTGTGTTCTTTACGTCTCGGGAAAAATGTTCAGGGAGCAACCCGACTTGGCAAAAAAACTAATCAAAATCCACCTTAAAGCAATGAAGTTTGTGACGGAACAGCCTAACGAAGCAATGAACATTTTCGCCAACAGAACAGGCAAAACTCTGGACGTTGTTCAAGAGTCTTGGAAAAGAATGATATGGGACTACAACGTAAATTCTGCAAGCATGAAGTCCTTTGTCTCCTACCTCATACAACAGAATAAAATACTGATAACCGATGTGCCCAACGAAGACGATTTCATCAACAATGCAGTTGACACCCAACTCCTGGCGGAAGTGGAATCCAGTGCCCAGTGAGGGTCAAGAAAACCAATATTCGAGATATCTCAAAATTTTCTTGAATTTAGCGCTTATCGTGACAGCCATTATCTTGTGGGAATCAGCTGCCTTGATCGTTAATTCACGTTATTTTCCAAGTTTTTCAGATTTTGCGATAGCCTTCGTGAAAGTTGCCACAGTGGGAGATGCGGGAGGAACCACTTTATGGGAGCACGGTGGAGCCAGTGTCTTGCGTGTTCTGGCTGGTTTTAGCGTTGCAATCGCTACTGGTTTTCCACTCGGACTAATAATGGGGTTAAAGCCATTAATCTACGACTCTTCGAGGTCTGTTCTTGAACCAATAAGGTTTATTCCACCCATAGCATGGATTCCCTTAGCCATTATACTCCTTGCGGGATATTCACGCTACATCTTCATAATATGGTTGGGAGCATTTTTCCCAATTCTGCTCAACACAATTGCTGCAGTAAAAAGAACAAGCCCCGTGCTTGTAGACGTGGCAAAGACCTTCGGAGCCAAAAAAACCACAACTGTTTCCAAGGTTGTTGTGCCCGGTGCTCTGCCGGAAGTTGCGGCTGGTATGAGAATAGGCCTAGGAGTGGGTTGGATGTGCATAATAGCCGCAGAGATGTTACCAATAGGCGGAGAATCGGTCGGTATAGGACGTTTGATATGGAATTACACAGAGTTACTGCAAGTAGACTTCGTGCTAGTTGGCATGATAACGATAGGACTTATCGGTCTCTTCATGAACGAACTGTTTCTTCACGCAGAGAAACGCCTCTTCAAGTGGCGCCAAGAAATCACTCTATAGATTATACTGGTCTGACTTCTTCTTGCACAAGCTTTAGCAATTCTTCTCTCTTTTTCACAAACGACTGAGACGTGCGACTCCGAGGTCTTTCAAGCTCTATTTCCTTGACTGCCTTAACTCGACCTGGCCTAGCCGTAAGGACCACTACACGATCAGCGAGGTATGTGGCTTCATCCACATTGTGGCTCACAAAAACTGCGGTTTTCTTTTCCCGCTCCCAAATCCGCAGAAACTCTTCCTGTAAAAGGTTTCGCGTTTGAGCGTCGAGGAAGGCGAAGGGTTCGTCAAGAAGCAAAACTGGCGGATTGGTTGCCAAGGCTCTGGCTATCGCCACTTTCTGCTTCATACCTTCAGAGAGCTCGTGGGGATAAGCTCCTTCAAATTTAGACAAACCAACGAGGTCGACGTATCTCTGAGCTATTTTAAAACGTTCTTTCTCTTCAATTCCATGAACTTCCAATCCAAACCTGACGTTGTCAATGACTGTTCGCCACGGAAACAAGGAAAATTCTTGAAATATCAGTCCAGCCTTTCCAGCTTTAGCTTCTTCACCCTCGACCAATACCCGACCTGACGACGGCTTATCCAACCCTGCAATTATGCGTAGCAATGTTGTCTTTCCACAACCGTTTGGACCAACCACACAGACAAATTCCTGATCAGAAACATCGAAGGATACGTTTTGAAGAGCCTCAACAGTCATTCCTTCCTTTGTATGGAAAATTTTTGAAACGCCATGAACCGAAACTTTGGCTTGGCTCAACGCATGTCGCCCCGTTTGTTCAGACCTCATTCTTCTTTTAAATACACACCGAACAAATTAAAAAGATGTGTTCAACAGGGGCGGATAATTGTGCTGAAGAATCGCGCTGAAGTTGCAAGGTTTATAGAGCGAGAGTGGCTCGCAAGTTTTGTGACGATTGATGCCAAAGGCAAGCCACATGTTGTTCCTGTTTGGTTCACCTATGATGGTGGAAAGGTTCATGTCCAAACAGACAGAGAATCCATAAAAGTTCGCAACATGAGGAGAAACAGAAACGTGGCTGTGGCTGTTTACCATGGTGAAGAAGCTGCCATACTTCGTGGGAAAGGAAGGGTGGTTGACGATGAGAAAGAGTTTGTCAGGTTGACGCAACGTCACATTGAAAAATACAATCGCTTGGTCAATGTTGCCCACAAAACGCAAGGAGTACAATACATCAAGCTGGACGAGCAGGGACGAGACTCCATGGGCAAACCGCTTTTTGATCCTATGATACGCTGTGTCATAGAAGTGACGCCAGAAAAGGTCATCTTCTGGTGAAAAACGTGGCAAAGACGCTATGCATCAGGGTTGAGAAGACCTACGGCGAAAAAGCCATAACCATTGCAAAAAGATTAGGCATACTCGACC
>Ga0315308_1002012_pt1 | contig 11566 bp, 12 predicted proteins | sample TDP3_MG_FD_203078 | JGI IMG/M metagenome (GOLD analysis project Ga0315308, IMG submission 203078) | Freshwater sediment microbial communities from Lake Towuti, South Sulawesi, Indonesia - TDP3 | ecosystem: Environmental > Aquatic > Freshwater > Lake > Sediment | place: Indonesia: South Sulawesi... | reverse complement strand
TTCACAAGTTATAGCGATTGCGGTGAAAAAGCCTTTAAAGAAAAGCCTAAATCACCCATAAATTCGGACCCAGACTCTTTTTTGCACTTTATTCAATTCACAAGCTTCACAGGGACCTTACTGGTCCAAAAAGAACATAACTATTATCTTTTCCCCATTCTGCACAAGAAACATAGGGGTCACCCCTTCAATGCGAAGAGGACAAAATTCAGTCAATTTTCGTCAAAAGCGATAGTTTTAAAAATCATTCAGACAGCAACTTCGCATGTATAGACAGAAAAGTGAAGCTGCTAAATCGTAATAGTTTTCGTTTATCATATTCTGGTGAAGAAAGCGCATCCAGGGACCGCGAACATTATTCTATCCGAAAGTGGACCCAGACACCCCTATGTTTCCAGTGTATCAAAGAATCACCCGTTTTGCTTAAGAATTTGTTAGAAAAAAATTGATTAGAGCTCAAATTCTTTCTACTACAATGAATAATTATTTAACAGTAGGTTACTTCATAGAGTCTCTTCTTATAATAAATAAACTGAACTTTTTGATGAAAAAAGTGACTCTCCAAAAGAAATACAGGGGTGAGGGATTTCGGAAAACATTCGTAGCATTAAAGGGCTGTTTTTCTTAGATTCTGATTCGCAAGATTTTAGCAAGGTGTTTAGTTTTTTGTACGGCACTCCTTATGCCCGAACTTAAGGTGTTGAGTTGAAAGCTAGGCGCATAGACAGAACTACGGAGAAGTACGCATGGATAATACAACCGTATTGGAGGAGGTATTCAACCGCTTTCTTGGAAGCGCAGGAGTATTCACTGACAGAGAGGTCCTACGGCACGACTATATTCCTGAATCCTTGCCACATCGAGAAGAGCAGGTTCGGCATCTTGGGGAAATAGTTGCACCTGTTCTTAAGGGCGCACGCTGTTCAAACATCTTTATCTATGGTAAAACAGGCACTGGAAAGACCGCTGTCACGAAATACGTGCTCAATAAGTTAAGTCAAAAAGCTGTTGAGCTTGGGGCTCCAGTGAAGGTGTGCTATGTAAACTGCCGTTTGGCGGGCACTGAATACCGAGTCTTCTCTAGTATGTGCAACGCCGTTGATGTTAATATTCCCTTCACAGGCCTAGCGCTTGGGGAAGTTTTTGACCGCTTCAAGAATGGTTTGGAGGCACGTAAGGTCATGCTGTTAGCGGTTTTAGACGAAATAGACGCGCTTGTAAAAGACAGAGGCGACATTCTACTCTATGAATTGACGAGAATCAACGAAACGCTTCGAGGCAGCAAAACCAGTGTGGTAGGCATCTCCAACGACCTGCGTTTTAAAGAATTTCTTGACCCTCGCGTCTTGAGTTCCTTAAGCGAAGAAGAAATCGTGTTTCAACCCTACAACGCAGACGAGCTCTTAGACATTCTTCATGAACGAGCACAATTGGCGTTTAAGAACGGAGTGTTGCTGGAAGGAGCTATCAGCTTATGCTCTGCTTTGGCAGCCGCTGAGCACGGCGACGCAAGACGAGCCTTGGATCTCCTCCGTGTCGCTGGTGAACTAGCTCAAAGAGAACGTGCAAAGAATGTAAACGAAGGACATATTCGCTTGGCTGAAAAAAGGATTGAGCACGACCGCGTTTTTGAAGCTGTGAAGAGCCTCCCGTTGCACTCTAAATCGATTCTATGCAGCGTCTACTTGCTGATTAAAACGGGCGCTAAGCGAAGTGTAACGGGTGAGATTTATGAAATCTACTGTGAACTTTGTGAACGGTTAGGCATGGCACCTTTGACACAGAGACGCGTAAGCGACTTGATCAATGAGCTTGACTCTCTCGGATTGTTGAACACTCAAATAGTTAGCATGGGACGCTACGGACGCACAAAAAAGATTAGGCTCAGCATCCCTCCCAGCCGATTCAAAAACGTTTTTGCCTCCGATGAAAGGTTTAGTCGCTTGATCTCCTACTCGCCAAAACATTTGACTGCTTCTTCCATGTAGAGAGTTTGTCACACCCAGCTTTCTTGAGCGGTGAAGTCTACGGTGTTGATTTGTAATGTCTGGAGGTTCACAATGGGCACAATTCCAGGAATTGGAACGAACCCCATTTTTTTCATGTATTCGGTCTGTTCTTGCCAAGCCCCCGAGTTCACTATTTGTGTTCCTCGATACGCATCACACTTGAGTACATGAACGTGCCCTGCATGAAAAATGTCGGGCACTTTTTCAATGACCATGAAATCTCTTTTTTCCGGGGCGATAGGTGTTCTCTGGCCATAAATCGGCGCAAGATGCCTACACTGTAGAAGCAGCCTCATAGCCTTTTCTGGTGTGCTGTGGCTCATGCCGGGAACAACTGCGACAATGTCGTCTATGCTGCGACCGTGATAGAGAAGAAGTTCTACGCCGTGGAGGCTGACTGTGGAAGGGTTGCCTAAAGAGTGGATTTGTCTCGCCTCGTATACTGGTTCCGCGTAGTCTTTTGGTATGGCTGGTTGGGGCAAAGCCTTCCGTGAGGCGTCGTGGTTACCTGGTATAACTATCAATTCTATGTAGTCAGGGATATGTTCGAGGTATCTTGAAACGACGCCATATTGTCTATGAATGTCTTTTATGGCGAGTTCTCTTGCTTGTCCAGGATATATGCCTATTCCATCCACGAGGTCCCCGGCTATGACTACATACTTTACGTGGCTGGCAACATCTCTCAAACGTGGGGTTCCAAGCTTTCCGTTCAGCCAAAGCAAAAAGCGGTTGAATTCTTCACGCATGAATTTTCTGCTTCCAACATGAAGGTCCGATGTCAAGGCAGCATACACAGGCTCAAGCGCTTTCCGTGGGGCTCTTTGCGGTATTTCAGGCAAGAAGACATCTTCGAGGATGAGAAGGCTGTCTCTAGCCTTGATTGCGCTTATGCAGGCAACTTGGTCCAACAACAATGTTTGCGTTTTCTCAAGAACAGATTTATCCAAATTGGATGGAACGAGCACAGTGACGCTTGCTTCAGTATCCTCCATTCTCATGAAGATTCTTTGTTTGGATTCTCTTTTGTCAGTGACCATGCCAATTATTTTGAGTTTGGAGTTTGTTGGAGCCTTGAGTGCCTCCGATATTGTGGTCGCATCTCTCGCATCTATTCTCTGCCTAAGTAACTTTTGCAGTTGCATGAAACGGTCTTGGAAGTATTGTAAATACTCTTCTATAGTTCCAGTTGTGCACACTTCGTCTGAGGGGTCGTCTAAAATTTTGATTTGGGCGTCAACCTCTTTTGCATAGGGTCTGAAGGCTTCTTTTCTTGATTCGTATAGGAGTTGAGGGATTGGTAAAGAAGGAATTGAGGGTTTAGGCTCCACTGTCAGTTTTGGGGTTTTTTCTTCTTCTGATATGAGTTCTTCCAAAAGATTGCGTCCAATGAATAGAGGCTTCTGAGTGAGCGCTTCTGCCTTTTTTATGACTTTTTCCATCAGCACAATGGGGTCTTCTGTCTTTGACAGTGTTTCCAAAAGTTTAAACGCTTCTTTGTCGAGTTGGTACCCTGCTTCTATGGTGTTTGAAATGGCTCTTTGAAGTTGCTCGCTCACGCTTTTAGGAGCCTCCAGTCACTCTTTGTCGAAACCACGATATAGCCTTCTAATCTGTCTCCTATAGTTCTGTCTTTTGCTTCAGGTGTAAATAACCTGTTAAGGTTGCTGTTGCAGCGTCTATTTCGTGGAGTGTGAGTGTATGTGTTTTGACGTCTCCTTTAAGACCCATACTTGCGAAGCGAGGCGGAAAGACGCGTATCTCCGTTTCTGCATTTCTCTATCGGCTTTTCTCATGAATTCTGTGTTTTTGGATAGGCTTATTGGTGCGTCCACAGCTATGAGTATCGGTTTACGTTCTGCTAATTTGCTTACAATTTCTTTGTCGCTGAACAGATTGCTGGCTGAGACCAATCTGCTTTTCAGTGTAGCCCCCCCGTTGGGTTAAATGGCGATGCTGCCAAGTCAATACCGCCGATGATTTGCGCCTGCGTTTTCAAGGTATGCTTCTGCGTTAAATGTTAAGGTACGAGTCTACTTGCCTTATGCTTTTTCGGTGAAGTTATTAACTGTATAGATTTATCTATAGGGGTACATATGTTGTGTTGGGACTATGTATGGAACTTCGCAGGGTTCAACGAACGAGCGGCGGCACGTTCTTCGTCTGTCTACCAAAGGATTGGGCTACGCGCACGGGGCTTGCCCGCAGTTCTGTTGTTTCATTGTCAGAGACGGCTGATGGCCGGCTTATTATTGATGCTAAATACAGTGCGGAGAGAGCTCCGCAGGTTGTGGTGATTCGGCCGACGCCTCTTCTTGATCGTGAGATTGTGGGCAAGTATCTGCTTGGCTATGACATGATTCGTGTTGAAGCTAAAGATCGAATGAGCAGTGAGGATCGTGAGCGTATCAAGCAGGCTTCTAGTCGGTTGATTGGGTTGGAGATTGTTGAGGAGGATTACTCAAAGATTGTCTTGCAGTGTCTCTTGGAGCCTTCTGCTTATCCACCCGAAAAGATTCTGCAGAGGGAGCATTCAATTGCGTCTAGCATGCATAGAGATGCTGTAACCGCTTTGATTGAGTGTGACGCTCACTTGGCCAAAAACGTTATTGCAAGGGATAATGAGGTTAATCGTCTTTACTTCCTCTTGGTGCGCATACTGCGAACGGTCATTCAGAACCCGGGATTAAGTGAAAAACTTGGGATTCTGCCTATTGATTGTCTTGATTACCGTTTGATCGCCAACTTGGTTGAGGCTATTGGTGATCAGTCGGCTCAGGTTGCGGAGTTGGCGGTTAAGTTGGAGAATGCTAAAGTTGCTAAGGATTTGGCGCAGTTGTTGCTGAAGTTGCATAGGGTGGGGTTTGAGGCGCATGAAAACGCTTTGAAGGCTTTGTTCACGCGTGACATTGCCCTAGCTGAGTCTGTGCGGAACGAGCACAAGAATGTCTCAAGCCTCTATGGTGAGGTTGAATCGGTTGTGCAAACGAAGTATGTTGACATGGCGCCTCAGGTTCTGGCGGTAGCCTCGGCGATTAGTCGCATTTACGAGCATAGTCTTGACATAGCTGACTTGGTCATGCCTAAGATGGGTTAAAATTTGAAACATATTTTGTGCGTGTGTGTGCGCACACGGGTAGACCCCCCTCTGATATGATCCAAATAGGCTCCAAATATGTTTGTTGAGAGATGTTGAGACGGGTTTAGGATTGTCTGGGCCCCGCAATTTTTTTCCAGATAGGTTTTAGAGGTAACAAAACCCTTTTAGACGTAGAAATGTCTTCTCAGTTTGCGGATGGCAGCCGGGGTGACAGAGCGGTAAAGGCAAAGCCGCCGAGTGTGCTGGCCTCGAGACCGTTCATAAAGGGGTCGAGAAGCGTGTAAGCCAGTGGCGCTTTGCGCCTCAAGGGTTCAAATCCCTTCCCCGGCGCCTTTAGCAATCATTACAAGCGCAATCAATTTTGAAAGTTCGCACAGGGTCAAGAGTGAACCTTTTGGGCGAGTTCTTTTGCCCAGCTTCGGATGGCGTTCCAGTCTCTCGTATCGTAGATTCCGGGTTGCGTTTCTTTGTAGGCAGCTTCTATTTTCGGTCTTTCTGCTTCTAGGGCTTTTTTTGCCCACCACGGCGTTTTGTTGTAGTTATAGACGCCACCAAAGAAGCCTAAAGCGACAGGTTGCAGATTGTACTTGGCAGCTTTTTCATCAAGGTACTTTGTTTTGGCTTTTTCTGCTGTTTCAGGTTTTCCGCCGTTTACTGCCTGAGAGGCGGAGCCACAGCATACGAAGAGGGCCACTTTCTTTCGTGCCAAATCCTTCTGGAATTTTTTCAGGAACTTTTCTGGTTCGCCGGTCCACCTGTTGATTTGGATTCCGCTACCAACGATGACAAGTTCGTACTCAGCTATGTCTTTGACTTTCTCTTGTTTTGCGTTTACAACTCGAACTTCCAAGCCTTCTTGGCGGAGTATGTTTGCAATCTCTTCTGACGTGCTGGTTGTTGCTCCATATCGGGTTCCGTAGACGATCAATGCTTTACTCATAAATTGACACCTCCTTTGTTCGTGTACGCCCCAACTGGTACAGCTTTAGTCCAATTAGGAGGTGCCATATCAACAAAAGTAGGCCGGCGGCTGACAAGAAGGAGACGGACAAGAGATAGACATCTGACGCTGGCACGAAGGCTAATCCGACAATGTAAGCCAAGTCGAATGCACTCGCTAGAATTCCCACATAAGCGGTTACTCTGCCGAAGAGATTGCTCCGTAGCATAACCGCTGAGATTATCATACCAGCAGTAGCCAAGAGAAGGAAACTCGTGTAGATACCAGTGCCCTCGCCCATAGCAAGCACTGCCTGACCTGCTGCCAAGAGCATAGATCTCTGCGCATCTGTTGTCGCGGCGGCGTATTGGTTGCTGAGGGAAAGCATGGAGAGGGACGTGTTCGATGCGAAGTAGACCGCTATCCCTACGAAGCCGAGGACCGTAGCGATTGTCATGTAACTTTCATTGGCTCGTCTGAGGGCTACATAGAGGGCGAGAAACATCAGGTCCACAAGAGCATAGTCAACAATGTCAAATATGTTGAGATAGGAGAGTCCAAGAAGCCTATTGTTCTGAAGTAGCGTAAACCAGTCTATTGCAGTGTTGGGTGGGGTGTACCTAGTGATGAGGGAAATTTCAGCCCCGAGGTTTCTTCTGAAGATAATTCCTGCAGTTAGGGCAGCCACTCCGCCAATTCTGTAGAGGCTTTTCCACGTGGAGTCTGGAGTGAGGGCGTTAGACTCGTCTTTGCGCTGATGGTTGTCAAATGATTGTAATTTGCTTGGTGTTCTCATTGTTTTTTCACCTTGGTTCGGTTTTTATCAGTTGTTTTTTTGATTTCGTCTTCTCCCAGATCTATTCTTAGGGTTCCTTTTTTGCCGACGACTTCCAGGATGATGCCTTCCGCGAACGTGGCCTGCACCAGTTCGCCTATTGTGCCCTCCACGAGGACGCTGTCGCTGGAGCCGTTGGTCAGGGTGATGTTCTTGAGGTTTCTCTTTGACTTGAGCTCGACAGAGAAGACCCGTTCTTTATTGATTGTTTTGCTTTTCATTCCTACTGCCTCACTTTACTGAGAAGGCTCCGATAGGTGATTAGTTTTATTTGACGCAGATGCTTAGAAGTAAGTAGCAGTGTTAAGGCTTTAGCAGTGGTGATAAGAAATTGGAAAATGACGGGGTAGAAAAACTGTTTTTTGAGCTTGCAAGCGAAAGCAGGCTCAGTATACTGCATGAACTGCGGACTGAAAATCTTAAGATGCAGGAAATTGCCCGCCGATTAGACGTGACTGCAACGGAAGCTTTTAGACAACTGCAACGCCTGAGCGAAGCATTGCTGGTCCAGAAGCAGCCTGAAGGCACATTCGCCATCACGCAGTATGGCAAACTCGTGTTGCAGCTCTCCTCCTCTATAGACTTTGTATTCAAGCACAAGAACTACTTCTCGACACATGATGTCTGGCGGCTTCCTTACCAATTCGTGAACAGAATAGGCGAGCTTTCACAGACAAGCCTGATAATGGACACGATTGAGGGCTTAAACAAGGGTGAACGGATGTTTATGGAAGCTGAGCAATACGCGTGGGGATTGGCAGAAGGCCGTGTCCCTGAGTTCATGGGCCCAATAATGAATGAAAAAATCCGCAAAGGGTTAAAAGTCAGAATGCTTTTTCTGGAAAGCTTTCTTCCACCTAATGCGATTCCGCCCGCAAAACTGCCAAACCTCGAAAATAGGACTCTCTCTGACATCCCCGCAATCATCGCGCTTACTGAAAAAGATGCCGCCATATGCTTTCACCTCGTTGGAGGGAGAACGGATTACGCTGGCTTCTTTGGGAATGATTCAATATTCCTCAACTGGGTTAAAGACCTGTTTCTCTATTTCTGGGACAAAGGAAAGCGAGCCTAGCGCCATTGTAGGTTTTGTACTTTGAACGGTGTTGGCCTCTTTGACTCGAACCCCAATATGGAAAAGTTCCTAAAAGTTAACCCGAGAGTTTGAAAGTCGTCCGACTAGGGTTGATGTAGCCCGGGAGAGATTCCCGTCGCTTCGTCAAATTAATGACTTTCGCCGAGAATTTAAACCGAGATGTAAACCTATTCCCGCGGGCCCCAAACTTCGCAATTCGTAAATCTTTTACGGCTAAGGTGATGACTAGTCAAAAAGGATGTGTGAAATTTGTCCAAGCATGAAGTAAAGAAAATCATCTACTTTGAAACGCCTGGTCCACACAACACCGACAACGTTGTGGAGGCTGTGAAAGACAGGATGAAAGAAGGCGACATCAAGCATGTAGTTGTTGCGTCTATTAGCGGGCGAACTGCCCTAAGGGTTGCCGAAGAACTCAAAGGCGGGGCTGTCTCTGTTGTTTGTGTTTCAGGCTGTCCAAGCTGGCTTATCCAATCGGGTGTTGAATACCCGTTTGTTAAAGGAGAAGTTAGAGAGAAACTCGAAAGACTAAACGTAGCCATAGTTGATAAGACACCGTCCACGTTAAGCGGCGACACAATAGACTACGGCATAGCCCGATACGGCTACATCCCAGCGAGCTGGGTTGTGGCTGAAACACTAGAAACCGTCGGCGGCTACGGCTTAAAAACAGCCGTGGAAGCCATACTGATGGCTACGGACTGCGCTGCTGTGCCACCCTTTACCAATGTAATCTCTCTGGCAGGAACCGACAAAGGCGCAGACACAGCTGTAGTGGCGAAGTCCACTTTCTCGTCGTGGGTTTTTAGTTCGGATGCTGCTCGAAGGTTTCAAGTGTTGGAGATTATTGCTATGCCGAGGCTGAAGAAATGGTACAAAAAGATAGGTGTCGGTGGACTCTGGTTTGATGAAATCCAGAAGGGAGAGACACTAAGCGAAGGAGAAACTTAGTTACAAGTTTTTCGTTTTTCACTCAAATTCTCTTGGCTTGGCAATGACCTCTCTTATTTTCAAGTCGAAGAACCTTGAAGCGTTGGCTGGCTTTATAAGTAGCGCTGTGTCGGCTCCTCCACTGCTCCCAGCAACAGCAATGATGTCTCTGTCCACGGGGATGAGTCCAGCGTCAGCCGCCATCAACGTAATTTCCACACACACCTTGGTTCCTTCACCCAACCTTCTAAGCGTGTGAGCGATCAGTTCGAGAGGCTGGAGAGTCCCAAACTCTTTGCGGATGGCTCTCTCCACACTGCTCAAGGCGTGGGTCGCTGTCAAAATATGGGCTCCATTCTCTAGGATTTTTAGGCGGTTCTCTTTAGTCAACTCCTGAGCGCCTTGTTCCGTGAATCCAGTGTGGTGGGTGACAACCACAACGTTGAAGTCCTTGAAAACCTCTGAGGCTTTGACACCAGTCTCGCCCGTGGTTGAAGCTATGACAACGTTGTTTACTCCATGAGCTTCAGCATAATCTTTCACGAACCTTAGCAAGGCGTCTGTGTTGGCTTTTCCAGACGCTGTGAAATAGAGAGTTTTGCGTTCAACTGCACTCATTCTCTAACTCCTCTCTGATGGTTCTGTTGTTATCGTACCAGAGTCTTTCTTAACGGTTTCCTCTTGAGTTTAGTGCCACACACTCCACACGTCTCATGCATGTAGTCTGGCGGATACTTGCGGTAACAGGCAGGGCAGTACATTATCCAGTGATGACGAAAGCGTATGCCAAAAGTCATCAGTGACGCAAACTCGACGCCTACTTGGTCAGCCACGTTCTGAATGGAATAGTCATCGGTAACAATTAGTGAACTGCGCCCCACGCTCTTCAGTTCCAACGCCAACGCCAAAACTTGCATGTCCACTTCTGAAAGAAACTGCAAGTCGCCAACGGTTTTAGAAGATTCTTTTATCCTTTCCAAAAACGTGCGGTTAGGAGTCTTCACCCTAAGCTTTCCGCTCTCTATGGCTGTCTTGAAACGAGTCCAAGGCAATGAGTTCGAAGCCAATTCCTGCTCAACGCTCGGAACCGAATAAACTTCATCAGCAACGGAGAGAGGGTCAAATCCTGCTATGAAAGCAGACGTGTCGAGAACGATAACTCTTCTACCAGACTGTGTCATCACCTCTCCCCTCGAGAAAAGAGAAGCCTACCCTTCAGTCGGTGATAGAAGTCTTCCCTAAAACGAACGAAAGACGACACGTGCCTTGACTTGGTCACGGTTATCCGAGACTTTTCCGGTCCAGTCTCAGTCTGATAATGACCATCAATGACAACGACTGCACGTTTTGGGCTCAAAAACTCCACGTGTAAGGTGGATTCCGCGGAAAACACGATTGGATGAAAAACTGTTAATGGCGCGATGGGCGTGAAAACAAAGGCTTGTATGTCTGGGTCTATGACTGGGCCTCCAGCCGATAGAGAATAAGCTGTTGAGCCTACCTGAGAGGCTATCACGGCGCCGTCTGAACGACACTCTGCCACTGGCTCGTCACCCTTCCATACGCGCATATGCAGCAGTTTTGCTGGAGCCCGAGAGGTGAAGACCACTTCATTTAAGGCGTCTGGCAGCCCGACGTCACCAATGTATGACGCCAGTTTCATGTAACGCTCAATTTTAAACTCGCCTGCCAAAAACTTGTCCACTGCTTTCAACGCATCCCTTGGCGTCACTTCGGCTAGAAAGCCTCGCACACCCATATTAATGGCTAGGATAGGCGGTTCGGGCTTGGGTAGCTGAAGGCACGTTCGCAAAATTGTGCCGTCTCCTCCGATTGTGATCACCAGGTCGGCTCGCATCTTTTCCAACGGCGTAGACAAGTCTAGCCTTTTGATGTGTTTGGTCAACCTCGGGTCGAGCATTACTGGCAGTCCTTTGGCTTCTAAGTGATGAACCATTCTGTCAACTAATTGCAGTGCCTTCTTTCGGTCGACGCGGCTAACTATGCCGATCATTTTAGCCACGCTTGCTCACCAGCGCCACACCCTTAGCGATACAATGATTAACTATAACTTGTTTTCGTTTGGAAAGGTTAGATTTAATTCGACATATTGCACTGTCTAGAATACTCGTTAATTCACAGAGTTAGTAACTCACATTAGAAGAAAGGAGCATGAACGAAGCCATAGCGTTAGCTGCAATACTTCTCAACGGTTTAGAAAAGATAGTTTCTTATCGCTTGCAAGCCAACACGCCTCCAATCATGAGTGAATCAAATCCAATAGCCAGACTCGCAATTCGACGATTGGGACTTTTTACCACACATGTGGTTTTCCTCCTTCTCTCCATCCTAATTGTCTGTCTAACCTATGTTCTGACTGAGTTTTCGCCGATTGCAGGACTTTGTCTCTGGCTAGAATTATTATGCACTGCTTTTGTGTTCTTTAACAATTGGATTTTGGAGAGGCTTTTCTGCAAATAATTCCGATGCCGACATGCGGAGGAAGAAAAGAAAATATTAATTGGCGCCCAAAGACCTTTAAACTACAAAATCACTGTTGTAAAAGTTGTCAAATTGAACGTGAGGCGTCAAAATGAGCAAGCCTGTTGAACTTGGGTCTATAAAAGTTGGCAGCTACGTCATGGTAGAGGGCGAG
>Ga0315308_1002009_pt1 | contig 11573 bp, 6 predicted proteins | sample TDP3_MG_FD_203078 | JGI IMG/M metagenome (GOLD analysis project Ga0315308, IMG submission 203078) | Freshwater sediment microbial communities from Lake Towuti, South Sulawesi, Indonesia - TDP3 | ecosystem: Environmental > Aquatic > Freshwater > Lake > Sediment | place: Indonesia: South Sulawesi... | reverse complement strand
TATGCAACTTTGAGGGAGCTTACGTAGACCAGGTGCTATTAAGAGGGGTCAAAGATATCCCCAACGCTTCACTGCACTTGTACGACGATTACATGGATGCTTCCATGGTTAGAAAGTATACGATAGATGCAAGTGCTTGGGCGTCAGCTACTCTGTATTATTGGGCATGGTATCAAACCGACCCCCCCAGCTCAGACTACTGCCAAGTTATTGTCACAGACGATGCAGGCGCACACTGGTACTACATAGGAGAGCGACTGACTGGCATCAGCGGTTGGTCATATCACACGCTGTCTATTCCAGACACCTACCTTACTTCTCTCTTCAACATAGGCTTCATGTTTCACTCCGACAGTTCTGCACGCTATGAAGGAGTCTACTTAGACGACATAGTTATGGAATACGCGCCTAGCCCAATCTATATTCGTGCTGACGGCTCAGTTGACCCGCCAACATCACCAATACTACGAAACGCAGACCTCTACACGTTTACTGACGATATCTATACTGGTGCTACATACGGAATTGTGATTGAGAGAAACAATATCATATTGGACGGAGCAGGCCACAAGCTTCAGGGAACTGGAGACAACACAGGAATAAACCTTCAAGGAAGAAGCAGCGTAACACTCAAAAACATGGAGATCAAGGCATTTTACTGGGGCATCGTGTTCTTTTCCTCTACCAATAACATCATTTATAAAAACTCCATAACAGCAAACACCGCGTGTGGCATCTATCTCGATTCCTCTTCAAACAGTAACATCATTTCTGGCAACAACGTAACAGCAACCCCAAATTATGGCATCTGGCTCTATTCTTCCAACAACGCAATTTCTGCAAACAACATAACCAACAACTGGCTTGGCATCGTGCTCTATTCTTCTTCTAACAACACGATTTCTGGCAACAGCATAATAGCAAACAACTATGATGGCATTGATCTCTATTCTTCTTCGCACAATAACATCATTTCTAGTAACGACATAATAGCAAACAATGAGCGTGGCATCTATTTCGATTCTTCTTCAAACAACTGTATTTACCATAATAACTTCGTAAACAATACAAATCAAGTCTCTAACTACAACTCGGTGAATGTTTGGGATGACGGCTACCCTTCTGGCGGAAACTACTGGAGCGACTATACGGGCTTAGACTTATACGGCGGTCCCAACCAAGACCAACCCGGAAGCGATGGAATAGGAGACACACGCTATGTTATTGATTCAGACAATCAAGATAGGTATCCACTCATGGAATCTTGGACAGCGCAGACCACGCAGTATCCCTGGCCCATGTTCCATCATAACCCCAAGCACACGGGCTACACTGAAAGCCCAGCGCCAAGAACAAACCAAACACGATGGACCTACCCAATAGGCGGCGGGTGGTCATCTCCTGCTGTTGCGGATGGCAAAGTCTACATAGGATCAGCATTAGGAGCTAAGATTTACTGTTTGGATGCTTCAACCGGAGCACACATATGGAACTACACGACTGGCGTCGGTATAGGTTCATCTCCCGTCGTTGTTAATGGTAGAGTCTACGTAGGATCATATGATAAGAACGTTTACTGCCTCGACGCCTCAACTGGAGCGCACATATGGAATTACACAACGGGCAACATGGTATTTTCTTCTCCCGCCGTTGTTGATGGCAAAGTCTACGTAGCGTCATTAGATAACAAGGTTTACTGTCTCAACGCCTCAACTGGAGCACGCATATGGAATTACACAACAGGCAACACCGTGTATTCTTCTCCTGCCGTTGCTGATGGTAAAGTCTACGTGGGGTCAGATGATAAGAAGGTTTACTGCTTGGACGCTCTAACCGGAGCACGCATATGGAATTACACAACAGGCTACCAAGTGAGGTCTTCTCCCGCCGTTGCTGATGGTAAAGTCTACGTGGGGTCATTTGATAACAAGGTTTACTGTCTCAACGCCTCAACTGGAGCACGCATATGGAGCTACACAACGGGCAACATGGTGTTTTCTTCTCCTGCTGTTGCTGATGGTAAAGTCTACGTTGGATCACAAGATTACAGGATTTATTGTCTCGACGCTTTAACCGGAGCGGCGATATGGTGGTACACAACTGGTAGTGCGGGGCGGGGGGTGGGTTCTTCTCCGGCTGTTGCAGACGGCATGGTCTATGCGGGATCAGATGATAAGAAGGTTTACTGCCTTGATGCCTCAACCGGAATAAAGATTTGGAGCTACGCAACAGGCGACGTAGTGAGTTCTTCTCCTGCCGTTGCTGACGGCATGGTTTTCGTACGCTCAGATGACAACACTGTGTACGCGTTTGGCAATATTGTTAGGGTTCCAGAAGACTATCCGACGGTCCAGCAGGCAATAGACGCAGCGACTCCAAGAGCCACAATCATAATCGCGCCAGGCGTCTACCGCGAGTCTCTGGTCATCAACAAGACTCTAACAATTCTCGGCAAAAAAGGAAGCGGCACCACATTTACAGGCGGAGGAACTGGAACAGCTTTCAACATTAAACCAGGAGCAGATGGAACCAACATTGCACAGATCACAATAAACAATTATGCCTTTGGGATAGCGATTGACAATTCTGCTCAGTGCAGAATATTCGACAACATAATGTATTCTATGAAAGACAGTGGAATCGCAGTCAAGGGCAGCAACGCAGCTGACACACTCATCTACAACAACATATTCCAAAACAATTACATAGCTATCAACCTGACCCAGTCTTCGACCAGCAACACAATCTACGGAAATATCCTCGTCCAGAATTACATAGGTCTAAACTTAAAATCCAGCGGCCACACTATCTATGCAAACACCATATCAGAAAGCACACTTGTCGGAATCAAACTGCAAGATTCAAGCAACAACGTCATCTACTGGAACAACTTCTTCGACAGTACCCCAATTGACGTGCCCAGCTGGTTACACAACGATTGGAACAAAACCTATCCTATCGGCGGCAACTACTGGAGCAACTACCACGACGTAGACTCTTACTGTGGTGCCTCAACCCCCCAGACCCAGCCCGGAAGCGACGGCATCTTCGACAACCCATACACAATCAACGACAACAACAAAGACTACTACCCGCTAAAGAAACCCTTCGGCGGCTCCCACGACATAGGCATAATGAATATTGCTGTCTCCAAAACAGTTGTAGGCCAAGGCTACCAAGTGAAAATCGAAGTCACAATACTAAGCTACGGCATATACACCGAAACCCGTAACATAAAAATCTACGCCAACACGATGATCGCCGCATCCCAAGACGTTGTCTTAACATTTAGACACTCCACCACCAGAACCTTCACATGGGACACTAATAGCTTCGTCAAAGGTGATTATGTCATAAAGGCTTATGCAACTCCGATCACCGACGACGTTGACATAAACGACAACAATCATCAAGACGGCACAGTGCTGGTTACAATAGCAGGAGACGTCAACGGGGACAGAATCGTCAACGTTTTCGACCTCTACTTGGTGAGCAGATCCTACGGCGCCACAGATGGCAGCCCGACTTGGAACCCAAACTTTAACATAAACAACGATCTCGTAATCAACAAATCTGACCTAGAAATCATCTCCCAAAACCTCGGAAAAAGCTTCTAACTAACACGTTACCTCTTTGATTCTTCTAAGAAGATCTTCTTACAATATACTTGGAAGTGAGGCTTTGTGACCACGCCCCCTTGATGCGGACTTTTAATTTTGTTCGCACAACTTGCGCGCGTCTATTCTTTCTTAAGAAGCCCCTCCATGTACTTGTCTATCCTTTCATCCAAGATATCATAACTCTCATGAGTAATCTTGCCATCGGTCACACCTTCAAGAATCGTGTTCCTCAACTTGGTGAGCTCTAATGCACACCTTTGAGGGTCTTCCTTGAACTTTGAATAGACATCGTCAATCTCATTCAACCAAGTTTTGATGACACCTTTTCTTCTCTGAGTTCTAAACCATGCAGTTCCCAATAAACCAACGGTGAGCGCCGTCCCCGTGATTCCTAAGACAACTTGAAGCACGTCAGGACGCAGCAAGGTCTCCCACCAAGTGAGCGCACGCACGTAGTAAGCAGAGGCTTCGCTCGGTCCCTGCATTATCACTGTTATTGGATTAACGCCAGTATCCCAACTTGCCCCATCAACAGTCCAGTGGTCGAACAGGCGGCCACTTATTTCCGGGGCGGTGAGTGTCACTAGCGTGCCGTTGTCGTACCATAATCCCGGCGGAGAAACCGCTGGCTGAGGACTTAACCCTGCAGGATCTGTGCGCAGCGTCAATAGATACTGGATTTTCCAGTTCCACGTTACGTTTGAAGGCGAATTCACTGTAAAGGTTATCGATGCGTTCGTTCCAGACGCAGAAATGCTTCCCGTTGCTGTCCACCCTGCGCATACATACCGTGTGCCAGCTGGTCCAGACACAGGCGAAGCGATCGAGGCCGTGATGGATTCCCCTGCGTCGAACCACCCGCTCGTAGGTGATGGAGCGGGTACACTAGGTGGAGGGGATACGTCAGGAAGTTTTGTTGTAAAAGTCAGATAGAACTGAGTCTTATAGTTTCCAACCACGCTTCCAGACGTTGACACTATCATGCCATCGTTCGGTAGAGAAGATAACCCGCTCGTGTAATCCCAGATATACCGCTTAGCGCCAGGAAGGACAACGAGGGGCGATTGGAAGGAAAAGGTGTGAGTGGTGCTCTCGTTCCACCAGAAGGGAAGCGGAAGGCTTGCAGCCTTGTATCCGGTTTCATCAATTGTTATAACGGTTTCTGCAGAATCGTCGGCGCCAGATTGGCTGAAAGTCACCTCGTGTTGAGTCTGATAGTAGGCCGTGTAAGTAATTGACTCATCAACAGTTATTTCCCTTGCAGAGTCTCTCCTATCGTCGTTCCAGTGTGCAAAGACTCCACGCGAGCCGGGACCAGTAAGAACTGGGGTTGTAACATTGACGCTATAAGAGCCAGGTAAGACAAACACTCGAATTCTTTCATAAGCATCTGTTGTAAACGAGGTTTGGTTAACCTTCAGTGAGAGGTCAGGGTAAGGTGTCTTAATCGTTAAGACGCATCCAGATAGGTAGTATTCAAGAAACTCGCCCCACAAAGTATCTTTCGCAAAGGTTGTGCTTCCATAAGCGATGGAATCGTATTTTGTCTCATTATCGGGAAAAGATATCGCCAAACCATGAGTGTTTGGGAGGTTCTTGTTGGCTTCTGTAATAATCACGTTTCCGATTGAAAGCGCAGTCATCACTTGATCGGCAGCATTCCAAAGTTCTACATCAAGAACGGATTGTTTAATCAGCTGGGCAAAATGGTAGAGATCAATATAATAGCCCAAATTGCCAGCGTATGGTCCTGGGAATCCCTGAGTTAGATTTCTGGCTAAAATTATCTGTTCATGAGATGCAAGCAGCAGAGAAAGGTATGTGGGAGTTACACTTTCATTAAGCCTCAAGGCGAAGTTGTCAATCGCAGCTGTCAAACTTGAAATCTTGGTCAGATCGACTGCTGACATCGTTGCATTTGGAATGGAACTAATAGGAATGGATTTACTCCAGTTTATGTAATCGGTGACCACTCCCGTAGCAAATGCGCTTGGCAATATCGATGGGTTGCTGACTAATCTTGTAAGGTAGGAGTCGTAGGGCGCAGGTGAGTAGCCAAGCCCTTCTGGGCCAACGAGCAAGTTCGCATAGTCTTTAATCTGATAAGCTATCTCTGCCATGTTCAGGTCGCAAGCGTCACTAAACACTACATCAATAATCACTGGAAGTCCGCTTAGAGCTTGGCCGAGTTCTGGGAGTGATAGGAAATCAGGTTGATTTGGATCTGGAGTAAAATCGTAGCAAACTCCTACGACGCCAGTTCCATGATCCCAAAGCACTAAAAAGTAATAATTCGCTGGGTAATTGTATACTGTCCAGTTAACAAAATCCCTTAGAGTGTTCGGATCTCCCATATTCACCTCTTGATCAGGCCAATTTTTGACTGCGTTCTCAGATGTGGGAGTCATACCCTTAGTGACGTTGAAGCGTTTGGTATCCGTCCAAAGGCCATATCTTTCATCATAGTCAGGTATTCGGTCCATTTGTACGACGATGTTAACACGAGACGAAGAGTTAACATTAGCCATCTTCAAAAAGATGTCAATGCCCGGAGTTTCTAGATTGTTGTCTGCGTCGAGATAGACCATGAACGTCCAATCTTTAACAGGTTCGCTTCCAACAATAAATGGCGTGGTTGCAACGGGTCCGTAATGCATCTGTGTGTTATTGAAATACCAGTCAAGGTAAACCTTCACCGTCCAGTTACCAACCGGAGTGCTTGAATTGATGGGAATATAATCGTCCCAAGTGCAATTGTATTCCCAGTAGTTCCAAGTAATATTGGTGTCCTTGTAGTCAGCGAAGGCACCGTTGTAGGTTTTATACGTGCTGCCATTTGGTTGAATCCAGACAGTTGTGAAGTTGTGACTGCTTCCCAGCTCCTCGTTGAAGTAAGCGATTTTGTCAAACCTTAGATAATGATGTGCTTCCGTGTCATCACCCACCGTGAACCGTGATTTCATTTTGATTGGATATCCATTAGCATCAATGTCTTCGCATATGCGAGGGCTGTTTAACCCTCGGCTGGTGACCTCAAAGAACTCTGAAAAATAAAGAAAACCGTCTAAATAAACATCAACTTTATAAGTCCTAGGGTAGTTTGACCCTGGCCAAAATCCTGATATGTTAAGATATGCCGCGTAGTCAAAGTTTACGGCAGGCCAATTTCTTTGCTCAGTCCAGTTGAAACAAGAAATCCAAGCCCTAGATGAATTATCCCTGTAGTACCATCTAAACTCCTCTGTATTGTTAAATGAAGTCGTTGTCAAACAATTTGCACTGACATCGCTTGGCCTGAAAACAGTCGTTGGCTCAACAGGATTCATCACAAGCTTTGCGTTTGGAGGCGTCCCAATAAGATCGAGTTCAGTAGACTTACACATTATGTGTCGACTAAAAGAAGCTGAACCAGAACCAGCAGAAGAGGATTGAGAAACAGAAGAAGATTGGAACACTGGACCGCCACCATGGAATGTCTCGGTTGGATTCTCTTGAAAAGACATGGCAGCTGTTTGATCAACTCGAATGTTCCTTGAACTTGCGGCATCAGTAGCCTTCTGAGTCGTCGAGTCATTTTTTTCCACCCCAACAAGGTCAGAAAACGTAGCTGTAGACTTGCTGACCTGCGCGCCAGATACGTATGATAAAAGGAAAAACGAAATTAAGACTAGCAAAAAAATCCTCAATTTAATCATTCGTGCCATGATACAATATTAATCCAGTATCTTGGATATAAAAATTCAAAGGCGTCGGCTCTCGGGACGAAAAATTCAACATACATGCTTCGTCATCTATTCAAATTCAATCATATTCAATCACTGCCCTAATATTCTGAGAGCTGAAAGTGAATCCAAAGCATAGAGAAAAAAATCGCGGAGACATCCCCATGACTGGAAGAGTTCAAATTCCTCCAGTTTTTGACGCAATAGGAAAAACTTTGTTCAAGCTATCTTCTAACTGCAGCATATATGGGACCGCACGACTAGACTTGTCTTCAATACAAAAATAGCAGAACAAGGAAAATGTTGTGAACAAGATTAGTGAATGAGGTGTTTTGGGTCTTGTCTGGCTTGAGACGAGCTGCACTGTTGAAGATAGCGGGATTGTGTGGTGTGGCAATGCCAATAATTGTTCTGCCACTCGTTTTACTTGCGATTTCCCATTCTCCTTGGTTCAGTTGGACTGAAAACGCTTTGAGCGACCTCGGAGTTCACGAAGCCGCAATCTTGTTCAATTCTTCCTTGATGGCAGGCGGCATTCTGTTCCTGATATTTGCAGTCGGGTTATTGCAGGTAATGCGTCAAAGCAGAACAGGTCTCATAGGAATTTTTCTTTTAATTCTAACCGCAGTTAGCCTGTTTGCTATAGGTTTGTTCCCTGAAACAGCTGGTAGCATACATTTGTACGTTTCAATATCTTTCTTCGCATTTGTCGCGCTGTCGATGCTTTTCATAGGGCTTGCTTTCGTTATGCAACAGTCTGCAAGGAAAATCGGAGTCTTCTCCATATTCGCAGGCTTGTTCGCAGCTGCGGTTTGGATTGTGTTTTGGAGCTCTCAAATCAAGGGAGTCGCTATTCCAGAAGCACTCGCTGCACTTACAGCATTCGCGTGGGTTGTAATCTTGGGCATCAGACTGTTCATGCAGGCCTAAAAACATAGATGATGAAGCTCTTCGGATAAGTTTATTAAGCGTGCAACTATAACATGTGAGCCATACAAGAACTGGTTTTCGTTAAGAAATCTTGTTCTTGTGGAATCAAATATACAGGAGTGAATAATTAGATGGCGTATAGAAGAGAGCCCAGAGAGATGCACAAGGCTACCTGCGCGGATTGCGGTCAAGAATGCGAAGTTCCCTTCAAACCAGATCCAAGCAGACCAGTTTACTGTCGAGACTGCTGGGCTAAAAGACGAACTCAAAGAAGAAGATACTAGAAAATTGTCTCAATAATCAACAACAATCGCACTTACCATTATCATCAATTTTTTTACACTTCATATTATAATGGGTAAAGTGGCAAGAATAAATTGCTCAACAGTGAACCTCTGTTCAAAGCTAGGGTTGTTCAGCTGATTCTCATGAATGACACCGATGAAGCCATCAAAGCTCTCAGTCATCATTATAATGTTGCGATTCCACATTTGAAGGTTGGAATGCCGAAGAAATACGGTAAGAAAGCCGGTTGCTACGTCTCCAGAACCAGAACTATCCACGTGATGAGTCGGGAAAAACTTAAAGATCCGTTTTTGATTCTCCACGAGTTTTATCATCATCTTAGGACACACGGTAGGAAACATAGAGGAACAGAGAAGCATGCCAACAGGTTTGTAGAAGAATTTATCGGAGCATTTCAGACTTTCCACAAGCACTCTTTCTAATGTTTCCTAAAAAGTACAAAGATTCAACAAATGGCATGTGTTCTAAAACGTAGAATTAAGTATCGCTGGAATTTTGCTTTTATCAAGTGAAGGTGACAACCATGAAAAGATGGCACTTTGCAGTTGCAGCTTCAATTGTGTTGTTGGTTGTCGTTCTCAGTGCAGCGGTCTGGACGAGATATGTTGACTCATTAAACGCGATTAAACATGAGACAAACCGCTGGGCCGTGATAGAAGACGTTAACGGAAACAGCATGGCTGTTGAACCAATAAGCGACCTAGTTTGGTCAGAGCTTGTCCAGTTTAATCAGAACGGAAACAAGATGTTTGTAGGCGGCGTTGTAGAAAGATATGACAACAAGTGGGGTTTCCGTTTCAAGCCCGATACCGTCAGGGTTGCTCAATTCACGGCTGAGGGGCTTCAAGGCACGATAGAATACATTAGCACTCTTAGCTCGAACTCATCTAGGAGTCAGGTTTTCTTTCTAATCAAGAGCCAATTATTCTCTTTGAAGTGAATCAGGGCGTAGTTGCCCCTGAGTTTTATGCCCTGCAGGGTGAACTCTATCATCTTGTCTGTTCTGTTCTTCAGCGTGTACGTGCCTTTGTCCCAGATTTCCACGGTTCCCGCCCCGTATTCGCCTTTAGGAATTGTTCCTTCAAAATTTATGTAGTCTAACGCGTGGTCTTCCACCTGAACCGCAAGTCTTCTGACACCAGGCTGAGACGGCGGTTCCTTGGGCACAGCCCAACTCTTCAAGACGTTGTCCATCTCCAAACGGAAGTCATAGTGTAAATGAGTTGCCTTGTGTTTTTGGATTACAAACCTTCTCGACGCAAACGACATTGTTTTGATTCTCCAAGCTAACACTAACATAAAGAAGAGTTTAAATGATAGATAACACTATTTCTGCCTCTCTTTCAAGTGCAATCCAAGGTAGATCAAAAATGACTGAAACAGTTGTGGAGGTAAAATCTCTTGTCAAGCAATACGGAACCCTCATGGCCGTCGACGATGTCACTTTTGAGCTTTATGACGGAGAAGTCTTTGCATTCCTCGGTCCCAACGGAGCTGGTAAGACGACGACGGTTGAAATTCTAGAGTGTTTAAGACCCCTCACGAGCGGAACTGCAAGGGTCTTCGGGTTCGACGTGACCAAGAGAGAAGATGTAAAGGAGATAAAGAAGAGAATAGGCGTCCTGCCACAAGATTTCAGTGCCTTAGATAAACTCACAGTCACAGAAAACATAGACCTAATCGGAGGAATGTACGAGAAAAGGCTTGAAACCGTCGAAGTGATAAAACTCCTCGATGTCGAAGACAAGGCTAAAGAACGGTTTGAAAATCTATCGGGCGGGTTAAAGCAGAGGGTCGGAGTTGCCGCAGCCTTAGTTAATGACCCGCAGCTGATCTTTTTGGACGAGCCGACCACAGGACTGGACCCGAAAGCGAGAAGGGAAGTGTGGCAGGTCATTGAAAATCTGAAGAAGCTAGACAAAACTGTGTTCTTGACCACTCACTACATGGAAGAAGCCCAATTGCTCGCCGACAGAATAGCGGTCATAAACAAGGGAAAAATCGCTGCCATAGGTTCTCCCCAAGACCTGATTTCTCGATATGGTGGGCTCAAAACCCTTATCGTACGGAAGGGCGGGAAGAAACTCGCGGAGACCTTGCAACAAAAGTATGGGAGCACAACTCTAAACCATGACGGTGATGTCCTTATGAAAGCTGATGATGTTAATGAAATGTGGCGAGCTTTGGCGACGTTAACCAGCCTGAACCTAGACAAAGAGGTTGAGATTCAGACTCCTACCATTGAGGACGTTTTCCTGAAGATAGTTGGAGCAAAGATAACTGAGGAGGGCGAACTGAAGTGATCCGACCACTCGTGATATTCTTAGCGGTTACAAGAAACTGGATAAGAAGCCGATCTGGCCTGTTCTTCAGCATACTGTTTCCAGTGCTGCTGCTACTGGTTTTCGGCGCTATCTTTAGTGGAACCGGAGGCGGCGGAGCCTCCAATATATTCATCCAGAACCTTGACAGAAACTCTAACGGAACCACAACTCAGCTTTCATCGGCTTTTGTGGAAGCCTTGAACTCCACGAAAACGTTCGCCATCAAGGATGTGCCAGCAGACGTTGACGCTAAAGTTTGGGCTAGGAACAACCTTGGTCCTCTTGGAGGAAACATTCGCATAGTTATTATTTCAGAGGGCTTCGAAGAAGATGTGATCAATGGTACGCTCAAGGTGAAAGTCGGAATTTCCTATAACCTGCTCAACACCACGTATCAGTATCTTACACTTTATGGCAATCTCAGTGAAACTCAAAAAATGGCTTATGAACAGGGCTTAGCCCAATTGCAGCAGTACAATGAAACCTTGCCCGACAGCAGAACTTCGCTGACTCTGGCATTCGACGCTTCAGATCAGTCTGCTGCAATAATAGAGAATATTGTGGTGAACGTTGCGAACGCCTTCAACTACGGCTTAATAGGGGCAACAAACGTAATCGAGTTCAAGGAGGAGTCGGTCACCAGCAATCGTTTCGGAGCAGTCGACTACTAT
>Ga0315308_1002008_pt1 | contig 11581 bp, 16 predicted proteins | sample TDP3_MG_FD_203078 | JGI IMG/M metagenome (GOLD analysis project Ga0315308, IMG submission 203078) | Freshwater sediment microbial communities from Lake Towuti, South Sulawesi, Indonesia - TDP3 | ecosystem: Environmental > Aquatic > Freshwater > Lake > Sediment | place: Indonesia: South Sulawesi... | reverse complement strand
CGGCCTCTTCACCCGATTCATAGAAGAACAAGTGCACAAAAAATACAATGCACTGCTAGTGTTGACTGCTGGGCAAGCGCCCCGAGCTACACGCCACTTCATTCACAGACTCAACAAAGAACTTGACTTGCCAGTTTTCGTCTTCACGGATGGCGACCCTTGGGGAATGCACATTGCCATGGTGATTATTTCGGGTTCAGCCAACGCAGCCCACCTAAGAGAGTTGACCACCCCAGACGCCAAGTGGAGCGGTGTCTGGGCTTCCGACATTGTGGATTATAAGTTGCCCAGTGACCCCTTAACTGACATAGATGTTAAACGACTTTATGAACTGCAGAAAGACCCCAGATACGAAGGTGAATTGTGGCAGAGGGAAATCAAAACTTTCTTTAAAATAAGAAAGAAGGCGGAGCAAGAGGCTTTCAGCAGGTATGGACTCACCTACATCGTAGACGAATATTTACCTGCTAAACTTGAATCATCATAAATGGAACAATAAAATCACACAATAAAGGGGATAAGTTCGGATTGGAAAACGTTGACTTAAGAAAGAAAGGTTACGGATATACGCTGACAGTCACCGTTAAAGAAGTAAAGGGTAAATGTGATGTGGAACATAGAGTCGGTGACAAAATAGTTTTTGACGGATTAAGAGTCAGAGGAAAGATGTGCTTTAGTGCACTGGCAACGTTGATGCCCACCATTTACGCCTTTGCATGGGGCTCTGAGTTTCCTTGGGGAAAGAGAGATATCACAATTGTTCCATGCCCAGACGAAATAAACCAAGTTATTTTTGAAATTAGACGCGATCGAAGCAAACCTTGGTACAAGTCGAAACAGATTTAATAAACTTAAAATAGGCTGAATCAACCTATTGTAACCCCAACATGAGGCGAAAAAATTGAGTAAAGAAACACCGATAGGCCTAACATTCATGGAAAAACTCATCGGTATGCTACTGATCGCGGTAGGTGCACTCTGGTTCTATGCAACCTACATCAACATCGGAAGCCTTGAACCCCAATCTGTTATTTTTCTAGGCGGAGCTTTAGCGTTGATTATTTTAGGCATAGTCTTGGTGATAGCTAAGTTGGAGTGAAACACTGTCTTAGACGGTGACTATGTCGTCGATCTTGCCCACCATAAAATCTGAATGTTCTACGGCGATTCCGCCTATTGACCCTGGTGTAACTCCGCCGAACATTTTGTTCGTTCCGGTGGCTATGTGTATGCCCCTCATTTTTTCGTCTATGAGTCCATTGCCTGTTACTTTTTCAAACTCTAACACTGGGTTTATGCCTATTCCCAACTCGGCTATGGTGTTCTGGGCTTCGTAAACAAGTTTTTTAGCTTTTGTTTCAGGTTTTGCCAGACCAGTATAATAATGGAGTGCTTCTTCGTTTTTTGTAGCTGTGGCTTCTACAACTCGTCCTTTTTTGAACACTACGTGAACGCCCTCCATTGTTCCTCGTTCTGCTACCTGTGGTATCTTAGTGTAGAATTCGCCGTTGATGCTGTCTTCGATTGGCGCCATGAATATTTCTCCCGGCGGTATGTTTGTGATTCTTTCGAAGTACTTGCCGTAGATGGTGTTTTCTCCGACCTTTCCAACATCCTTGAAGATGGGTCTGTTCTTCAATTTCATTGTAAGATTGACTGGAAAATTTCCTTTTCTAACAATTTTAAGGGTCTTGCCTCGGTAAGCCTTTCCAAGCACTTTCACGTATCCTGTTTTTTCTATTTCCCTTTCCAGTTCATCCTTGGTGACGCTCATGGCTCTGTAAAGTATGGGTTCCCATTCTAAAAGCGACAGCCCCAGCCTCTTGGCTTCATGTGCGACCGGGAACCCTATGACGTCGTGGGATTTTATCTCTCCTCTCTCGCGTTTTTCATGAAGTTCAGACTGTCCCTTGTTGATGAACTCCGCGAAGACCTTTACGGCTTCTCTTTCTGCTTTGTTGGGTTCACTGTGTGGAGTAGCGTATGGAACCACCCAGTGTTGGGCAAAATCAACCAAGGTTTTGTACTGGCTCACAATTTTTTCTAGTGATTTTTTATTTGGTAAGGCTTTCAACAGTTTGTTTAGAGAGGGAGAGTCGCCAAGCAAGTTGTATTGTATACATGTTTGGTAGCCCAGTTTTTCGAGGACGTAGCCTATTTCAACTGCCAATGGGAGAGCGTCTGGTCGAGAATTAATTGCTACCTTTTCTCCCTTCTCATACGTGCCGTTGTTGGCAATCACCGATTTCACTGTAGTTTCTATTTTTGAATCAACATGCTCGGGTTCTATTCTAAAGAGGGTTGGTTTTCCTTTTCGCCATTTGGGAAGCAACTCGTTCTGGATAAAATGGTTGAGTTCGCTTCTTGAACAGATTGGAAAATCTTGAATTGACATGAACGCTTTTTTATGCTTATGTTGATTTAAGACTTTCTAGAATTGCTTTTCTCGTTGTTTATGTAGCCTAATCACTCAAGCCGCCGTCATATTTTTACTTTTAAAGGAATTAGTACAATAGTGTTTCAAGTGTAGTAGGTGAATATAAAAAATGAATACTGAAGAAATCATGGAGTTGAGTTTGAGGCTTGCAGCGTTGAAAGAAGTTCCAGAAGACAGCGCCATATACGTGAGTGGCGACAACATCAGAAAAATCCTCTTCGGCATACGCTGGCGTTCCCGAACTGTGGCTTGCGAAACAGTTAGGCTACGACGCTTTGATGGCTCATCATCCTCAAGGTGGAACTGCACTTATAAACTTTCATCAAGTTTTCAGAGTGCACATTCAACAAATGGTTGCGGCTGGAGTTCCATTGAAGGAAGCAGAAAATGCTGTTAAGAGACGACTTGAAGAACTTGAGGTGGAAATGCACACATGAAACTACGGTCACGCAGTTGATGTTGCCAAGCTTTTGAAAATGCCCTACTTGAACATACACAGACCCTTAGATGAGATTGGAAGAAAGATGATGACCCAAAAAATCAACAGCAAAATCACAAAAAACTCCACAGTCCAAGACGTGATCTCTGCCTTAAAAGAGCTGCCTGAATTCAGAGAGGCGGTTACAGAAATCAAGATTCGCTTAGGAAACGCTGAAAACCCTGCGGGAAAGGTTGTGGTGTCGTTTGGCGCTGGAACCAATGGCGGTTATGAAATCGTCAAAACGTACTTCAAACACGGCATTAGCACTGTCCTATACGCTCACATAAACCCCACAGACTTGGAAAAGCTAAAGGCTGAAGGCGGTGGAAACCTCATAGTCGTTGGGCACATCGCAGGAGACTCAGTGGGCATAAACTCTTTGATTAATGAACTTGAAAACAGAGGTGCTTCTGTAACAAGAATCGGAATTATTACAAGTTCAAAAAAGTAGGGATACGCGCACAAACCTTATGCCGCCCCGTTAAACAACGCTTAACAACAAAGAAACTCGTAAAAAGACTCAACCATATTAACCATAGAAACAATTTCTTAAACATCTAGCATGAGGCTACTCACTTGAAACCAATCTTCAAAGAAATAAAGGATAATGAAGAGTTAGATAGACTTTCACAAGAAGTCATTTCGGATATACCAAAAAATCCAGCTATTGAAATAGCTTATCCCGATGTTCTTCATCCAAGTTTTTTGCTTTCCAACTTTAAGGTAAGAGATGACAGCAGGACAATTGCAGCATTCAAAAATAGGCAACTAGTAGGATTGGCCTCTTTCATCTGGTCAAGACAAACCTTTCTTCCACCCGGTTTTCTTAACAGAATCTTCTTCATTTTAAGACTTAGAAAAGCCAAGGGCATAGAAGACCAATTGATAGAGAAAGTTGAAAGTGCCTACCTCAAGTTAAAAGTGCCAAATATAAGCTATACAAGAAGCAACCCTATCGAGAGGCTTTCTCCAACAGAAAGAAGACTTAGGAAGCATGGATATAGAAGAAAGTTTTCGATGCAACGAATGGCCAGAACCTTAGATAATATTCCAAAACTAGAAGCCCAGTTAACCTCTAGTTTACGTCGCATAAAATGGGAGGAACAAGACCTGATGCTTTTTATGAAGACATGGGCTAAGGGCTTTGGCTGGCCAGCCAAATATGTAAAGTCTGTTGCAGAGGGAATGACAAAAAGATTGTTGGAAAGAAACCCTACTGACCCAAACACATGGATTAATTTTGTAGTGGAGATTGAAAGCCAACCTGTTGGAACAGCTGCTTTTCTCACTTTTCCAAAATCAGCCTACGTGGTTAATGTTTCGACCCTTAAAGAGTTCAGGAAAAGAGGAATTGCAACACATACAATGATAAGTCTTATGGAATGGTGTAGAACGCAAGGAATGAGATATATGGCATTAGACGTGGAATCTGACGAAAGGGCTGCACTCAATCTTTACAAAAAACTTGATTTCATGGAGTTTGGAGAATCCGCAGGATACATTAAGAAATTCAATTTCAAAGGCAAGCGCTAATCTTTAGAAAACGAAAATAACGGTGTCGCTGGTTTAGTCAAATTATGGTGTTGGCGCCGCCGGTCGGATTTGAACCGACGACCAACTGGTTAACAGCCTCAGCCTTCTAATGGCGTTTGAAGTCAGCTGCTACTACCGTGCTGAGCTACGGCGGCATGGCAACGCTGTTATTCTGAGAACTTTCAGCCGTATTTAAGTTTACTCGATGCCTAGGAGAAAGAAGGTAGTGTTGCTTTGCTTTGTTTTCCTTCCCACAGCAATTGTTATGAAGTAGAGGTAGACAACCGCGCTTGTTAGCAGCCCGTATATTGTGAAGTCGACGAAGAAACCCTGCCAAAAGAAAGAGTAATGCCAAGGCGGGTTTGACACCCAACCGCTTCTTGTTGCCATAAACCATGGAAAGGGGAATCCGAAGTAAATTATTTCAGCGTCTACAACAAATGGCTCCTTCACAGAATAAAGTCCTGAGAGCACTGTGAGAAACCATCCGCCACTGATACCCGCAACGGTCAAAATAACCGACCATCTATGAAAGTGCATAAGCAACCTCCTAACGTATAGGAACATTTGCCTCTCTAATTATTCTACACTTTAGAACAGGCACCAAGGGTTCGACTAGTTAAGTCGATTGCAAACTCAGTCTTTTCCCATCTCTATCGTACGCGGCCACGTTTTCTTCTCCTTGATACGGGAAAGCGACAATAATAATTACTTTTCCCATCGAATTGTTCAAGTCCTCAAACGAGGGCGCCAGATTCCCCGACGGATGAGAGTGAACAGTCCCAACTATGGAAAAATCCATGGGCAACATGTGCATTGGAAACGTGGAAAATCCTCTCCCATATATAGCCGCTGGAGGAATAAGCAACTCAGAAATGCTCAGGGAGTTTTTGTTTGCCTTTCCCCTCAGAAGAAAAATTGTTTCCTTTGGATGAAGCGTTCTTGCACTCTCAAGGACCATTACTAGGATCTCTTTTGGAATCGTCACTTCATCTCTGAGACTCATGGCTGGTTTCCTTCAGCAAGGGTTAACAAGTTTAAGAACCATTTAAAGTATATTCTTAACTGAAATGAACACACGTCGAAGGGAGCAAGTGAACGAGAAATGAGTGTCTGGCGACTGCTGAAGTTGGATGTAAACGACGCCTTCACCAACATGGCTGTTGACGAGGCTATAGTGACTGCTCGAATTGAGGGTCTAGTGCCCAACACTCTGCGCTTTTACCAGTGGAAGCCTTCTTCCGTTTCGGTTGGGCGTTTTCAAGACGTTTCCAACGAGGTCCAAGTGGACAACTGCCGACGATCAGGTGTAGACATTGTCAGAAGAATTACAGGAGGAGGAACTGTCTATCACGACTGTGACGGTGAAATCACCTACAGCATCATAGCCAGAGAAGAAGCTTTCGCAACCACAGACGTTGTTCAAGCCTACAAAATCATATGCAATGCACTAATCGAGGCAGCCAAGATTCTCGGCGTAAGTGCTAACTTCAACCCAGGCGACCCAAAAAATTGCCCAAACATAAGCATTCAAGGAAAGAAAATCTCTGGAAGCGCTCAGTTTCACAAGGGCGGCGTGCTTCTTCAACACGGCACGTTTCTGCTCCAAGCTGACTTAGAGAAGATGTTCACGTTTCTAAGGGTTCCGTGGGCTAAAACCATCCCAGATGTGATATGCGTAGCTAGAGAAAAGTTGACATCCGTCAAAAACGAGCTTGGAAAAGCAGTGTCTATCGATGAAGCTTATCAGGCGTTGGTGATAGGGTTTGAAAGAACGCTTAACCTTCACCTGCGAGAAGAGGCGCTCACCACTTACGAACAAAAACTAGCCCAAAAACTGCGCAGGGACAAGTTCTCAACTGAAGAATGGAATTTAAGAGGGAAAACACAGCCAGAAAACTAAACATTTATAATAGAAGGTTCATGAAAAAAGGTTCAATCCAAACCGTCGAGTTGAGAATCAACAGTGAAGTGCCAATACTGCGGCAGAGACGAAGCGCTTCCATTCAGGTGCCCATACTGTCAAGGATTCTTCTGCAGCGAACACAGACTGCCAGAAAACCATGCGTGCCCAATGTCCGAAAAAGCGAGGGCTCCACACGAGGAAGCGGCGTTCGAGTACAAGGTCACTTACACGCCGCCATCGTCAACTAAGTTTGGGTTCAGCTCCACCGAAGTCAGACACTTGACCATCAGTGCATTGCTAGTCTCAGGTGTAGGACTCTCTATGCTTGGAGCCAGTATTGTAAGCATACAGCCAGAGATAATAATAGCGCTTGTGCTCTTATTCACCTGTGCTTTTCTTCTGCACGAAATCGCTCACAAGATCGTGGCGCAACACTATGGGTTGTGGGCTGAGTTTCGACTAACTCTCCTAGGCGCTCTCATCACGCTTTTGTCAATTGTTTCTCCGTTCTTCAAGATTATTTCGCCAGGCGCCGTGATGATAGCAGGGACTGCTAACAAAGAGACTGTTGGAAAAACCTCCATTGCTGGACCGTTGACAAACATAATCTTCTGCGTTGGTTCGTTTGCACTCACATTCATCAGCCCGAGTCCCTTTTTTCAAGTCGCTTTGTTCACCGCAGCCTTCAACGCTTTTATAGCAGTTTTAAACTTGATTCCCATAGGCATACTTGACGGGTGGAAAGTTTTTGAGTGGAGCAAAATTGTGTGGGCCTTAGCCTTCATATCTTCGGTTGCTTTGATAATCGCGATCTTGACTTTATATTCGCATTTCCTTCAATTTTAAGAGGGAGTCCACGAAATGAAGAAGGAACTTACAAGAGTTCGATGCTTACGTAGACTTCTTCAGGCACACGAATTCTCATGATTCGACGCATAACCCGCTCTTCAGCGTCTATGTCTATCAACCGTTTGTGGATGCGCATCTCCCACTTGTCCCACGTTTGAGTGCCCTCTCCACAAGGAGACTTAAGCACAGGCACACGCAAGTGTTTAGTGGGCAAGGGAACAGGCCCAGTCATTCTGACTCCTGTTTTCTCAGCGATGGCTCTGAGTTCGCCACAAACCTCTTCCAGCTTTTTGAAGTCGGTGCTGGTCAAGCGAATCCTTGCTTTTCTAGCCATCGCTTCACTTCTCCTTTTGAAGTTGCCTTAAATCCACTTTCTAGGTTTTAAATACTTTTCCCTCTAATTTCTGCATTAAAAGACGATCACTTCACTATCATAACGGGACATGGTGCTTTGTGGCTCACGCCTTCGCTGACCGTTCCCAACAACAATTCCTTCAACTTGCTCAGACCCCTATGCCCCATAACAATCAGGTCGAATTTTCTTTCATGGGATACAGCCAGTATCTCCCTAACTGGGTCTCCTTCTCTCAAAACCTTCTCTACAGGAATCTTGCGCTCTTTCACAACCCTCTCAGCCTTGTCAAGAATCTGGTTGCCCATTTGCCTCGCCTCCTCAGCTATCTTGGCTGCCACCGTTGCCGAGGTTATAGGAGGCAAGGTTGGAGGCGAAAGCGTATCTACCACGGAGGGGTACAGAGGCACTACGCTGGAATAGACATGGATTAACGTTATTTTTGCATCAAATTTTTCCGCCAATTCTAAAGCATAATTCAATGCTTTTTCAGAATGCTCAGATCCATCAACAGCCACAAGAATGTTTTTGAACATGAACCCTCTCACCTGTAATTAGCAAAGTGCTTCTTTATAATATGTAACACTAACTACAAAACACTTTTTGGCAAAAAGCTATTTGAATAAGGCATTTGAGCCAATCGAGGAGAAGCAAAGATGAATACAAAGCGCAAAAGACTGCGGGTCAAAACCTTACTGATTGATTTAGACGGCACCATAGTCGACATCACTGAACCTTGCATAGAAGCCGCCAAAGAAGCAACATCCGCTCTTCGACTTCGAAATGTCGACGCAAAAATCGGTTTAGAAATCGCTAAAAGACTACAGTCAAACCTTTCCTTAGGCGAGGTGTTTGCCAAGTTCAGCATTAAGGAAAGCGTGAGAAAAGAGTTCCTTCAAGCTTTTTTAAACGCGTGGTACAATATCGCTCCAGTGAAAACAACGCGTCTGCCCAAAATCCACGTAACCCTGCAAAAACTTTCGAAACATTTTCAGCTCGCCCTCATAACGCGCAGAAACATGCCAAAAGAACCCATTATGCGGGAACTCGAGCGACTAGGATTAAATCAATTTTTCAAGCTCATAGTGACCTCACAAGATGTTGACGAACCCAAGCCTTCTCCACAAGCCTTTGTAAAAGCAGCAACCCAGCTTGGGGTGTCTATTCACGACTGTGCTGTGGTGGGTGACTCCATTGTAGACATGCAAGCAGGCAAGTCTGCTGGAGCCAAAACCATCGCAGTCCTCTCCGGACTTTTCACTCACGAAGAGTTGAAGAAGCAGAAACCTGACCTCATCATAAAAAACATAAACTTACTACCAAACCTTCTCCAACAAACGAATAATCCTAAACATAAATGCGACGATGCGTAAAGACAAAGAACAAATGAGGGGTCTAACGCAATCTTTCTCCGGTCAACTTCTTGTTTTGCCAAGCGTAGCGTCTAATTTTAGGCGACTCTCCATAACCACAGGCGGCACAACGTTTCTTAGCCACGTTGTATGCTCTTCTGCCACATCGTCTGCATCGAATGTGAACAGTTTTACCCATGCGCCTGCCCATTGAAGGCGTGCCCTTGCTGGTCTTTGGCACAGCAAATCTCACCCATCAAATCAAGTAATGACCTTTAGCGTGGGGGTGGAGAAATAAGAATGACGTTGTCGCCTCGAACAATGATTACTCCGAGTTTCTTCACGTTTTCAGCATTCGTTGTGTCTTCAGTCTCTTCCAAAACTAGGTTTAAATGTTGATCATAACCCTTGAGTTTTCCACGCAAACTCTTGCCGCCCTTCAAGCGAACCAGAACAGTCTTTCCGAGGCTTTCTTCCAAGATTTGTGTAGTCATCTCGCTCATGGACAACGCCTTCTCACAGGTTTTCTAAACATCTCGTCTTTATAGGTGATAACGACATAATTTAAAGGTTATTGCAGTCAAAGAAGCCGACAAGCATGTCTAAAGCTAAGCAAAGACACTTCCTAAGAGAGAAGGAAGCCATAAAACTACTCGGCGAGTTCTCAGAGAAACTCAACTTAAATATCAAGCAACTTTTAGGAGCCAAAACTCAAATCGAAGTAGTTGAAACCCAAACAGCCAAAATCTTCTTCGTAAGCAATAAACCAATCCTAGCCATTTTAAACGACACCCTCTTGCCCATCTTACTCTTCGAAGAAGCTTTTCGTTTGCTTCCAAAAATCGTCGTAAACATGGGCGCAGTTCCTCACATTTGTAATGGTGCTGACCTTATGGCGCCTGGCGTCGTTCGAATTGAAAAGGAATACAAAACAAACGATTATGTGGTTGTTGCAGATGAACGCCACAATAAACCCTTAGCCATAGCCATCGCGCTCACAGACTCTCAAACTGCACTAAAAATGCAACATGGGAAAATCGCAAAGAACATTCACTACGTAGGCGACAACCTTTGGAATCAACTGAAAAGCCAGGGGCAAACTGGCTGAGCCAAGAAAGGAACATTTATAACTCTATTAATTCTCATACAAATCATGCAAAGGTGTGTCTTCTCTCATGTCGAAAAATCCTGCATCATGCCCCGGCATCTCACAATTTATGAGACCTACGCCCTCAAATCTCAAGTGCCCCAAATGTGGTAGCGACGTGGAGATATGGAGTGACGAAGAAGAAGCTCATTGTACAACCTGTGGAACTGTTGTCTCTAGGGGCAGGGTTCAATCGTGTTTAGACTGGTGCGAGTACGCTGACAAGTGCAGGGAGTTGATTGAGGCTCAGAAGAGGAAAGAGTAGAACACTAAACATAGTTTGCATTCAATCATGCTGCTCATTTTGTTAGAAAAATGTCAACTTTTAGTTGTGTAGTGTTGACACTTTTTAACATTTGTTTACTTCTCTTAGCCTACTGGACAAGGCAAAATTGATTTGAAACCTATTTTTGCATGTTAAAGTGCAGCGAACATTGATTCACAAGCATTAAGAATCTAATTGAATCACATGTGTCAGTATCTGGCAGTTAAATATCGAGAAATGTTAAAGTTATTGTAGATTCTCAAGTATGTTAGGAGCTTGAAAGGTTTGCCAAGAATGGGTAATCCCATAGGGAAAGTGATGACGAAGATAAAGAAAACAGAAAAGGCGAAGGCTGAACCAGCTCAGATTAGTCCTCCGAGTCAGGTTTATTTGAAGGCAGTGCCCCTTCGTGATTTAGAAGATGTAGACATGGTTAAGCGTGAGGTGAAGTCTGGTAACATTCTTATTTTGAAGGTCAGTCCCTTGGCTACGAAGAGCATTGATGATGTGAAAAAGGCTGTGAGCGAACTGCTTGAGTTTACTCAACTTGTGGGCGGGGACATCGCTCGTTTGGGTGAGGAACGAGTGGTCATTACGCCTTCCTTTATTAGGATCTGGAGAGAGAAAACCGCGACAGCTAGCGGAGCTTTGCCTACCGCAGCCTAATGGTCTCTAACAGACTTGGCACCAACACTTCAGTCTTGTAGGCTCTTTGAAAGAAGCCAGCCATGCTAAGGCATTTAGCCCGTTCACCGTGACAAACAATAATTCGTTCGAGTTTGGGGGCAACTCGACGAATGAAATTGACAATCTGTCTTCTGTCAGAGTGTCCAGAAAAGCCTTCAATAGATTCCACTCGAAGATTAACCTTCAAGATCTCAATCTTTCCTTCGCTGTTCATTATAGGCGTCTCAGTTAAGCCCTTCTGAACCCTACGCCCCAACGTTCCCTCAATCTGATAACTCACAAAAATAATCGTGTTGCGTTCGTCTGACGCAAAGTGCTTAAAATATTCAATTACCGGGCCCCCTTCAAGCATACCAGACGTGGCTATAACAATACAGGGTTCTCCTTCCATTATCTCTGGCCTAGCGCTAGGATGCTCCACTATGGTGAAGTAGTCAGACTGAAACGGGTTTATGCCCTCGTAGAGAATGCTGTTTCTCACATCACGCTCCAAATACTCAGGATAAGCAGTGGTTATGGCAGTAGCCTCAGAAATCATGCCCTCAATGAAAACTGGCGCCTCCTTTATCACT
>Ga0315308_1002004_pt1 | contig 11594 bp, 10 predicted proteins | sample TDP3_MG_FD_203078 | JGI IMG/M metagenome (GOLD analysis project Ga0315308, IMG submission 203078) | Freshwater sediment microbial communities from Lake Towuti, South Sulawesi, Indonesia - TDP3 | ecosystem: Environmental > Aquatic > Freshwater > Lake > Sediment | place: Indonesia: South Sulawesi... | reverse complement strand
GGCAAAAAGATCCTGCAGGAGTACGCTAAGCTAGCCAACGGCGACGAAGGGGTCAACGTGGAATCCATCTGTGACGCAAATAAAGAGAACCTCCAACATTGCAGGCAATGTTGTTTCGCCATGATCTCTCAGGGGCCTTCATCCGGTTCTCAGCGCAGTTCGATTAGACATGGGATGTTATGGCCATGGTGAGATTTCCTACCGATCACCTGTCCAATAACCGCGTTGGTGAACAGAAATGTTCATTCAAGGTGTCGTGCGTCATTCCCGCGCTCAACGAGAACGGGACCATCCGCCAAGTCATTCGATGCATCCAACCACATGTGGATGAGGTGATCGTTGTCGACGGACACTCAAACGACGGAACTCTGGAAGCTGCGGTTGAAGAAGGCGCCCATGTCTTCATCCAGCGTGGGAAAGGGAAAGGAGCAGCGCTGAGGGAGGGATTTGACAGAGCCACTGGAGACGTGGTTATCATGATGGATGCGGATGGATCAATGAAAGCAGGTGAAATTCCAGGACTAGTCAATGCTATCCTCTCAGGAGCTGATGTTGTGAAAGGATCACGTTTTCTCGAAAGAGGGAACTCGGAGGATCTCACGCCGCTTAGGAGGATGGGCAACCTTGCCTTAGTGCGGCTTGTCAACCTGCTCTGGAGCAGCCACTATACTGATCTATGCTACGGGTTCAAAGCGTTTCGAAAAGAGGCCTTACGCAGGCTTAACCTGAATCTTCAGTCTGACGAGTTCGAGATTGAAACTGAAATCTGCATAAAGTCACACAAGATGGGCATGCGAGTCGAGGAGGTTCCCAGTATCGAACACAAACGAACCTATGGACGCTCCCACCTTAGCGCTTTCTCTGATGGTCTCAAAATAGTAAGGGCAATTGCCCGTGAACTTATCGGTACCTCGTGAACATCATCCGTCGATATGGTGGCTCGATTGGTGCCTGTTGGCGAAGAAAGGTTTAGAGGCTACTGTTTCGGGCAATACGGATTGGCAACCCTTGTAGTATTGTCTGATCGCTCACTGGGCGAGGTATCGCTTTCGTAGTGAAGTATGTAGTCTACGTCAGAAAGGGGCCTGTACTGGTGTCATCATGGTCAAGCACAGGGGAACCTTAGCCGTGTCCCGTGCTGTTACAGTTGGGGTTTCAACATACAGAGAAGCATCCTTCAAGCGGGTTACTGAGTTATTGGGGGCGCTGGAGAAACAGACGTTTAACGACTTTGATGTGACGATAGTCGTTAGCGGGAATAAACGCTATTTCGAGAGACTGGTGGATGAGGCAAGCTCTCGAAGTGGTACCAAGAAGGAGACAACCATAGTGTTTGACCCCGTTGATAGTGGGATAGCCCACGCCAGGAATCTGATACTATGGCATGGAGAAACTCCTTACGTGGCTTACATTGATGATGATGTTGTTCCTGACCCCTGCTGGCTACAAGAATTACTGCGGGGGATCGAATTGAGCCGGAATGTTGCGGCGGTAACTGGGCCGGTCCTACCCCTGTGGGAAACGGGAACCGAGAGTTACTCGCCTTGGTTTCCAAAAGAGCTCTACTGGGCAATCGGGTGTACACCATGGAGGATCAGAGAAGCAACAGTGGTGAGGAACGGTTTTACATCAAACCTTGCGGTAGACCGAAGAGCATTGCTTGAAATGGAAGGGTTTGATGAGAATTTTGGATATAATCCGAGAAGCCGCATGACTGGGGAGGATCCAGAGCTCGGAATAAGACTGCTGCGCAGAGGCTATCTTACCCTGTGGAACCCGAACGCTGTGGTGTTCCATCGTGTTTCAGAGAGGAGACTGAGGATAGGAAATGTGGTAAGAAGAAGCTTCCTTGAAGGAGAGGTGAAAGCCCGCCTGAGCAAAATATACGGAAATGACATAATGAAAGTTGAAGCAAACCATCTACAATCAACGATTAAAGCGTTTGTGACAGGGAGCTCTCTCAAGGCCAAAGCATCTATGCTGTTTGCAACCATGGCCGTGTTCTGCGGCTACTCAACACACAAAATATTGGGCGATGGCGTTCCTTCCGGTCGAATCGATCAAGTGGAATCCCAGGACGAACGGCCCCTGTCGGAAACCACTCGTTTCCGTAATCATTCCATTCCTATTGGTGAGTCTCATTGAACGATTCTCGTCTGATGGTGGTCTGTTGATAAACTGCCTGGTTGTGCGCTAGTAGACGGGCTCTAAGTGCATCCGGGGAGTGTCTCGGGAAAACATTTGAAATGAAAATGGCTAAAGCTTGTGCCAGACATCATCGAAAGTATCCGTGCCCGGATCACTTTGCGTATGGTGGCAAAACCACGTGACTGTCGTTGGAATAACGCAATCGACCTATGCAGATATCCACCGGAGAATAGGCCTTGCGGTCGAGCGAGGAGGAGGTCTTCAAGTGAACAGTGGCGATACTGTAGCAATAAAGATCAATCTGTGCGACTTCAGAATGCCCGATACGGGAGCCGTTACGCATCCCGTTTTTCTTGATGCTACGTTGAGTTTCTTGAGGTCGCGTTTTCAGAGGTTAAAGATATTTGTTGTCGAAAGCGACGCTACCGCTTCACGTCCTGATCTATTAGTGCACTGGCTGGGTCTAGGACCAATGATCGAAAAACACAACGCTAAGTGGGTGAATCTAACCAGAGAAGAAGTTGTCGAGAAGCGGATAAACGGCCGAGCCTTTCAGGTGATGAAAATCCCAAAGATCATAGCCGATTGTGACTATATGATCACGATGCCCAAACTAAAAACACACCTACTTACGAAGATGACGTGTTGCATGAAGAATCAGTTTGGTTGCATTCCCATTCCCAGAAAAGTAAGGTTTCACCCAAATCTGGACGACGTTATTGTTGATGCATGCTTGGCCATGAAACCAGACTTCTGTATCGTGGACGGGGTCTTGGGGTTGGGAGGAGTGAAAGGACCTAGCTTTGGCGTGCCTATCAGGTCGAACGTGGTGATTACGGGAAGAGACCCTGTTTCTGTCGATACGGTGTGTGCCAAGGTCATGGGGATCAATCCTCACCTTGTTTCTCACTTGAGAAAAGCGCGGGAATCCGGTATCGGTCAGATGGCGCACAAGTTGGTTGGCGAGGATTTGGCTGCTGTCAGAATGGATTTTGAATACAACTCTCTCTATCGGCACGTGCTTGAATTCGCCCACCTCCTGAAAGCTAGGGCTGAGTAGATCGAAACACAATGAGAGTCGGCGTCATTGGATGCGGTGCGGTAGCACGAAAAGCACACCTTCCTGCGTACCGTTCTCTGCACGCAGATATCGTGGGCGTGTCAGATCCTGTCGAGGGTAGGGCCAAATCAGCAGCAAAGAGATTTGGTGCTAGAAGATGGTTTGCGAACTATCACGATCTTCTGAAGGAAGACCTCGATCTAGTGAGTATATGCACCCCAAACACAACACATGCCCAAATCACGATAGACGCTGCTGGAGCAGGCAAAAACATACTCGTAGAGAAGCCTATGGCGACAAATCTGCAGGATGCAGATAACATGATAACAGCATGTGAAAATGCTGGTGTGAAGCTGTGCGTCATGCATAACTATCGATTATTTGAGTGTGTACAGGACGCCCGAAAACGTGTCGAGAGCGGTCGTATCGGTAATATAGTGAGTATGCATGCAATAGGCTGGGTTCCCTGTCCGATGCAGTGGTCGCCTAGCGAATGGTTCTACTACAAGTGGGGGCTTCTCGATGATTTCGGATACCACCTGGTGGACATCATGAATGTTCTCTGTAATTCAACTGTTGAGGAAGTCAAAGTCATCGCCACGGATTATGTGAAAAATATGCAATCTTTCAACTGCATTCAAGCAATCATACTGTTCAAGAATCAAGCATGCGCACACCTTGACTTGTCTTGGATAACGGGTGCTTATGAACTCTCCCTAAAGATTTTGGGGACCTCGGGAATGCTATATGTGGACATAAGGAACAACCACGTAAGAGAGACGCATGGGTACTGGACTCCCGTCGAAGAACTGACGGATTCCGTCAGAAAGTCATTGAGAGTTGCAAAAGCATCCTTAGACAGGACATACTTCAAAGGCGGAATACTTTATACTCAAGAGATCATTAGAAGATCTATTGAAAGCATAGACAAGGATACCCGCCCTCCCGTATCGGGGAGGGAAGGCAGAGCCGTCATCGCTATTCTAGATAGTTTAAGATCGCAGGCTGAAAAATCAACGACCCGACCAAACGAGTTCTCGCTCCGCTGACTGCTTGTGCAATGGGTGGTCTAGTGATGGAACCAAGATTTGGCGCAAGAACATACCTACGACGCGGCATACTGCACGGATTTGATCGATCAACACGTATCCTACAGTTCTTGTGTGTTCGTGAGAGAACCAAAGTTCACTTCGGATGAACAGACCCCTTATGCGAATAGGAATCCTGTCTCCGAGGCCCTTTCCACCAGCGGAAGCTGACGGGATAGCTAGCTACGTTTACCACCTCGTGCGTAAGCTTGTCGAAAAGGGGCATGATGTCACCCTAATAACACGTGGTTCACTCAGGCTGCAGCAAGAGTCTGCCAGCGATCATCTTCGGATATTCAGGGTACCGATCCTGTCTACGTATCCATTTCATGTTCACATTCACGGTATCTTCATAAGTAGATTGATCACGATGTTGGAACCTGAGTTAGACATCATTAACGCCCATTCACCGTATGTTCCGGCCGTAACCACAACATTACCTCTCATGACGACCATACACACGCTTGAGAGGGTGGACAAGGCTCAGTACGAGAGAGTCGGACTCTCTAGTTTGGCTTGGAAGCTGAGCTCGAAGGTCTTTTCATCAATGGAATTACAGCTGTTCGACAAATCAGACATGCTGACGGCTGTCTCCAGTCACGTTTTCCATGAACTGAAAGCAGTTTATGGTCTGGAACGGAAAGGGATTCTTCTAGGAAATGGAGTCGATGAACAAACGTTTGTACCGCTTGAAAATACGAGAAGGAAGAAAGGAGACTATGTCCTATATGTTGGAAGGATAGACTATAGAAAGGGCCTGTTCGACTTGATCAGGTGTGCAAAGTATGTTTGTGAGGAGAAGCCCAACATATCGTTCGTCCTAGTAGGCAACGGACCGCTCATTGGTCTGATACTCAGAAAGGCCTCAAGAATGGGTATCGGAAGAAACATAGTGTTTGCCGGCTACGTAAATAGGGATCTGCTTGTAAGGTTGTATCAAAACGCCTCGGTGTCGGTTCTGCCTTCGCACTATGAGGGGCTACCCACAGTGATGTTGGAAGCCATGTCCTGCGGCATTCCAGTGGTTGCCACAAGAATAGGTGGACATGTCGACGCGATATCTGATGGCTCAAATGGGTTCCTCGTGCGCGCTGAATCGCCCGAGGAGATGGCAAAATACATATTGAGGTTGTTAGACGACAAGAATTTGAGGGAAAGAATGGGCAGAGCTGCCAGGGAAACAATCGAGAAAACATACACGTGGAATAAAGTATCGGAAAGAGCTCTGGATTGCTATGAGAGATTGCTCCAGCAACGTGATTCATGAAAAAGGCATGACGAAAATATCCTCAGCTTACATTGCACTTGGTCTCCGATGACTGTCTACGGCGTTAGATCAACAGAGGACGAAGGGCAATGCGTCTTTGTCACGGCTACAACAACCTGGAGTGAAGCACGAGCCCGCTGCAAGCACAGATGTTGACCTTGACTTCGAGTGTAAAGAAACAAGGTGGCCTCTCGAGGAAGAGAGTGGTGTGGATAACTTTCACCCGCTTTGACTCATTCCTGCACAAGTCATCTTTGATCGAAATTTCAAAACGCCTTGCTGAACACGGTTTCGACGTGGAGGTCTTTGCGCAGCGATCAAAAAAGAGGTTCCATGTTGCCAATTCTCACGTACGGTTGAGGCTAGTCCCTCTGATGTACTTTCCCATCGTCACGCCTTTTCTGTTCGCGATAGCGATGATTCTCCTGCTGCCATTCGTTATGGCGCGTCGGAGGCCGGGTTTCATCATGATGGAGCCTGGCCCTTCGGCCCTTGCCGTCGTCTGGAAGCCCCTCACGTATCTGTCAAAGTCCAAGATCGTTCTAGATATCCGAAGTACTCCAGTAGAGATAACCAACCATAGAGCGTCTCTGGTGGCGCTTTGGTTTGACATAGCAATGGGCTTGGCAAAGAGCACAGTTAATGGCATAACCACACTAACTGACTCTATGAAGAGGGAGCTTTGCCATAGATTTCGGATTGATCCAGCGTTTGTCGGTGTCTTTACAAGCGGAGTGTCCCCAACGCTGTTTGAGCCTCGGCGCTACAACGGCATGGACATGAGAAGGAAGATTGGTTTGGACGGAAAGTTCGTTGTCTTCTACCATGGCAACATAAGTGCGAGGAGAGGGATAATCGAGGCTGTCGAGGCTGTGTCCTTGCTCAAGGATGATCATCCTGATGTTACGTTCTTCCTCCTTGGAAACGGCCCAGCCGTCCCCGCTGTTTGCAGAATAGCAAAGGAAAGGGGGATCCAGGACAAAGTGATCATACACGATAGCGTGGAATACGATGAGGTTCCAAAGTACATTGCCATGTGTGATGTAGGAATCGTTCCGTTGCCGGACCTACCTGACTGGAGGCACCAATGTCCACTGAAGCTTCTCGAATATTTTTCCATGGAAAAAGTGGCAATCGTGAGCGATATACCTGCACATCGACAAGTTGCAGGTCGCAGCGCGTGCGGCATCTACCTTCGCGGAACGTCCCCCGGCGAGATAGCAATGGCCATAAGGTACGCGCTTGAGAACAAAAGCCTATTGGGAGAGTGGGGATCATGCGGAAGAACCATCGTGAACGAGAAGTATAATTGGGACAAAGTCGCAGAAGACCTTGAGGACTACCTGGCACGGCTTTGATATGAAGCCTCTTGCGTCTATTGATCAGGCGGCACGGCAACGAGGTGGCAGAGCATCCGAAAAGATAATCGTAGGTTGTCTACGCGTTATCAAGAATCTGCTGTATGCTGCGCTGTATTTGCTTGCAAGAGTTGCTTCGGGACAAGAGATCTCGGTACTGGTATATCATTCCGTCGGGTCGAACGGTTCCTTTTACACTGTTAGCCCAGGACAATTTAGGAGCCAGATGGAATGCCTGAGAAAGAACTATCGAATCGTATCTTTGGACGAGATAATGGACTTCATTGAAGGAAAGAAGAAGCTACCTAGGAGATCGGTGGCCATTAGCTTTGACGACGGGTATTACGATAACTACTTGAATGCATATCCGTATCTGAAGAAACACGCTATGCCAGCGACCATTTTCATAGCAGCCGGGTACGTTCAGAGGCAAACGGCTCCTCTTGGCGGGGTCCTCGTAGAAACGCTTGGACCAAGAGAGATCAGAGAGATGAGCGAGAATAAGATAGATATCGGAGCACATTCAATAAGCCACTCGATTCTAACGATTGTAGATTGTGTTCAAGCAAGAAAGGAGATTGCCGAATCGAAGGCGGAGATCGAGAGCGCCATTGGAAGCAGTGTCAGGTACTTCGCATACCCGCTTTCAAGGTACAACGACAAGGTCATTGACTTGGTAAGATCCTCGGGATTTAGGGGTGCCTTCGGTGGTAACGGTTTGATCCATCCGGGAGAGAATCCGTTTTGTGTCAAGAGAGTGTCTGTCGACAGCTCTGTGAACTGCTGGCTTTTCAAGGCACGCTTGACGAGAGCGGTGGATTGGTATAAGGTGATTGAGCAATATCTAGGAATCATACTTAGGAAGCTGCCGTTTGCAACATTGGTCGTCGGAGCGTACAGCAGAGCAGGAAGCTAGCCCCTCACATGATTAAGACTCAGCGTGAAGCAACTTCCTCGAAGAACGAAGGCGAATACTTGCGCAGAACAAAAGAGACATCGGTGACAGAGTCATCTAGCAAGGCTAAGGTCGAGGTTACCATCGGAGTGTGCGTCAAGAACTCGGAGAAGACAATTGGAAGAGCCATTCAAAGCGTTGTGGATCAGGACTACCCCAGTGAGCTTATGGAGGTCGTGGTTGTGGACGGTGATAGCAAAGACAGAACGCTGTCGATTGTAACCAAGACGCTCTCGAAAGGTGGAAGAAATGTGCGGATCTACTCTGACCGCGGAGGGGGTCTCGGCAAAGCGAGGCAGATTGTTGTTGAAAACGCTCATGGTTCATACATCATATGGGTAGATGGTGACGTTGTGCTGCTCAAGGACTTGGTGAAGCGGCATGTTGAATTCCTAAGGAAGAATCCAAGAGTGGGAGTAGCAGTCGGAGAGTATGTAAACCTTGGCGGGACTCTGGTCGCCAGCCTCCAGAGCCTACGCAAGCACGCGGTATACTCGGGGCATACACCGAAAAGAGGCGTTCCGCCACCTGATGCGAACGGAGCGATCTATCTAGTCCAAGCGGTGAGGGATGTCGGTGGTTTTGATCAAAACATCAAAGGTGCAGGAGAAGACCTGGATCTGATTATGAGAATCGTGCGGAACGGATGGCTCTTTTGCTTGAATAGGAGAGCGAAATTCCGTCATGCCTTTAAAGATACTTGGAGAGACTTATGGGCTGAACAATTCTGGTTCGGCTACGGTCACCACTACCTCAAACATAAGCACAAGGATTTGATCTCTCTGTGGAGGAGTGCCCCACCGTTATCTTTCCCATTCGGACTCAAAAGGGCATCGGATGCCTACAGATTGACGTCTAAGAAAAAATCTTTCCTTCTGCCATTGCTCTTCCTTTTCGAGAATGTGGGCATGTGGTGTGGATTTATGAGGGGCCACTTGAATCACTACGTACCAAGGGAATCTGACAATGAAGCATGAAACGCTAGCAAGCAGGCTTGGTTGATCACCCTTGGACATGACGTCGCAACGTAGGCCGAATATTGTACTCATAATCGTGGATTCGCTGCGCTCGGACCGTTTGTCATGCTATGGTTACGAGACAAGAACGACTCCTTGCCTAGATGACCTGGCCTCCGAAAGCCTGGTATTCGAAAATGCGATATCTCCTTCCGGATGGACGCGCGCATCGTTTTCGTCGATCTTCACGGGAACGTATCCTTCCAAGAACAATCACGGTGAATCGCCAGAAATGTTTCCAACGATGATGCAGATTCTACGGCCACACGGCTACAAGACCTTTGGGATGACGGACAATTTCTTCGTAAAGCCTCTTTGTATAGGGTTTGATGAGTTCCTTTATGTAACTAGGCGCTCAATGGCTAGAATAGCATACTCAAGGGATGTCAGGCATTTCTTCGAGATTGCGTATACTGTTGCAAGACATAGAACTCTATCGAACATTAACAATGTCGTAAAAAACATCGTAGCAAAGAAATGGCTGGATAGAAACAAGGGAAAACGCTTCTTCATGTTCATGGATTACTCAGTTCACTGGCCATACGATCCGCCAAAGCAGTTCCTTGGCCGTCTTCCTGAGGGAGTAACCGGCGAGGACCTTAGAAACGCCAGGCGAGACGTGTACGAGCTGATAACTGATATGTCAGGAAAGAATCTAACCATACTACAGTCTTTGTACAACGGCCAGGTAGGCTACTTTGATTCTTGCTTGAGTCAAATGGTGGGGCACCTGAAGTCTCTAGATCTATGGGACAACACATTGCTGATAGTGACATCCGATCACGGAGATCTCCTGGGTGAACATGGCCTCCTCACTCACCAGTTTGTCTTATATGAACCATTGATCAAAGTCCCCCTGATTGTGAGGTTCCCCGATCTCTTCACCGGAGGAAAGAGACACTCGGGTCTCGTGCAGACACTGGACATCCTCCCAATGCTTATTGACTATTTGAGTATTGATCGGATGGATGTCTCGAGGGAGGTGCAGGGTAAGTCTCTATTGAGGCTCGTGAACGGCGAGGATCAAAGGGAATTTACGATTTCCGAGAGGGCAGACTGGTTGCCAAGTGTGGAGAGATCAAGACATAGAATAGACTATCTCAAGAAGGAATACCCGAATTTTGACTGGGAGAGATATGCCCACGAAATAGTGGCTTTGAGAACAGAGAGGTACAAGTATATATGGTCCTCCGAGGGAAGACATGAATTATACGATCTCAAAATGGATCCTGGTGAGATAAGCAATGTCATTTCTGTTGAGACACAGAAGGCAAGTGAACTACAAGGCAAGCTGGACAACTGGAAGCGGTCATCCTCGTACGAAGGAACGCGTAGTCGATCGTTTGATCGATCAGAAAAAACAGACCAGAGTGTCAGAAAGAGACTTCGAGCCCTAGGTTATATCGATTGAAGCCTGAGCGGATCATATGAGGTGAGACGCTTGGAAAGCACTACAGAACTCATATCGATCGAGAGAGTTGATGACATTGCGGATATCTCCAAGTCCATAGAATCTGGGCTCCGGTCAGTAATAAATCTCCAACTCAACTCCAGCGATATGGTCGTAATCAAGCCAAACTTATGTACGATAAAATCTCCTGAAACTGGGGCTACAACAGACGTGAGGGTTGTCGAACCAATAGTTAACCTGCTCAGGGAGAAATTTGGCATATCGGATATTTCCATTGTTGAATCTGATGGAGAGCAGGTGCTCGCCGACATGGCATTCAAGTTGCTCGGTTTCGAAAAGCTCTCCAGGAGACTTGATGTAAAACTCGTCAATCTTTCCAAGTCGCCGTTTTCCATCAAGACATTCCCCAATAACAGCTTCTTGAAAAAAGTGCGCGTACCTGTCATCCTCGAAGGCCCTCGTTTCCTTATCTCGGTGCCGAAAATCAAGACGAATGGTATGTGCTCATTTACAGGCACGATGAAGAATCAGTTCGGCTGCAACCCTTATCCACACAAATCGATCTACCACCGACACTTGCATCATGCAATAGCTGATCTATACGCGGCCTACCGACCCGATCTAGTTGTGGTCGACGCACTAGTGGCCATGGAAGGAATGGGTCCGGTGAGCGGCACGCCGGTGAAAATGGACAGTCTGATTGTTGGGAGAGACGGATTGGCGATGGATCACCTAATCGCAAGGATCATGGGAATAGATTCGAGCAAGGTGGGATATCTCCTTGAAGCCAGAAGAAGAAGACTGGGAACAGACAAGTACAAGACAGTAGGAAGAAGCGCGATGGAAATTCAGAGAAGATTCAGGCAGAAACCCATCCTGAACCTGCTCAATCTTTACGGACTCATAGGCACTTGAACCACGAGAAGGTAGAATCCTTGGAGGAGAAAATCGCAGTTGCAGTGATAGGAGCGGGAGAAATCGCCACGAAGGCACACATACCCGCCTACCGGGTCCATAAAGACGTGGACCTGGTGGCATTGGTTGACATCGACAAGAAGAAGGGCGAGAGAGCCGCAAGGCGCTTTGGTGTGAAACGTGTCTTTTCGACTGTTGACGATCTGTTTCAAGAGATGGAGATAGATGCTGTAAGCGTCTGTACGCCGCCACAGACACATGCTGAAGTGACCTTGAAAGCCTTCGCTCACAATGCCCATGTTCTTTGCGAAAAGCCTCTCGCGATCAATGTGGATGACGGGAAAAGGATGGTTGAAGCTTCCAGAGCCAGGGGGAA
>Ga0315308_1001998_pt1 | contig 11609 bp, 7 predicted proteins | sample TDP3_MG_FD_203078 | JGI IMG/M metagenome (GOLD analysis project Ga0315308, IMG submission 203078) | Freshwater sediment microbial communities from Lake Towuti, South Sulawesi, Indonesia - TDP3 | ecosystem: Environmental > Aquatic > Freshwater > Lake > Sediment | place: Indonesia: South Sulawesi... | reverse complement strand
TTTGTCGGTTTGCAAATCCACATTTAAGGATCTATCATCAATTTTCACGTTGAAGGATTTTTCGCTTGTCTTTGTCAATTCGATTTTTCTGGGTTTTCCATCTATGAAAATTTCATAAGTCGGCATTGCTATCCACCATGTTCTCCATGCGTCTGCCTACTTGCTAAAACCCAATTTGAAGCGACGCTTTTCGGTCTGGGCAGAATTAACGCTCTTATTCGGCGAGAACTTGTCAGATGCGTGGCCATTGCAACCGAAATCGCGGCAACTTCTTCAAGCTCCAATAATCTTTCAGGCAGAATTCCGCTCTTGGCTTCTTCTCTTTTAGCTTTCCTTTTCTTGAAAAATTCAGGGGCTGTCTGCGGAAACAACGCGTACGTTAGTTTGTCTTCCTCGCTTTCTATGTATGTTTTGACTTCAACAGGTATCCTATTTAGGACAGGTTCTAGGAGGTCTGCTGGCCGGCTTGTGATAGGTTCCTCGTCGCCGATGATCTTCTTTTTGACTTTCGGATCAATAGGTGCTGGTGGTTTTCCATATAATCCTTTCACATAATCCTTTATTTCCCTCGGTACAATGCTGTATCGCTTGCCAGAAATAACGTTTAGGACCGATTGAATGCCGACGAGTTGGCTTGTAGGCGTGACTAGTGGCGGATAACCGAGTTCTTTTCTCACTTTGGGAACTTCTTCAAGGACCTCTCTCAGTCTGTCAACTGCTTTTTGTTCTCTCAATTGCTCAAGGAGGTTTGAGAACATTCCGCCTGGGATCTGATGAACTATTATTGATGCGTCTACACGTTCGGCTTTTGGGTCAATAAGCTTCAATTGATCGTAGTATTTTTCGCGGAGTTCCCTAAAGTATTCGGCAATTTCGTTTAGAAGTTCTATGTCAAATCCAGGGTCGTAGGGTGTTCCTTTCAGAGCTGCTACAACAGATTCGACTGGAGGCTGGGATGTGCCCCATGCTAGGGGCGAAAAGGCTGTGTCGATTATGTCTACGCCTGCTTCACATGCGCGCAAGTAAGTCATCATTACCATACCGCTTGTGCTGTGACTGTGCAAATGCAGTGGCAAGCCTACTTCTTTCTTGAGGGCTGTTATGAGCTCGTAGGCCGGTTGTGGGGCGAGCATTCCTGCCATGTCCTTAATGCATATGGAATCACATTCCAATTCGGCCATTTGCTTGGCGAAGTCTATGTAGTATTTTATGGTGTGAACTGGGCTGATCGTATAGCAGATTGTTCCTTGAGCGTGCTTGCCCACTTTTTTGATTTTTTTTATGGCGACTTCCATATTTCTGATATCGTTTAATGCGTCAAAGACTCGAAATACGTCTATGCCGTTTTCCGCTGCTTTCTCCACGAATTTTTTAAGAACGTCGTCTGGGTAGTTGCGGTAGCCTACAATGTTCTGGCCGCGAAGCAGCATTTGGAACGGCGTTCGTTTTATATGTTGTTTTAGCTTGCGAATGCGTTCCCATGGGTCTTCGGCCAGATAGCGTATGCAGACATCGAAGGTTGCGCCTCCCCACATCTCAAGCGAGAAAAAGCCCACCTTGTCCATCTTTTCAGCTATGGGCAGCATGGCGTCTGTGCGCATTCTCGTAGCCATCAGTGACTGATGCGCATCTCGAAATGTTGTGTCAGTGATTTTGACTGGCTGTGGCAGGTAGACCAAACCTCCCTTGTATATATAATTGAAACTGGGAATAGAAAGGTTCCGTGAAGCGGTATTAATTTATTTAGGTGCTGGAAACGACTTCACAATAATGAGTTTACCAATAGGAGCTAAGAAGCAGAATTTCGTCAATGATGGGACACTGATAAGGTGGAAAAATGTCTGATGAAGTAGTTACAGAATTCACGAAAGGTTTGAAAAAACCGAATAAGGGCTTTGAAGATCAATGGTTAACCAAATTTGCTAAATGCTTAGATGAAATAGTTGGCAAAAAAATCCTAGAAAAAGTCATGCAAGGAAGCGAGGAACTTTCAACTTCTCTCAATCAACAAGAAATAATTCTTTGGACGAAAGGAGCAATGGATCGGCTAGACGCTCTTGTTGACGAAAAGAAACGAATAAAAATAATGGTTGGATGTGCATGTCATTTTCCTGAGCAACGTTTACTGCCACTTAGAGCAAAATATTCAGAAACAGGGGACATTGATATAGTGCAAAAGATGCTGCAAGAGATGTTCATATCCGACCTCAAGAAAGCACTGAAACTTGATGATGAACTCATCAAGAATATAATAGTTTGGGGTTGGGGTGTTGCAGGTGTAAAAAAAGGCAATACGATAATTGCAACTAAACTACCTTTTGAACTTAAGGAGTATTTAGGATCAACCGATCCGCAAGAAAAGAGGTATCATTACTGCCATTGCCCAAGAATCAGAGGAGCCATCAAATCATCCAGACAAAAAATCTCTAAGACCTACTGTTACTGCGGTGCTGGTTTCTACAAGGACATTTGGGAGAAAATTCTACAACAGCCGCTGGAAGTGGGAGTATTAGAAACAGTTCTTGAAGTACACGATTTTTGCAGATTCGCAATTCATTTGTCTTCTAAATGATAGGCAAGCGAGCGCTCAATGTCGACGGCTTAACTCAGGCACATGTGAGCTTCTACTGCTCCGACGATCGGTTTGTCTTTTCTACATATCAGATGTCGGTGACCGAACCACGAAAGCACCAACATAAAGCGTACTTGAGAAGCTATGATGATCCGATTAGCCTTTCTCTCACTTTTAAGCTGATGTTTGACATTATCTCCCGGAACCATCTGCTTGCATTACGGTATTTTTCTTGCAAGTCCTTCTGATCCTTGATAAAGTAGAGGCCTTCGAGTTTTTTGATTGTTTCTGGTGGAAGCTCATGATGTATATAGCGCAGTCTAAAGTCGTGATGGACTGGGTTGTATTTCAAGCGTAGGGCTTCAACCAGTGTGGCAAGAGTAAAGCCATGATACCATTCTATCGCTTCGAGATAATTACCTCTGTTGATTTCTTTTTGTACGAAATTGTTGAACAAGGCGAACCTTGCTTGCAACATTTCCAGTCTTCCCTCAAGCTTATTAAGGAATGCTTCCTTGTCCAATCGTGGATGACTTATTCTGGCGGACTTGTTAATGTAGAATACTGCATTGCCATGTATTTGTGGTTCCAGAAACTTCTCTGGAGCGCTAAGCTTGATGACGGCTAAGTCGATGAGGAGATAATCGCTCGTATTCTCCAATTTGTAGAAGGCCTGAGACACACCTGGCCATGGTAGCTGCGGCGTCTTGAACTTCTGTTTGATAGGAGATAGCGACCTCAAAGCATTTTCGATAGCAAGGAAGGCTTCATCAACTTTTTCGTCGTCTACTATCAAATAAAGGTCGATGTCGGACCATTTATCGATTCGGTTGAAGGCAGCGGCGCCTCCTTCATAAAGGGCGTGAACGTAGTTAAGCGGTTCTAAGACTCCGATAAGAGTATTGAGTATTATGTTACGAGTCAACTTTTTCTCATTCATGATTGGAGCCTTCTGGAACTAGTGAAATCCAAGCGGTTTAATGAGGACAAAACACTGTCCACTCAATCTTCGAGTCCAATTTTTCAAGTTTCCATCTTTTGGGAACCCTTTTGACGCCCTTCATGATTTTCCGTATTTATTACGTCTCTACATCTACAATGGTATGTTTCCATGTTTTCTTGTTGGTCTTGGCTCGCCTTTTGTTGTTAGGCTTTCTAGTGCGCTGATCAATTTTGGCCTCGTTTCAGCTGGTTCGATTACTTCGTCTATGTAGCCTTTTTGTGCGGCTATGTACGGATTTGCGAACTTTTGGCGGTATTCGCTTACGAGTTCCATGCGCTTCTTTCTGGAGTCTTTAGCTTCTGCTATTTCCTTTCTGAAGATTATGTTTATAGCTCCATGCGGTCCCATAACGGCTATTTCGGACGTTGGCCATGCGTAGTTGATGTCTGCACCTGAATGCTTACTACCCATTACGTCGTAGGCTCCACCGTAGGATTTGCGTAGTATCGTTGTAATTTTTGGCACGGTTGCTTCGCAGTAGGCGTATAGAAGTTTTGAGCCGTGTTTTATGATGCCGCCATGTTCCTGTTCCATGCCAGGCAGAAAGCCCGGCACGTCCACGAAGGTGATCACCGGAATATTGAAGCAGTCGCAGAAACGTATGAATCTTCCTGCTTTCATTGAGCTGTTTATGTCCAGTGCCCCAGCATAATGCGCGGGTTGATTGGCTACTATGCCAATGGGTTTGCCGTTTAGGCGTGCGAAGCCGATCACTATGTTCTGCGCCCATAACGGTTGGATTTCGAAGAATTCGCTGTTGTCGACCACGCAGAAGATTATTTCTTTAACGTCATACGGCTTATCAGGGTCGTCTGGGATTATGTGAGCTAGGGTTTCATCTGTGCGGTTCGGGTCGTCTGTTGGCTCAATTGCGGGCGGGTCTTCTAGATAATTACTTGGCAAATATGTTAGCAGTTTCCTGATGATCTGGATGCAGTGTTCTTCGTCTTTCGTTATAAAATGCCCTACGCCACTTGTTTGGCTATGCACCATTGCTCCCCCAAGTTCTTCGAAGGTTACTTCTTGTCCAAGTGCAGCCTTGACCACATCTGGGCCTGTGATGAACATGTGGCTTGTTTTGTCTACCATGATTACGAAATCGGTTAGAGCTGGCGAGTAGACCGCTCCTCCTGCGCATGGACCCATGATTGCTGATATTTGGGGTATTACACCTGAGCTTATCACATTTCGGAAGAATATGTCGCCATAGCCGGCAAGGCTTGCTACACCTTCCTGTATGCGTGCGCCGCCACTGTCGTTCAAACCTATAACGGGTGCGCCTGTTTTTAGGGCCAAGTCCATCAATTTGCAGACTTTTTTGGCGAACATTTCGCCGAGTGAACCGCCGAATACTGTGAAGTCTTGCGAGAAGACGTAGACTAGTCTGCCGTCTATTGTCCCGTAGCCTGTCACTACGCCGTCTCCGAGAAATTTGCGCTCAGCCATGCCGAATTCTGTACACTGATGAATTACAAACTGATCGAGCTCGTTAAAGGTGCCAGGGTCGAGTAGGAGTTCAATTCGTTCTCTGGCTGTTAATTTGCCTTTGGCGTGTTGTTCTTCTATTCGTTTCTTGCCGCCGCCCAACTTGGCTTCTTCGCTTAGCTCTCTTAGCCGCTTGATTTTCTCATCAACTGCTGGCTCTTTTACTGAGCTCATTTAATCCCTCATATTCTGGAGTATATTATTTCGTCAGGTATTTAGAACATATGGAAAAGTCCAAAAGATTGGATCTTGATTCTTCCAAGCTAGGTCAATGCTGTCAGCTTCTGGTTCGGCGATGCATTCACTGTTCGAATTGCGTATAAAAATAATGGGCAAATAAGGGTTGATTAAGAGAATTTGCGAAGATGCCGTTGAGAAAACGTTTGGCTCTTGCGGGTTTTGTTCTTTTTGTAGTATGCGTAGTTTTGGGCATTTGCTTTATGAATAATTTCAATGAATTAGTGTGAATTCATCACATGTTTCATTCAATTTTCACGAAACTAAGAAATTGGTTGAGAGCGAAAGTCTTAATTTTCCATTCTTACAAAGGAGGTGCAGTGAGCTATATGACGACAGAACCTATAATTTTGGAGATCAAGAAACCGCACTTCATAGTTAAACTTCACTCGAGCTTGCTAGAGGTAGATTTGAAAGAGGGTCTAAAGAAGGAGTTGGAAGACATTCTTGAGGCTAAGCCAATTCTCAGAGACAGCTTAGGTTTCCTTTTCCAGACAGTAGTGCCTCTTGATGTGCCTTTGAAAGACATTGAATCTGCGACAGTGGACAAGAAGGGACAGGTTAAGATAGCGATTCCGCACCGAAGGGATATCCTTATCCCATTAAAGAAGACTGAGTCAAAAAGACTTGTCGACAAGTTAAATGAGCTGATCCCTATAGAGAAGAGGAAGGAAATGGAGCGTATAATGGCTTCGGAAAAAGCCAAGAAAGAGCGCACCTTGGAAAGGGCTAAGGGAGAGTTCGCTCGGGAACAGGCAGAACAGCGAGGTTTCTGATTCCATAACTCTGGTTTTCAAAAGCTACTGGTGCAGAATTAAACAACGTTTAGCGCGAGAGAACTGGGATTTGAGGGATGGTATGACAGAAGAATTTGAGGCCAGGTTCATCAAGCCCATTGTGAACGCTTCTTATCCGGGAACGCTGGCCGCACTAAACTTAGCCGCGTTACAGATCGGTCAGCCTAGTAGCCTAGCCTTGAAAAACACGCTCTTGCTGGGCTGCCTGGCATTTCTCTTGTCAGCGTTTTTCATATTCTTTTACAGTATATACCCCGCACGGAAAAAACTATGGACCTGCGCCGCGATGGCATTTCTGCTCGGATTGGGATGCTCCATCCTATCTGTGTTTCTGCTGTTCATAGCATAGAAGATAATGTTGACCCATTGCACATGGCCAACTGTGGATCTGAGGTTGCTTGTAATGCGCTGCACTATAGTATGCATTAACCGCAGAATTATAATGTACACTATATACCTTTGCAAAACCTGACGCCTTCCATATTGGATGATGTCGGGAAGACAAGATTATAATATTCCACATTTGAATTTGAAAAGAGATATTTCTAGGAAAAACTTTTCTACATGTAACCGTCTAAGCCTATTGGTTCCTTGTTATGTCCCAGAGCGAAGAGATTTTTAGCAAGGCTAAAGCACTGGAGCAAGAGTACAATTGGCTAGAGGCTGCAGATCTCTATGAGCAGGCTTTACTTGCAGTCGAAACGAATGATTTTTTGAAGAAGGGAGAGATTGAGGAGCGGATTGGCCTTTGCTTTCATAGGGCTGCTTTTCAAGCAGAAAGCAAAGAGGAGCTTAGAAAGGGGATACAACAAGCCATTGAGGCTTACGAGAAAGCTCATGGATTTTATGAAAAATCGTTTCATAAACAGAAAGTCGCAAGGATGTTTCGCTGTAAGGCAATTGCCAAGTATCTTGGCTACTGGCTTACGTCTGTTCCGTCTGAAAAGAGGAAGCTTCTTGATGAATGTTTAGAGTTAGAATGCAAGACTTTGGAGAGTTTTTTGGAATCTGGACAGAAACTGGAATATGGAAAGACGTATAATGAACTCTCCTTGGTCTTTTTCTGCAGATTCTATCTTGAATGGGATAGGCAAACTGCGGAGAGCATTGTGAAAAGGGGGGTTGAATGGGGAGAAAAAGCAGTCGCAGCTCTCTCGGAACTCGGTAACTCGTACGAGATTGCCAGAGCCCATTTCACCTTGGCAACGTGCTTAGCTCTTTTAGGTGAGGGGTTCATTGCAGAGCCAGAGGAGAAAGAAAAAAACCGCTTGAAAGCTGTCAAATACCTGAGTAAGGCTGCTGAACTTTCTGAAAAACTTGGCGACGCCTATCTCTTAGGATCATCGCATCTTTGGTGGGGAGCAAACACAGGAGGAGAAGAAGCTGTAAAGCACTATGAGAAAACGTTAGAATGTGGCAAACTGGCGAGGGACAACTTCTTAATTGCATGGGGGTCGGATTTTCTTGCCTTTATGACTTATTGGAAAGCTATCGCAACGGAAGATCCTGAAAAGAGTAGGGAACTGGCTGAGAAAGCTATGCAATTCTATGATAGAGCTCAGCGCCATTGCTCTATAATGTCATACGCAAGCCCTAGATATGGGGTGATAGCTCCACCTGCTGGCTACGCAGAGTATTACTTGCATCTAGCCCAATGGGAAACCGACCCCAACAAGAGATTAGAGTTCCTAGAAAAGTCTGAAAAGGCAGGGATAGAGGCTTTGAAAGAGGCTGAGGCTTCTGATATACCATTTATCGTCCATTCTGCGTTTCACGTAATCAGTAAAATCTTTGAAGCTCGAGCATATGTAGAACCGGATCCTATAGAAAAAAGAATCTACTTAGAAAAAGCTTTGAAATATCGAGAAAAAACAACCGAAGTTATTGACCAATTGACTCCTTTCGACTATTGGATTCGGGGAGTAATGCAGAACTATCTTGCTGAGATAAAGTGGTTACTCGCAGAAATCGAACCAAACCTAGAGAGTAAGAGGAAACTTCTCGAAGAGGCGGTGTTGAGTAAAGAAAGATGTATCGAGCTATGCGACAAAATGGCGCCATACTACGAGCGGACGGGAGACATCAGTATTTTTGCAGCGCTTCAAAGCTACCAAGACACCTACGTCACAGTACTAACACGGCTCTACGACTTAACAAACAACCCACAACACCTCAGAAAGGCAATAGAAATCTCACTGAAAGCCATGGAATTAGGCAGAAAACTAGACATGATAAGCCGCATGGCCGATTCACACTGGAAAATCGCCAAAGCACAAGATATTCTGGGAGAACATCTAAAAGCAGCTGAAAATTTCACAAAAGCCTCGGAAAGCTACACGAAAGCGGCCGAAAAAATTCCCCAGCTAAAAAACCTCTACAAAGATCTCGCATCATACCTGCAAGCGTGGAATGAAATAGAGAAAGCAAAACATCATCATATAAAAAAGCAATATGGGCAAGCTCAAGAACATTATGAGAAGGCTGCAAACCTACATAAATCAACAGATCGATGGAAATACTTACACCTAAACTATTTGGCTTGGGCTCGAATAGAGGAAGCCGAAGATCTGAGCAGAAGAGAACAGACCGAGGAAGCAAGAGAACTCTTCCAACAGGCAGCCAATCTGCTCAAAGAAGCAAAGCAATCCGTAAAGAATGAGCTGGAAAAAATCGAACTTAGAGACGAAAAGGAAATGGCAGCTGAACTGGTCAAAGCTTCAGACAACAGAGAACAGTACTGCATTGGAAGAATAGCTCTCGAAGAAGCAAAAATCCTAGACAGACAGGGCGACCATGCTGCTAGCTCAGAAGAATATGGAGAGGCAGCAGAAGCGTTCCAAAAAATGGCCAAAACCGAGTCAGAGCAAAGCCGCAAAGAGCTACAGCCAATAATCTTTCTCTGCCAAGCTTGGCAAAAAATGATGATAGCCGAAGCAAAAGCGTCGTCAACAATGTACGGAGAAGCAGCAGAACTATTCAAACAAGCCAAAGAGCACACCACTGACCAATCAACAAGCCTACTCGCCTTAGCCAACAGCAGCTTCTGCAAGGCATTAGAGGCCGGAACAGAATTCGAAATCACGAGAGACATGGCGATCTATTCGAGAGCCAAAAACCACATGGAAGCAGCTGCAAACTATTACCTTAAAGCAGGCCACGAAAATGCCTCAGAATATGCTAGGGCCACCGCAAGACTCTTTGACGCTTATGTGTACATCCACAAGGCCGAAACTGAAACAGAGCCGAGACAGAAAACGCAGTATTACCAAATGGCTGAAGAAATTCTACAAGCTTCAGCTGGTTCATACATGAAGGCAAAACACCCAGAAAAAAGCGAGGAAGTCAAGAGACTTCTAGAAAGCGTTAAGCAAGAACGACAACTTGCTATGTCATTAAGCGAGTTGTTGCATGCTCCAACAATCGCATCGACGACGACCTCTTTTTCCACTCCTACTCCAACTCACGAAAAAGCAGTAGGTCTTGAAAGGTTTGAACACGCAGATGTACAAGCAAACCTGATTGTTAGAGCAAAAGAGGTTGGGGTCGGCGAAGAAGTAAACCTAGAAATAGAAATAGTAAACGCGGGAAAAGCACCTGCCTTATTGATCAAAGCTCAGGAAATCATACCTGAAAGTTTTGAAATAAAAGAAGTGCCTGAAGCTTACAGAGTTGAGGATCGCTACCTCAACATGAAAGGTAAGAGGTTGGATCCGCTAAAGACTGAAGAAGTAAGGATAGTTGTCAAACCGCTGTCCAAGGGAACGTTCACCTTAAAACCACGAATCCTTTACTTAGATGAAAACGGCAAATACAAGTTCCACGAACCAGAACCTGTCCCAATAACAGTCAAGGAACTCGGAATCAAAGGCTGGATTAAGGGAGAACGATGACTAACCTCTCTATCGCGTTCGTTCACGAATATCTCCAACGAAGACTTGTTTTGTCCTTCCATTCTCAAGCTTAAGAACCAAGGCCCCATTCTGGTCAACATCTAACGCCAAACCACTGACGTTTTCCCTTTGAATTGTGACTTCCACTTGACGACCGAGAAAAAAGGCATATTTTTTCCATTCCTCCAGAACTGGGCGAAACCCTTCCTTCATAAACAATTCGTAAACTTTTTCCAGTTTCTCAAGCAACGCCCGGAACAGCGTTTCTAACTGAACTTTTCTTCCAAGCTCACTTTGAAGCGAGGTTGCATTCTTCCACAGCTCTTCCGGCAAAGCCTTTTTCACATCAAAGTTTGCATTAACTCCTATGCCTATCACGACATAGTTGACTGTATCGCCTACAGTGTTCATCTCAGCGAGTAATCCGCAAACTTTCCGTCTATTTACCAAAATGTCGTTAGGCCATTTAGTCTCCACTCGAAGACCATAAAACTCACTGAAAACCTCAGCCACAGCCAAACCAGCCACAAACACAAGCTTAACAGCCTCGTGTGGCTTAAGGTTAGGTTTTAGAATAGCGGAAAACCATAAACCCCCAGCGGGTGAAATCCATTCTCTGTCGAGCCTTCCGCGCCCTGCACTCTGAGTTTCCGCAACTGTGACCAACCCTTCTCCTGCGCCAAATGAAGCTAATTCCTTGGCCCAATTATTCGTTGAATCAACTTTGCCACTAAAAAAGACATGTCGCCCTAGACACCTAGTCTTTAAGCCTCTCTGAAGCATGTCCACATTGATCTTTGCTGACACGTCAACCGGCCACCCATCAATCCTTCAAAATAAAATATGAACTCACATAGAAAAGCACGTAGACTAGACCCGACAGTAAAAATGGAGCCACAAAGCCCCGTAGTGAAATCAGAACACCAGACAGGGCCAAACTAGACGCTTCGCCTATGTGAAGGCCCATCATCAATAAGCCGATATCAGTTCCATAGGATTCCTTAGCGCAAATCTTAGACAAAATCATCTCCTCACCAATAGTCATCATCCCTTCGACAAAACCTAAAGTAATCACAAGAGCACCTGCAACAGCCGGACTCGAAAATCCAAGCAAGAAGAACATAGCAGAATATAGCACCCCGCTTAAGAGGATAAGACGCCTCATTTGAGAACTTCTGGAAAAAAGATACGAAAACAATCCAGCTAACAAGACCTGCACCCCGACAATCAGGCCAACTGTCTCAGCAGTGAATCCATTCGAACTCAAGAACAAAGGTATGACAAAACCGCCACGAAAACCAGCAGATAGACCTATCACAAAAAACAAAAAAAGGAAAATCTTGAAAATTCTATCCTTTTTCCTAAAGTCCAAAAACTGCAAGGCCTTCGCCATACTAAACCGTTCTTTCTTTTCGCCAACTAGTAGTAAAGCAAGCAAGACCCCAAAAATACTAAGCGATGCACAGAGCAACATTGTTCCATCAAAAAAGAGCCAGATGACAAGGAAGCCAGCCAATAAGCTCCCTGCGGCAAAAGCAACATACACGACTGTTCTCAAATAGACAAGAATTTTCCAATGTCCCTCGGCCTTTTCCAGCAGAAATGCTCTATTCACAGCCCACACC
>Ga0315308_1001997_pt1 | contig 11613 bp, 14 predicted proteins | sample TDP3_MG_FD_203078 | JGI IMG/M metagenome (GOLD analysis project Ga0315308, IMG submission 203078) | Freshwater sediment microbial communities from Lake Towuti, South Sulawesi, Indonesia - TDP3 | ecosystem: Environmental > Aquatic > Freshwater > Lake > Sediment | place: Indonesia: South Sulawesi... | reverse complement strand
TAGGGCACGCATCTATGTGAGCGGCGTTGTCCAAGGGGTCTTCTTCAGGACGAGGACGGCCGTAATGGCCTACCGGCTAAATGTCCGTGGTTGGGTAAGGAACCTTTCCGATGGGAGGGTTGAGGCGGTCTTCGAGGGAGAGAAGGGGGATGTTGACGAGATGCTGGAGTTCTGCAGGCGCGGGCCAGCCGGATCCGTGGTGAAGGGAGCCCGGATCACCTGGGAGGACTACAAAGGGGAATTCACGGAATTTACAATTGAGCACTAGGACGCGCCTAATCGAATTTCCTTGCGCGAACCCTTGGGGATTTGCCCGACAAGATCAACTCGGCCCTCTTTAGATTCAAAGGCGAATCGACGCAATAGAAAGTCAGGAGTTCGCTGTCCAATCTCGACAGGACGTTTGAGGAAAGGAACATGACGTGATCCAACTCCTCCAGGATCCCCTTCATGCCCTTCGGGGCTCTATCGACCTTAGAGGCCCTTAAGGCCTTCAATGCCCTCTCAGTCGCGTAGGCCGCTGGATATGGGAGGGGCTCCCCGATTTGAGAACGTGGAATGACCGCGTCCCTCCCGCTACACAAATCCAACAGGGTAGTCAGGATCTCGAGGTTGAGGAAGGGGGCGTCGCCGGGGAGGAGGAGCGCCTTGCTGTAGCTCGATCTTGCCAAGCCCGTCTCTATCATGGTCAGCTCCGATCCATCGCCAAAGGCATCCCCGACTACGAATAGGGCCTCGTTCGGAAGTGGCGGGATGCCATCCCTCAGGGCTTGAGCCTCGCCCTCTGAGGGGGTGATGATGATGACCTCCTTCGACAACGAGGACGCCACGTCCACGACCCTGGATATGAGCGGCCTCCCATCCAGGGCCGATAGGTATTTCATCCCCTGGAAAAGGGAGGGCTCATCCCTGAGCGCAAGTATTATGGCGGTGGCGCCATGCAAACGCGTTCACCTCGCAGCCCTCTTGACCACCATGGCGGCTATCGCGGAAGATATGTTTGCCTCAGTCACCGACTGCAAGGCCCTATAATCGGGTTGGCAATTCACTTCGAGGACGAAGGCTCCTGTAGCTGACGTTACGAGGTCAACCCCTGAGTAGTCACACCCAAGGGCCCTCGATGCCTTAACCGCTAATCCGGCAAGTTCGCCATCGAGCTCGTATGGCACCGGCGTGCCGCCCTTGCTTATGTTCGTCCTGAAGCCCTTCGAAACCCGCTTCATCGCGGCTACGACGGAGCCTCCCACAACTAGGGCCCTGATGTCGAAACCCCCGTGCCTTATGAATTCCTGGATCAATGGGACATGGCCATGGAAGACCATCTCCTCAAGCACGTATCTGGCCGTTGTGTGATCAGTGACCCTCACGACGCCTTTGCCCCTCGATCCGAATATCGGCTTGATGACGACATCCCTCATGTCCTCAAACGCCCTCAATCCATCCTCAACGCTGCGCACTATGCGCGACCTGGGAATCGGTATGCCCGCTGCCGATAGGCCAATCAGTTCGCTATATTTGTCCAAACAGTTCCCTGTGGCCTTTTCGGAGTTGACCACGATCTGGCCCTTCGCTTCAAGGCATCGGATGAGGTTCAGGGCATGGAGGGCCTCATCCAACGAACTTGGACCGAGGAGGCGTTGAACCACCACGTCGAAGTCCTCAACGAGGTCGTGGCCATCTCCGACGATACTCTGGGGGGGCGAAATGCCCACTCCCACTGCCCTGACCGGGATCACCTTTGGGATATGCCCCAATAAACCGAATTCGGCATCTAGTGCTCGCGTCCCCCAACCCAGGGGATTTCTTGTGAGCAACGCGACCCTCAAGACCCTCTCGGCCAATCTGGGCACTCACCTAGTCGTAAATGTCTATCTAGGAGAGGTATTCGGCCGTATTTCCCTCATTCAGACCAAACGGCGGATTCGTCCTTCATCAGTCTGTCGAGCTTCTCCTTGAGTCGTTTGGCCTCCCTCCTATGCCTGTACTTGTTCACGATTAACATCCCAACAAAACTGAACAGGACAGCGACGATATATGTGATATAGAATCCGAAATCAGGTAACTGCATCTTAAGCATCGTCTATCGGGAATCTACCTCTTCCCAAGAGTATATACGGCTTTCGCGTTATGGAAGCGAAATAACCCTAGAGGTATCGGTCATTCATCGTGGGGCATTCGTAATTCATCGGAGGAACCGAACTAATGGAGTCAGTCAGTTTGTCAGATAGATTCCAGCAGGGCCACTCAGTCCTTCAATAGGATTTTCCTGCAGACGGTTATGTCGGATGATGGCGCTCTCCCCTTAACTGCCTTCATGTCAGAAAGATATCTCCTTACGATCTCTGACGCCTGGGATGCGGTTGTGGATGACTTGAATGATTCGGCAAGGGAGCGCTCGCCGATACTCCTGAGCCACGAGGATATGTGGCCTTCCTTAAGGTGGTACTCGACGCAGCCTGGGTCGAACCTGCTCAATTCATCCAGTTTCTTCCCCAGATCCTCGAGATCGTATACCGTTGCCACAACCTTCCCATAGCTCTTAAACTCGAAAGGCATGTTTCTAGGGGGTAGGTCGAACTATATTTAAACTCTCTGAGGGGGTGGATTTGACACAAACGATATATCAATGGGGGGCGTTGCCGCTATGAGAATGAACGGATCATTCGCCGACGACATGATCGATCCCGAAGACATGGCCGTACTCGATGAGAATTGCGAGTACTTTGGGCTGAAGAGGTCGCTCCTCATGGAGAACGCCGGAAGGGCGATCATAGGGGCTTTGAAGGAAAAGGTCGGTTCACTCGCAGACAAGGGAATCGTCGTAGTCGCGGGAATCGGCAACAACGGGGGGGATGGATTCGTCGCAGCAAGACATGCGGCCGCAGAGGGGGGCGATGTATCGGTCATATTACTGGGTAGATCTGAGGAGATCAAAACTGAGGAGTCAAGGGCGAATTGGGAGATCCTTGAGAAGATGTACGCCAAGGTAAGGCTCTATATCGCATCGGACCCATCTTCTTTCGAAGAACTGAGGGAACTCATCCATGATGCCGACGTTGTCATCGATGCTATATTCGGAACGGGGATGAGGGGACGGATAAGGGAGCCATATTCAACCGGCATCGATGCCATTAACTCCTCGAAGGGCCTTAAGGTGGCGGTGGACATTCCCTCGGGGATTGATCCGACGACGGGGGAGATCGCCGATAAAGCTGTCAAAGCCGATATCACGGTTACATTCCACAGGAAGAAAACTGGACTGCGGGAGAGGATCGATCACGCTGGAGAGATCACGGTGGCACCAATAGGCATACCTCCTGACTTCGAGACGCTTGTAGGCCCTGGGGACGTGAGGAGGGCATTAAAGCCGAGGACGCCATATTCCAAGAAGGGGGACTTCGGGAGAATTCTCATCGTCGGGGGAGGTGTGGAATATTCAGGGGCACCTGCCCTTGTGGCGTTGGCATCGCTGCGCATGGGCAGTGACGTGGTCATCGTCGCGGCGCCCAAGAGCGTGGCGGAGGTCGTGAGGGGTTTCTCGCCCAACTTGATAGTTAGGAAGTTGAGTGGGGATTACCTCGTCATGGAAGACATCCCACTCCTGGAGAAGATGATAGCCCAGACGACGGGCATAGTGGTTGGCCCTGGATTGGGCTTGGAGGAGGAGACGAGGGAAACTGTCTTGGAGCTCTTGAGGCGTGTAGAAAGACCACTACTGGTCGATGCTGACGCAATAAAGGCACTTTCGGCAGAACCGCGATTGCTCAGGGGGAAGAGGGCCATCATTACTCCACATGCCGGTGAGTTCAGCGCACTCATGGGAAAGCCGATGGCCGAACCAATTGAGCTGCGGGAGAGGATGAGGCAGGTGGGTGAGGCCGCCCACGATCTTGGCACGACCATACTGCTCAAGGCCCACGAGGATATAATAGCGAATGGGCGTCTGCTGAAGATCAACCTAACGGGCAATCCCGGCATGACCGTTGGGGGGACCGGAGACGTTCTCTCGGGGATCGCGGCCACTTTCCTAGGCTGGGGTGTTGAGCCCTTCAAGGCGGCTTGTGCCTCGGCATTTGTGTCTGGACGCGCGGGGGACTTGGCGAGATCCGAAAGGGGATATCACCTTGTCGCGACGGACGTCATAGACAAGATATCCTATGCGATCAAGGAGTGGGATCGCGAACTCAGAGTGTAAAACGTCCTATCTTTATGGAGGATATCGCGCTACTCCAGGAGTCGCGTGAGGAGACGACGAAGGCAGGTTGTTCGAGCTTTCCTTCGAATTCGTAGACGATCGTTATTACGGGTTTGGCAAGTCTACCTGGTTCGCCTAGCTTGAGCTCCTTGATCTCCGAGAGGTTGATGATGAAGATGATCTCGGGACGCCGGTGCCTCATCCCACCAACTATCCTCTCGAAGAGGATCCTCTTGTTGGTGAGCACCAAGTCCCCCTTCAGCGATTCAAGGACCTTGCTATGGCCACCTATATATTCAGCCTCATCCTCAAGGAGAAGCTGCTCGTTCTTCTCGAATACGCGTTTCATGTGCCCACCTGCTGGGATGCCAGACAGGTCCTTCTAGAGGAAGAACATTTAGAACTTTCGCCCTACCAGGGGTTGAACCCTGATGGATAGGAGAGAGATATAGAGGGCATATGGGATAGTTGGATGTAGCGGATGAGGATAGCGATATTCTCCGAGACATACCTACCGACCCCAGATGGCGTAGCCCATTTCCTAAGCAGCTTCACCAAGGAACTGGCAAAAATGGGCCATGAGCCGCACGTATTCACGACGGGAAGGCTTACGGGCGAGGACGCGGATAAGGAGGGCTACGTTCACAGGTTCAAGTCGATTAAATTCCCCCTATACCAGCAGTATCGGATATCTCCGGAGCCATTCATCGGGGCCCTCAGGACCGTTAAGAAGCTGGATGTTGACGTCATACACATTCACACCCCATTTTTCATAGGGACTGCTGGATTCATATGCTCCCGAGTCCTCGAGATACCGATCGTGGGGACTTTCCACACCAACTTCCTAGACATGGCGGAGAGCATCTCGACATCGATGGTCTTCAGGGGATTCGTGCATTTCGCATGGAAATATTCAAGGGGTTTATATAGAAGATGCGATTTTTTGACGACTTCCTCTGGGATCACGGCGGAGACGCTTCAACGGAGGCTCAGGAGGGAGGTCCTAGTGATACCCCATGGCATCGATGTGGACAAATTCTCCCCTACTGCGGGGACGGTCGATATCAGAGGGCGGTACGACATACCCCATGATGCGGCCATCGTGACCTATCTGGGGAGGCTGACTCTCGATAAGAGGGTCCACACGATCCTTGACGCCTTTGTTGCCGTCAGGGAGGTGAGGAAGGCATTCCTCGTCATAGCGGGGGTAGGACCTGAGAGGGGTTCCTTGGAGGAGAGGGCCAAAGGCCTGGGCATCTATGGGGACGTGAGGTTCACGGGCTATATAGAGGAGGTGGAGAAGGTGTCCCTGCTGCGCCAATCCAGCGTGGTGGTCCTGGTCTCGAAGGCCGACCTCGTCCCGCTCGTGCTGGTGGAGGCCATGGCATGCGGCACACCAGTCATAGGATCCAGGGCGGGAGGGATACCGAACCTCATAAAGGACGGCAAGACCGGCCTATTGGTCAGGGAAGAGGATCCGAAAGAACTCTCGCAGAAGATACTTGACATATTATCGAGGGATGACCTATCTGGGATCACGGATGGCGCAAGGGATTATGTCTTGCATAACTTTTCGACGCGGGTCGCAGCGAGGGAATTCGTCGACGTCTACAGGAGATCGTTGCGCCTGCGATGAAGTACTACTACGTCAGTCTCACCCATAATCGAATCGAAAATTGATCAACGACGAGGGCTTAGGGATTCCAGTTGAAGACCACGCCTATGTAATTATCGGGATCTTCACGCAATCCCCCATATGCCTCGGCACACCTTTCTGGGGGCAGCTCGTGTGTTAGGAGAGGTGAGACCTTCAGTTTCCCTTCTGAGATCAGGCGAAGTGCGATTCGCGTATTACGCTCTATGCTATGTTTGGCAAAACCACTTGGGTCTTCATGGATTGGCAGGCGCCACTCATGGGCGCCTTTGAGGGTAATGCATCCATAATCCCACAGGTGGATTCTACGCAGGAGGTCTGTGACGTTTCCCTGCAGCTCCCTTCGGGGTGAACCGAGCAGGATGACCTCGCCCTTCCTGCTGGCCAGCTCTGTCGCCAATAATGCCGCCTTGGGATTTCCGCTTGCCTCCACGACCACATCGCAACCCTTGCCATCCGTCCATCCCATGACGACCTCATTCTGATCGCCTTCATTGGGATTCATCGTCATCCCGATCCCACATTCCCGTGCGACCTCCAACCGCCTATTCACGAGGTCGATGCCCATGACATCACAGCCGGATAATGTGAAAAGTTGTGAGGCGAGATTTCCCACGGAACCCAGCCCGATGACCGCAACCTTGTCACCGAGCTCGGCACTGCCGACGCGTAATGCAGTGATGGCCACAGTCGCCATGCGGGCGAAGACGGCGTGGACCGGATCCAGCCCATCTGGGACCTTCATGGTCACGACCTCGCCCTTGGCGTGGCTGGCGTGATTGCTGTGGGTGAATACCAGATCACCTTCTTTGAAGGCCCGAACGTCTTTGCCGATTGCGATCACCCGTCCCACCGCGCCATATCCAGGTGTGAACGGAAGCCTAGCCCAATCCTCCGTGCCCGCCAAACAGGCAAGTTCCGTGCCGGCGCTCACTATCGTGGCAGATGTGCGGATGGCCACACCGTTATCGGCCGGCGTCGGATCGAAAATGAAGCCCTCCAATCGAACGACGTTCGGCTCCACGAATGATATGCGTTTCGCATCTATCATAGCGCAGCTCCCAGCCATGGGAGCAGTTCCGGAATATGTGGATATTTGGGTATTGTCCGAAGGGACCGCGCCGATCATCTTATGAGCCAAGAGACTGGAATGTCCTGCCATCTCCCATCCGGGAGCTTCCTCCTAATGGCAAGCGGGAGCACCTTTGCCTCAAGTTCCCTATCGGCCAATTCGAAGGGCGTCTCCCTTTTGGTCTTGTCAAGTTCCATGAGGGGTGGTGCCCCGAAATAGAGCTGGAGGGCCCTATTGCCTATTATGCGCGCTCTTTCGAATCGCGTGAGCATCGGTGGGCCTATCGTTATTTGCTTCAATCGCAACTCTCTCAATATTCTTCCGTTGGCGGGGTCTTCGGTTCCTTCATCTTCGAGGCCGCGATGATGTCGTCTATCCGTAGTAACGAGTTCGCGACCTCCGTCGCCGCAACCAGGGCGCTTGTCTTCACGATCGTTGAATCCAAAACCCCATTCTTCGTGCTATCTGAAACCGACATCCTCCTAGCGTCTACGCCGAAGTTCCTCATCCCCTTCGTATGAGATGCCCTAAGGTCTGCGATCGTTGCCGCGATGTCCATGCCAGCGTTTTCGGCCAAGGCGCTCGGTATCGATTCCAGGGCATTCGTGAATGCCCGATATGCAAGCTGTTGCCTTCCCTCGACCTCGCCTGCCTTAGCTCGTAGTTTGATCGCGGCCTCTATCTCGGGCGCACCCCCTCCCGGCAGAACCGAGGGTTTCCTGAGGATGTTCCTGATAACGGATGTGGCGTCCTTTATGGCCCGCTCTGCTTCGTCGACGACCCTTTGGGATCCCCCTCTGATCAATATCGTGGAGGTTCTCGACATGGGCACTTTCTCGACGAAGACCCATTTCTCACCACCGATCTTCCTCTCCTCGATGAGGCCGGCCTTTCCGAGATCGCCCTTCGAGAGCTCGTCCACGGTATTAACTATCTTGCCGCCTGTGGCCATCTCGAGCTTTTCCATGTCGGACTTCTTGGCCCTTCTCACTGCCAAGATGCCATTCTTGGCGAGATAGTATTGAGCCACGTCGTCGATGCCTTTCTGGCAGAAGATGGCCTTGGCGCCGGACTTGATGACCTTATCAACCATATCCTTAAGGAGCCCCTCTTCGGCCTCAAGGAACTTCCTGACCATTTGCGGGTCCTCGAAACTGAGCTTCTCATCTATCTCAGTCTTCTCGACCTCCAATGAGCACGAGAGGAGGGCTATGGTGGCATTCTCGACCCTCTTGGGCATTGCCGGATGTACGACCTCCTTATCGAGTGCCACCCCATCGATGAGTGAGGTCTCGTCTAAAGAGCCCCCTGGCTTCTTCTCTATCTTGACATTATCCAAGTCCACCTCGTAAAGGTCACCGCGTTTTGTGGCGACCTTCAATACAGCTTGGACGGCTATATCAGACAGCTTTCGGGCGTGTTTACTCACCAGGCTTCCGGAAATCGCCGTCTCCGTTGCCTGCATGAGGGCCTTCTTGTTCGTCGGTTCGACTTTCAAGGCCATCTCCTCGAAGATCTTTGTGGCATGCCCACATGCCCTCCTATATCCATCCGCGATTATGGTCGGATGAACGCCTTGGTCGAGCAGGTTGATCGCCTCCTTGATCAGCGCCCCAGTCAATATCGCCACTGATGTCGTTCCGTCCCCGATCTCCTTGTCCTGTGCCTTCGATGCCTCGGTCAGGAGCTTGGCTGCAGGATGCTCGATCTCCATCTCCTCAAGTATCGTAGCCCCGTCGCTGGTTATCGCGACGTCGCCAAAGCCATCGACGAGCATCTTATCTGAACCCAATGGGCCCAGGGAGGATTTCAGGCTCTCGGCAACCGCCATCACCGCCTGAAAGTTGAAGCTCTGGGCCTCTGAACCTCTTCGCCTGCTGGTCCCTTCCTTGAGAACAAGCACGGGGATTCCTGTTGCCTTGGATGAGGCCATAGATTCTCCCAGGTCGTTGCGAATGATTCCAAACCGTATATTAATCTTTCTCGAACACTCGGGCGCAATTCGCAATCGGTTCGAGGTACGGGAATCGAAAATCGGGTGCACTAGGTCAGGTGAGCTGAGGGCCAGACATTCGATCGACTGGGAGGGGATTGGCATCGATGAGGCCGAGCGATGCAGTGTGAGCCATATTGGTGCGTTCTTCAGCTTAGCGGGAGGTGGCTGAGGAAGGGGCAAGGGAGAAAAAACATACATAGTGCCCCAAACGTTGGCGCCGTGACTCCCCATTGCCTGAGGCCCTATTCATCAATCAACCTTTCTTCGGTTCCGAGGAACTCGACCTGATCAAGAAGGTCCTGGACAGTGGATTGGTCTCATCGGCTGCTTCGGACGGCCAGTTTGTCGCCAGATTTGAGGATGGCTTCTCCAAGTTCGTCTCTTCGCGTCATGCCATAGCGGTCTCAAATGGTACGGCGGCACTACACGCGGCCCTTGTGGCCGCTGAGGTCTCTGAGGGCGACGAGGTCATCATACCTGCCTTCACCTTCGTCTCAGCAGCTGAAGCAGTTTTACTCGCTGGTGCCAGGCCCATCCCCGCTGACATTAGCCTACAGACATATGCCACTTGGGCCGATTCCATCGAGGAGAGCCTGTCGCGAAGGACGAAGGCCGTGATCGTTACTCACCTTTATGGGTTGCCGGCGGATTTCGATCCGATCAAGGAACTCGCTAGGAAGAAGAACTTGGTCCTCATAGAGGATGCAGCGCAAGCGCTGGGGGCAGAATATCGGGGAAGGCGCATAGGTTCCCTTGGGGACATCGCCTGTTTCAGTTTCTATGCGACCAAGAATATAACGACCGGCGAGGGCGGCATGGTCACGACGGATGATGAGGGATACGCCGAGAGGCTGAGGCTCTTCCGATGTCATGGCGAGTCGAAGAGGTATGAGCCATCTAGCCTGGGGACAAATTACAGGCTATCGGAGATCCAGGCCGCTGTGGGAGTTGCCCAGTTGGCCAAACTCTCCAGGCTTCTCGCCCGAAGGAAAAGGAACGCCTCGATCCTCACGAGCGAGCTGGCAGGGGCATCGGAGATACAACTCCCAACTGAACCGGAGGGGAGCGTTCACTCCTGGAACCTCTACACCATCCGCATCAAGGCGGGGGGCAGACATTCCACAAGGCGCGACATGATCGTCAAGTATCTCAGGAGCAAGGGCATACAGGCGGGCGTTTATTATCCATTGCCCATCAACCTCATGCCATACTACCGCGAGATGCTACGGATACCGGGCGGCTCCTTCCCAAACAGCGAGTTATCTGCTCGAACGGTTCTCTCCCTCCCAGTACATCCGCGTCTGGACGAGAAGAACATGGCCTTCGTGGCTGACATGACGATGAAGGCGATCGAGAGGCTCAGCCGGTGACCCCGGACCTCAGGAACCTATACTGCGTGAGTCTGTCCATAACCTCTATGAACTCCCTCTCGATCCTCTTCCTCTCGTTCGAATAATCATCCTCGGAGATCTGCCGTTCCTTGAACTTCTTCTCCAGGGAGCCGAATTCATCCTCGAGCTCCTTCTTCCTCCTCTCCAGGCCCCTGATCCCGCTCTCTATCTCATCGGCCATCTGAGATCCCTCATCTGACTGGCATATCATCATTCGCAAGGCTCTTAAGGATTCGCCGTAACAGATTAAGGAGATGTCGGTATCGAGGATAAGGGTCGTATTCAGATTTGACAACGATTTCCTGGTCGAGGGGGAACTCAACAGGGTCTATGCCCCAAGGACAGTGGAGGAGATAGTGAGGTCCATGCCGCTCGAGGGCATCGTCGATGTCTCGGATGGCATCCTATACTTTCCAACTAATTTGGCATTGGGCGCCGAAAAACCTGTGCCGAGGCTACAATCAGGATCTATAGCCTATTGGCCCCTATGTGGCGGGATCTGCCTTTCACTTGAACCCGTTTTGGCGAAGCTGAATATGTCCCTCATCGGTAGGACGATGACGGATTTAAGGGGATTGAGGGCCATCAGGTCGGGTTCGTCGGTCCGCCTCTCAACTCAGCCCGTAGACCCGCAATCTGCTCGACCCTGAGACCAATTTAACCGAGCCCTTCTCCTCCAGCCCCCTGAGGACCCTCTTGGCGACGCCAACTCTTACGTTTAACTGGGCGGCAAGGGCATGTGGGGTCACGGCCCTAAGCTCCTTTATCGCCTTCAATACCTCGCCCTCATCGAAGAGCTCCTTAACGGACGTTGATGTCTTCCTCTTCTCCTTATCTTCCCTCTTCTCCTTTCCTGCGGCCTCGTCCTTCAACTGCTGCTGCCTTGCCATCTGGCTGATGCTCTTCTTCTTCGCGCCTCCCAAGCGCATCACCTATAGCGACTGCATCGGGTAGAAGGATAAGAACCTTATGGAATCTACGCTCGTGGGGGGGGTTCAGGCCGTTGCGGCCACTGTGGCCTTCTTCGGCGTCCCGAACTTCGCCTCTACGACCGGCCTGTGGATTGCATTGTAGGTGCAGAATGGCCTGATCGTCCCATCGGGCAGGGCATAATGGATGTTGCACAACTCAACTCTCTCGAGGTCGAAATTGTAAAGGTCCATGAATGCCATTATCCCTATCATGACCATTCTCTTCATCATCTTGCCCAGCGCTTCGTAGCTCCCTTCCTTCATTATGTCGGTCAGCAGGTCCTTGAGGATCCCGAATTTGACGTATCGAAGGCTCCTCAATAGGTTGAGCTTC
>Ga0315308_1001996_pt1 | contig 11614 bp, 13 predicted proteins | sample TDP3_MG_FD_203078 | JGI IMG/M metagenome (GOLD analysis project Ga0315308, IMG submission 203078) | Freshwater sediment microbial communities from Lake Towuti, South Sulawesi, Indonesia - TDP3 | ecosystem: Environmental > Aquatic > Freshwater > Lake > Sediment | place: Indonesia: South Sulawesi... | reverse complement strand
AGGAAACCAGATCTCGGCATAGACTTAATCCAAGAAAGGGTTTCTTATGGATAGGCAGAGAAGGGCGCAGATTGCGGATACAGATACGGCCCGGCGCTCCATAAATATCCTGGCCCCTTATATTCGAGAATGGTAAGCATCCCATGGGTGATCATTGCCTAGTGAAAAGTCTAAGAGAGGTTTGCCGTAGAATCTTGGACTTCTGTCTGGAATTGGGGAAGGGCGAGAAAATGCTCATACTCTTTGACCGAACAAGTAGAGAGCTAGCTCTAAGCTTCGAGGAAGAAGCTAACCGTCTTAAGGCAATCTCTCAGCTATGTAAGCTGCCATATGGAGAGAAAACTGCCAGCTTCCCTGAATCCGTTCTCACCATGGCCAAGAGTCTGTCAGAAGAAGATGCGGTGATTGTGCTCTCTTCTGGTAGTATGATCCATTACCTCAGTATTCATAAGGTTGTCTCTCCTTTTTCAAGACTTAGAAGCATACGTTCCCGGAGCTTGTACATACCTCCTTTTCCCAAGGAATCTCTTGTTCGCATTATCTCAGTCGATTTTGATGAATACGAGTGCTATCAAGACAAGTTGCTAAGAGCCTTTGATCGAATACAGACGGCAAGACTGTTTACGAATGCTGGAACAAACATTGCATTTCGAGTTAGAAAGTTTGGGTTTACGCCCTATAGAGCGATCTTTCCCGGTGAACATGCTCTCTTTCACTTAGGGGAGATCTGGACAGCGATCATTGAAGACTCTGCTGAAGGGGTACTATTATATGATACGTGTCTAGCCGGGGGTAAGATTCAAAGCAAGCTTGTTTTACATGTGTCTGGAGGTAGAGCTTTTGGAGAAACAATTGTCGGGAAGCCAGACCCAGTGATTGAGGAGTACTTGAAATCTCTGAGAGGCGCCGATGAGAACGCTCGCATTGTTGGTGAGTTGGGAATAGGGCTTAATCCAAACGCTAAGATCTCAGGATGCATTATGGAAGACGAATCTGTGAGAGGAACATGTCATATAGATCTGGGTGATAATAGATCTCTCGGAGGATTGAGTAAGAGCGATTTCCATGCTGGAGGGGTTATGATGTACCCCACAATAGAAGCTGATGGAAGACCAGTGTTGGTTGAAGGAGTCTTCAAATCATTTCACTAATTAGGAAAAAAGACTTTTCTCAGTTTGCCCCAAATGTGAGAGAACACGGAAGCATGGCAAAGAAGACTTGCAGAAAAGACCAAGCAAATTCTTACCTCTGACATGAAGGGAAACATGGAGGAAGGACTTCGTGGATTCAATTATCGTGGACAAATACAAGGTTACTGTTGGCTTACGTTATTCAAACCATCATGGATCGGTTAACGTAGACGGCAACGGTGCCAAAATGGGAATGACTGATTATGCTCAGAAGAGCCTTCACGAAGTGGTTTACGCTGATCTGCCGAAGGTGGGTTTGACAATATATCAGAGGGACCCTATTGGAACCGTGGAGTCCACTAAATCAGTCTTGGAAATATACTCGTCTTTGTCTGGCGGAGTCATCAAGGCTAACGAGAAATTAGCAGATTCTCCTGAACTTTCTAACGAATCATCATATGGAGGAGGATGGACACTTCCTCAGATTAGGATGCCCATAGCCAACTTAAGTGAACAAACGCTGAAGAGGAACAAACAGTGCTCACGTAGACTCAGATGCCTGAATGGAAAGAAAACAGAAACAGGGAGATGGAATAATGGGTCATTGGGAAGGGATGAGATACTACCAAGACAATGAAAGGTTTGTAGAGATTGATGATATCTCCGCTGAAATCTTCTCTATGTGGGCTGGACGAATCCTGATAACTGCAGAAAGCAAAAAGTGGGCTCTCGCAGCAGCCGAAGCCGCAACCGGTTTCGCCACTTCCATCATCATGTCTCCAACAGAAGCCGCAATAGAAAGGTTCCTGCCGCCTGAAAAAACCCCGGATAGTCGGCTAGGCGTCCTAATTCAGATTTATAACGGAACTCCTAAGGAACTGAGAAATCAGATTATGCTAAGGATAGGCCAATGCATCATGCCTTGCCCAACCACTGCTGTCTACGACGCTATGTCCAATGCGAAGAAGAGATTGAAGATAGGACGAAGCCTTGGCTTATATGGAGACGGTTTCCAGAGCGAAGATGAAATCGGAGGTCGAAGAATATGGCGCGTCCCCGTCATGGAGGGCGAGTTCATAGTCGAGGATAAGTTCGGCGCCGTAATGGCCGTGGCTGGTGGAACCATGCTTTTGATGGCGGATAGTCAAAAGGCAGGTCTTTAAGCCGCAACAAGAGTGGTGGACGCCATTTTTCAGAAGGTTGAAGAAGTAATCATGCCCTTTCCCGGAGGCATCTGTCGATCTGGCTCCAAAGTAGGTTCATTGAGGTATAAGTTAGGGGCTTCCACTAATCATCTCTACTGTCCAACGTTGAGGCGGATTGTACCAGATTCTAGGGTACCCGAAGGCGTTGAATGCGTCTATGAGATCGTGATTAACGCGTTGACCCTTCAGGCTGTCAAGAAAGCTATGAGTGAGGGAGCGAAGGTGGCAGTTGAGACTTCTGGACTTAGGAAAATCTCTGCAGCCAACTTCGGAGGAAAACTAGGACCCGACAAAGTTCCATTGAGGGAAATATTGACGTTGTAATGAAAATTTTGAGATAAAGATGTTTATGCTAAAGCCGAATTGTTGGAAGAGTGGTAAAGATAGAAGCAGAGGTGAACGATCAATCGAGACGTCATTAGCGTAATCTTCTAGCCTGCCTATTTGATTCTATGGTCATGTGGGAGGCGAAGGTTTTTTCCATACTGGGATAGGTTGGCATCAGCTCTGTTGTAGGAGATAACGCAAACCCAGGTGGTTTAGAGACATTCCCATTATCATCGTTGCGACAGCGAAGGTTAATTGTTCGACAAGAGTGTACGGCATAGCGGTGATAAAGACAATGGACGGCACATTAAGGAATGTTGCAGAAAAGACACTTCCTAGAAGGTGCCGCGAAATATTTCCACAATAAGCTACAAAGAAAAAGCCCCAAGAGACCTTATATGAGTCCTTTGATTCCACAAGAGCCCCAATCTTCCCACGAAGCAGAATTACTACTGCCAACCCAACAACGTGAAAAATAAGAACCATAGACGCGTCTCTTCCGGTAGGAAGCAATAACCAGACCGAGATCAGTGCCGAAAGAGATAGTGCGGGAATGTGCCAACTTCTTGATACTAGCATACCGGCTATGAAGGCTGAAATGGCGGGTCTTAGCGGTGTATAGAAACCAAAAATGGGGGGCTGGCCTAAGGAAATCCCGATCAGGCCGCCTATGAGGCAGCTAATTCCCCCTGCTTTTGCCCCTAGGAGGATTCCTGTTAGAGTCGACATAATCCAGCCAAGCCTAAAGGAAGCTTCAGCGATTCCTAAGATGGGTGTAAAAGGGACAAAATCCGCTAAAGCGTTTAGAGCAGCGAATATCGAGACGTAGGCCAAAACTAATGACTTAGGTTTATTTCCACTTTTGGTAAGCATTTAGCGCTTGTCCCTTCGCGTTCTCCTACTCAGAAAAACTCTCATGTACATACAATCGTCTTTTGATATGATGACCTCGTTAGGATCGTAGTCGCCTGTGACTTCTACGGGCGCTCCTCGAATTATCACTATCGGTGTGCTCTCTGATGTTTCGCCCATAACCAGATGGGCGGCTGCGGCCAAGTCGTCAGCCACATTCATTCTTGTAATAATGAGCGGTCGTCTATAGAGGTCCAGCAATCCTCTGCAATCCTTTGTCGGCTTGATACCGGCTATTCCAAGGGCAAACCCTGTTGTGCCGACTCTCATTGGATTCACGTGACTATCAACCAAGATTAGCCCAATCCTTTTGCCCGTCTTCGACAGATCTTTCCATACCCTTCTAGCCGTCTCATTTGGGTTGATTGACCACAAGCATGCTGAATTTTCAGGGGCGTTTTTGTGATCTACGCCCGCATTAGCGATCAACACATCATTCTTGAGAGTGAGAAGGGCTCTCGGCACCCCTCCGTAAATCTCCTCGGCCTCCCTAAGAACAATCTCCACGAAGGAAGGCTCAAGCGAATACTTTTCGGCTAGCCTTTTCGCTTTCTCTGTCGGTTTCGTGGAGTCATAATTGACTATTCGCCCTTCACTTGTCGCGACGATCTTGTCAGCTATGAGCAGTACGTCTCCGTCCTCAATCTTCAAACCTGCGTTGGCTATGGCTCCAAGTACAACCTTACATATGTCGTCTCCCACTTTAACCAAAGAAGTTTTTACAGGTAACACTTCCAAGAACTTTGCTTCCCCTTTATTTCTATTTGTGCAGGATAAACCATCATGTGTCTAAGCAAATTGCAGAATGATAAAGCCTGAGGATTTAAAAGCTTTTGTTTATCCTACAGTTTGGCGTGTTCTGCCATATGTCGTGGGGTCATAGAAAGGCATCTTCACTATCACAGCATGGATTGGAGCTCTCCGAACCATGATACCAACGTGAGTCCCTAGCTGCGCGTATTCTGGAGGAACATATCCCATGCCTATGCCGCACTTAAGTAAAGGGGAAAGTGTTCCACTTGTCAGACTGCCTATCTCCTTCTCCTTAAGAACAATCTTGTTTTCACGACGGGGTATTCCGCGGTCCAAAAGGCGGATTCCGACTCTCAGCCGCTTAGCGCCCACGCTCTTCTGTTCCAGAACGGCCTCCTTACCAATGAAGTCTTCCTTCTCCAACTGCACTGCGAAGTCTAGCCTTGCTTCTAAGGGTGTCGTATCCTCATCTATGTCATTACCATAGAGACACATGCCTGCTTCAGAGCGAAGAGTATCACGAGCACCCAAACCGCATGGTTCTATGCCATATGCTTGTCCTGCCTTCAGGATACTCTGCCAGAGCCTTTCAGCTGTTTCAGATTCGGCTAGAGGAGTATCCCATAGGAAGACCTCAAAACCGTCTTCACCAGTGTATCCTGTCCTTGTGACGAAGACTTTGAAATCGCCTAGGGTCGTCCAGCTCCCCCAATAGTAGCGCAATCCAGCGAGATCCATATCGGCTATGGGCTGCAAGCTGTTAAGTGCGTTTGGCCCTTGAACGGCAAACATGGCGACATCATCCGATACATCTTTGATCTGTAAGTGGAAGCCTTGCGCATGGTCCCTTATCCAAGCATAGTTCTTCCAGCGATTGGATGCGTTATAGACCATTAAGAATTGTTCCTGTCCAAGACGGAAGACCACCAAGTCGTCAACAATTCCTCCTCGCGTGTTGCAAATTAGTGAATATCGACCTTGGTTGATGCTCATGGAAGCCGCGTCTCGCGTAAGAAGGTGGTTGAGAAAAACGGCTGCATCCTTGCCGTCTATGACACATCTACCCATATGAGTCACGTCGAAGATGCCAACAGCATTTCTGACCGCTAGATGCTCGGACGTGATGCCCCTATACCACACTGGCATTTCAAATCCACCGAACTCTGCGAGACGACCATGCTTTCGATGAAACTCATGAAGATGAGTCCTTAACAATTCCACAGACTGAGCCTCCTGCCATGGTGATTAAGCATCACATTTGTAGGTTTTAATCTATCGGTTTTTCTTCGGCGACCAAAGTATGAAAAACCACTTTAGGAACCACATCTTTTATCAGTTAGAAGGGACACTATGAACGACGCCAAGAAATGTTATGACGAAGTTTTCCGGCTGCTACAGAAACACCACGAATGGTTCCAACACTCTATTCCCCTCATAGCAAGCGAGAACATCCCAAGTCTAGCCGTCCGAGAAGCCTTGATAAGTGATTTCGGAAACAGATATGCGGAAGGGTGGCCTGGAGAAAGAGTCTACGCAGGCTGCACCTACATCGATCAGGTAGAACTCATATGCATGGATTTGGCCAAGAAACTCTTCAAAGCGGAGTTTGTGGATGTCAGACCCATATCAGGAGTTGTTGCCAACCTCGTTCTTTACACGGCTTTCACAAAGCCCGGAGACTGTATGCTTGCCCTTTCCATACCGTCTGGAGGTCATATATCGATGGGCAAGGATAGGTTGGGCGGAACAGCGGGAGCTGTTCGAGGCTTAAATGTGGAGTACTTGCCCCTAGACGAGAAAGAACTGAACATAAACATAGACGAAACCATCAAGAAGACGGAGATTCTGGTTAAGGAAGGACGAATTCCAAAGCTGGTAATGTTTGGCGGCAGCGTTTTGCCCTTTCCCCATCCTGTTAAGGAACTAGAGGGACCCCTTCATAACCTTGGGGCTACGGTGGCTTATGACGCGGCTCATGTGGCTGGACTGATAGCTGGAGGAGTCTTTCAAGACCCTCTGAAGGAAGGAGTAGACGTTATGACAATGAGTACCCATAAGACATTGCCCGGGCCTCAACACGGTATGGTCGTTTCTTGGGAAAAACATGCAGACAAGATAAGGAGGGCTACTTTCCCGGGACTTGTCAGCAACCATCACCTTCACGGCATGGCAGGCGTGGCTGTTGCTCTTGCTGAGATGCTGAAATTCGGGAAAGAATACGCGGAGCAGATTGTACGAAACGCCAAAGCATTGGGACAGGCCTTGCATGAGAAGGGGCTCAACGTCTTAGCTGAACACAAAGGCTTCACGGAATCACATGTTCTCCTTATCGACGTTACTCAGCGCGGAGACGGAGGCACCGTTGAAGAACAACTGGAAAAAGCCAATATCATTGTTAACCGAAACCTCTTGCCTTGGGATATCCGAGAAGGAAGACATTTCATGCACCCAGGCGGAATCCGCCTAGGCACATCTGAAGTTACTAGATTAGGCATGAAGGAAAAAGATATGGAGGAGGTGGCGGATTTCATTCGACGAGCAATTTTGAACAAGGAACCCGCAGAAAAGGTCCGAGAAGACGTTTCAGAGTTCAGAAAGAACTTCCGAACCATCCACTACTGCTTTGAGAAGGAAACTGAAGCTCACTCCTACGTAAGAATCTTGAATAGACGATAGCCATGTTGACTACATGACGGCTCACATCATAAGCGCGACGGGTCCGTGGAGCATTGAGCGCTTCTCTTGCGGGGATCTAACTGGGTTCATAGACAACGCCTCAACTATGGCTTTGAGTTGCTCTATCTTCGAGACGTTAGTTCCCAGTCTTTGGATCAACTCGCCGGAGTCGCATAAGCTTCTTGGGAAGGACCAATTGAGTTGAAGGTTACGGAAAAGTGAATTCGGCATATTCGTCTTAACAAAAAACCTTAGATACGAATCTCTTCAAACCTGCCTTGAAGGAACTTAACGTTCAATCAGAATAGATTGCCTTTATGAGAAGCCGAATCGAATCGGGCATAAAGTGTGCCAATAGAACTGTGTGTGGATCAGAGGTAGCAGCCACAAGTCGAGAGCGAAAGTGGATTTGAAACAGCCCCTATTTGGAATTTGGCTACCATAGGTTAGATTAAGGGCTTCAATTGCTAGAGCAATTCGTCAACGTTTTTCTTTATCTTCTCTATACTTCTAACAATTAGGTCAATAGCGTTTTGTTCAGCTAAGAAGATTGCATGAGGTAGGGTTACCTCTTCTTCAATGAACTCTTCTGACCTAGGAAGGCAAAGGTTCTCATAGTCCGGCGTTTGGATTCCTTTGGGCAAAACGCACTTCAAGTTTTCCTTTTTGAAAGCTGGTTGTTTGTATAGGGGCATCCCATAGCCGCATCCACAAGGAACCCCTTCAGCGCGTAATGCTTCGAGGAATTTGTCTTTTGGAAGACCCTGAAACTCCTCAGAGCCATACCTTACTACAAAGAAGTAGTATCCTCTTTTTGTTACCCTTGGATCTCTCTTTAAGGGATCAACTCCCCCAATCTTTTCAAGTTTTGAAGCGAGATACTCACCGTTCTTGTGTTTTGTCTCAACCTCCTGAGGTAGGACCTTTAACTTTGATAGAAGCAGTGCTGCTTGAAACTCGGTCATGCGATAGTTTGAGCTAAGAATGTAATGCTCATAGCCAGGTTTGCCGACAACCCGACCGATATTGTGAATGAGTCTTGCTTTTTGGGCAAACTCTTCATTATTTGTAAGGGCTATCCCTCCCTCTCCAGCGGTTAGAGACTTACTTTGTTGGAAGGAAAAACCGCCCATGTCACCTATGGCGCCAACCTTGTGTCCTCTCCATTCCGTGCCGTGAGCGTGTGCACAATCCTCTAATAAGAATAGATTGTTTTTCTTGGCTATGGGCAAAATCTTATCGAAGTTTATTGGGTATCCCCCATAATGTACGGCTATGACTGCCTTTGTACGTTCGGTTATTGACTCTTCTAGAGATTCTGGGCTAATGCCAGCTGTTTTAGGGTCGATGTCAGCAAATACTGGAATCGCTCCGACCTCTATTGCGGCAGAAGCTGTTGCTACAAAAGTGACTGCTGGAATAATAACTTCGTCACCGAACCCGATACCCAAGGTTCTTAGAGGGAGTTCTAATGCAACTGTGCCGTTAGATACTGCTATTCCATATTTCGCGTCGTGATACTCTGAAAAAGCTTTTTCGAACATTTCAGCCTTAGAATCTGGATATATTCGGCACCATCTTCTGCTGTTCAAAACCTCTATTAGAGCTTTCTCATCATCATCACTAACTGTTGGCCACATAGGGATTTTTTCCTTTAGTTCAGCAGCTTCAGCGGTTCCTCCGCAGATGGCTAGTTTTCTCGCCAAATATCTTACCTCCCCTTATCGATCTAGGAATTTGCATATATAACTTTCAGGTCATTTCAACACGTGCTGTAAGATGTTTGGCCACTTCGAGAAGTGGCGCCGTCCAGATTCTATTGTCATTAGGGTCAAGGAAAGCAAGAAGTTCTCTTAAATCGACATAAGAAATTGCGAGATGCCCTCATTTATGCCGTGGAAAGTAAAGATTCCCCATCGACCTTGAGCAGCGGCTCTTTCGACCAAACCGATCGTTCCGGCCTGCTCATAGGTTCAACCAGCAATGACCAAAGGTAATGTAGATCACATGCAAAAGGTGAGTTTGCAGTCACTAGTTCCCCTACGCCCCTTGCTGCTGTGAAATGACGGACAATAATGGGAACGTAGCTCTGCCGTGTTTTGCCTCTTCTTACAAAGTCTTGATAACAAGGACAAGCATAGGCCCAGCAATTCTGTTCAGGAAAGAGTGTTTCAAGTCTCCGCCTAGATTCAATGACGTCTGATTCAACATCTTCAAGGCTAATGTTCTCTAATCCCTAAGGGCTAGGGTCGCTAGAGAGGTTGCAAGAACACATATGTGAAAGACTATGGTTCCCAATCTCGTGGCCGGATTGCGTGACATCACGCCAAACAGACAATCGATCTTTCCAATCATCGCTACTGTGGATTCGTGTAGAATATGGAAGTTGCTGTGGATGTTGGGTCTTTTTGAAGTGTTTTGCGGGGATAGGCATAGGTTGCGGAGTTTCCGTTGTTGGAGCTTGTTTTGCGCAAAGTTGTTGGGGTAGAGGAAGTCTTATATGTAAGAAAAATGTTATTTGTATGACGTAGGATTATGAGCGACGTTGAAGTTCACGTTAGGGCTGCTCGTGAAAAGAGGTTGGCGGCGTTGGACGAGTTTGACAAGAGAAGGTACATGGTTGTTGGTGATTTGGCTGTTAAGGCGGTTGAGCAGGCCATTGAGGCTTTGGCTGCTTTGGATGGGGTGCATTTTCATTTGCGTCCGAGGAGTGCGCATATTGGCAGGATGCGTTGGGTGAAAGAGAAGTTTCCGTCTTTGTCTAAGGATATGGATGAGTTGTGGGGTGCTTATGGCGCCCTTGGTTATGAGGGTATTGATGGAGAAAGAGCGAGGAAGGCTACTGAGTCTATGGAGCGTGTTTTCGGTGAGTTTGAAAGCAAAGGACAGGTTAGATTTAGAGAGGGTCGTTAACGTAATATCAAGGTTTCAAGGTGTTGTAGCGATTTTTCTTTTTGGAAGTTTCGCTAGAGGGGATTATGACGAGTATTCCGACTATGACTTACTTGTTCTTTTCGAAGACAAGTCTTCCATGTGGCGGAGTTGGGACGAGTTGTTTCAGGCGGTTGGCAATCTTAGAATGGACTTGCATGTGATTCCTGAGACCCTTGAAGAGTTTGAAACTGCCAGCCCTGTGTTCCTAGAAGAGTTGTTCAAACATGGAAAGGTTCTTTTTGCCAGGTTGCCGCTAGAAGTTTCTCTTAGACCTGTGAGGTTGAAGCCTTTTTTCTTGATTTTCTATGACATGACTGGTTTAGGCTATAAAAACAAAATGAAGATTTCCTATTTTCTTTACAGGAAGCGGAATGGTGGAGCAGTTGCCCGGGCTGGGGGAACCAAGCTTGGTGAAGGCTGCATTTTGGTTCCAAGCGATATGGGCGACGAGATCATTGATGTTTTGGGTGGTTTCGGCGTTAAGACGAGAAGGCATGAAATATACGTGAACGAGGAAGATTTGAAAGCGTTTTTTGGTTGAAGTTTTTGTGACTATATTGATGGCTTCTTTTCTGGGCTGTTCTCCTTGTCCATTCAATGGTTTTCTGTTGGAGGCGCTGTGGAGGGCCTTGAGGAGGTCAGGTGGCTTTCAAGGCGATAGGTTGGCTAGTTTGCGCTTCCTTGAATTCCAAAACCAACCTGATTATGGTCAGAGCTACTATTATTGTGGCTAAGACGGTGAAGAGTCTAAAATCAAAAACGACTATGTTTGAGGCGCCGTTTCCTTCACTTCCTAGGGTTGCCAGCCCCATGCTCTCGATATTTCCTAGACCTAGAGCGAAGAGCACTATCGCCAGCATGAGGAACTTCCAGATAATGGATACAGCTAAACCCGCTTGAGCGGTTTTTTCCACTAAGCCTTTCAGCAGAACGAGGATTGCTGTTGCCAGTCCCAAAACAGCTATTTTGTCTAGTAAAGCCATCAAGTCAAATCCTCCTTGTCTAGAGAAGGCATTGAGGAATTCTGATGGAAGCTGTTGGAGTAACGCGCGTGGCAATACTGTGAAGAAGGCAAGTACAAGAAAAGCGACCACGATAGACTTCTTGTTGATCTTCATGTGCCAACCCTTCCCCCAATCTTCATGAGTTGTGTGAACCCTACGAGGTCACCAAATGTTGTGACAGACATCTGAAACTTCATGGAACCTTCATCCCCTTGGAGCTCTCCACCTTGAACGAGCTCTGAAGGGATGGTCAGCGTAAAGGAGAACGGGTGGCTACTGCCAGCTGCTATATACACCTTAGTTGAATTCTCAGCGATAACGTTGTCCTTGAGGTCGAGGATTGTTATCTTGAGGTATATGCTCACAGGTAGCACGCCATTGTTTCGAGGATTCGCACTAAACGTTAGAACCCAATCGCCTGTAGATTCATTCCTGTTAAGTTTCATCCCAAAAGACTCGCCTGAGATGGCTGTTGTCAGAAAAACCATGAGATTGTACAAGCTGACAACAAAGATTACTATTGTAAGTATGACAAGTATTCTGATGCTTAATCTAAGAGCCCTTTTCTTCTCCAACTTTCGATGCTCCTCTTCCTCATAGCCAATTATCCATGTTAGCTGAAAACCCAGACATATTTATACCTATAGAAAGGACTTCCCCCTATCAGGATTCC
>Ga0315308_1001995_pt1 | contig 11615 bp, 10 predicted proteins | sample TDP3_MG_FD_203078 | JGI IMG/M metagenome (GOLD analysis project Ga0315308, IMG submission 203078) | Freshwater sediment microbial communities from Lake Towuti, South Sulawesi, Indonesia - TDP3 | ecosystem: Environmental > Aquatic > Freshwater > Lake > Sediment | place: Indonesia: South Sulawesi... | reverse complement strand
GAATAAGCTATCAAAGATTTGAGCCTGCAGAGGGTCATGTTAACGTTGTTGCCACGTTGGGTAGAGGCAAACCATCCCTTATTCTGTGCGGGCACATCGATGTGGTCCCAGCTGGCGACTTCTCAAAATGGGATGTAGATCCCTACGAAGCGATAATTCAAGAGGGCAAGATTCTCGGGCGAGGAACAACAGACCAGAAAGGCGGAGTGGCCGCCATGCTGATGGCTGTTGCAGTCCTCAAGAATTTCGAGGAAAGCCTCGCAGGAAGAGTAACGGTTGCAACCGTTTCAGACGAGGAGGCGGTTGGGCCTGGCGGAGCGTTGTGGCTGTTGGAAAATAGGAAACTAAGTGGCAACGCGTGCCTAATCACCGAACCCACAGGGCAAGTTGACGGCGAATATTCCATAGTCGGAGGCGAACGTGGAAACTGTTGGTTCAGAATCATGGCACATGGCAAGCCCGCGCACGGAAGTACGCCAGCTTTGGGCAGAAACGCTATTTTCATGCTGACTGAATTCCTTCCAAAACTGAAGGCTCTGGAGAGTGCAGCTGTCAGAGTTCCTGAAGACGCTATGACGCTTGTTCAAAACGGCAGAAACCAACTGCGAAGAGTTGCTGAAAACCAAAACGTCCATGCAGGTAGCTTGGCTCGGGCGCTCAACCACTACACTACGAATGTGGGATTGATAAGCGGTGGGACAAAGGTTAACATCGTGCCAGAAAAGTGTGAGGCAGAAGTTGACATAAGGGTTCCAGTCGGAGGCAACCCAGACGCAGTTGAAGAGTTCGTGCGCAGCGTCATGCCAGAAAACATTGAATATGAAATCATCAAAAAGACGTTGCCCTCTTACACGCCTGCAACACATCAGTTGACAAAAGCTGTTCAGCAAGGTGCAAGGCAAGTCTTGGGCTACAGACCACCAACCATCTACTGGGCTTACACGAGTGACGCACATTTTTTTAGAGAGATATTACGCGTTCCAACTGTGACCTTTGGACCAGGCTACACTGAACTCGCCCATGCCTACAACGAGTTCGTCTACGCCAGTGATGTTTTGAACATGGCAAAGGTCTATGTAAACGCTATTGTAAACCTATTAACTTGATTGTATAGTTCTCTCAGAGACCCCTATGCGTATCCATGCTTTTTGAGCTGGGTTTTTAACAGTTTGAAGTCGTTTTCTAACGCATCCCTATATTTTGGGTTATGCAGAATGGCGGCTGGATGATACATTGGGATCACCGAAACTGGCATGTCTAAAAACCTTGTTTTGTAAACCCTTCCCCGCAACTGAGTTATGCCCTCTACTATTTCGGTTTCAATGCCTGCCTCTGACAGTATGTAAACAGTTGAATGTCTGCCCAATGTCGCGACAATTTTGGGTTTAATGAGGGCGATTTGGCGGTCAAGATAAAGTGAAGTGCAGGTCTTGATTTCATTTGGTTTTGGGTTGCGGTTCTCTGGAGGTCGACACTTGACCACGTTGGTTATGAACACGCGGTCGCGCGGAAGACCAATTTTATTCAGCAAAGTGTCCAAGACCTTGCCAGCGGCTCCGACGAATGGCAATCCCTTCACGTCTTCCCAGTACCCTGGCGCTTCACCCACAAACACTATAGAAGTGTCTACGTTGCCTTCGCCTGGAACAGCCTTTCGACGTCCCTTCCAGAGAGCACATCTAACGCATATTCGAACTTCATTGGCGATTTTTTCCATCAAATCTGCCTTAGACAAAGACACATACTGTGCTCCAAAATAACTCGGGTTTCATTTTGCCAGCTTTTCGGCGATCTCTTTCACAGCCGAAACCAGTTTTTCAATTTCCTCTGTCGTGTTGTAAAGATATGCAGAGGCTCGCACTGTTCCAGACCTGCAAATCACGGTCTTTGACAGGGGTTGAGCGCAGTGATGACCCGATCGCACCATGATGTTGGCTGAAACGTCCAAGGCCAGGGCCACATCATGGGGATTCAAGTCGGTCACGTTGAAGGGCACGATGCCCACTCTGTGTTCGGGTTCGGGTCCATAAACCTCAACCTTCGGCAGCGCACTCAACCCTTCATACATCTGTTTTGCAAGGTTTTTTTCATGGCGCTCAATGTTGCTCATACCAATTTTCTCAAGGTAGTCAACGGCGGCGCCAAGCCCTATAACTGCTGCCACATCTGGAGTTCCTGCCTCGAAGCGTCGGGACCCAGTGTCTAGCCTGTAGTAGTCAACTCCCACTTCCTCTATTGTTCCGCCGCCAATGAGGAGGGGTTCAACCTCTTTTTGAACCTCCTCCCGCATATAGAGCACACCTGAACCCGTGGGCGCGCACATCTTGTGCCCACTAAAGGCCAGAAAGTCACATCCGATTTTTTGTACGTCAATCTTCATGTGAGGCACTGACTGGGCTCCGTCAATAAGAAGGAGAGCACCGTGTTCATGGGCGATTTCAACAATGTCCTTTACCGGTGTAATCGAACCCAAGACGTTTGACACGTGGGTCAAGGCGACCAATCGCGTTTTATCGTCAATCGCTTTTTCAAAATCTCTTGGGTCGAAAAGTCCCTTGGTGATTGGTTTGTGTGGCATAACAACTTCAACCTGCGCCCCATTTTTGTCTCTCACCCTGAGCCAAACAATGAAGTTCGAGTGATGCTCAAGAACCGAGGTCACTATCTTGTCGCCCTTTTTCCAGTTCAGGCCTCTGGCCACGAGGTTTATGCTTTCGGTCGTGTTTCTCGTCATCACAATTTCGGAGCTAGACTTGGAGTTGATGAAGTCTGCAACCTTGGAACGCGCACGTTCATACTCTTCGCTCGCCCTCTGTGCCAGCCTGTGAATGCCGCGCTCCACGTTCGCCCGATACTCTCGATAAAACTCCAACATTCGAGCAAGCACGGGTTCAGGCGTTAGACTGCTGGCGGTGCTGTCCAAGTAGATTATGCCAGTCTTGAGAATTGGAAAATCCTTTCTGATTTCGTTTACGTTCAGAAATTCAGCTTCTGAGACTTTCTTGGAACGCTTGACTGTTTCGGTAGCCCTTGGACACATAGAATCAAGTAACAGTGTTAGCCTCCCTAGTTATATTTTTCCATGCGTAGGAACAACATGCAGACTTTGAATGGTCCTGTCCGCCATCTGCGTTTCGGGCAGCTTCCATGGTCCGGCTAAAATTTGGGATTTGGTCAACCAAAGATGGATCCAAGAGTGAAAAACCTATGCGTTAACCCAAACCTCACTCGTACCCACTTATCTTCATTCACTCCAACACTTCAAAAGCAGGTAAACTTTCGCTTGCAATAATAGCGCTGTGATCTTGATTAGTTCTGCAAATTTTTCCAGCCTTGCGGTTTGCACCCCACGCGCCTAAGACATCACAAAAATTTATGTGAGCGCTTGCCACTTATATACGAACACGATGGTGAAAAAGCCTATTGAGCATCGCAGAACGAGTTTACAAAAATACAAGGATCATAGTTGTCACAGATGACATAACAAAGTTAGAAGTCGCCGCCATAGTAAACCCAGCGAACAGCATGCTGATCATGGGCGGCGGAGTAGCTGGAGCTATCCTGAGAGCTGGTGGAAGAGAAATCCAAGAGGAAGCCTCAAAACAGGCGCCTGTTGCAGTTGGAAAAGCCGTAGCAACTCGAGCTGGGAAATTAAAGGCAAAATACGTGATTCACGCACCAACCATGGAGAGCCCAGCCATGCAAATAGGAGCACAAAACGTGAAATCGGCCATGAGAGGTGCTTTAGAGTGCGCCAGCCACTTAGGTATTGAAAGTGTTGCTTTTCCTGGAATGGGCACGGGTGTCGGAGGCCTAAAATTGGAGGAAGCCGCTGAAGCCATGGTCGATGAGATAAAGAGGCACGTTGACTCTGGCACGCCGTTGAAGAAGATATTACTCGTAGGGTTCAACGTTGATTTAACACGTGCATTCAAGAGGGCGTTGGAGAAAAGCCTACCCTAGTTTCTTTTTTGCGCACTTGCTAGCGTCAGCAAATTCGCAGAAAAAAAGCATGAGCACAGCCACATCATTCTCATGGGCAGAAATACATAACCTCTGGTTGGTCCTGACCACAAAAATCTTATCTCGTGTTCACTAATATTCATTGAATGTTCCGGCACAAACAAAAATGGGGAACTGAAATTTGAGCGTCGAAATTGAAAATATAAGGAAAGACATTCGGATGCGCGTTGAGAGCGACTCAATGATGTCAGCTGCATGGATACTCGTTTACCTCATACCCATCATTCTAGCTGTCTTATCGGTTTCAGTGTTCATTGTTGCCATGATTTCTATTGTAACGGTAACTGTTCCTCCAACTCAGCCTCCTCCAAGTCAGACCACTCAATTTGCGCCGCTCCTGTTATTGATCGGAATGATATATTTAGTTGCGATAATCAGCTTCATAGTTTCTATAATACTCGTATACAAGCTTGTTAGGAGGCGTAACACGCATTTCAAGAGACAGATTTTCCTCTCCGAGGATACAGTAGCAGCCGTCAAAGCGGTAGCAGCGCAAAAGGGCGTTGATGTGGAGGTCGCCTTAGCTTCTTGCGAAAGAACTGTGAGAGAAGCCAAGTCTGAAGAAACCGAAAAAAGCGCTGTCCTTTGGGCTATTCTCTCTGCATTCGTTTTCCTCGCAACTTGGTATGTCTGGTACTTTCTAATGAATGACTTCTACAAACACGAGAGAAGAGAAGACGGATTTTGGGAAGACATAGGCAAAACAATGGACAAATGTGGAATTAAGTTTTCAGCGCCAAGAAGAACTGAGACGATGCCTGAAAGAAGCTTTGTTCTCTATTTAATTCTCTACATTATAACTCTAGGCTTGTTCGGAATCTACTGGGTGTACGTCTTGCTCAAAGACCCAAATCAACACTTCGCATATCATATCCAAATAGAAGACCAAATGCTCAGCAGCTTTGAGACAGTTGCCATGTAAAGCTTCGAGTCACTCAATTTCTTTTTTTACATTCCAAGCAGGTACGGCGTGATATAGGTTTCGACAAAAGCCGCAATCGTGAAAAGTATCACTGAGGCCACAGCCAGAATTATGGTGTCTTTTATACCTTGTTTAAACTTGGCACCATTCACTTTTTCACCAATTATCTTTGCCATAGTAATCTCGATTATTGTCACATGCCATCGAATTATAGAAGCAAACTGAAACACAAATGCTGGTATCTCAAAAATGCCGTGAGGAACCAACCCCAAAATTGGATAAGAGACTCCACGAGTCACGCCGGCTATGATGGACACCACCCCTATTATAACGCCATTCAACAAAAGCTCCAATCCCAACACAAACGTACCGAATAAAGGCACCCAAACAAGCATCCTAATTGGATTCCAGAAGTGACCCGCATTGTTTGAAAGAATGTAGAAAAAAAGATCCTCGGTATAAGGCGGCGGGATCGCAATAATACTTCTTTCAGACCGTATCAGGGACTTGAGCCACTCTAGAAGCCCCGGAGCAACAGAAAAAGCGAAAACCGTCAAAACCATGGAGACAATGATAACCCCGAAAAATGCCAGAGCCATGGCTTTAATGATCGTTTTGTTCCGTTGAATACAAGAAATAAATGCTTCCCAGACCCTTACAAAGAACTCTTTCAAATTTAAAGCAACATCCTCCATGCCACTAAATGACTATCTTCGATTAAAACCTTGTCAAAAACTTCACTGAGTCATTCATTTTGGTCAACTTAACCTTGTATTTCCTGAACTGAAGAGTCAAAAACCTAAAGTGCACACTCCAAAATTATGACGGTGTTCACTGTAGTTTGTCTAATTGCTTCAAGAAATCAACGATGTTTTCTACAACAGCCTCCAGAATTCTCTCTCCCTTCATCCTAGACGCTTTGGTGGCATCTCCCATCAAACCGCTCCTTGACCATTTTTGGAAGGGCACATAAACCTGCGGCATGTTCTTGGGTTTTCCACTAGTCAAGGTTTTTATTATTTCTTCCGACGTCTCGTCCTTCAAAGCCTTAGTCATGTCCACCAGTTCAGGTCGACAAGCCAGCATCATGCTAGTCTCACCCTCGTCCGCGTGCACAACCTCTTTTTCGCAGATTTTCAGGATTTCCTCGGCGGCAATATCCCACCAGTCAATGCGAACGATAAGTGCTCCTGTATCCATGCGTGCCTTCTGTCCGATAAAACTCAAAACCTGCTTGTTTCCACCGTGACCGTTGATAAAAACTATCTTCTTGAAACCCTGCTTGGAAAACGACTTGCACAGATCAAGGAGCAGACTTGCCATAGTGTCAGGTGTAACCGTGAAAACACCCTTCATGTCAACCATTGACAAAGAGTTTCCATAATAGACAGGCGGAGCAACCAAAACTTTTGCTCTTTCTGCAACACGCTTGGCGACGGTCATTGGAATAAGAGTGTCGGTTCCAACCGGAAGGTGCGGTCCATGTTGTTCCACGCTTCCCACCGGAACAACAACGGTGTCGGCTTCCTTTACCGCATCTGTTATCTCCTGAGGAGTCATCTCTTCAATCAAGAACTTCCTCACAGCGCTTCACCCGCAAGTCACAAAGGTGTTTCGCCATATATTCTGTCTTCGTTGAAATGTTTTTCGTCGGAATTCTGTCGGACAAGCGTCAGAAGATCTAGCTTTCTCTCTTATCAGAAGTGTCGGAAAACTTTTTATTCACTGAGAAATCCGACAAACTTTAATAGGAGTGGGCGCATAATCAAGTATGTAGGTGAAGAGAGTGTCGGAATTTGGCGGCAAAAAGCCTACCACAAGAGAAGAATTTCTACGAATACTCACTGCTGCCGCTGAAAAGGAGACGGAAACCAAAAGAACTGGCAAGCCGACAATTGCCGGAACAGCAAAGGCAATAGGGATTCACAGGGATACTCTGTACGAGTGGATGCGAGAGTTTAATGTAAAATTTGCCGACATCGGTCGAATGGGACCGACTGTTCCGAAGGCTCTCGAAAAGCCTAAAGGCTTCACTTACCTTATCGGCGAAGCTTTGGTGGGTGAGGGATCTGAAGTTGCGCATGTTGACTTACTAATCGGAGACAAAGACGGTCCTGTTGGTGAGGCCTTCGCCAACGGCTTATCCAGTTTATCTGAGGGTCACACGCCTCTTTTGGCTGTGATTAGGCCTAATCTGCCTCCTAAGCCGCACACTTTGTTAGTTCCGAAGGTCACGGTGAGAAATCTAGAGCAGGCTGGGAAAATCTTTGGGCCTGCTCAGGCGGCTGTGGCCAAGGCTGTGGCTGACGCTGTTGAGGAGGGCATAGTGCCCAAGGAGAAAATGGATGAATGGGTTATAGTCTGCAGTGTTTTTGTTCATCCTGATGCTCAGGACTACCGTCGGATTTACCAGTACAATTACGGAGCCACCAAGCTAGCTTTGAAGAGGGCCTTAGCCAAGTATCCGTCTTGGGAGAAGATAATCTACGACAAAGACAGAGCTAAACACCCAATAATGGGCTTCAGGGTTCCGCGTTTATGGAGACCACCCTACCTGCAGATTGCGCTCGACGCTCCCAACCTAGAACGCGCGAAAGAGATCATCAGTCAGATTCCGCAGAGCGACCGCATCATCTTAGAAGTTGGTACTCCGCTGTTGAAGAAATACGGAACTAAAGTAATCCGTGACTTTAGAGAAACAGCCAGAGACATGTTCATCGCTGCCGACTTGAAAACACTTGATGTCGGAAAAGTGGAAGTCGATCTCGCTTTTGAAGAAACAGCCGACGCAGTTGTGGCTTCGGGACTCGCAGCCACAGAGATGCTTAACGGCTTCATCTACGAAGCCAAGAGACTCGGAATCTACGCTGTTGTCGATATGATGGAGGTTGAAGACCCAATCAGAAAACTTCAATCGTTGAAGCAGCTTCCAGACGTTATTATATTGCATCGAGCCATTGACGTTGAGAAAACCGTTGTCCACCGCATGGAGTTGATTCAAGAGCTTCGCAAAACCTTCCCGCAGGAAAGATTTTTGGTTGCTGTTGCGGGCGGCATTAATCCTGAGACAGCGATTGAGGCTTTGAAGCAAGGAACCGACATCATAATTGCTGGGCGATACATCACACAGTCTAAAGACGTGAAACGTTCGGTCAGAGATTTCCTAGAGTGCACGCCCGAGATGAGAGAAGACATCGACCTGTACAGAGTGCACGTAGAATAAAATCCCCACCGTTCCCTTTTCTTTTTCCGTAAGGTTAACAAGACAGCACGAGACATTTTCCTTTCTAAATCAGTTAGAGATTTCCATCAGTATATGAAGCAAAGTGAAAGTACATGAAGAGACTGCGCACTCTTTCCCTGATCTTGGTCTTATTCTTGTCGGCGCTATCATTTCCAGATCTGCCCGTTGTGCAAGGCGAAACGAAAAACGTAAGTTACCTCCTCAAATCCACAGTACGATACAGCAACCCCAGCCAAGATAGAATATGGAACTTCAGCGAAAATGAAGAGGACCGAACGATAAGTCTCTTCATGAACAACACTTGGCAAACGGTGAAGTTGGTGAACTCTACATTCTCAATTGAGAAAACAAGAGTTGATGATGACGGAAACCTAATTGCGATTTTGCGTTTCCCGAAACCTGTGCTCAACTGGGGAGACAACGTGAGCTTCACGGTTTGGTATCGTATTGTTTCAAAGCCTCGCATAATACCAAGCATAAGTGAGACCGAGTCGCGTAGTCTATCTGACATACCAACAAATCTGGTTGATGAATACACGCGGGAAGAGGGACCTTGGCAAACCGGCAATCTGACACTGCAAGGGTTAGCGCTTAATCTAAAAGGGAATGAGACAAAGGTTCTGACCATAATCAAGAACTTCATAGTGTGGATTAAGGGACACATTGGCTATCCATCTTTGCAGGCACGGCATGAAAATCCGTATTATCCAAACCAGACTTATGCCCAACGTGAAGGCGACTGCGACGACCAAGCCATTCTGCTTATCACACTGTGTCGGATAGTTAGAATTCCTTCTTTTCTCCAAGTGGGCAGCATCTACCTGCCTGACCATTTTGACAACGCTTCTTTCTGGGATGGACGTGTGTCAATTGTAGAGCGTCGAATCGGTTGGCACGGGTGGGCCGTTGTTTACGTTCCACCTTGGGGCTGGCTGCCCGTGGACTTAACCTACGTGTCAGAGGGATTTGGCGATCCTCTGAACGCAATAAAGCATGGAGCCGTGACCGGTCAGAACACGATTCAGTACATGAATGTTACTCACACGGATTATGTGGCCTCGTCCCTTGAAGACAGAGAATTTCTCATAAAAAACGGGTTTCAGGTTTATGCGGAAGACGAAATGGTCCAGGAGACTGAGCAGGACGCTAATCCAAGCCCCAGAACTATAAGTATAGACCCGTCGATTCCTCTGGCTCTCCTAATGTTGATAGTGCTTGCTGTTGTTACATCAGTCTTGATCTCTAGACGCTGGAAAAAGAAAAAGGCAGAGACAACACTGACCTCTCCAGACAGCCGTTTATAGAACTCTTTGCAGACTACAAGAAGGACGAGGTCTTCTGAAACTAATAAATCCTGTTAAGGCGCATTATTCATTATTAGCTGATGAAGCTTGGGAACCGTTGCTTAATGTACGGTTGAATTTTGCAAATGAACAAAACTTCAAAGATATGATCCGTGTGCGAATGAGAAAAAGTGGCAAAAGCGTGCACATTCACGATTAGGGTATGCCTATGCCCTCATACCTCAGACCCCATGCATTTTTATCCTCTCTAACCGACCTTTGGCGTTAACTTCGTCAACAAATTAACCATGCCCTTGCGACCGCATCAAACTGTCTGTTGATAATTGACATTGGTGTACGTTCCGTGGTTTTGAAAAAAGGGAAAACATATAAAGTATGTTGTAGGATATACTTGCTATGTAAGGTGCCCGCACATGGCTAAGGAACCAAAAGAATCGGTTAAGAGAACAACTATAATATTAGATGACGAAGAACGGAAATACATTGACTCGCTCATCAGCGAAGGAAAAGAACCCGGCATAAAGCCACTCATTTCAAAGATGTTAGATGTCTATCGCAGCATGAGCATCTACGATTGGAAATACCCAGGCGAATACTACGTGGGCGTGAGCCGCGTCGCCTTCGTAAACGTCGAGTTCTTAAACGTGCTACTCCAGTACATCCCAGAGAACAAGTGGCGAGAGGTGGGTCGAAAAATAGGTGAGGCTGCTAGAGTTTCGATGGAAGCCACATTGAATCTGGAGACCACCAGCCGAGAAAAGTGGAGTGACGTTTTGAAGCGTCTTCGTGTTCAGGGGTTCGGCGACTTCTATCCGCGTGATAAATACTTTATAATCAAGGCGCCCTTCATCAACAACGCAGAAGTGCTGTCTGGGTTCTTGGAGACGCTGCTCGGAGTCAAACTAGAGGTCAGAGCTTCAAACGCACCTTTTGTTTTAGAAATTGTTGAAGAAGCAAAGACGAAGCGAAAATAAAGAAAGAGGACGCTCAGGGGAATAAGTCCTTAATTTTTTGCTATGCTCGGCTCTCGACCTTGTTGTATTCGGATTCAGATTCTGACTTCATACCCGTTAAATCCTCGATTATACAGAAGCGTGAAAGCGTCTAGGTTGGGCTAAGGAGACTTGGCTGATCCAGCGATACTGCCAGAGTTCTTCGCACTGTTAAGCGTCGACATTTTCCTACTATTGAGCCTGTTGACATGTCTCCTCGATGAGCGATTCCCCAAAGCCCTGCCCTACATCTACCAAATCGCTGCGCTCATTGGTTTCGGGCATCTACTTGTGAGCAGAGAGTTCTTCGCTTTGTTCGGTGAATACATGCGTTTCTGGTACAACTTCTTCTATTTGCTTGTCGCCTTAGGCAACATTATAGCCGTCAACCTCTACCTCGCTGTGACGCAGAAGTTGTGGGCTCTCGCCAAGGCTTGGTCCGGAGCAGTGACGTTTCCAATAACAGTAATTTCATTGTTCTTCGTGTCCAACTACAGTTATCTTCAGGGCGCCGAGTTTCCAGCTTTGATTCTGCAGATAGGCTTGGTCATATCTATCATAGTCATGGGTATGAGCATCAGCGTATTCCTCAGCCCTGACCTTTTGAATAAGCTGAGAAGAAGGAAGGAGGTGAATCAATGGAAATGAAAATACAGTTCAGAAAATCAATGAAGTTCTTCACTCTACTCTTAACTTCGATGATAATCGCAACGGCAAGCGCAACTGCTTACTATCAATTAACAATGAAGCCGAAGATAACTACAGCCGCTCTTACAGTAAAATTTGTGAATGGAGGCGATTCATCGGCTGCTGGCGCATCGATTTCAACGGATGGAACATGGGTCACTTTAGCGGGTCTTAAGGCGTATCCGAACGTGACCATGATCTATGAGAAGGCAGTCAACGTTAGCAACCTAGACGGTTCGCCGCATAGCATTAGACTGAGACATGTTTCGATAGATCCATCGTCAGGCTGGGATGTGGCCAACTTTACCAGCATCACTTTTAAACTGGTCAACGTAGCTGGATCCACGGTTGCAACCTTTACGTATCAAGTGACTGGCTCTGAAGCCTCTGCGCAGTGGGTTTTACCCAGCCCTACAACGCCTCAGTCATTGCCAAATGGCATC
>Ga0315308_1001994_pt1 | contig 11617 bp, 9 predicted proteins | sample TDP3_MG_FD_203078 | JGI IMG/M metagenome (GOLD analysis project Ga0315308, IMG submission 203078) | Freshwater sediment microbial communities from Lake Towuti, South Sulawesi, Indonesia - TDP3 | ecosystem: Environmental > Aquatic > Freshwater > Lake > Sediment | place: Indonesia: South Sulawesi... | reverse complement strand
AAATTCTTTAACTATTAACACTGTAACTCTGCCGAGTAACGTTTGCATAAACTATAAGGAGTATGGTTGCATGGAATTGCCTGAGTTAACTGTCCTGAGCCGACAGATGACGAAAGAAATCGTGGGAAAACCCATTTTAGAAGTTGAGGTGGCTAATCCAAAATGCTTGAACACGCCTTACGAACAATTTAAGAAGACTGTTGTTGGAAAAACCATCAAATCTGTTGAAAGCAGGGGCAAGTGGCTTTTCATCAAACTCGGCTCAGACCATGTTTTACTGTTTAATCCAGGAATGGGCGCCGACGTCATCCATTTCAAGCAAGGCTCCAAGCTCCCTGAAAAATACAACATCAAATTCACGTTAGGCGACAAGACGGGCTTCACCATACGCGTCTGGTGGTTCTGTTATCTACATCTCATGCAAGCAAACAAGCTCGGGGAACACAAGTTAGCTGGAAAACTGGGAATAAATCCCTTGGACAAGGAGTTTACGTTGGACTATTTCAAAGAGTTGCTTGACAAGAAGCGGGGCAACATCAAATCTTTCTTGCTTGACCAGAAGAACATAGCGGGCATCGGCAACGTGTACATCCAGGACATTCTTTTCAATGCAAAGGTGCATCCTAAGCGCCAGATTTCATCACTGACAAACAACGAAGTTGCAGCCCTCTACAAGTCAATGATAGCTGTGCTGAAAGAAAGCGTTGATATGGGCGGCTTAGCCTATGAGAAAGATTTCTACGGCAACAAAGGCAGATACACCATGGAACAGTTCAAGATAGCATACAAACCAGGCAAACCCTGCCCCAAGTGTAAGACAACGATACAGAAAATCAAAACAGGCTCAACAAGCAGTTTCATATGCCCAAAATGCCAACCTATTTAGCACAAAAGGCTATTGCATTTCAAGAAAATTTATCTCTTTGCTCAACATTGTTATCTTTTAGCGATGACCTTTTGTGAGCCATCCCACCGGAACCTCCACGTGAGGGCTCATGCAGACGGACCCAACCGAAGCGGATAGTCTCAGACTATCCCTGCTCGTGACGAAGGGTTTACCCAGACATGAGACACGGTGGGCGCGGGCGCTTCAAATTCCCGCGTCAGAGAGAACTCCGCAGAGAGGAGCGCCATAGCTCCAGCAATGAAGTTGAGTGTTAGTTACGCGGGAAACAGCGCCTGCGACAAAAACAAGAACTTTTAAGTTAATCTCTGCTGAAACAGTAGAGAATGTTAATGGGATGTGTAGGAGTTTGGACATTGAGACAAAGATTGACTTGATAAGCAGAGCGCCTACTGAAGAGGTTTTGACGCCTAGAGACCTGCGACAACTCTTGGAGACTGAGGAGCATCCAATCGCCTACAACGGTTGGGAACCGTCGGGTCTTGTGCACCTAGGAACAGGCGTCATCTGCGCCTACAAGATAAGGGATTTTGTTGAGGCAGGAATCAGGTACAAAGCGTATTTGTCAACGTGGCACGCTTGGCTCAACAACAAATTGGGCGGAGACATGGCGCTCATAAGAAAAGCAGCTGACCACTTCAGACACTCTTGGATATCTCTAGGCGTTCCAGAAAGCAAAGTGGAGTTTATTTACTCAGACGAACTCTACGACGACATAGACTACTGGGCAAAAACAATACGCGTAGCCAAAAACCTCACGATCACACGAACAAGGAGAACGCTTGAAATCGCTGGGAGAAGTGAAACGGAAGCCCACTATGTCTCAGACTTCATGTACACGCCCATGCAGGTTGCCGACATATTCCACCTAGAAGTCAAAATCTGTCAATTGGGCATCGACCAGCGAAAAGCAAACGTGGTTGCCAGAGAACTCGGAGAGAAACTGGGGTTCTGGAAACCCGTTTGTGTGCATCACCATCTTCTTCAGGGCTTAGTGAAACCCGTCATTTGGCCAGTTCCGAAGGGCAAGGAACGAGAAGCCTTAGCCTCAGCGAAGATGTCCAAGAGCATGCCTGAAACATGCGTGTTCATCCATGACCATCCAAATGAGATTAGAACGAAGATAGGAAACGCCTTCTGCCCAGAGAGAACAGTCGAGTTCAACCCAGTAATTGAAATCTGCAAGTACATAGTATTTAGAGAGCTTGAAACGTTCACTGTGGAAAGACCCGCAAGATTCGGTGGGACGGTGGAGTTCAGCAGTTATGAGGAACTTGAAAACGCCTACAAGGCGGGAAAATTGCACCCATTGGACTTGAAGAAAGCAGTGGCTGAGGAACTTGTCCGAATATTGGCGCCTGTGAGAAAATATTTTGAGACCAACAAAGAGGCAAGAGAAAGCTTAGAAATCCTAAGAAAAGTGCAAGTGACAAGGTAAGAGAATGTGTCGGACAAACTGAAGAATCGAACCGAAAAAATTCTTCAACTCTTGAACAAACTATCAACGGAAGCAGCGAAAGGAACCCTCATCGTTGTGGAAGGTCAAAAAGACGTCGGCGCATTGCATCAACTGAATGTGGAGGGAAACTTTGTTTCGTCGAAGACATCGGGCAAATCCTTCCTTGACATACTCACGGAAATTGAGCAGCGAAAAGTTCGCGAAGTTATTCTTTTACTCGACTTTGACAGGCGAGGAGTCGAGTGGACACATCGCCTTAAACAGCACTTAGAAAAAACAAGGATTAAGCCCAACTTGACATTTTGGAACCAGCTCTATGGGTTGGTTGGACGCGACTTAAAAGACATCGAGGGCTTGCCAGCTTACCTAGAGACGCTCAAGAAGAGAATTGGCGATTAGCAAACTATAATAGTCGGGATTAAATAGTAGAAGGTTTCGGAACGATAATACGCGTTCACACACCGTTATGTGGGACTTATCCCCTATAACTAAATTCACTAGGAGGTGCATGTTAATGGGATCATCACAGACGGTTACCGTAAAGTATGTAATCCGCGCCAAATTCGAAATAGAGGGAGTGGTTGAAAAACCCGACGTGATAGGCGCGGTTTTCGGGCAAACCGAAGGCTTGTTCGGCACGGAACTCGACCTGCGAGAACTCCAGAAGTCGGGGCGAATTGGAAGAATAGAAATCGAGTTGCAGTCTAAACAAGACAAGACAACTGGAACCATTACTATTCCCACTAGTTTGGATCGGGTTTCGACTGCCATAATCGCAGCCAGTATAGAGAGCATAAACCGTGTGGGGCCATGCGAGGCTAAGGTAACGTTGGAAAAGATTGGAGACATACGAGATGCCAGACGAAGAGTAATAATCGACCGAGCTAAGACCATTCTTCAAGAATGGACCATCGAATCCATGCCGAGCACAGAATCGGTTTTCCGAGAAGTTTCTGAAACCCTCAGAATTCCTGAAGTGGAGAAATACGGACCAGACGAGTTGTCGGCGGGTCCAAATGTTGAAAGCGCCAAGGAAGTTATAATCGTTGAGGGCAGAGCCGACGTAATCAACCTTCTGCGTTGCGGCATCCAAAACGTTGTGGCTTTAGAAGGCGCCAAGGTCCCAGAGACCATTATAAGGTTGTCCAAGGAGAAAGAATGCACAGCATTGCTGGACGGCGACCGAGGCGGAGACCTAATCCTCAAAGAATTGCTGCAGGTAACAGATGTCAAATACATTACTAGGGCGCCGCCGGGCAAGGAAGTCGAAGAACTAACTTCAAGGGAAATCTTCGCTGCGCTTCAGAACAAGGTTCCAATCGAAGAGGTCAGAGCCAAGAAGGTTCGTGAACGCCGAAAAATCTTGGTGCCCAAACAGATTGTGGAAGCCAGAAAGGAATTGGAAGGCACTCTAGAGGCAGTTCTTTTCAACGAGAAAATGGAACAAATCGAACGCTTACCCGTGAGCGGCTTAGCCGAGAAACTTCAGCAAATTGAGGGTGTGGACACGGTGGTGTTCGACGGCGTCATAACTCAGAGGCTCGTCGACATCGCCAACGAAAAGAACGTCAAGTATTTGGTGGCAGCCCGCGTCTCAGAAGTTGTCAAACAACCCTTAAAAATACATTTACTGACGTTTGCAGACGTTGAAGGCTGACAAGGTTAGCTTTTGGAAAACTCAGTGAGAGTTTTAGGCTTAGCTTCCGCCTTGGGCAACAATTGGTCTTCAGCAATGCCGAACATGGTCAGTATGCGTGAGCTGGCAGGCAAAACCTGATTGGTCACATAATATTCTGCGTCCACATCATCGTAGGTGACTAAAGCGTAAGGCTTAGCCTTCTCGTAGAGTTTGCCAGCGCCAACCGTTATGACGTAGCCTATCTTGTCACCCATAGAGAGCTCATACCCTTCTTTCAACAGCCTCTTAGCCGCTTCCACATGCGGCGCCTTAACCTCGTATTCCTCAACCTTCTTGGTCAGAGTCTTCCAGATAATCAGGTCTCGATAAGGCACCTTCTTCTGTCTCAAATCTAAAATGTACTGGCGAACGAATTCAGCCGCCTCCTTAGGCGCTTGCTTCTTCAGAATAATTTCCAGCACTTTCTGCTGCACGTTTTTGGCGCAAGCCGCCCAGTCTCCGCGCACTACTTCTAAGCCTACTATGTCTAATCGTCCGTCGGGCAGCAAGCCGCAATACTTCTTCTTGGCTTCGGTGAACAAGATTCGCGTGTATATTTCGTCAGGCTTTATCTCCAGACCCAAGGTTTTTTCAACTTCAGCCGAAATCTTTTGAATTTTGCTGGGCTCGTTTTTGACGAACACGCTGTCTGTGTCGCTGTAGACTACTTCTAATCCAACTTTTTTGGCTGATTCTATCGTGTTCAGTATTATGTGCCGTCCCCAGGCGGTTGCAGCCTCAGCCACTGGCTTAATGTACCAGCGGGCGCCAATCCAACCCGTGTAGCCGTATGCAGCGTTTGTTATGACCTTCACAGCCTTCTGACGGGCATCTAAAACCCGATACTCTGGGCTCTTCGGATCTAACTTACTCAACTTTGGGCGAATCTGGTCTCTATGCGCTATAAGGCTGGACAAAACCTGCTTATAGAAGCCTGGCGGTTCCTTACGGAAACGATGCTTCACCTCTGGGGCAACGTTGACTCCACTCGAAGGTTCAGGCTCAGACTGCGGAACATACGTGTCAGGTGAAACATTGTGTGTTATCATGATGTTTGGGTACATGGCTTTGAAGTCGAGGACAGCGATGTTTTCGTGCACTCCGGGTTTAGGGGCTAGGACAACAGCGCCTACATAGGGAATGTATGGACGCTCTACACGCTTGGGAATCAGTTCGCCGATTCTGTAGGCTTCTCGCATCAGGTACCACTCAACCCTAAAGCCGACTGCGGCTGTTCCGACATGGTCAAGTGGCAAACCGACTAGGCTGGAAAGTTGCATTGCGAAGCTGAGCATGGCGTCGGCTACCCCTAAGACGGATTGAGCGTTTTCCAAGGAAAACTTGAGCAGAGTTGAGCGCTTTTTGGGGTCTGTCCAGTGGGTTGGGTAGTCTACTTCTTCAATCAGTGTGCGCTTTTCCAATGGCATCACGTTTAAGAAGTCAGCTACGTTTTCCAGGGTTTTGACTTTCACTTCGGGTAACTCATCGGAGAAGTCGAAGAAGTCGATGTTGGCTCTGCCAGTTATTGAAACATGCCCATAAACGCTCATGTGGGGTTCGGTGTTGGCTCTGTCCACGTAGAGTTTGACGCCCAATTTTTTAGCTCGCACTGTGAGGTAGGGCCAGTCTTGTCGGTTGGTTCCGTATCCGACTATTATGTCTGGGTCGAAGTCACGAACATATTTTACAAACGCTTCCAGCACCAGCTTGTCGTCCGAATTCTTGGCTGCAAACTGTAGTTTTTCGCCTATGTTGGAAGCAACCGAAATGATGACAACGGGGTCTTTCTCTGGTTTTGGTGCGCCTTTTGGGCTGTAGGCTATGGTTGAGAAGCCGAGAACTCGCAGTTGTGGCACTTCGGTTTTCTCCGCGTTTTTGGGAAGCGACTTCGCAGTGTAAACTTTGTCAACTTGTGCTTCCATGATGTTTTTTGTTTGTTCGGCTTCGATTTCGTGCCAGCCGCACGGTGACATGTTGTTGTCGATGAGGTAACGCATGGAGTATCTGATGTCGTCTTCGAGGCTTTCTTTTACGCCTTCGATTTTTGCCATGGTTTTAGCGTATTTAGAAACTACGTCGGGGTCTTGGCAAACAACCTTAACGGCGCTGACATGCTTGCCAAAGTATTTCCTTTCCACGGTTTCCAGCTTGATGATGGAGGGAAACTCGGATGCTTTTCGAGACTCTATGTTTTGAATGATGGTTTGCGGGTTCGTTCCTTCCTTCATGACTATGTAGAAGTAAGTGGGAAAGTTTGGGTCGATGATGAGGACTCGTTGTCCTTTGTCATCTATGCCCCATACCCAAACCTCGGGCTTTTGCTCTCTAACCTCGTAGTTTACGTCTAAGAGCCAAAAAACAACTTTCATAATGCCCTACGCCTCTCTCAAGAAGAGAAGATGCCAATACGTTTTTAACGCTTTTCAACAATGAGAAAGTGACCGCTCAATTCAACAGTACAAGGAGACAAGACGTTAACACTTGAAGATTCTGGAGATGAAACTCAAGAAGGGCTTCGTGAAGGTTTTACCCAACAGCCTAGACGACCTGTGGCACCTTTACAACATAATCTATCCAGGCGACCAAGTGTACGCCAGAACCACACGAGAAGTGAAGGTGGATGAACTCTACGCTCGCCCAAAAGAGGGCAGGAGGGTTTCAGTGTTCCTCGGTGTACGCGTCGAGAAGGTTTTTTGGGACAAGAGTCTAAACCGACTCCGAGTGCACGGGGTCATCTGCGATATACCAGAAGACATGGGTGGAAAAGGCACGCATCACACCTTAAACGTGGTCGTAGACAAACCCTTGACGATAGTTAAGGCGCAATGGATGAAGCATCAAGTGGACCGACTGGAGAGGGCTACACAAGTTGAAGCGCCAATAGTCACCGTGGTTTCTATAGACGACGAACAATACTGCGTGGCAATTCTACGACAATACGGCATAGAGGTAAAAGCTGAAAAGAGCACACGCCTTCCAGGCAAACTGGAACCCGAGAAGCGAGACACAGCCCAGAAAAACTTCTTCAAGGCAACCCTTCAAGCCTTGCAAGAAACATGGACCAGCGTGCACAGTCAAGTGGTAATTCTGGGACCCGGATTCATAAAAAACGACTTTGCCAAATACGTTCGTGAAAAAGCCAAGGAGATAGCCGACGCTGTTGTAGACGTCAAGGGCGTCAACAGTGCGGGTTTGGCGGGTATTCAGGAAGCGCTGCGGTCTGGAGTTTTAATGAAAACATTGATCAACATTCGTGTTGCTGAAGAAACCCGCTTGGTTGAAGAAGTGCTCTCTAGGTTGGGCAGAAGCGCTAAAAACGTAACCTATGGAAAGAATGAAGTGGCACAAGCAACTGAATACGGCGCCGTTGAAAGACTACTCGTAGTTGACACGATGCTGAGAGAAGCATCAGACCAAGAAAGAAAAACTATAGAGAATACTATGCGAAGCGTGGAAGCCAAGGGCGGACAAGTCACGGTCATCAGCAGCGAACACGAGGCTGGAGCCAAACTGCAAGGACTGGGCGGTGTGGCAGCGCTGCTTCGTTTCGCAGTAGAATAGGCACGCAACTATTTTCCGAAGAGTCTTAGGCGGCGTCTCACCGCTGGGTTCTGATCGGCGAGTTGTTTAAGAACCATCTCGAAGGTTTCGTCTGGTGCGAGTTCGCGTTCGATGAAGACTCCAGTTCTGCCAACTTCGTCTCGGCGGAGGAGAGCGTGCACACGGTCGAGGACTGTGACCACTGATATATGGAGAAGATGCGCCACCGTTTCCTCTCTGCCGACTATTGTGCTTTCCACATGCCCTTCAGGAGTAGGCTCAATGAGCATCAGTCTTTTGTCCACTCCCGCCACACGAATGTTGCTCTGAAGCGTTTGTAGGGTTGCCTCACCACCGAAACGATAAAACTCGCGTTCCGTGGGGCGAAGCTTCATGAGAGGAAATGACACGGCACGTCGCGGCTCTAATTCAATGTAGCCCTTAACCGCATACGAAGGCGTGGCTTGAACTACCAAGCGCTTGTTTATGGCGAGCCCAGCGTTCTCAAGCGCTGTCTCTATGATAAACGAACTCGGCGGGTCTGGTATGAACACGTCGATGTCGCTGTTTGGGGAGACCTCGCCTCTGGCTATGCTCCCATGCACGATAGAGAATAGATGCGCTTTTTCAAGCAGCCGCATTATCCCCACAGCTTCGTCTCTTAGCTCATTCAATAGTTTCCAGCGTTTTTCACCGTAAACCACTTCGATTCTTTCGGCTCGCTTGACTGGTTTCTTCGCCATTTTCAAGTCTTCACCGTCGGGCTTAGACCAAGCGTTTTATTCAACCATTCTAGGTAGGGCGGCCAACCCTTCACGATGGGAACCGCCAAAATTTCTGGCACTTCATAACTGTGCATTTCTTTTATGGTTTTAGAGAGTTTCTCGAAGAATTTTTCCTCTGACTTCATCAAGACTAGGAATTCTTCGGCTTTCTCAGTTTTTCCTTGCCACCAAAACTGTGACTCTGCAGGACCAAGGATGTTGGCGCATGCTATGAAACGCTTGTCCAGCAGCAAGTGCACGATTCTTTGTGCTTCTTGCTTCGAGGCAGTCGTCATAAGCACGATAATGTGTGTCATGTTTTTGGTATCCTCTGCAAACACTACGCTTAAGTGTTGTACGCACGTTTAAACAACACACACTTACATAGTCTTAGCTTTTAGTTCTGGCAGTGAACGTAAATCTAATTCCTGTCAAGAAAACGGCGGTGTAATCAGAAAGGTTACAGCAGAACAAAAAATGATTGGAATAAAGAGAAAAGGAGCAGCAATCGGCAACGAAGCAAAGCTTCTACTGAACAATCAGTTGTGAAGAAAACTTGACTGCTCTCAGTGAATCTCTTGTCGGCGACAGGTCTTCGGACATTTTCGCTAGCTTCTCAAGCTGCTCCCTTGGCGCCTTGCTTTTGACGTAGTATTTTGCCCTTATCTCTTGATACCCTGGTCTGACTTTTCCTGGTTCAGGCAGCCCAAGCATGCCCTGCAAGTCTATGTCACCCTCTAACTCAATGGTCAGAGATTCTATTGGAATGCCCATGTTAGCGCCATATACGGCGAAGCCAGAGGCGATGCAATGTCCGAGGGCTGCCAAAAGCACCTCAACTGAAGTTGCGCCTTTATTAGTTCCTAGAAGCTCAGGCGGGTGGTCACCCACAATAACAAATGAATTCGGTCTACTTGTCGCGTTCTTTACTCCACCTAAGGAGAAATCCTTGACAAGGGCTTCATTATGGAAGCCACTCTTCCACACCGTCTTGGCTGAAAGCTTAGCCTGTGCCATTTGTGGTTGCTTCTTTACAGCGTCTACCATACCCTGAATCTGCCCTACATCTAATCCGTTCACAATTTTCTTTACCGTTTGTTTTTCCAAACTATTCACCTCCCTTTTTCAAATCACTACCTAAATCCTACGAACTGGGAAACTTAACTGAGACGTCTACAGTTAATTGCAAATCGAACCAGATGTATACTTTTCATTCAATTGCAAGTCCAACCTAATGTGCATGCTATTGCAGAATGATTCAAGTTAAGAGAACAAACTCAGCATGATAAATCAGGTACTATTTACATGGATATGCAATATGCTTAAGTATTATTTTAGTTAGTTTTGTATGAAACGTTCGAGGACCCTTGATTCGCCATGGCTTTCACTCTCACGCCTGAATCAACCTTTTTATTAGGTGTAGCGGTTTTCTGGGCAATTCTCTACGGCTTAGCCTATGTATTGCACTTGGACAAGCACGGGTTAGAAGTGAAACCAGCCTATTTCATGTACAGGTCGAAGGCTTTAAACTCCTTCTTGGACAGACTGGCAAAAAGGTGGCGCACTTTCTGGCTTGTTCTGTCTAACATCGGCTTAGCCTTTTCCATCGGTCTCATGGTTTTCAGCATCTACTTTCTAGCGAATAATCTGCTGCGTTTCATTTTTCCCATCGGTCCAGTGACGCCAGTCTTGCCCGCTGTTCCTGTGTTGTTCATACGCTTGTACTGGATGCCCTACTTTTTCCTAGCAGTAGGCATCATTTTTTTCACCCACGAGTTGACGCATGGAATAATCTCAAAGGTGGAAGAAATCCCGCTTCTGTCAACGGGCATCTATGCAGTTCTCGTGTTTTTCGGAGCCTTTGTGGAACCAGACGAAAAAGAATTCGAGAAGTCTCCCTTGCTCGCCAAGTTGAGGATGCTAGCTACAAGTTCATCCGTCAATCTTCTCACGGGTCTGCTTGTCATTTTGCTAATGGGCGGCTTGTTTGCCCCACCATCGGGTGTTCTCATCCACGAAGTGACGCCCAACGGTCCGCTTGTCAAGGCTTACCCCAGCATTCAACAGTGGGATGTTATCCAAGCCCTAAACGGAACCCCGATTCGCACGTACTCTGAATTCGCAGAGTATATGGAGCCTGTGAACCCCAACGTCACTCTTATCGTGACAATCTTAAACAGCGATACTCTGCGGAACATAACAATCATCACTGGAAGCAACGAGAAAGGAAAGGGCACGGTGGGCATAATGTATAGCTGGGCAAGTTATCAACCGAGCAGGATAGGTTTAGGACAATACATCAACATCAACCTTTTCTGGTCGTTGTTCTGGATCTACCTGCTAGGAGTCAGCGTAGCCATTTTCAACATGCTACCAGCCTTTCCCTTCGACGGCGAAAAAGTGCTCTATTATTCATTAGCCAGTAAGGTCAAGAAGCGAAAGCGTGAGTTGAGGTTAGCCTTGAACATCTTCGGCTGGGGTTTGTTCGTGCTCAACGGCATATTGAGTTTTCTAATATTCGGCTTCATCCGATTCTAACCTGTGGCGACTCCAACATGGTTGCATGCACGTTGTGCGGACGCCGCAACGCCGTTTATATGCGCGCCTATTCAGGCGAGAAGCTCTGCACCAAATGCTTCATAGGCTCCATTGAGGGCAAGGTTCGAGCAACCATCGCTGAGTATAAAATGTTCCAGCACGACGACAAGATTATGGTGGCGGTTTCGGGAGGAAAAGACAGCGCCGCTCTGCTCCACATTCTGGCTAAAATCGAGAAACACTACCCAAACGCTTGGCTTCAAGCTGTTACAGTTGATGAGGGAATAAGAGGCTACAGAGACGAAGCCCTAAAATTCGCGGTGAAGAACTGCCAAAAGCTAGGCGTGGAACACACGGTTACCTCTTTCAAAGATTTGTTCGGCATCAAACTCGACGAATTGGTAAAACTGATTGAAAAGAAGACGAGAGGAAAAGCCGAGAACCGACTAACCCCCTGCGCCTACTGCGGCGTGCTCAGAAGACGAGCACTAAACGTTGCCGCTCGAGAAGCAGGTGCAGACAAACTAGCCACAGCGCACAACTTGGACGATGAGACTCAAACAATTTTGTTAAACATGTTTCACGGCGACGCTCTGCGGATAGCCCGAGTTAAACCCAGCCTAAACCAAGGGCATGCAAAATTCGTTCAGAGGGTGAAGCCTCTCTGCGAAGTGCCAGAGAAAGAAGTAGCCTTCTACGCCTACCTCCAACAAATCGAGTTTCAAGGCGTTCCT